>OCZT010002772.1_pt1 | contig 18053 bp, 12 predicted proteins | sample 1539031 | NCBI WGS metagenome assembly OCZT01 (sample SAMEA3539308, study PRJEB22396) | soil metagenome | biome: tundra; feature: field; material: soil | place: USA | collected 2010-05 | depth 0.15 m | reverse complement strand
TGCTCGATCCCGTGATCGCCGACCGGCCGGCATGGACGTACGAAGGCTACGCGGCCGGCCCCGCGGCGGGTGCGCGCGCGGGTTGCGCGGCCGTCGCCACCGCGGCGCAGGGCACGGTGTCCAGCGGCGAGACGGTATTCATCCTCACCGCACAGCACGTGATGAATTGGTCCGGTCTCAATGGCGCGCTTGCACGACTTGGGTCGTACGACGACTTCACGCTGATCGGCGCGGCGCGCGGCGGGCGCGGCGCTCCGCCCACCAAGTCGATCGTTCCCCGCGCGCGCTTTACGGGTTCGCTCGTCGAATCGATCAGCGCGACCGACGCGCGCGACCTCCTCGCCAGGACGGCCGCCGCCGCCGGTGTGAGCCTTGCGCCAGGCCAGCAATGGGTCGCGCCTGCCGAGGTGAAGCCCACCGCGCTCAAGGCGCGAGCGGATATCTACGGGACCGCCGAACGGCAGGTTCTGAGCTTGCTCGATCTGCCCGCAGTGCATCCGCACGAGTGGCGCGTCTCCGATGCCGTGAAGGCCGCGCTGCCGGCCTGGGCGCGCGCCAAGGCGACGATGGACTCAGCCGGCAACGTCATCGTCGAAGCTGGACCGGACAAGGACCCGGTCGCGTTCGTCGCGCACATGGATGAAGTCGGCTTCACGCTCGACCGGATCCTGCCGGACGGCAGCGTCGCGTTGAAGATCGTCGGCGGCGCCGTCGCGTCGGCATGGGAGGGCGAGGTCGCCTTGCTCTATTTCGATCGCGCGCAGAACGGCGCCGTTCAGGAGCCGCTTCGCGGCGTGTTCGTTCCGCGCGACACGGCGCGTGTGAAGGCGCCGCGAAGCCTGACCGCATGGTTCGGCTTCGATTCCGCCGGACTTGCGAGCCGCGGAGTCCGGTCGGGCGCGATGATCGTCGGGTACAAGCATGCCGAACGGCTCGGCGCGCTGCGCCTGACGGGACGCTCGAGCGACGACCGCACCGGATCGTCCGCGCTGTTGCTGGCCGTGCGCGGCATCGACCCCGTGACGCTCCCGCGCAAGACGTACTTCGTGTGGGACGTCGGCGAGGAAGCGGGCCTGCTTGGCGCGCGAGCGTTCGGCGCGAAGTACGGCACAACGCTCATACGCACCTACGCGATCGACACGTTCGTGTCGTCGGACACGCCGCTCGAGTTGCCCACGTTCGCCCTCGCTCCGCTCGGCAAGGGGCCGGTGCTCCGTGGACTCGACAACAGCACGGTCGTGTCACGCGTCGAACGTGAACGCGTGACGGCGGCCGCGCGCACGGCAGGTATTCCGCTCCAAATCGGCGCGACGCAGGGCGGTACCGACGGTTCGGCCATCGGCATGTTCGGCGCGCCGAACATCGGGCTCTCGTGGCCGGGCCGGTATTCGCACACGCCGGGCGAGGTGCTCGACCTGCGCGACCTTGATGCCCTCAGCAAGCTCATCAAGGCGCTGGCCGTGATGCCGTAACCCGTTGGTGATGGTGGCGACGCTAGTTTAACCTTCGTCGCCCTCGCCACTCCCAGCTCCCTCCTCGCCGATGTCCCACCCCCCGGCCGCGCCCGCACCGGCCCGCCAGGCAGCCATCACTTTCATCTTCATCACGGTCGTGCTCGACGTGCTGGCGATGGGGATCATCATCCCGGTGCTGCCGCGCCTCGTGCAGGATTTCCTGCATGGCGACACGGCGCGCGCGGCGGAGATGTTCGGCGTGTTCGCGACCGTGTGGGCGCTGATGCAGTTCTTCTGCTCGCCGATCATCGGCATGCTCTCCGACCGGTTCGGCAGGCGCCGCGTGATCCTGCTCTCGAACTTCGGCCTCGGCCTCGACTACATCGTGATGGCGCTCGCCCCGACGATCGGCTGGCTGTTCGTCGGCCGCGTGATCTCCGGGATCACCGGCGCGAGCTTCACCACCGCCGGCGCGTACATCGCGGATGTGACGCCGAAGGAGAAGCGAGCTTCGAGTTACGGAATCCTCGGCGCAGCATGGGGACTCGGATTCGTGCTCGGACCAGCGCTCGGCGGAATCCTCGGCGCGGTAAATCCTCGCCTGCCGTTCTGGGCGGCGGCGGGGATGACGCTCCTGAACGCGCTGTACGGCCTCCTCGTGCTTCCCGAATCGCTCCCCCCGGAGAAGCGCACGCCGAAGTTCGTGTGGGCCAGAGCGAACCCGCTCGGATCGCTGAAACTGCTCCGCTCGCACCACGAGTTGTTCGGCCTCGCGACCGTAAATTTCCTCTACTACCTCGCACACCAGGTCCTGCAGAGCGTGATGGTGCTGTACGTGGGATATCGCTACAACTGGAGCGCGCGCACCGTGGGGCTCACGCTCGCGGTGATCGGCATCGGAAGCGTGATCGTGCAAGGCGGCCTGGTGCGGCCCGTCGTCGCAAGAATCGGCGATCGGCGGGCGTTGGTCACGGGATTGGTCTTCGGCACGCTCGGGTTTGCGGCCTGGGGGCTCGCGCCCACGGGAATTCTCTTTCTCGCGGCGATCCCGCTCGGCTCGCTGATGGGGTTCTACGGACCGGCGGCGCAGGGACTGATGACGCGTCGCGTCAGCGCGTCGGAGCAGGGGCAGCTTCAGGGCGCGAACAGCAGCGTGCAGGGCATCGCCGGTCTCGTGGGTCCCGGCGTGTTCACGTGGACCTTCGCGCGGTTCATTCGCCCGGACAGCGCCTGGCAGTTGCCGGGTGCACCGTTCCTGCTCGGCTCGCTGATCCTCATCACCGCGTTGTTGATCGCGTTGCGCGTCACTCGCGAACGATGAACGTTCGGCTCGCGTGCGCCGCGTTGCTCGCGGCGTGTCCGGCGCTCGCGCAAGGTCCGATCAATCATGAGGTGACGGGACGCGCCGTGCGCGTGACCGTGCCGCCGGTCATCGACGGACGCGACGACGACGCGTCCTGGAAGTTCGCGCCGCCCATGACGGGGTTCTGGCAGTTCGACCCGGGCGAGGACCTCGCCCCCTCGTTCCGGACCGAGGCGCGGGCGGTGTACGATGACCGATATCTCTACGTGGTCGTCCGCGCGTACGACCCACATCCCGACAGCATCGTCAGCCTGTTGAGCCGGCGCGACGTGAAGACCGCCAGCGACCAGCTCAAGATCGTCATCGACGCCTTCCACGACCAGCGCACGGCTGTCGAGTTCGCGATCAACCCCGCGGGCGTGAAGCGCGATTACGCGATCTACTCGGACATCACCGAGGACGTCACCTGGGACGGAGTGTGGGACGCGGCGGCGCAGGTGGACTCCAAAGGGTGGGTCGCCGAGCTTCGCATACCGTTCAGCCAGCTCCGCTTCAACGCCGACACGACGAATGACTTCGGCTTCGGCGTGTGGCGCGACATCGCGAGGCTGAACGAGCGCGACGCGTGGCCGGCGTACCGCCGGTCAGTGAACACGCTCGCCTCGCAACTCGGCACCCTCACCGGACTACGCGACCTCGCTCCGGCGCGCCGACTCGAGCTGCTGCCATACGCCGTCGTGAAGAATGCGAGCGAGCCGACGGGCACGGGATTCCGGAGCGTGAACAAGGGTTCCGTCGGACTCGACGTGAAGGCCGAGCTCACGCCCTCCGTGCTGCTCGACGCGACGCTGAATCCCGATTTCGGTCAGGTGGAAGCCGATCCAGCGGTGCTCAACCTGTCGGCGTTCGAAATCCGCTTTCCCGAACTGCGTCCATTCTTCCAGGAAGGCGCAGGTCTCTACACCTGCGGCGGCCCTTGCGAGGCGCTCTTCTACACGCGCCGCATTGGGCGTTCGCCGCAGCTCCCGACGTTCGCGTCCGATCCGGCCTTCACCAGCATCACCGGCGCCGCCAAGTTCACGGGACGGTTCGCCAACGGCGCGCAGTTCGGCGTCGTCGACGCGGTGACGCAGCGCATGGAGGGCGGCCTTGGCACGACCATCGAGCCGCAGACCAACTATTTCGTCGCGCGCGCCGTGCGGGAACTGGACGCCGGACGAACCCAATTCGGGTTGATGCTCACCGACGTGCGGCGTAATCTCGACTCCGCGAGCGGCCACTCGCTGCGCGGTTCCGCCACTACGGCGCTCGCGCAGGGCTACGCGCGATTCTGGCACGATGCGTGGAAACTCTCGGGATACGGCGCCCTCACACACGTCGAGGGTAGCGCGAACGCGATCGCGCTCACGCAGCTCGGTAGCGTGCACTACTATCAGCGGCCCGACGGTGACGAGCGCTTCGATTCGACGCGCACCACACTCGATGGTGAAGCATTCGGCATCGAGCTCGCGAAGATCGCGGGCTGGCTGCGATCGGACAGTTACGTCCACTGGACCGGGCCGGGCATCGAGACCAACGACGCCGGTTTCGTTACGCTCGTGAACGATGCGGTGGCCCGCCAGGAATTCGATTATCTCCAGCTCACGCCGAACCGGCTGCTCAGGTCGTTCTCCGGCCTGCTCGCGTACGAATCGCATTGGACGGCGGCGGGGCTGCCGTCCGCGCGCATCGCACAGTTTCAGACCTCGGCCACGCTGCCCACCTCATGGGGCGCGACGCTCACGCTCATCGGCACCGACCTCGGCGGCGTGAACTGCGTGAGCTGCTCGCGCGGCGGACCGTCACTCCGCCAGTCTGCCAAGCAGGGGATGCGAATCGACCTCATTCCCGACCCGACGCTCGCCGTGCTGCCGCAGGCGGCGTTCCGTGCCGGCGGGAGCGACGAGGGCCGCTCGATGTACCGCGGCTTCGACGTGGGCGCCAGCCTGCGCGTGGCGAGCCGGTTCTCGATGTCGTTCGTGTTCTCGTTCGATCATGTGATAAACGACCAGCAGTGGGTCGGGAATTACGGCGCGCTGTTGAGCGACACCACGCACTATACCTTCGCGAACCTGGATCAGGACATCCTCGCGATGACACTGCGCGGAAACTGGACCTTCACGCCGACGTTGTCGTTCCAACTCTACGCGCAGCCATACGTCGCAGCGGGTACGTACGGCCAGTGGCGCCAGTTGCAGTCGCCGCGCGCCTCGTCATACGCGGACCGGTTCTCCCCTTATGGCGGCGGCGCGACACCCAACGGCTTCGACTATACGCAGTTCAACTCGAACGCCGTGCTTCGCTGGGAGTACCGCCCGGGGAGCGTGCTCTTTCTCGTCTGGCAGCAGGGGCGCACGCAGACTCTGGTCAACAACAGCGCGTTCAACGGGCAGAGCGATCTTTCCGGCATGTTCGACGCGCACCCGGCCAACACCGTTCTCGTAAAGCTATCGTACTGGATCAATCCGTAGCGACCGCGCGCCGCATCTGCTCCCAGAGCGCCACGACGTGTTCGCGCTCGGTCTGCTCCCCGCCGATCGAAACGCGAACGATCCAGCGGCCGTCCAGAATCGCCGGCGTGACGTACGCCGCACCCGACCGATTGAGCCGCTCGGCCCAGCGCTGCGTATGCGCGTCCAGTTCCTCTCCTTGGACGCCCGCCGGATCGTGCCGCACGCAGATGGTCTGCAGCGGCACGGGAGCGAGCACGCGCCACCCCGGCGCGGCGCGCACCTGCGACTCGAACCAGCGCGCGTTCTCCATATCGCGCCGGAGACGCGCCTGGAGGCCGGCGATGCCCTGCTCCCGGATGAGACACCAGAGCTTGAGTGCGCGGAACCGGCGGCCGAGCGGCAGTCCCCAGTCGCGGAAGTTCTTCACTGCGCCGTCCGCCGACGACCGCAGATAGCTCGGGTTGGTGGACATCACCCGTACGAGGTGGTCCGGATCGCGCACGAAATAGAGGGAGCAGTCGAATGCGGCGCCGAGCCATTTGTGCGCGTTCACCACGAGCGAGTCCGCGCCCTCGACGCCCTCCCACATCCAGCGGCATTCGGGGAGGATCATCGCGGAGCCGGCCATCGCCGCATCCACGTGCAGCCAGACGCCGAACTTCTTGGAGATCTCGGCGATCGCGGCGATGGGATCGAGGGCCGTGGCCGTGGTTGTTCCCGTCGTCGCGACGACCGCGCACGGCACGTTGCCGGCCCGCAGGTCGGCTTGAATGAGTCGTTCGAGCTCGTCGGCGCGCAGTGCGTGGTTGTCGTCGCACGGCACGATGCGCACGTTCCCGCGCCCGAAATCCGCCATGAGCGCCGCCTTGTCCACCGAGCTGTGCGCGTGCGAAGACGCGTACACGATTAGTGGCCGGTCCTCGCTCTGCAGCCCGCCGCGGCCCAGTGCGAACGTCGCCGCCCGTTCACGCGCACAGATCAGCGCGACGATCGCATTGGTCGACGCGGTGTCGTGAATCACCCCGCTCCACGCGTCTGAGAGTCCGAGCATCCGGCGCATCCAGTCGCACACGACTTCCTCGAGCTCGGTGAGCGCGGGGCTGGATTGCCACGAGAGGCCAATCACGCCGAGTCCGGTGCTGAGGAAGTCGCCGAGCACGCTCGAGAGCAGCCCGTTCGACGGGAAGTACCCGAAGAACGACGGGTGTTGCCAGTGGGAGATTCCCGGCAGGATGACGCGATCGAGATCGCGCATGATGTCGGCGAACGGCTCGGCATTTTCGGGCGGCCGGTCAGGAAGCGATCGGCGAATGTCGCCGGGCGCGGTGCGTGCCATCACGGGATACTTGGCGACGTCGCGCCGGTAATCGGCGATCCAGTCGATGATGGCGTGTCCTTGCTTGCGGAACTCTTCGGGCGTCACGTCGAGACCTCGCGGGAGCGGATCGGTTTGCCCCTATTCTAACTGCGCGGCGGCGGTGGCGGCGTTATGTTCTGACCCATGCGCCTGATTTCGGTCATAACCCCCTGCTTCAATGAAGAGGGGAACGTCCGCGAGATGCACGAGGCGGTCAAAGCACTGTTCGCGGGCCTGCCGCAGTACCGTTACGAGCACATCTTCATCGACAACGGATCGAAGGACCGGACGGCGATCATCCTCCGCGAGATCGCAGGGCAGGACAAGAACGTGAAGGTGATCCTCAACACGCGGAACTTCGGTCACGTGCGGTCCGGATACTACGCGCTTCTGCAGGCGCACGGCGACGCGGTCATCTCGCTCTCGTGCGACTTCCAGGAGCCACCCGAATTGATCCTGGAATTCCTCCGCCGCTGGGAGGCCGGCTCGAAGGTGGTCGTTGGCGTGAAGGAGTCGGCCGACGAGAGCGGCCTGTTCTATGCGCTGCGCGACCGCTACTACCGGACCCTCGCGCGCATCGCGGACACGGAACTCGTGCGGCAGTTCACCGGCTTCGGCCTGTACGACCGGTCGGTGATAGAGTCGCTGCGGAAGATCGACGACCCGTATCCATACTTCCGCGGGCTCATCGCCGAGATCGGCCACGAGCCGTCGCTGGTGCCGTTCCACCAGCCGCTGCGCAAGCGGGGCATCTCGTCGCAGAACTTCTACACGCTGTACGACATGGCCTTCCTCGGCATCGTGAACCACTCGAAGGTGCCGTTGCGCGTGGCGACGATGTCGGGCTTCGCACTCGCGACGATCAGCCTGCTCACGGCGTTCGGCTACCTGGCCGCGAAGTTGCTGTTCTGGAACCGGTTCTCGCTGGGCATCGCGCCGATTCTCATCGGGTTTTTCTTTCTCACCGCGGTGCAGCTCTTCTTCATCGGGATCGTCGGCGAGTACATCGGCGCGATCTACACCCAGGTGCGGCACCACCCGCACGTGTTCGAGAAGGACCGGATCAACTTTTGACGGGTGCCCCGTTCCGCTGGCTGCGGGCGTTCGCGGGCGACGCGGGCGTTCGTGCCACCGCGGCGAGCCGGATCATCGCGCTCGCCGGAGCGCCGGTCACGCTGTATCTCGCGGCCACACGGTTGCCGCCCGATGAACAAGGCTGGTATTTCGTCGCGATCAACATCGTGGCGTTCGCCCAGTTCTGCGAGCTCGGGCTCGGAACGATCATCGTGCAGTTCGCGAGCCACGAGTGGCCGCGGCTGCGGTGGAGCGACCACGGCGGGTTGGAGGGCGATTCGAGCGCTCGCGAGTCCGCTACCGCGCTGCTCTTCACCGCGACGCGCTGGTTCGCCTCGGCGGCGTTCGTGCTCCTTCTCGTTGCCGGGATCGGAGGCGTACTGATCTTCGGCGGGGCGCTCGGCGGATCGCGGCTCGTGTTCGCTGTGTCCTGGTGCGGTTTCGTTGTGCTGACGGCGCTCTACCTGGTGGCGATTCCGTTCATATGTGTGTCCGAAGGATGTGGCGACCTGCTCGCGGTTCAGCGCATGCGGGCGTGGCAGGCGGCGGCGATCCTGATCGCGCTCTGGACGGGAATCGTCTTGTCGGGTCCGCTGACCGCCGCGTGTCTCGCGGCCGCCGTGCAACTGGTCGTGGCGGTTGCGTGGCTGGTCGGCAGGCATCGCGGGTTGCTGCGCGCGCCGCGCAGGCCGCCAGCGCTGTTGCCGGACGGCGCGAAACAGATCGTGAATCGCTATCGCGCGGAGCAGGTGCGCAGCGCCCAGCTCTGGATCGCGCTCTGGGTGACGCCGCAACTGCTCGCTCCGGTCCTGCTCCGCATGCGTGGCGGCGACGAGGCTGGCCGGCTCGGCGTGACCCTCGCCGTCGCTACCGCGCCGCTCACGCTCGCGATCGCGTGGCTGCACGGACGATATCCGTCGTTCGGCGCGATGGTTGCGGAGGGTAAGACCCGCGACTTCGACGCGCTCGCGCGACGCGCGGCGGTCGAGGCGGCGAGCGTGTTCGTCGCGACGTGCGCGGTGCTCACGGGCGCCGTGTTGCTGCTGCCTCTATTGCTCCCCTCGTTCGCGATGCGGTTCCTGCCTCCCGTTTCGCTGCTCGCGCTGATGGCGGGGAATTTCGGAGGGCTGTTGCTCCAGGCAATGGCGGGGTGGCTGCGCGCCTTCCGCGACGAGGGGATCGCGACGCCGATCGTCGGCGGCGCGCTGGCGGTGGTCGCCTCGAGCGCCGTCGCTGGAACGCTCGGCGGCGCGCAACTGATGTCCGTGGTGTTCGCCGGTTCGAGCCTGATCGTCGCGGTGCCCCTGGCAGGCGTGCATTTCCTTCGCGTACGGCGGGAAAGACTGGGCAGTGCCGACGGTTGAACGCTTCAACCTGCCGGCTGACATCCCGGCCGCCGGCACCGCGCCACGCGATGTTTCCACCACTCCGCTCAAGACGTCAATAACGCGCATGGCAACCATAAAGCTCTCGGACTACCTGGCCCAACGAGTAGCTGCCCTCGGCGTCACGCACGTTTTCATGGTGACCGGCGGCGGCGCGATGCATCTCGACGACTCGTTCGGCAGCCGCGAGGACATCTCGTTCGTGTGCTGCCACCACGAGCAGGCGTGCGCGATGGCGGTCGAGGGCTACGCGCGAACGCGCGGCGGTATCGGCTGCGCCGTCGTGACGAGTGGTCCCGGCGGGACCAACACGCTCACCGGAGTGCTCGGCCAGTGGCACGACTCGGTGCCGGCTCTCTACCTGTCAGGCCAAGTCCGGTTCGACACCACGGTCGCCTCGACCGGCCTGCCCCTCCGGCAGCTCGGCGACCAGGAAGCCGATATCGTCGCGATCGTATCGTCCATCACCAAGTACGCGGTCATGGTCACCGATCCGGCCACCATCCGTTACCACTTCGAGCGCGCGGTGCATCTCGCCACGACGGGCCGCCCCGGGCCGGTGTGGCTGGACATCCCGCTCAACGTGCAGACCGCGCATATCGATCCCGATGCGCTGAAGCCGTACGACCCCGCGGAAGACGCGTCCGCGCACGACGCGGGCTTCGACCGCGCACTCGTGCGCGTCCAGGTTGACGAGGTCATCACCCGTCTCAAGACCGCCGAGCGTCCGGTCGTGCTGGCGGGCAGCGGCATCCGCACCGGTGGCGCGCACGAGAAGTTTCTCTCGGCAATCGACCGGCTCGGAGTGCCGGTCGTCACGGCGTGGAATGCACACGATCTGCTGTGGGAGGAACACCCGCTCTACGCGGGGCGACCGGCGACCGTCGGGGATCGCGCGGGCAATTTCACCGTGCAGAACAGCGACCTGCTCATCGTGCTCGGCTGCCGACTCAACGTCCGGCAGATCGGATACAACTTCGCTTCGTTCGCGCGCGCCGCGTACAAGGTCGTGGTGGACATCGATCCGGTCGAGCTCAGGAAACCGACCATTCATCCGGACCTGCCCGTCCACTCCGACGTGGGCCACTTCATCGACACGCTCCTCCAGCGCCTCGGCGACACGACACTTCCCGACCGATCGTGGTGGATCGAGTGGTGTCTCGAACGTCGTCGTCGTTATCCCGTATGTCTGCCCGAGTATCACAAGCACGACGAACCCGTGAATCCCTACGTCTTCGTCGACGTGCTCTCGAGCCACCTGACCGAGAGCGACACCGTGGTCACGGCAAATGGCGCCGCATGCGTCGTGGCCTTCCAGGGCCTCAAGCTCAAGCGACGTCAGCGGCTCATTGGGAACTCGGGCACGGCGTCGATGGGCTACGACCTGCCCGCGGCGGTCGGCGCGGCCGTCGCACGTCACGGCGGACGCGTGGTATGTCTCGCCGGTGAGGGCTCGATCCAGATGAACATGCAGGAGCTCGGAACGATCGCGTTCAATCGCTTGCCGGTGAAGATCTTCGTCTTCGAGAACGGCGGATATCTTTCGATTCGTCAGACCCAGGACAACCTGTTCGGCGGGCACTACGTCGGCGAGGCGCCTCGCTCAGGCGTTGGATTCCCCGACCTGTTGAAGATCGCCGAGGCCTTCGGAATTCCGGCTCGCCGCGTGGCAAGCCACACGAAACTCGACGACGCAATAGACTGGGCGCTCTCGCTCGAAGGACCCGCGCTGCTCGAAGTGACGATGGATCCCAGGCAGAACTTCTCGCCGAAATCGCAGGCTCAGAAACTGCCCGACGGTACGCTCGTTTCGAAGCCGCTTGAGGATCTCTGGCCGTTCCTGCCTGCTGGCGAAGTGCGCGGCAATCTCTTGATTCCCGAGTGGAACGGATCGCGCTAGTATCAACGATGTCGCCTGCTTTTGCTCGCGACCTATATGTCGATTAGACAGGGGGATTCTCCGTGAATTCGCTCGAGCGCAAGATGGTCGCCGTGTTGACGGACCTCCGCGAGAACCACCACGTCAATGGAGTCAAGGCCGAGTTCGAGGCCGAGGGCACGCGGCTCGAAGAAGCGATGCGACTCAAGGAGGTCGTGTCGGCGGCCGGCATCGGCCTGACCATCAAGATCGGAGGGTGCGAGGCGCTCCGCGACATGTACGAGTGCCGCGTGCTCGGCGTCGCGCGCATCGTCGCGCCCATGATCGAGTCCGCCTACGCGCTCCACAAGTACATCGGCGCGGTCAAGATCGCGTTCCCTGTGGAAGAGCGGTCGACCGTGGATTTCGCGATCAACGTCGAGACCATCAGCGGCTGCAACGTCTTCGACGCCATGCTCGCGCTGCCCGAGGCCGTCGACCTGGACGGGATCGTTCTTGGCCGTGTCGACTTGACCGGCTCGCTGGGGCTCTCGCGCAACGACATCAACACCAGCCCGAAGGTGATCGAGATCTGCCGCAGCCTCTTCACCAAGGCCAAGTCCGCCGGCCTCGAGACCGCACTCGGCGGCGGCGTCTCCGCGGAGACGCTTCCGTTCATCGAGCAGGTCGGCGTCGGATTGGTCGATCGTTTTGAGACCAGGAAGGTCATCTTTCAGTGCGTGCACGGCAAACCAGCCGCGGACGCCGACAAGGGCATCCTCAAGGCGGTCGGCTTCGAGCTCATGTGGCTCAAGAACAAGCGCGACTTCTACGGCGCGATCGCCAGCGAAGACGCAACGCGACTCCAGATGCTGCAGTCGCGCTACGACAAGCTCATCAAGGCCGCCGGAGGCATGTACGAGTGAAGGGACGAACAGCGCTCATCACCGGAGGTTCTCGCGGTATCGGACGAGCCGTCGTCAAGGCCTTTGAAGCTCGTGGCGCTCGTGTCATTGCGCCATCTCGATCCGAACTCGACCTGCTCCGTCCGGGTCAGGTCGAGGCATACCTCGACGCGCTGGGCAAACCCGTCGACATCCTGGTGAACAACGCGGGCATCAACCCGCTGGGCACGGCGCTCGAGGCGACCGATGATGACATCGAACGGACGATGCAGGTCAACCTGCTCGCGCCGATTTCGCTTGCCCGGGGCGTGGCGCCCGGGATGGTCGAACGCGGGTGGGGCCGCATCGTGAACGTGTCATCCATCTGGGGAACGGTCGCAAAGCCAGGCCGCTTCGCTTACACGGTCGCGAAGACCGGCATCAACGGACTGACCCGTTCCCTCGCCGTCGAACTGGGCCCCAGCGGCGTGCTAGTGAACTCGGTGTCTCCCGGCTTCGTCGGGACCGACCTCACCTACACGAACAACTCGCCGGAGGCGCTCGCGCAGATCACCGAGGGGTTGCCGCTGCGCCGACTCGCGGCCCCGTCCGAAATAGCCGAGCTCATCGCGTTTCTTGCGTCTTCGGCGAATACGTTCGTCACCGGACAGGTCATCCTCGCCGACGGCGGCTACTCGTGCCTGTAGAGAAGCTCGACATCTCCTCGAGACTGCGCGACTACACCGCCACGTTCGAGCCCGACGCGAGCTTTCTGGCCGGACTCGTCGCGAGGAAGAACCGTCTGTTCGTCGTCGACGAGAACGTGTGGGCCGCACACCGCGACGGCGTGTTGTCGGTGCTGCCGTATGACGACGTGATGCTGTTGCCGATCGCCGAAGAGACCAAGACGCTTTCGAGTGTCGAGCGCGTCTGGGACACGCTCATGCAGCGCTCCGCCAAGCGCAACATGACGATCGTCTCGATCGGCGGCGGCATCTGCCAGGACATCACGGGCTTCGTCGCGTCGACGTTGTATCGCGGCATCGGCTGGGTCTTTCTGCCGACCACGCTGCTCGCGCAAGCGGACAGCTGCATCGGCTCGAAGACGTCGCTGAATTACAAGCGATACAAGAACCTGCTGGGCACGTTCTTTCCGCCCAACGCGGTGCACCTCTACGCGCCGTTTCTCACCACGCAGAAGGACATTGATTTTTTCTCCGGGCTTGGTGAAGTCGTCAAGTTGCACATCCTGGGAGGGAAAGCGTCGGCCAATCGGCTCGACCGGACCCTGGGGCCCGTGCGTTCGCGCGAAGTCGGCGCGCTGCATGTGGCCGTGCGCGACTCGCTCCTCATCAAGAAGGGCTACATAGAAGGCGACGAGTTCGACACGGGACGCCGGAACCTGCTCAACTACGGTCACTGCTTCGGCCACGCCGTCGAGACCGCCACGGATTACGCCGTGCCGCACGGACAGGCGGTGGTGCTCGGCATGATCATGGCGCAGGCGGTCGCGCGTGTTCGTGGCCTCGAAAAGGAGCCGGCTCAGGTCGAGCTGCTCGACCGGCTCTTCACCGGTTCGCTTCTGGCCGCGCATATTCCGTCCGCCATCGACCTGGACGTGGTGATCGAAGCGATGAAGCACGACAAGAAGCGCACCGGAGAGGGGCTCGTGGTGGTCATGGCCGCGGACGGGCTCGAGGTGGTCAAACACGACGATGTCTCCCCTGCGGAAGCGCGCGCCGCCGCCGCGTCCGTCCTCGCGCGGCTGGGATGATCGTTCCGCGCTCCCGCGGCCGGTCAGTGCGCGCTTCCGGACGTGCGCGCCCGCGCGTTGCGCTCGCCCCACCACTTCGCCGTGCGCACGATCGCATCGTCGAGAGAGACCGTTTCTTCGAGCCCAAGTTCGGCGCGCACGCGGGTCGTGTCCGGTACGTGCCGGTGCGCGGGTGCTCCGGGCGTGGGCGTCCCCGCGACCTCCACTGCGCCGCCGAGCAGCGTGGAAACGCGGTGCGCCAGCTCGCCGATCGTCACCGCACGAGCTGAGCCGACGTTGTAGGGCCGGCCGTTCACGCCGTGCAGCAGCATGGTCCAGAGCCACGCGACCATGTCGCCGGAGTAGAGATAGCTGCGCACGGGTGTGCCGTCTCCGCTTACGACGACCGGCCCGCCGCGCATCGCGGCGCCGACGAAGTTCCCGAAGGCGAACGCCGAGTCGAGCGGAAGCCATGGGCCGCAGAGCGCGAACCCCCGGGCAAACACGAGCGCCGGGCCCGGCTGACTGGCGATGTGGAGCAGCGCCGTCTCGGCGTCGTGTTTGGCGCGCGCGAGTCGCTCCGCGGCGCCCTCGCCCTGTGGAACACCGGAATCGTCTTCGGCAATCGGAAGCGACGGCGTGAAATGCGCACCGCTCACCGAACCCGAGCTGACCTGCAGCATGCGCCGCGCCCCCGCAATGGCGGCGAGTTCGCGGATGCGCGTGGATCCGTCCACGACCATCCTCGCGATTTCCTCTGGATTGGCCGCGATCTCTGCGGACGACGCCGTGTTCGCGGCGTGAATCACCAGATCCACGGCGCCGCCCGGCATCACGAAGTCGCGCACGTCACCGCGCGGCACCTCGAGCCATGCCGCGTCCCTCGTCCACGGCAGGCGGTCATGGAGTTTCGCCGGATCCCGTACCGGCGCCACGACGCTCACGCCGGCGCCGGCGCGCTCCCGCGCGTGCCTGACGGACTCGAGCATGTGCGTGCCGACGAACCCGGTCGCGCCGGTGAGCAGCACTCGCGCGCCCTTCAGCTCCGTCCAGATCGATCGCGTGCGGTCGAGGACGGCGTCGAGGTCCTGGTCGAGTATCCCCGTCAGCGGAATTCCCTGTACCAGGCGATCGTGCGGTCGAGCCCCTCGTCGAGCGTGAACCGCGGCGCCCAGCCGAGCATGCGCCGCGCCTTGGCCGCACTGAGCCACTGATGCTGGATCTCGTTGCGCGCCTCGGCCCGCACGTCAGGCTCGAGCGGCGACTTCATGCGCTCGAGGATCTTCTTCGCGATCGTGAGGACGTCCACCTGCAGTTCGTTCGAGAAGTTGAACGCCTCGCCGCGAAGATCGGGCCGCGCGTGCAGCGCCTCGGCGAGCTGCATGTACGCGGCGGCGCCATCCTCCACGTAGAAATAGTCGCGGATCTGGGTGCCGTCCGAGCGGAGCACCGGACGTTCGTTCTTCAGCGCCGACCGGATCGTGCCGGGAATGAGCCGGTTCCAGTTGAGGTCGCCACCGCCGTAGAAGTTCCCGCAACGCGTAACCGCCACCGGCACGTCGAAGGTCACGGCATACATCTTCGCGATGAGGTCGGCGCAAGACTTGCTGACGTCGTATGGATGTTCGCCGTGCAACGCCGCTTCTTCGTCGTACGGGAGCTCTTCGTGGTCGCCGTATGCCTTGTCGCTCGAGGCGATGATCACGGCTTTCGTGAGCGGGCTTCGCCGCGCCGCCTCCAGCAGCGCCCACGTCCCACGGATGTTGGTGTCGAGCGTCGAGATGGGATTCCGGTTTGCGACACCGACGATCGCTTGCGCGGCAAGATGGAAGACGGTGTCGATCTCGTACTCGCCTAGCGAGCGCTCGAGCACAAGCTGGTCGCGCACGTCCCCGCGCACGACGGTCACTTTGTTCAGCAGGCCCGTGCCGAGCAGCGTGCTCCGCGGCACCCAGTCGCGCACGAGCGCCGTCACGCTTGCGCCTTCCTCGACGAGCCGGCGCACGAGCCAGCCGCCGAGCAGTCCCGTGGCGCCGGTGACGAACACCGGCCGATCCTGCCAGTGCGAGTTCTTCTTTGCGTTCATTTCCAAGTCTTCCAGGGCGGCGAGCCGCCGGCCCACAGGGATTCGAGATTGCGGAGGTCGCGAAGCGTATCCATCGGCTGCCAGAACCCTTCGTGTCGGAAGGCGCGCAACTGTCCCTCGGCGGCGAGCCGCTCGAGCGGCTCCTTTTCCCAGAGCGTATCGTCGCCGTCGATGTAGTCCAGAACCTTTGGTTCGAGCACGAAGAATCCGCCGTTGATCCAGCCTTCGCTCGTCTGGTTCTTCTCGGCGAACGCGCGCACTTCATCGCCTTGCAACTCGAGGCCGCCGAATCGCGCGGGAGGGCGCACGGCCGTGACCGTCGCCAGCTTGCCGTGCGCCTTGTGGAATGCGATCAGTTTGCCGATGTCCACGTCGCTCACGCCGTCGCCGTACGTGACGCAGAACGGTTCCGAGCCGATCCAGTCGCGCAACTTCCTGAGGCGGCCGCCGGTCTGTGTATCGAGACCGGTATCGATGAGGTGGATGGTCCAGTCCTCGCGGCCCTCGCCGTGCGTGATCGTCTTGCCGTCCGCGAGGTGCACGGTGAGGTCGCGCGCCACCGCGCGGTACGAGAGAAAGTACGAGCGCACCATCTCGGCCTTGTAGCCGAGGGCGAGCACGAACTCGTTGAGCCCGTGCGCGGCGTAGAGGTGCATGATGTGCCAGAGGATCGGCCGGCCGCCGACTTCGACCATCGGCTTTGGGCGAGTGGAGGTCTCCTCCGACAGCCTCGTGCCGAGCCCACCGGCCAGGATCACAACCTTCATCGCGCCTCCTGAAGAATCATGCTGGGCGAGGGGTCGATGCTCTCGTCACCGATGCTGCCCTGAAACTTGCACCGGCGCGTCACGGCGTACCAGATGACGCGCGGTGACGGTGAGGCCGCGAGCCGTGTATCGCGCGGAGTCGGCGTCGGCGTAGCCGCGTCGATGTAGCCGCTGCAATGCAAGCGTGTCGCCGTCGTTGGGCTGTTGCACGAGCCAGAGCTCGCTCGGTTTCGCGGCGCCCCGGTCGGCAATTATGGCCTCGTCTGCGTAGTCCGGCGTGACGGTGCCCGTGCGAGCGACCACGCGCTCGAACGTGCGTGCGTCGAGAGCCGACCAGAGTTCCCAGCGGTTCGACCGAGGAAAGACGATCGTCGTCGAGGCAGTGGGCTTCACCGCGGCGTAGAAGACGTTGAACGCCCAGGGGAATCCGGTGAACTGCCGGTTGTACACGAGTTCGTCGCGGCCGATCCCCGCGAACACACCGGTGAATGACGACATGCGGTACATGTCGCGCTGCCCGATGTCGAACGTGCCGTACACGGCGCGCGACACCGGATCCCACGAGCGGTACACCGACACCACGAACAGCGCGCCGATCATCGCCAGCGCTGCATAGCGGGCTCGCCCGCCGGTGCCGAGTCGCAACAGCGCCGCAAACGCCAGGATGACGAGCAGTGGATAGAGCAGCGCGAAGTACCGCAGGTTGCTCCACGTCCGGAACGACGTGAGAAGGTACGTGAGCAGGAACGTGAGCACACCGAGGTACGCGAGCCGCGTGGGATCCGCGCCCGGCACGGCGCGGTCCGGAAGCCGGCGCGCCATCCGGACCCCGCCCCGGAACAGATCCGCCGCAATGATCGCCGACACCACCCACATGAACCCCAGCAGGAAGATGCCCGTTGCGTAGCTCCGGAAGATCGGCTCGCTCAAATCGAAGAACTTGAACCCATCCAGCGGTCCCTGCTGCCACGCGTGCTTCCAGACCGCCGACTTGGCGTGTGTCGCGTTCCACCAGAGCACGTGCACGCCGAACAACACCACCGGAATGGGCGTCACCCACAGCGGCCGCACGCGCCGCAGCCGCTCGGCCGGCGTGCCTGCCGGCGCCACCAGGAACAGCACGTCGAGGCCGACGACCAGCCCGTACGCCAGCACGCCGGTCTCCTTCGAGAAGCAGAGCAGCACGCCCGCGGCGGCCGCCCATCCGTACCGCTTGCTCAGCACCGCCGCGAGCGTCATGAAGAAGAACACGTACACACCGAAATCCACGTTCACCTGCAGCAGCGTCGAGAGCACGACCGGATGCACCGCGCACAGAAAGGTCACCACGTCGAGCTGCCGTGCCAGCCGTGGATCCGGAAACACCCGCGCGAGCACCAGACGGATCGACGCCAGCGCGAGCAGCCCGAGCAGGATGTTCGTGAGGTGCAGCGCCGCGATGTCACCGAAGCGCAGCAACTGCGACGCGGCGAGGAACACGATGTACCCCTGCGACGGGTGGCCGCCGCAGCGGAGCCCCTCCATCGTCAGTCCCGCGAGTCCGTCCGCCGCGGCGCTGATCGCACAGTTCGCGTACAAGTGGCCGTCCCAGATCGGCACGTAGTGCAGCTCCGGCCACAGGATCGCGAGGAACGCCACCG
>OCZT010002770.1_pt1 | contig 18058 bp, 14 predicted proteins | sample 1539031 | NCBI WGS metagenome assembly OCZT01 (sample SAMEA3539308, study PRJEB22396) | soil metagenome | biome: tundra; feature: field; material: soil | place: USA | collected 2010-05 | depth 0.15 m | reverse complement strand
CCTTTTCCCACTTTTTCTTCTCCTGATCAATCAGATCGAGCAGGTCCTTCTCACGATCGCGAAAACTGGCTGCTTTCTCGAAATTCTGATTCTTTACTGCCATCATTTTTTCCTTTTTAGTATCTTCAAGCTGTTTCTCGAGAGAAAGGATTTTTTCAGGCACAACAATATTCAAAATATGAACTCTTGAACCAGATTCATCGAGAGCATCAATTGCCTTGTCGGGAAGATGGCGGTCCGAAATATAACGGTTGGTGAGTTTTACGCAGGCATCGATAGCATCATCAGTATAGATAACATTATGATGCTCTTCATACCTCTCCTTAATATTATGCAGAATATGAATAGTCTCTTCAATTGAGGTAGGCTCAACAATTACTTTCTGGAACCTTCTTTCGAGAGCACCGTCTTTCTCAATATGCTGACGGTATTCGTCGAGTGTTGTGGCGCCGATACATTGTATTTCACCTCGTGCAAGAGCAGGTTTAAGCATATTTGCTGCATCCAGGGAACCTGTTGCTCCACCGGCACCAACAATTGTATGAATCTCATCAATGAATAGAATAATATTATCATTTTTTGAGAGTTCGTTCAGTATTGCTTTCATTCTTTCCTCAAATTGTCCACGATATTTTGTTCCGGCAACAATTGAAGCAAGATCAAGCGCAACTACCCGTTTATTAAAAAGAACTCTTGAAACATTCTTTTTAATAATCCTCAGAGCAAGCCCTTCTGCAATTGCAGATTTTCCAACTCCTGGTTCACCGATTAAGACAGGATTATTTTTTTTCCTTCTCGACAATATCTGAGCTAGACGCTCAATCTCTCTCTCCCTGCCAACAACCGGATCCAACCGTCCTTCTTCAGCAGCTTTGGTAAGATCAATTCCGAAGTTATCCAAAACCGGGGTATCTGAGGAAGATTTTGAAGAAGAAGGAGAGGAGGGTTGTCCCTTTCCCGGGCCACCAAAACTCTGACCTTCATCATCCTCATCTCTTGGATAATCTGCTTTAGAGGTTGGAGATTCCGTTTCAACCATTTTGCGAACTGATTGGTAATCAACATCCAATTCTGAAAGGAACCTAGTTACCAAAGCATTTTCATCTTTAAGAATTGCCAGTAACAGATGCTCAGTATCAATAGTATTACTTTTGAGAGCCTTGGCTTCAAGATAAACAAGTTTAAGTATTCGCTCTGTGCTTCTCAAAAGTGGGATAACCTCATGGTCAGCTACAGGTACAGGGCTTTCAACCTTTATGCTCTTTTCAAGAGATCCTTTAAGAACCATAAGATCAATTCCCTGATTCATAAGGATCTCAATAGCTACACTTTCTCCATCCCTGAGTATACCAAGAAAAAGATGTTCAGGACTTATATGACTATTTCCCAGTCTTATAGCCTCTTCCTTGGAATAACCCAGTATGTCCTTTACCCTTTGTGAAAATTGTGAATCCATATTTTAATATATCAAATTACAAATTTAATAAAACCGAACCGACATTCTGTCAGATTCTAATTGACAAAAATACGCATAACTACAAATTCAAAGTTAAATTATGTATAATATCTATATGACAATTTTCGTGCCCATTTATGAACAATGAATGTTAAAAATTCACAGGTTCGGAAGGTCGGAAGTAACCAAATTTTGATTACTTTCGTAAATCAAAACCCCGGCTTCGAGGTATATTTGTAAATACTTAATTAATAATCTGTTATGTCAGAGAGAGAGAGAATCATAAAGGTTAATATAGAGGAGGAGATGAAGTCTGCATATATCGACTATTCGATGTCTGTTATAGTGCAGAGAGCGTTACCTGATGTGAGAGATGGTCTCAAACCGGTCCATCGCAGGGTACTGTTTGGAATGTCTGAACTGGGTGTCCTTTCAAATAAGCCTTACAAGAAATCAGCAAGAATAGTGGGAGAGGTGCTGGGGAAATTTCACCCTCATGGTGACTCTTCAGTGTACGAGGCTATGGTAAGGATGGCGCAGGAATGGTCTTTAAGATATCCCCTGGTTGATGGACAGGGAAATTTTGGGTCAGTTGATGGTGACAGTCCTGCCGCAATGCGATACACTGAGGCGAGGCTTAAAAAAATTGCTGAGGAAATTCTGGCAGATATTGATAAAGATACAGTTGATTTTCAACCCAACTTCGATGATTCTCTTACTGAACCCTCTGTTATGCCAACAAGGATTCCCCAGCTTCTGGTAAATGGCGCTTCAGGTATAGCAGTTGGAATGGCTACCAATATGCCACCACATAATCTTACTGAAGTAATTGATGCCACCATAGCTTATATAGATAATAATGATATCACTGCTGAAGAAATTTTACATTTCATAAAGGGTCCGGATTTCCCGACCGGAGGGATTATTTATGGTGAACAGGGAATAAGAGATGCTCTTGAGACCGGCAGAGGCAGGGTGGTTATACGGGCTAAGACGGAAATTGAATTAACCCATTCCGGGAGGGAATGCATAATCGTTAATGAGATTCCCTATATGGTCAATAAGGCCGAAATGATCCGAAAAATAGCAGATCTGATAAATGAGAAGAAGCTCGAAGGGATATCATATATTAATGATGAGTCGGATCGCAACGGGATGAGAATTGTAATTATCCTTAAGAAAGATGCCAGTGCAAATGTTGTCTTGAATAACCTGTATAAGTTTTCATCATTACAGACATCTTTTAGTGTTAATAATATTGCCCTCGTGAAAGGTCGTCCTAAAACACTAAATACCAGGGATCTAATTCATTATTTTGTTAAACATCGGCATGAAATAGTCATAAGAAGAACAAAATTTGATCTGGATCAGGCTGAGAAACGGGCTCATATACTTGAAGGATTAATTATTGCCAGTGATCACATCGATGAAGTAATAGCAATAATCAGAGCATCACAGACTCCGGATATTGCCAGAGAAAAACTTATAGAACGATTCGGTCTCTCTGAGATTCAATCAAGAGCTATTGTGGAAATGCGTCTGCGTCAGCTTACAGGTCTGGAACAGGAGAAGCTCCGAGCAGAATATAAGGAGATAATGGAATTGATCGAATACCTTAAAGGCGTTTTGGCAAATGTTGATCTTCAAATGAATATTATCAAGGATGAACTTCTTGAAATTAAAGAAAAATATGGAGATAAGAGACGTACTCTAATAATTCCGAATGCTGAAGAATTTAATCCCGAAGATTTTTATGCTGATGACGAAATGGTGATTACTATTTCTCATATGGGTTATATTAAAAGAACACCATTAACCGAGTTCAGGAGGCAAAACAGGGGTGGAACAGGCGCTAAAGGCGGCGCTACCAGAGATGAGGATTTTATCGAACACCTTTATATTGCCACAATGCATAATACGATGCTCTTTTTTACAAGAAATGGAAAATGTTACTGGCTGAAGGTTTACGCTATTCCCGAAGGTTCAAGAACTTCAAAAGGAAGGGCTATGCAAAACCTTATTAACATTGAACCGGATGACAATGTCAGAGCATTCATTAATGTTAAAAACCTTAACGATGAGGAATACATTAATAATAATTTCATTGTGCTCTGCACTACCAAAGGAATTATTAAGAAGACTTCCCTTGAAGCATACTCACGACCCAGAATTAACGGGGTTAATGCTATTACAGTAAGAGAGGGAGATGAACTTCTTGAAGCCAGAATGACAAACGGGCAGCATCATATTATGCTGGCTGTTAAATCGGGACGTGCAATTCGGTTTCCTGAAGCATCCGTCAGGCCGATGGGCAGGACAGCCTCCGGAGTAAGAGGTATCAGACTGGCAAGCGAAAAGACTGATATCGTAATCGGAATGATAACAGTTGAAAACAAAGAAAAAGATATTCTGGTTGTTTCTGAAAAAGGATACGGAAAAAGATCAGATATAGATGGTTACAGAATCACAAACAGAGGAGGAAAAGGAGTAAAAACAATTAATGTAACTGAAAAAACAGGCGCACTTATTGCATTGAAAGATGTGACTGATAATCACGATCTTATGATCATTACACAATTTGGAAATATACTCAGAAGTCCGGTATCGGCATTAAGAGTTATGGGAAGGGCAACTCAGGGTGTCAGACTGATCAATCTGAAAGAAAATGATATTATAGCTTCTGTAGCCTGCGTACTGGTTAATGAGGAAGAAGAAAACGGCGAACAAATCATTTCTGAAGAAAATGATAATATTCCCGAGGAAAATGGTAAAGAATTTGATGTTTAATAAGTAATGTTATAAATTTGGGAAATTTTTAAAGGAGAAATAAATTAAAACTATAATCATGAAAAAGCTTTTTCTGCTGATAGCAGCCATTGGAATTTCTTATGTAGCAATGCCTCAGAAGGGCAAGGTTTCAAGCGCACAGAATTATATTGATCAGGGCATTCTTGATAAAGCAAAAGAGAATATTGATCAGGCGCTCCTAGATGAAAAATCGAAGGATTGGTTTAACACCTATTTTGTTAAAGGACAACTCTGTCAGGCTTCATTTAAATCTGACAATCCCAAGTACAAAGCTCTTTACGCTGATCCTCTTGCAGAAGCATTTGCTGCATATCAGAAAGCCTTAGAACTGGATCCAAAGGGTTCAATAAAAAAGAAAATGATTACCAGCTCAGTGTATGCCTCACTGGCTATTAACTATTATTCTCAGGGTAGTGCCCGATTTGAGGCAAAAGACTATGCAGGAGCCCTTCAATCATTTGAGACACAGATTAAAATTTCTGAAAATGAAATGTATGTGGGGGCAGTTGATACAGGAATGTATTATAATGCAGGTCTGGCTGCAATTAATTCATCTAAATATAAAGAAGCAATTAAATACTTTGAGAAATGTGCTGAAATGAAGTACCTTGGAATTACACCTTATTTTAATATGTCAGAGGCATATCTTTCTTTAGGTGATACAGTAAATGCAGAATCAGTTCTGACAGGACTTAACAGTAAATTTCCAAATGATAAAAACCTTACTCTTCAGCTAATTGATCTCTATATTAAAAGTAATAAAAACGATGAGGCGCTGAAATATATCAAAGTTGCAAAGGAAGCTGATCCGAAAAACTCCAGTTTGTATCTTGCAGAAGGTATTATCTACTTAAATGAAAACAGATATGATGATGCAATACCTGAACTTACCAAAGCAGTTGAGATGAAAGGGGATTTATACGATTCTCAATATGGACTTGGCGCTGCTTACATTAACAAAGCAGCTGATATGTTTAAAAAGGCCAATGATATTATGGATGTAAAACAATATGCTGATGCTGTTGAGCAGGCAAACATTGTTTATGCGAAAGCACTTCCATATCTGGAAAAGGCACATGAACTCAAACCCAACGATATTTACGCAATGGAAAGCCTACAGTCTATTTACTACAGGCTTAAAATAAAAGATCCATCATATGGTCCGAAATACGATGCTATGAAAGCTAAAGTTGACGCCGCCAAGAATAAGTAATTAACATTATACATTTTAACTCGATGAGAAGAGGGATGTATTTTACATCCCTTTTTTATTTCTGCTAATTGTTGATCCTCAGGAAATCTTCATTTTGTTTAGTCTTTAATTAAAACCAGATTGTTACAGGAAACTGTGTCGGATAAGAATTACCCTGACAGGATCAGTAGGCTGGAAGACTATTGTAATAGATCTGATTAGATATAATGTAAATATTTCTATTTTACATAATATTAATTATAGGCTTTATATAAGAATTTCCGCTCAGCTTGCTGATTGACATAAAATCAGATATAGCGACGAGGCGCTGCCGAGTCCTATATCGGTAATACCACTTGTAGATTGACAACTATATTTAAGATAAAAGACAAAAGTCACAAGACAAAAGTATTTTGTATTGACAGGATTAGTAATGCTAAATGAATCGATAAAAAAATTTCCTATTTATGAATCACCACTTTTATCTTTTTACTTTGAACTTTTGTCTTCCTCAATTGTCATTCCCTACCCTTCTTAAATAATATATTATTATATTATGTCAAATAGAATAAGACCAAAATACCTGGTAACCAGTAACTAGCACCTGAAAACTTGTAACATCTTATTTTAATGTCCCAAGAATATCTTTCAATAACCCATTGGTATCCATACCTCCTTTTGATGTTGGTGAATATCCCAGAACTACTACAACCAATTTCTGAGTTGGCAGAATGTAAATATGTTGCCCGTCATGCCCGTCACAGGCAAACATATCTTCCGGCACCGAAGGTAAACTTCTCCCTTTGTTAACCCAGAAGAAAGAACCGTATATCCCTTTACTGGCTGAAGCAACCGTGGTTGTGTATTTCACCCAGCCTTCAGGTAAGATCCTTTCCCCGTTAAAAACTCCGTCATTCTCGAATAGCAATCCGAACCTGGCAAAATCGCGCGCTGTTGCGTAAAGATATGACGATCCAATCCTTGTGCCTGTCGGATCAACCTCAAGTACAGCATCTGGCGCACCTATCTTATTAAAAAGCTTGTTATTGGCAAAAACATAATATAAAGAGTCATTACTGAATTTTTTACGAATCAGATAGCTGACAATATTAGTAGCCCCCGATGAATAATACCAGTGTGTGCCTGCAGGATAAGCCACCGGACGTTCCAATGCAAAATGACCCATATCGCTTTCACAATGAAGCATTAGCGTAACATCTGACCGGTTTCCATAATCTTCATTCCACTTCAGACCGCTTTGCATCTGCATCAGGTCATTCAGAGTTATTTTACTCCTTTCATCATTCTTCCATTCGTCGAGGCCTGTCGGTTGCATTATATCCAATTTCCCTTGTTTGACAAGAATTCCAACCATAGCATTTATAAAGCTTTTTGCCATTGACCAGCTGAGGAATCTGGTTTTTTGATTGAATTGAGGCTTATATGCTTCAGCCACCGGGACACCTTTATGTACTACTATAAATGCAAATGCGTTCCCTTTATATGCATTGTCTGTTATTAATTTTCTTGCTATGGTATTAAGTTGTGTCGTGTCGATACCTGGATTCTTCACTGGCAAAATATTACCAAGAGGCCATTTTATAGTATCTTGCGAATATCCTGGCTCACCTCCTGACGGATATCGGGATTTACGCAGATTTTCTTCCGAAATACCTCTTAAAAGTGTTACTCCGAATCCTGGTCTGTAAATAGCTTTGGATTTCCCCCAGAGAAAGTGACTGGAAACGCTCTTCTCATCATAGTTTACACTATTTTTTGTATATTTTATGAATGAAAAGTTTAAGTCTATTGCTTCCACGTCTTCCGTCTTCCTGTCTGACAGAAAGACATCCGAACAAAGGTTCTTAGCAGCATATCCGGTTATAATAGGAAGTAAACTATTAAGATATACCGCAGTACCTAGAATAGCTGCACCAAAAATTGTCAGCGCTCCGTAAAAAATTCTTTTCCTCATCATAATGTTTAGATTTTACTGATTCCAATTCCAGGGGCGTACGGCAATACTATTTTCCCATCTTTAATTAAGATCCCTTTAAAAACATCGTTATTAATCAGAAGATTCCCGTCAAGATCCGCCCAATCAACCAGCGGGGAAAGTTGGGCCGCGGCTGTCACTGCACATGATGTTTCAGTCATACAACCGATCATCACTTTCATATCAAGCGCCCTTGCCATCTTTATCATAATATATGCTGAATGAAGCCCTCCGCACTTCATAAGCTTGATATTAATTCCACTGTAGACTCCATGCACCTTTTTGAAATCACCGATTGTCTGAAAAGCCTCATCAGCTATAATTGGTAACGGACTATTTTCCGTAAGCCAGGCAGTATCGTCAACTGAGGTTTTTGGCATTGGTTGTTCAATAAATACAACACCCTTTTCTTTAAGCCATTGCGCCATTTCAAGCGCCATTTTTTTGTCTTTCCATCCCTGGTTAATATCGACGCAAATTGGCTTATTGGTTTCACTTCTTACTGTCTCTATCATCTCCTTATCATTTCCCTGACCTAGTTTTACTTTCAGAATTCTGTAAGGAGCTGCCTCACGAACCTTTGATCTGACTACATCCGGTTTATCCATACCAATAGTAAACGAAGTATTTGGAGTTTTATCACGATTAAGTCCCCATACTTTATACCAGGGTTGTTTCATAATCTTTCCTACGAGGTCATGAAGGGCAATATCAACCGAGGCCTTTGCAGCATAGTTTCCCGGAGCAAGCTGATCAACATAAGCAAGTATATCATCCATCAGGAAAGGGCTTTCAAAACGGGTAAGATCAACCATGTTTAAAAAAGCAGTGGCTGTTGTATGACTTTCTCCCAGATATGGTGGCATAGATGCTTCACCGTAACCGATGATATTATCAAATTCAAGTTCCGTGAGCATTATGGGAGTTGTACTTCTCGATCCTTCAGCTATTGTAAAAACATGTTTCAAATTCAGTTCATACGGCTTGAAACGTAGGATCAGTCCTGAACTTTTCCCGGATTTTATGTCAATTCCCGTCAGTTCTTTGTTGCTGAATGTCAGATATGAAAAGCCTGCACTGCCAGCGAGTATTCCACAATCTGACAGAAATTTTCTTCTAGAGCTCATAACAGATATTTTTTTGTCTTCAATACCATGAATGTTTAAAAACGGGTACAATTCCCGGATCATTTTCGACGCCTATGATTCTTTTTGCAGACAGAAGAGAATTTGTTCTTATTCTATTATAATTGGTTTGTGTTGAATCAAGGCTGTTTATCATAACTCTTCCTGATGAATTAATGTACTCCATATTTCCCAGATATATGGCAACATGTGTAACATGCTGTTTCCCATTTACTTTTGAACCAAAAAATAACAGATCTCCTTTTTCTAACCGGCTATATCCATTTGAAATGTCAACAATCGATCCATGAAGTGCCTGCAGCGATGCATCTCTTTGCAGAATCAATCCGTTCATAAAATAAACTGACTGTACAAAACCACTGCAATCTACTGCTTTTGCTGAAGAACCGCCCCATAAATAAGGCAGCCCCAGGAATGTTTTGGCAACACTGCAGATACTTTCTTCCGTACATCGAGTAACCAGTTTCCAATCATCGAAGTTCATAACCTTTTGTCTCTCAACAAATCCTGTGCGGCCGTCAGGCAATTCCACACTGAAATAACCTTTAAGTTCTCCCGTCTTTTTCATTATGCACCCTCCTACCAAATCGCCTTCAACGCCTGAATTATCCGATGGATTGTCATGCAGCCAGCCGGAGTTAACCAAATATATTACTCTATCTGAGTTATTCCAGGCTTTCATTTCCATTTTGTTCAAAAGCTTTAGAGATGATACTTCTGTCCAGGATATATAGTTATCAGGAGTTTGTATCTGGACCCATGAGTTTTTGTTTTTCAGTATTAAAACCGGTGTGCCAAGTTTGGCCTGAGACACCAATTCTGATGTATGATCCGGCTCCTTTCTAAGGTTTATAACACTCAATGTAACCAATCCCAGCGATTTCTTATTATTAGCAGTATCAGGTGAAATTATAATACTGTCAACCAATATTATACCCTGGTTATATAAAGTTTTAATTATTTCTATTTTTGCATCAGGATTAGTAGTTTCACCCCTCAGAATTAATGTTCCTTTTTCACCGGATTCTAATTTAATACTGCAAATTCCGACCCTGGGATCAGGTACAAATCGGGCTGCAATCAGATCAATTTCCGTTTGAAGTTTTTTATTATTATAGGTACGACAGCCGCATAATATAAAAAGAACTCCGGGAATAAAAAATAAACCCTTAAACAGCCATCTGAATCCCGCGTTTTTCATTTTTTGAAATTATTTATAACCTAATGCAGCATATCCTACCCAGTGACAATTTGTTGCGATAGCTGTCCTGCCCATTCCTAAATCGTCAACAGGAATATGTGGCGATGTTATACTTGTCGAATATCCGATCAGCTCACCTGATAAAGGGTTGCTATCATTGAGATAATATGAAGTATATAAAGCCAAAGGAACGCTGTACCTTCCGCACCAGGTCCATTTATATTCCCTGAAGTTTTCATGATTTAAGGTATACTTGCTGAATAACCTTATTTTTTCAGGTATCACTTCCCCCTTCAGACAGCTGTCAATTATCACTGACTCATGTTCACGTGCTTTAATATTTCCCAGTTCATCACAACCAAAATAAGCCCTGTCGATTCCATTCCAATCTTCATTACCATAATGAACAGCGTCAGTAGTAACAACAACTGCAAAATCAGTTCCCCACTCCCATTTATGTTTCTTTGCAACAGTCCTGATTGCTTCTGCTAAAGCTTTTCCGCATACCTCCATCCTGTCAGGACTCATTGCTGGCACAAGAATTGGCACAATGGCAATATTTCTGTTGAAATACTGAAGAAATGGAATCATAGCCTCCACAGAATGTTCAACTTTCTGAAGCGTATCATTCACGATGGCAAATTTTCCGGCCAACAGAGCATATATCTCTTCCCTCGCAGGAGAAACAGCTATTTTTTTCCATGGACCTTTCCAGTAATTATAGCTGTCAAATACAAGAGAATCTTCAATATGCAGTGTAGCAGCCTTATGAGCAACACCTATAAGTATCAGGTTTGGTGCTTTAATGTTTTGAAGCAGATCAGGATACAGTTTCCCCACATATGTATAATCATCATGGGGACATATAGCAAACTTCCAGGGCAATCCGGGGTTTTCTTCCCATCCTATCCTTTTTATTCTTGACATAAGACTGTCCATTTGCCAGGAATATTGAGCAAAGCCAACGGTATCTTTAAGAGGTCTTATTTTAGACATGTCCGTTTTTGATTGTTCTCCTGATTTACAAGATATTAAATTTAAAATCAATACAAATAAAAACCCTGGTATGATCTGCATTAATTTTGTTATACAATGTGCATAGACCTGCATATAACCCTTTATTCTCTTTTTACTTTCAAACATGTAATTGATTTATGTAAAATCAAATTTACAATATATAACGCAAACACAATAGCTAATCAATCTTAACCTTTCGTATAAAAATGGTTCATCCTTTTATTTTTAATAGTCGCCTTTTATTAATACTTTTATTGTCAACAATTAATTATATTAGTTAATCAATAATCATGCTACTATGATAAAAATCAAATTTCTTCTGGTTGCTCTGTCGATGACATCAATCACAATGGGTCAGGTTGTGAATTTTTCAGGTGACTGGAAACTGAACAGTTCGAAAAGCAAATTAAATGAACAGTTTACAATGGCTCCTAAAGAGATTATACTCATCCAGAACGGTAATGATATGAATTCTGAAAGACACGCCAGTTTTCAGGATCAGGAAGTGACAATAAATGACAAATATTCTCTTGATGGCAAAGAATGTATTAATTCTGGTTGGCAGGATACTCAAAAGAAATCGACCGCAGTCTGGTCGGATGATAAAAAATCACTCAAAATCATTACCAAATTTCCACTGAATGATGGAGAAATGACTATTACAGAAGTATACAGAATGGATGGTGATAATATGATAATTGAATCAAAATCTTCATCATCATTTGGCGATGTTTCTGAAACCATGATATATGATAAAAAATAGTATATAGTTTTCTGGTTATCCAATTACCTTTAATTTCTGTATTGAAATTATTGCTATTTGTCAAGAATAGCTTAATAAAGTGAACGGACTACTACTTGATAATTTTGTTATAGGAATTCATCGTGCGTAGTTTACAATACTTATGACTAAACAGTAACTAATTAATATTTTCAAAAATTATGAAAAATCAAATACGATTAATGTTCATCATATTAGTAGCTTTAGTTTGTTTCCAGCAGATTATGGCTCAGGAGTCAAGACCATGGTTTCAGGACGGTCCAGGACACTTTCCCACACCAAATCCAAAAGCCAGGGCACTTCCTTTGATAATGGTAAAAGGCAATAAATTCATAAATTCTAAGGGAGATACTATTCTCTTTAGAGGACTGGCTATATCCGATCCTGATAAAATTGAACGTCAGGAACATTGGAGTAAAAAATACTTCGAAAAGGTTAAAGAGATGGGTGCTTTAATTGTGCGTATTCCTGTACATCCTGTTGCCTGGCGCGAGCGCACTCCTGAAAAATATCTTGAATTACTTGATCAGGCTGTTGAATGGTGCACGGATCTGGGGATGTATGTTCTGATCGACTGGCATTCCATCGGTAACCTTGGCATGGAACTATTCCAGAATCCAATGTATAATACTTCAAAGCAGGAAACATATGAATTCTGGAGAACTATCGCCAGTCATTTCAAAGGAAACAACACTGTAGCATTTTATGAACTTTACAATGAGCCGACAACTTTCAGAGGCCAGCTTGGAACTATAACCTGGCCGGAGTGGAAGAAAATCAATGAAGACATTATCAGCCTGATAAAATCGTACGATAATGAACGGATTCCCCTGGTTGCAGGATTTGACTGGGCATACGATCTGACTCCTCTTCATGAATACCCAATAAATGCCGAAGGAATAGCATATGTAACTCACCCATATGAGTACAAGCGCAGTCAGCCCTGGGAGCCAAAATGGGAAGAGGACTTTGGTTTTGCAGCTGAAAAATATCCTGTTATTGCCACCGAGTTTGGCTTTGAGCTTCAGCCTGGACAATCTATTGATGATAATCACTATGGTAACAGGATAATCAAATATCTGGAAGGAAAAGGAATCAGCTGGGTGTGCTGGGTATTTGACCCGGAATGGGGTCCAAGAATGTTGAATTCATGGGATACATACGAGCTTTCGCAGAGCGGAGAATTTTTTAAAAAAGCCTTGCATGCCGAATTGAAATTTCAGAAAAAATAGCAAAAGGTTAGTTTTTCCACCGTTCAAGACGAGGAATATTTGAGCTATAGAACCAACGCTTTATTGGTCCGTAACCCATCTCTTTGAGTTTACCCCTCACAAGGTTTACCATTTCACCTGCAGAAGTAAAATTGTCTTTGAAAGTTCCGGATTGATAACAATAACTACAATATTTTACATTTTTTGATCCGTCTGTATTGGTTCCTCCTTTATCCGGATCCATTTCCATTGGCATTCCACAGCTCTGGCAGAATTTGTCGAATTTTTCCATAACTATAAAGTTTGATTAGTTTTTGATCAATTTTTATGTCTATAATTTAAATGGAAATTTTGAAATTATCAATTTTTTGTCCAAAAATTCTTTAACCACAAAGTTCTCAAAGAAATGTGGTTTAGTCTTTGTGCGCTTTGCTCATCCCTTCTGTGCTTTGCGGTTAAATGGATTTCTATATCTTTGACGCCAAAATTATAAACAACGTATCTACGATGATAATAAATTCAGTACTACATTACAACATTACGGCATTACGACATAGATATATAATCTTCCAATAAACTTTCTTTTGTATATTTGGTTATTCTGGATATACATAACAAAAAAGTACATGTTGTTTATCAAGAAGGATCATTATAAAATCTAAATGAAATGGAAACTATTAACAAATCAACACTTACTTTCCTCACTTCCATAAAAGACAATAACAATCGCGACTGGTTCATAGGGAACCGGCCCCAGTACCTGGAAGCCAAAAATAACTTTGAATCCTTTGTTCAGAATATTATAAATGAAATAATTCTGTTTAATCCGATAATGAAAGGCCTGGAAGCTAAAAGCTGTGTTTTCAGGATTAACCGTGATATTCGTTTCTCAAATGATAAATCGCCTTACAAATCACATTTTGGCGCTTTTATAGTACAAGGCGGAAAAAAAAATGTAGACAAATTTGCCGGTTACTATTTTCATATTGAGCCAGGCAAAAGCATTATGGCAGGGGGAGCTTATACACCTCCTGGTCCATGGTTATCTGCTATCAGGGAAAAGATAAGTGATAAGCCTGATGAGTTTATTAAAATTACTAATTCAAAAGATTTCATAAAATATTTCGGTACAATAGATGGGGAAAAGCTAAAAACCGCGCCGAAAGGATACCCTAAAGATCATCCTCATATTGAACTTCTTAAATTAAAAAGCTACCTTGTTGTAAACGAGGCATCCGATAAAATGGTACTTTCCGATGGATTTATCAATCATGTTATAAGTGTGTTTAAAGCAATGAAACCATTAAATGACTATCTGAATGAATATTAATATCTCATTGAAAGTAGAACAACTTTTTATTAGTCATAACGGATTCAATTGAAATATAATGGTCGTTATAAGGCCAGTCCAAGATTTTTCAACATCCACTTTACAGATGCTCTGTTATTAAAATCAGGATCAAACTGAACTGCCATGATAATTCCCTCCCTGTTAATTATATAGGTGGCAGGAACAGGCAACCGGGCAGCATCTCTCCCATTATTATTCGCGATATCAATTGAAAACTTTGACAAAATCTTATCCTGATATGACTTGGTTACGCTAAACATAACATCGTAATCTTTCATTATTTTTTCCTGACAATCATAAATGACTGTAAATGTTAAATTATGAAGTTTTACTGTTTGCTCTACATTTTCAATTGATTCAGGAGTAATAGCAATCACATTAAAGCCCTGATCAGTAAGTACTTTAAGTGAATCCTGATAATTATTTAAATATCTGCTACATATAGGGCACCATTTACCTCTGTAGAAAAATAGTATTACAGGTCCCTGTTCGAGAAGTTTTTTTAATTCCACCTGTTTTCCCTTCTGATCATACCCCGTAAAATCAGGTGCCTTGTCGCCTGCTTTTAATCCATGTGGAAGATTGCTGTTATTAGTCTCCATTCCGAACTTGGCGTACTCAATATCCTGTCCATAGGAAACTGAGATAAACGAAAATGCAATGAAAAACAATAAAAGGGAACACCTTATCATTCTTCTCGATAATATATTTTTAAAGTAAGACATATATTAAGCAAATTTATAACCGGGAATCTTTCTCATTCTCAGATTCAGTGGAGTGACTTCCAGGTATTCATCATCCTTTATCTGCTCCATTGCCTCTTCCAGTGAGAACTTAAGCTTTGGAGCTATCTTCAGACTCTCATCTGATCCTGAGGCCCTCATGTTAGTAAGTTTCTTCCCTTTGACAATATTTACTTCGAGATCTCCAAGCCGTGTATGTTCGCCGATTACCTGACCTCTATAAACCTGTTCTCCCGGATCGATATAGAACCTTCCCCTGTCCTGCAAACGATCAATTGCATACCCGGTCGCCATTCCCATATCTAGCGATATCAATGATCCGTTTGGTTTCGGTATAAGTTCGTCTCCTTTATATTTATCATAAGCCCTGAAGCGATGATGCATTACGGCTTCGCCTGCAGTTGCTGTCAGCATATTATTCCTTAATCCAATCAGCCCTCTTGCCGGAATATCGAACTCCAGATGTGTCAGATCTCCTTTTGGTTCAATAATTATCATTTCACCTTTTCTCTGGGTAACAAGCTCTATAGCTTTACCTGAAAATACCGGAGGAACATCAATAGTTAATGTCTCATAAGGTTCTGATTTCACTCCATTTAAATCTTTCAGTATTACCTTCGGTTTTCCTACCTGAAATTCATACCCTTCACGACGCATAGTCTCTATCAGGATAGAGAGATGGAGTATCCCGCGGCCAAAAACATTAAAGGTATCTTCTGATTTTGTTTCTTCGACTTTCAGGGCCAGATTTTTTTCTGTTTCCCTTATCAGTCTGGTTCTTAAGTGACGTGAGGTAACAAACTTACCTTCCTTGCCAAATAACGGGGAATTATTTATAGTAAAAACCATACTCATAGTAGGTTCATCTACCTCGATTCTCTGTAAAGCTTCAGGAGCGAGTAAATCGGCAAGTGTATCTCCTATTTCAAAATCCTCCAGCCCAATAACCGCGCAAAGATCACCACATCTTACACTATCAGTCTTTACTCTTCCGAGTCCTTCAAAAACATAAAGTTCTTTTACTCTTACTTTCTTAACTTTACCGTCTCTTTTGCACAGGGTATAGTCTAACCCTGTGGTAATGTTTCCCCTGAATACGCGGCCAATCGCAATTCTACCCACATAGCTTGAGAAATCAAGTGAAGCAACCTGCATCTGAGCCGTACCTTCGATATAAGCAGGTTCCTGAATTTCCTTGAGTATAGTATCAAGAAGATACTTTATATCAGTAGTCGGCTTTTTCCAGTCACCGCTCATCCAACCATATTTGGAGGAGCCAAAAACTGTCGCAAATTCAAGCTGATCATCAGTAGCATCGAGGTTAAACATTAGTTCATAAACATCCTGCTGAACTTCGTCAGGTCTGCAGTTATCTTTATCAACCTTATTAACAATGACTATTGGCTTAAGTCCAAGTGCAATTGCTTTTCCAAGCACAAATCTTGTCTGAGGCATAGGCCCCTCAAGAGCATCAACAAGTAACAGGACACCATCAGCCATTTTAAGTACTCTTTCAACCTCACCTCCAAAATCTGCGTGACCCGGTGTATCAATTATATTAATTTTAACCCCCTTATAATTTACTGAAACGTTTTTTGAGAGGATAGTAATCCCTCTTTCCCGCTCAAGATCGTTGCTGTCAAGAATAAGTTCACCCACCTCCTTTCTTTGGTCCAGTACCTGACATTCCTGTATAATCCGGTCAACCAGAGTGGTTTTACCATGATCAACATGCGCAATTATCGCTATATTTCGTATTGATTGCATACAGATTAATTAGACCGCAAAAGTAATATTACTGCCCGGATAAATTATAAAAAAGTCAAAAATTAATTAATGATAAAAAATTCATATATTGGTGACTAAATTTTAAAAGCCGACTTATGAAAAAAACGATTATCGCTCTTGCTTTCAGTTTTTTTGCTTTGACAGGAATATTCGGACAGCAGAATGTCAAATTGGCTGTAGGTATAAAAGCTCCTGACTGGATGTTTACTGATGCTGATAAGAAAGAATTCACGATGAATTCATGGCCTGGGAAAGTACTTCAGATAAATTACGTTGATCCGGATGAATCAGATCTTAATGACGCTTTCAATGATGCTGTCAAGAAAGCAACTGATGTAGATAAGACTCTCAGTAAGGACCTGTTCAAAGGATTTGGTATAGTTGACTGTAAATCAACATGGAAACCAAATGGTCTGATCAGGTTGATTGCTGGTAACAAAGCAAAAAAATATGATACCACCATACTTTTTGATTATAAGGCTATTCTGCAGGCAGAGTGGGGTTTACCAAAAGATAACTACACTGTAGTAATTCTTGATAAAAACAGGGTATGCAGGTTTATTTATGAAGGACATATACCTGAAACAGATAACAAAAAGATAGTCGATCAGATTATTGCTCTTACAAAAAAATAAAAGGTTATTTCGAATTTTTTTTAACCACAAAGGTTTGCGCAAACTTTTGTGGTTATTTCTTTTTAAAACTGGACAAATGATAGTCCCAAATCTTTTATTGATAGCGGGAACCGGCGTCAAGTCGGGGAAAACATCAATGGCCTGCAGGATAATTGAGCAGTTTACTGATCTTAAAATAACTGCGGTTAAGATAACTCCTCATTTCCATGAGACAACACCTGGTTTGAAAACGATATATGAGGAGAAGGGATACTCTATCTATGAAGAAACAAACAGTGATTTATCAAAAGACACTTCTCGTATGCTCCATTCTGGGGCCGGCAAGGTTTACTTTGCCAAAGTCCTGGATAACCGGCTCCAGTCAGTTTTTGACAAAATAATGGATCTTATGCCGGAAGGTACTCCTATAATATGTGAATCTCCTGCCCTACGCAACTTCATTGAACCAGGAGTTTTTGTTATAATGAGTTCAGAAACTACAAGTACGCGTAAAGATATCAGCAGGTATTTGACATTACCTCACCTGCATTTTAAATATGAAGAACTTAATAGAACAACTTCAATTCCGATAGGATTTGAGAATGGGGGCTGGAGACTAATTTAGCAAGATTCTTCAATTTCAGGACCCCACTCGCCCGCCAGCTGGGTACTCCCCCAAAGGAGGGAGAAAATCACTAAACGGACGAGAATTATCTCCCCCTCCGGGGGAGATGCCGCGAAGCGGCAGAGGGGGC
>OCZT010002768.1_pt1 | contig 18061 bp, 16 predicted proteins | sample 1539031 | NCBI WGS metagenome assembly OCZT01 (sample SAMEA3539308, study PRJEB22396) | soil metagenome | biome: tundra; feature: field; material: soil | place: USA | collected 2010-05 | depth 0.15 m | reverse complement strand
GGGCTTCGCTGGCGCCTGACGGCCTGGGTGGCCGCCGTGATGCTCGTCTCGGCGGCGATCGTATTCATCGTCATCTACGGAGACACCGGCGCGGAGCTACGCGCCGCGATCGATCGCGACGTGGCCAGCGACACGAGCCAGCTCGCGCAGGCGCTCAAGGGGTCCAGCGGAAAGAGCAGTCGCCAGGTGGCCGCGGTGGCGGCGCGCTACGTTCGCGCGCAACCCTACGGCGCCAACTCGACACTGCTGTTCGTGATCGTGCCGGGCGCGCCGACCGCGATCAACCATCCTGAGATCGAGGGTGCGACTCAGCCCGAAGCCGGCGAGACGCCCGCCGACCAGGTGCGCGAGGATGCCGCGGGGCGTGCGCTGCTGACCCCGCGGCTGGGGTATTCGATCCAGCCGGTGCCGGATGTCGGCGATGTGCGCGTGCACGAGCGTGTGGTGGTGGTCGGAAAGCTGCGCGTGATCGCGGGCGCGGGCGAACCGCTGGCGGCGGTCGCGCGGGCTCAGCATGGCGTCGCGCGCGCGTTCGTGCTCGCGGGCGGGGTCGTGCTGGCGCTTGCGCTGCTGGCCTCCTACCTGGCCGGAGCGCGCGTGTCGGCGCCGCTGCGGCGAATGTCGGCGATCGCGACCCGCGTGGACGCCGGCGATCTGGAGCCGCGGATGGATGTCGGCTCCAGCCGCGGCGAGGTCCGCGTGCTGGCCGAGGCGTTCAACCACATGCTCGATCGCCTCGCCGAGGCGTTCGAGGGTCAACGCGAGTTCGTCGCAGACGCCTCGCACGAGCTTCGCACGCCGATCACCGTGATCCGTGGTCAGCTGGAGGTGCTCGCCGCGCAGGAGAACCCGCCCGGATCAGAGGTGCGGCGAGTCGAGGGCCATGTGCAGGCCGAGATCACACGCATCAGCCGGCTCGTAGACGACCTGCTGCTGCTCGCCCAGGCCGAGCAGACCAACTTCCTGCGCCCCGAGCCGATCGAGCTGCCGCCGTTCGTGGAGCAGCTGTGGGACGGAATCAGTCTGACCGCGAACCGCCGCTTCGAGCTGGGACCGATGCCCGACGGCCAGCTGACGGCCGATCCCGACCGCTTGGCCCAGGCACTTCGCAACCTGGCCCGCAACGCGATCGAGCACACGTCTGAGGAGACCGGACTCGTGCGACTGGAAGTTGAGCGCACCTCGGCCGACGGGATCCGCTTTGCAGTGCTGGACGACGGTCCGGGAATCCCTGCGCAGGAGCGCGAGCGCATCTTCGAGCGGTTCCATCGCACCGACCCAGCGCGCAGCCGTGCCGCCGGCGGGGCAGGACTCGGATTGGCGATCGTGCGCGCGGTCGCCGAGGCCCACGGCGGACAGGTTCGCGCCCGTGACCCGCGCAACGGCAGCGGCGCGCGCGTCGAGCTCATCCTCTACGGCTTTGCACCCGCGGTGGGCGATCGCAGCCCGCCTCGGGACCGCACCGCCGCGCGGCGGTACCCTAGTCCGCGATGAAGCGCTACCACCTGACGACGTTCGGCTGTCAGATGAATCAGCATGATTCCGAGCGGATGAAGGGGATGCTCGAGTCGCTGGGTTACGTAGAGGCCGACAGCCGCACGGGTGCCGACCTGATCCTGTTCAACACGTGCTCGATCCGAGAGGCCGCCGACAGCCGCTTCGTCGCCCACCTCGGCGAGGCCAAGCGCCTCAAGCGCGAGCATCCCGAACGGGTGGTCGGGGTTGGGGGCTGCTGGGCGCAGTCGGTCAAGGAGGAGGTCTTTGCCCGCTTTCCGTTCGTCGACGTCGCGTTCGGGCCGGGTCAGGTGCACAAGCTGGCCGAATTCCTGACCAGCGATTCGCTGACGGCTCAGGGCTACTTTGAGTTCGAGGGCTTCACCGGGCACCTGCCGGCCAAGCGAGCGCGCGAGTTCCAGGGCTGGGTGCAGATCAGCGTCGGGTGCAACTCGGTGTGCTCGTACTGCATCGTGCCCTCCACCCGGGGCCGCGAGGTCAGCCGGCCGTCCGAGGAGCTGCTTGCCGAGGTCAGCCGGCTGGCTGACGACGGGGTCAGGGAGGTGACCCTGCTCGGCCAGAACGTCAACTCCTACGGCCGCGATCTGCCGCGGGAGCGGCGGGTCACCTTTGCGCAGCTGCTGGGCCGCCTCGACGGGATCGACGGGATCGAGCGGATCCGCTACACCAGTCCACATCCCAAGGACATGCGGGAGGACGTGATCCGGGCCCACGCCGAGCTCGGTGCGCTGTGCGAGCACATCCATCTGCCGCTGCAATCGGGCTCGAGCGCCGTGCTCAAGCGGATGCGGCGAACCTATTCACGTGAACGCTACCTCGACCGGGTGGCGATGATTCGCGAGCACGTCCCCGACTGCGCGCTGACCACCGACATCATCGTCGGCTTCCCGGGCGAGACCGAGGCGGACTTCGAGCAGACGCTCCAGGTCGCCGAGGCGGTCGGCTACGACGGCGCGTTCACGTTCATCTATTCGCCCCGGCGCGGAACCGAGGCCGCGAATCTGCCCGATCAGCTGCCACACGAGACCAAGGTGGCCCGGCTCGAGCGTCTGGTGGAGGTGATCCAGCGCCGGGCGCAGGAACGTGCGCAGCGCTTCGTTGGTCGCACGTTGGAAGTGCTGGTCGAGGGCCCGTCGCGCACAGACCCCAGCCGTTGGCGCGGGCGCTCGCGCCACAACAAGGTCGTCAACTTCAGCGGTCTGGGCGCGCCCGGCGAGCTGGTCGACGTGCAGATCAGCTCCGCCACGAGTCAGACGCTGGCCGGCGAGGCTTCGCTGCTCGCTCGCGCGCTGGGCTGAGCGCCCACCCGGCGGGCGGTGGCGTCCGGACCATGCACGAACATATGTTCTATGAGGTGGAGCGCGCTGAGCACCGACGCCGATCAGCGCGCGCGGCTGCCCGGATACCGCGAGGAGGCGGTCGTGCGCCACTTCGACGCGCCCGAGGCGATCTCGACCAAGTTCTACGAAGTGCGCGCCAAGTCGATCCTCAACCGCGTCCCCGAAGCGTCGCGGATGCCGTTTCGCTGGACGATCAACCCGTATCGAGGTTGCACCCATGCGTGCAAATATTGCTTCGCTCGACCCACCCACACCTACCTCGGCTTCGATGCCGGCCGCGACTTCGAGCGTGAGATCGTCGTCAAGGTCAACGCGCCGGAGCTGCTGCGTGCCGAGCTGGCGCGACCGTCCTGGCGGGGAGAGCACGTTGCGCTGGGCACCAACACGGATCCCTATCAATGGGTCGAGGGTCGCTACATGCTGATGACGGGGATCTGGGAGGCGATGCTCGAGGCGCGCAACCCGTGCTCTGTACTCACCAAATCGCCGCTGCTGCTGCGCGATCTCCCGTTGCTGGCCCGGCTCGCGGCCACGACGGAGTTCAGCGCGGCGGTGTCGGTGCCGACGATCGACGAGCGTGCGTGGCGCCAGACCGAGCCCCACACGCCCCACCCGCGCGCTCGGCTGGAGGCGATCGCCGAGCTAACCCGGGCCGGAATCAAGACCGGCGTGCTGATCGCGCCGTTGATGCCCGGGATCAACGACGCCCCTGAGCAGGTGGCCGAGATCCTCGAGCGGGCATCCGAGGTGGGCGCCTCCTACATCTCGGGGATCGCGCTCCATCTGCGCGGAGAGGTCCGAGGGGTGTTCTTCGAGTGGCTGGCAGAGCACCGTCCCGACCTGGTGGCGCGCTATAAACAGCTGTACCGGAACGGCGCTTACGCGCCCGTCGAGGAGCGCAGGCGCTTGGCTAAGCTCATACGAGGCCCTGATCTCGAACCCGGGCAGCGTATGCGCGGCCAATCGATTGACCCCCCGGCGACCGGCCGGCCTCGATGGGAAGTCGCCCAGCAGCGACTTTTCTGATGTTTTGCGGGTGAAACCGCAGCGTCTGGCCGGTGGTAGTAATCAAGCAGAAACCCGACCTCGACAACCTTCACACGATGCGAAAGAACTTCAGATCGCGTAAAGATCTGCACCTGGAGCGGATGTTCGACACGCGCAGCGAGGCCTGGGAGCGCGTGGGTCTGGCGGTCGACGTCAGCCAGCGCGCGGTGCGCAAGGCGCAACGCGAAGCGCTGGTCCTCGTGCCGCTGCTGGTCGGCGTGCTGGTCGTATACGACCATCGCAAGCCATGGCTGCACATCACGAGCAAGAGTCAGTGGGAGACCCCGCTGCAGATCGCCACCGTCATAGCGCTCGTGGCGCTCGGCTGGGCGTTCTCGCGCGATGTCGGCCGCGCGGCCGCGCCGACGTTCTTCCGGCGCATGGATCCAGCGACCGCCGGGACGGTCGGGTTCCTGATCCGCCTGGCCACGATCGTGACCACCTTCCTGATCGCGCTCAGGGTCCTCGGCCTGTCGCCGCAGACCCTCGCGCTCGGCGGCGGGTTCACCGCGGTCGTGTTCGGTCTCGCCGCGCAGCAGACCCTCGGCAACCTGATCGCCGGGATGGTCCTGCTCAGCGCGCGGCCGTTCCGCGTCGGCGAGCTGATTCGGCTGCAGGCGGGGGCCGTCGGCGGCTCGGTCGAGGGGATCGTCAGCTCGCTGGGCCTGCTGTACACAACCCTTGCGCGCGGTGAGGATCGGGTGATGATCCCCAACAGCGTCGTGCTGGCCGCGGCGGTGGTCCCGCTGCGCGAGCCCGACTCGGTGGACGTCAAGGTCCGGCTCTCATCCGGCGTGCGCCCGAGCCAGGTGCAGGCGATCCTCGACCAGGAGATCAGCACTCCGATCCGGTCCAAGAACGCGTCTGTCCTGCTCGAGGAGGTCGACGGCGACGACCTGGTCGTCAGGGTGCAGGCCACTCCTGAGATCGCCGACGACGGAGCCAAGCTCGCCGACGAGATCATCGCCGCGCTGGCATCGGTGACCGGCGAGCACGCCACTGCCCAGAGCTAGCCGCTCCCGCCACCCGCGCTAGCCGCCGCCCACAGCTAGCCCCCCGCCACCAGCGCTAGCCGCCGCAGCCAACAATGCACGGCCTGTCAGCGCTTGTCCCGCTGGCCCTCGGCCATCTGGGTGGCGATCCGGTCAGAGCCCATCCGCCGGCTGACGCTGGCCGCGGCCTCCGGCGCCACCGCGGCGAACGTGGCGCCGAGGCGCAGTCCCAGTGCTGCGACCTCGACCTCGGCCCGGTTGTGGTCGATGGCGCGGATCACGCCCGCCGCGACGTCCTGGGGCGTTCGCGTACCGACCCCGCGCGGCAGCTTGACGCCGGCGTCGGCGAACATGCCGGCGTCGCGGATGAAGCCCGGCAGGACGATCGAGACACCCACCCCGTGGTCGTGCAGATCGGCGCGCAGACCAAGCGCGAATCCGCGCAGTCCGAACTTGGTGGCGGAGTAAAGCGATGAAGCGGGGGAGGCGGCCTTGCCGGCCAGCGAGGAGATGAACACCATGTGTCCGCTGCGCCGGGCGACCATCCCGGGAGCCAAAGCATGAGCGAGCGCAATCGGCGCGCGCAGGTTGACCTCGAGCATCCGGTCCACCTGCTCGGCGGTCAGCTCGGTCAGCAGGCCCGACGCCGGCAGCGCCGCGTTTGCCACCAGCACGTCCACCCGCTCTGACTCGGCTACGGCGGCGAGTCGCCGCACATCGGCTCGCTGCGCGAGATCGCAGGTGACCGCCCGGCCGCTCACCTCACCGGCCAGCGTGTCCAGCAGCCCGGCGCGGCGGGCGGTCATGATCAGCCGCGCGCCCCGGTCGGCCAGCGCGCGGGCGATCGCCTGGCCGATGCCACCCGTGGCCCCGGTCAGGAGTACCGCCGTGCCGGCGCGCAGGCTGCCGTCGCCAGAGCTCACGGGGCGGCAGTCTACCCTCGGCGCGCGGCGGGGCGGTCACCCCGCCGGCGCCGCAGCCGACGAGCACAGACGGGGACAGTTCGGCGTGGACGCCCTCCAGCATCGCCTCGGGTGCGGCCAGATGAGCACCGGCCGCGAACACCACCACCAAGTCGGCCTCGGCGCCCTCGAGCGCCGGCCACCCGGTCGCGCTCCGCTCGCCACCGGTTCACGATACTCCGCGGGGTGAGCAGGCCCGAGGTGATCGCGCTGTTCGGCCCCACCGGTGTCGGCAAGACAGCCGTGGCGATCGCGCTGGCGCAACGCCTGCGGGCGCTCGGCGAGCAGCCGGTAGCGGTCTCGGCCGACGCGCTCCAGGTCTACGCGGGCCTGGAGACGCTGACCGGCGCGCCCAGCCCGGCACAGCGGGCCGCCCTGGAGCACCGCCTGATCTCGTTCCTGCCCGTCGATGCGAGCTTCAGCGCCGGTCAGTATGCCGAGCTCGCGCACGCTGAGATCGACGAACTGCTGGCGGCCGGACGGCGACCGATCGTGGTGGGGGGGACCGGTCTATATCTGCGCGCCGCGCTGGGCGAGCTGAGCTTGCGCCCGCCTCCCGCCGAAGGCGTACGTGAACGCTGGACGGCCGAGCTGCAGCGCCGCGGGCCTGAGGCGCTGCATCGGGTTCTGACGCAGCGCGCTCCGTGGGCGGCAGCCGAGATCGAGCACAGTGACCGCCAGCGGATCGTGCGCGCCCTGGAGCTGCTGGACTCCGGCGAGCTGGAAGCACCGCCGGAGGAGTCCGAGCTGTGGACCGCCGCCACGCGCCATCGCACGCTGCTGGTGGGGCTCGTGATGGCGCGCGCGCAGCTCTACGCCCAGATCGACGCGCGGGTCGGCCAGATGCTCGCCGATGGCGTCGAAGGCGAGGTCCGCCGCGCCAATGCCCTGGGAGCCTCGCCCACCGCTCGCAAGGCGCTCGGCTTCGACGAACTGCTCAGCGGCGACGTCGAGGCGATGAAGCGGCGCACGCGCAACTATGCACGCCGGCAGCTGACCTGGATGCGCAAGCTCGCCGGCGCCCACGAGCTGGACGCGACCGAGCTGTCCCCCGACCAGGCCGCCGACCGGGTGCTGGCGCTGTGGCTAGTGCCGTGATTCAGAAGATCTCACCACCCTAGAACAGCGGCGTAAACGGATACATCACCACGACCGCCGCCAGCACCGAGAAGGCCCACGCGCCCGTGGACCATCGGGCCGCGCGGGCCCAGTTGCCGGCCTCCAGTCGCCAGACGCCCGCGAGCAGGTAGCAGATCGCGACGTAGATGCCGGGCATCACGATCACCATGTAGTAGATGTAGCTCGTCCGGCTGTAGATCACGCTGAGCAGCTCGAAGGGCACCCAGGTGCCGAGGAACCACGCCAGTCCCACGATCGGGACCTGCGTGGGCGCGGCGGAGCCGGATTCCCAGCTGGCGAGTGACGGATCCGCGATCGCTGACTGGACGCCGCTCTGGCGCCGGCGCAGCCCTGACGCCAGGACCAGCCGGTATAGACAGAACAGCATCGCCGGGATCCACAGCACCATGATCGGCGGGCTGATCATGCCGAAGAAGCGCGACACGGGGTGGATCGCGCCCAGGCCGGCGCCGGGATTGGATGGATTGATCCGCAGGTAGGTGATCGGTTTGTAGTCGAACAGCCATTGCCACGGGTAGGAGGCGATCCCCTGGGGTCCGTGGGGGCTGGTCTGCTGCGCGGCGTAGGAGAACATGTGCGCGATGTGCGCAAATGCGCCGCCGGTGATCAGCTTGGCGTCCGCGTCGGCATAGGGCGTTGCGATGCGATCCATGATCGCCAGCAGGCCGACGAACACGCCCGCGGCCGTGAACGCGCAGGGGATCAGGCGCCGCAGCGCCCGCTTGAGCGTCCAACCATCCGGCCGGTGGGGATTGCCCCGCGCGGTCAGGATCCGCCCCAGCTCGATCAGCCCCAGTATCAATAACGCGTAGGGGGCAACGAGCTTGAAGCACGCCGCGACCGCCAGCACGACTCCCGCCGGGATCACCCGCCCGCGCAGGTAAAGAGCCACGCCCCACAGCATCGGGGCCAGCACGTAGATGTCCAGCGTGCCGATCCGGCTGTGGACCAGCAGCAGGTTGTCGCAGGCCATCAGCGTGCTGGCGCCGAGCGCCAGCCAGCGGTTGCCGCCCGCCGCGCACACCAGTGCGAACACGCCCAGGATCGCGATCGATCCGAAGATCAGGCTGCCCAGCCGCCAGGCGAACGGTCCGTCCCCGAACAGCTCGATGCTGGCGGCCATGATCAGCTTGGCGCCCTGAGGGTGCTCGGCGTTGGGGTCGGTGCCGGGCGGCGCGTCGGCATAGTGGTCCCCCGGCGCTGGCCGCAGCCCGGCGATCACGCGGGCCGCGTTGACGTAGTAGGCCTCGTCGAACACCAGCGTGTGGTCGCCGGCGCGGTTGCACGGTGACTGGCAGGGCTCTCCGAGCCACGCCGAGCGGGCGGCCAGCGACAGCAGCGAAACGAGCGCGAGCAGGATCAGCGGCGTGCGCGGCGCCGCGAGGATGCGTCTCACCATGGCGCACGCGACGGTACACATACACTCCCGCCGCGTGGAGTTCGAGAAATGGCAAGCGCTGGGAAACGACTACCTGATCGTCGAGTCCTCCGCGCTCCCATTCGAGCTGACCGGCGCGCGGATTCGCGCGCTGTGCGCCGGGCACACGGGGGTGTTCGCCGACGGCATCCTGCTGCTCGCAGCGCCTGATCAACCCGGCTTCGTGGCCCGACTGCGGATTTTCAATCCGGATGGATCGGAGGCCGAGCTGTCGGGCAACGGCGCGCGCGAGGCCGCGCTTTACCTGCGCCGGCGCGGCTGGGCGCACACCGATGCGTTCTCGATCCAGACGGCGGCCGGCGAGATGCGCCCGACGATCAGCTCGCCGACTACCTGCACACTCGACATGGGCCGCGCGCGCCTGGCCAGCAACGACTACCCGTCCGGAAGCGACGATGGGCGGGGCGAGCTCGTCGACCCGCCGCGGCGCTGGAGCTTTCAGCACGTTGCGGTCGGAAACCCGCAGTGCTCGATCTACGTCGAGCGCGAGGACGAGCTCGAGGCGCTCGAGCTCGGGCAAATCGGCCCCGGGATCGAGCGCCATAGCCTGTTCCCCAATCGCACCAACGTGTCCTGGTTTCATCCGCTCTCCACCGAGCGGATCCGCGCTCGGATCTTCGAGCGCGGCGTGGGGGAGACATCGGCCAGCGGTACCGGCGCCACCGGTGCGGCGGTCGCCCACGTCCTGCGTGGGGGCGATTCGCCGGTCACCGTGGTGCTCGACGGCGGCGAGCTGCTGGTCGAGGTGGACGAGGATCTGCACGTCAATCTGAGCGGCTGGGCGGTGCCCGTGTTCAGCGGGCGCCTGGCCGATGACTTCATCAAGGAGCTGCATGCAACCCAGTAGGCGCCTGGAAAAGATCCCCCCGTACCTGTTCGCGCAGCTCGAGCAGAAGATCGCCGCCAAGCGCGCGGCCGGCGTCGACGTGATCAGTCTGGGAATCGGCGATCCCGACATGCCCACCTATGCACCGATCGTGTCCGCCGCACAGCGCGCCGTCGCCGACCCCAGCACCCACACATATCCGTCCAACCGCGGGCGCCGCGAGTTCCGCGAGGCGGTGGCGGCGTTCTATGACCGCCGCTTCGGCGTCACGCTGGACCCTGAGACCGAGGTGATGACGGCGATCGGCGCCAAGGAGTGCATCTTCAACCTCAGCCTGGCGTTCCTGAACCCCGGTGACGCGGCGCTGGCCGCCGATCCCGGTTATCCCGTGTACACCGGCGGGCCGCTGATGGCCGACGCCGAGCCCGTGCTGATGGCGCTCGTGCCCGAGCTGGGGTTCGCTCCCGACCTCGGCGCGATCCCCGCCGAGGCACTGGCGCGTGCCCGGCTGATGTTCATCAACTACCCCAACAACCCGACCGGAGCTGTGGTGCCGGACGGGCTGTTCGAGGCCGTGGTCAAGCTCGCCGGCGAGGCCGGGTTCCTGGCCGTGCATGACAACGCCTACAGCGAGACCACCTACGACGGCTACGTGGCGCCGTCGTTCCTGGCCACCCCCGGCGCCAAGGAGATCGGCGTGGAGGTGTTCTCGCTCTCCAAGGGCTACAACATGACCGGCTGGCGGTGCGCGGCGATCGTCGGCAACGCCGAGGCGATCGCCAGCTACTGGCGACTGAAGTCGAACATCGACTCCGGGTGCTTCGACGCGGTCCAGCTCGCCGGGGCCGCCGCCCTGAGTCCAGAGGTGGACGCCGAGGTCAAGGCGATGAATGCGGTCTACCAGCGCCGCCGCGACCTGGTCTGTGCCGCGCTGAAGGAGGCCGGGGTGCAGGTGACGCCGCCACGCGGCACGATCTACGTGTGGGCGCCGGTGCCGGAGGGCTTTTCCTCGGCCGCGGCCTATTGCGAGCACGTACTCGAGCACGCGGCGGTGGTCATCTCGCCCGGCGGCGCCTATGGCCCCAACGGGGAAGGCTTCTTCCGGATCTCGTTGACCACGCCCGACGATCGCCTGGTCGAGGCGGTCGCGCGCCTGCGAGAACTGTAGGTCGTCGTCGACCGGACTTACGGCGGCGGCCACCAAGCCGGGCGGCGTCGCGGCTACCATCCATGTCGTGCCGCAAAGCCCCAACGGCCGTCCGGAGCACTCCCGTAACGGTCCGCAACCCGCTGGCGGGCGCGCCCGCCAGCGTGCCTATCTGATCGCGGCCCTGCCCGACGACGGGGAGGAGCAGCTCGCCGAGTTGCAGGAACTGCTGCGAACCGCGGGCGTCGCCGCCGCCGGCGAGCTCGTGCAACGGCGCGATCAGCCCCACCCCAACTCATACCTGGGCTCAGGCAAGCTGGACGAGCTCAAGCAGGAGATCGCCAGGGCCGACGCCAACCTGGTCGCCTGCGACGACGAGCTCTCCCCGCGCCAGGAGCGCAACCTGGAGGCGGCGCTCGGCGTGCCGGTGATCGATCGCACCGCAATCATCCTCGACATCTTCGCCGCGCACGCCCATACCGCCGAGGGCAAGCTGCAGGTCGAGCTCGCCCAGCTCGAATACAACCTGGCCCGGATGCGGGGGCTCTGGTCTCACCTCGAGCGCCTTGGGGGCGGGATCGGGACCCGGGGACCGGGCGAGACGCAGATCGAGACCGACCGCCGGCTCGCGCGCGACCGGATCTCGGCGCTCAAGCGCCGGCTGGCCCACGTTCGCTCCACGCGCTCAGTGATGCGCGCCCAGCGCGAGCGCGCGCATCTTCCGCAGGTCGCCCTGGCGGGCTACACCAACGCCGGCAAGTCGACGCTGCTCAACGCGCTCACCGGCGCCACCGTGCCGGTCAGAGACCGTCTGTTTCACACCCTAGACCCCACGACTCGTGTGCTGCGGGCTGGCGGCCGGGACTATCTGCTCACCGACACGGTCGGCTTCATCCGCAAACTGCCCCACCAGTTGGTCGACGCCTTCGGCGCGACGCTGGAAGAGACCCGGCGGGCCGATCTGCTCGTCCACGTCGTCGACGCGTCGGCATCGGAGGACGATCTGCTGGAGATGATCAAGGCGGTGGAGGACGTGCTGACCGAGATCGGAGCCGTCGAGGCGCCACGGGTGCTCGTGCTCGCCAAGGCCGATCAGATCGATGACGAGCGTCGCGCGGAGCTCGCCCATCGACACCCCGACGGGGTGCTCGTCAGTGCCCACACCGGCGAGGGGATCGAAGCGCTGATCGAGCGGATCGAGAGCGAGTTCGCGCGGACCCTCGCTCCGGTCGAGCTGCTGGTCCCCTACGGCGAGGGCGGCCGCCTCGCCGAGCTGCATGAGCTGGCCGGTGACCTGGAGCGTGAGGACACACCCGAGGGCGTACGGGTGTCCGCCCGCCTGCCGGCCAGCATCGCCGCTCGCTATGCCCCGTTCGTGCTCGGTCACCGGCCCGCGGCCGGATGAGACCGGCCCGGCATCCAGGCGCCGCGCGGGCGTGAGCCTGCGCGTCGCGCGCCTGGACGAGCGCGCGATCCTGCCCACCCGCGCCTTTCCGGGCGACGCCGGACTTGATCTGTACGCGCTTGAGCCCGCCAGGCTCGGACCGGGGGAGCGCGCATCGATCCGCACGGGCATCGCGGTCGAGATACCGCCCGGCCAGGCGGGCCTGGTGCTGCCCAGATCTGGCTTGGCGGCAAGCGCGGGAATCGCACTCGTCAATGCCCCCGGGCTGATCGACTCCGGATATCGGGGAGAGATCCGCGTCCTGTTGCTCAACACCGACCGCGCTGCGAGCTTCACGTTGGACGCCGGTGACCGTATCGCCCAGCTCGTGCTGGTCGACATCCACACCCCCACGCCGGTCGAGGTGCCGGCGCTGGAGATCTCCGAGCGTGGCGCCGGAGGCTTCGGTTCCAGCGGGGTCTAGCTTGCTCGTCCTCGCGGAGCACTCAGGGCGCAGTCGGTGACACCAGGCCGTGGGTCTCCAAGAACTGCTTGGCGACCGCGGCCGGATCCAGCTGTGAGATATCGACGTCCTGGTTGAGCTGACGCATCACCGAGATGGTCAGCAACTCGCTGACGCGGTTGATCGTGGCGATGAACACCGGGCCCTCCGCGGCCATAGCCTGGTCTGACACGACGGGGACCACATTGCCCCAGCCGAACACGTCACGCGGATCGTCGAGCAGCCGGTAGTCGCCGCTGGCCAGCTGGGCGTCGGTGGTGTTCACGTCGGCGGCCTGGATCGTCTCGGCGTCGAGCGCCGGATACTGAGTTCCGATGGCGAGCGCCTGATAGGCGGCCGGCACGAGGCCGTAGGTCTGCTCGATCGCCGGCAGTCCCGGGGAGCTCTGCTCAAACTGGGGCGGGCCGCCGATGGTCAGCTTCGGGGCGACCCTGCGCAGGTCCGGGATTGAGTTCAGGTGATTGGTCAGGGCGTAGCCGACCGTGACGCCGATCGCGTCGGTATCGCTGAACGGGGTCGGGTCGAGCAGCTGCAGCCCGTGGCCAAGGGCGTACCGCTGGGCGGCTTGGTACGCGCCCAACGAGGTCCGAAAACGGCGCTGATCGCCGGCGATCGTGGTGTTGAAGACGTTCAGGTACTCGGGATACATCGCCAGTCTCCCGCTCGCGAGCGCCGGCAGCGTGACGTCGGTGGGGCCGATGTTCTGGTTGAGGTCGATTGAGAAACCCTGCGCCTGCAGCGCCTGTTGGTAGAGCTGGCCGAGAATGAACTGCTCCGTGTAGTTCTTGTCGCCGATCGTGACCGTCGGCTTGCCGTCTCCCGGCAGCGCCACCGTGGCGGTCGTCGAGCCCGTCGAGCCCGTCGCGCTCGAGTTCGTCGCGGGGGCGGTGGACGTGGGCGAAGCGGTCGGGCCGGAGCTGTCATGGCCGGTCGAACCGCAACCTGCGCAGGCGAACGCCAGCGCGGCCAGTAGCGGGGCGGCCAGGAGCGGGGCGGCAAGTCGGCGCAAGGTGATCGGCGGGCGGCGTGAGCGGATGCTCTTCAGGTAACCAAGGCGCATCGTAACCAGTGGCCGCCACTACACTCCGGCCGCGCGCCGGGCCTCGGCGTGGGCCGCCGCCTCAAGCGTGTCGTCGAGCTGGCTCAGGGGCCGGTCCGCGCCCAGAGCCGTGGCGATCAGCCAGTCGGCGAACCATGAGTTCTTGGGTAGCAGCGGCCCGTGCAGGTAGGTCCCGATCACGTTGCGATCACGCACGCCTTCATGGCCGTCACGACCGTTGTTGCCATGGCCGCTTAGGACCCGGCCCAGTGGATGGGCGCCGGGTCCGAGCATCGTACGCCCACCATGATTCTCAAAGCCGGCCAGCACGCGCCGCCGGCCGGGCTCGAGCTCGACCTCGATCGCGACGTTGCCGATCAGGCGCGGACCATCGGCGCGGACGGTTTGCAGGTCGACCAGTCCGACGCCCGGCAGAGTCTCGTCATCGATCTGATAAGAGCTGCCCAGCAGCTGATATCCACCGCACACGGCGAGGATCACAGCGCCCCGGTTGGCGGCGGCGTGCAGCGCGTCGCGCTTGACCTCCACCATGTCGTAGGCGCACAGCTTCTGATCGCGGTCCTGCCCGCCACCGATGTAGTAGAGGTCGGCGCCGTCGGGATCCAACGCCTCTCCCAGCCCGCTGGGCGACAGCGTGAACTCGATCCCTCGCCACTGGCAGCGGCGCTGGAGCAGCAGCAGATTGCCCCGGTCGGCATAGATGTTCATCAGGTCGGGGTACAGAGCACAGACGCGCAGCCCGCTCCGCTCAGCCACGCAACATCACCACCGTGCTGCCGGCATAGTCGCGGGTGGCTGGGATGGTCTGGAGCCCGGCGGGGGAGAACCCCGCCGCGCCGGCCTCGGCCTCCAGCTGCTCGGTCGCCAATTGCTCGAGCCTGATCGTGTTCCGCACGATCGACAGCCTGCCGTCGGGGGTCACGGTCTCCCGGCGACGCTCCAAGATGAAGCCGCCATCAGCCGCGCGAACGGCGGTCGGCTGGCTGGAGTAGACGACCCCGTCGCGCTCGCAGATGTCCGGGAGGGGCGCGGGGGAGTCGTCGGGCACCGCAAAGACCTCCAGCTCGACGGCGAGCGCCACCGCCAGGATCGCGTCCGCCCGCAGGTGCGCTTTTGCGCAGCGCAGGAAGCTCGCCCGCTCCTGCGCGCCGTCCAGCAGCTGGATCGTCTGCATCGGCATGATGCACAGCGCAAAGCGCTGTCCGAGCGCGAACTGCCGGGCGTCGGCGACCACGGTCGTGACCTTGAGTCCGTCTGCCCGGAGCGCCAGCTCGGCGATCAGCTCCGGGTCGTGGTCAAGCGCGGTCACCGTCGCACCGTGCCGGGCCAGATCGAGGCTCGTACGGCCGGTGCCGGCGCCGACGTCAAGCACCGGGTCGCCCTGCTGCTCGGCGAGGCCGCGCCATAGCGGCAGGTCGGCATCGTAGGCCCCGCACTCCAGGTCGTGCCAGATCGCGTTCACGGGTGCCCACCTCCGTCCTGTACCCAGAACCGGGAAACGTGACCCCGGGTTGCGAGCTCCTGGCGAAGCTCCAGCAGCGCGGTGTAGGTCGGCAACGCGAACAGCCGGCCGTCGACGTTGGCGGCCAGCGCGCCATCCAGCGCCGCGGCCAGCCGGGGCACGACGTGCAGACGACCGGGATCAACGCCTGCGTACTTCAACCTCAGCGCCAGCTCGGCCGCGCGGGTACCCGAGCAGGTGACGCGCCGTACGCGGGGCGCGAGGAGCTCGAAGTCGGCATCCCAGACCCACGACACATCGCGGCCGTCGGCGGTCCGGTCGTTGAGGATCGCCAGCACGTCGAGCTCGCCGGACTCGAGCACCAGCGTGCGCAGGATCTCGTTGGCCCCGGCCGGATTCTTGACCAGCAGCAGCGACAGCTCGACGGTGGCGATCTGAATCCGCTCGGCGCGTCCGAAGGCCGCGGTCACGCCCTCCAGTCCGGCGGCGACCGTCTCCAGCGAGACTCCGAGCGTGAGGCACAGGGCGGCGGCTCCCAGCGCGTTGTAGACGTTGTAGAGGCCCGGCAGTGGAAGCTCGATCGCGATCGTGCCCGCCGGCGTCCGCAACCGGAAGCTCGCCCCGCGCGTCCCGTGCAGCTCGATCGCCTCGGCCGCAACGTCGGGATCAGGCCGTCGTTGCCCGCATGAAGGGCAGCTGTAGCGGCCCAGGTGCCCCAGGTAGATCGCCTCATAGCGATAGGCGGCGCCGCAGCGCCGGCAGTGCTTGGAGTCAGATGCGTGCTGCATCTCGGCAATCGCCATCGCGGGATCCTCGACGCCGAAATACGTCACCGGTGATCGGCCCCGCCCGAGGTCGGCGATCAGCGGATCATCGGCATTGAGCGCCAATCCGATACCGGGCGCGAGCGCCTTGACCATCGCCGCCCACCGGTCGGCGATCGTCTCCAGCTCGCCGTAGCGGTCGAGCTGGTCACGGAACAGGTTTCCGAGCAGGATCGCCGCCGGGCGCAGCTGCGGGCCGACACGGTCAAGCCAGAACTCGTCCAGCTCGAACAGGCCGAGCTCGCCGTCGATCGCGTCCCCGCGCCGCGCGGCCGTGAGCAACGTCGAGGCGACGCCGCCGGCCATGTTGGCCCCGGCGCGGTTGTGGACCAGCCGGATCCCCGCCCGCTCCAGCACCGAGGCAGCCATCGCGGCGGTGGTGGTCTTGCCGTTGGTGGCCGAGATCACGACGGTGCCGCGGGGCAGACGCGCCGCCAGCTGCCCGATCGCCCCGGGTGCGAGGCGGATCAGCACCTTGCCCGGAAGGCTCGTGCCGCCACCGCGACCGGCCCGACGGGCCAGGTCACCGACCGCGCGCGCGGCCAGGATCTTGGCGCCGATCGAGTTCACGAGACGGGCACGATCGCCCGGACGGCGCCCGGCAGTGCGCGGACGGTGACCGGCAGTTCGGCGATCGGGTCCCCGTCGGCGTACATGGTGAACGGACGGGAGGCGCTGATCGCCACCACCGCGCCGCGCAGCACCTCGACGTTCGGCTGCTTGACGTGCGCGCCTGAGAACACGGTCGGCAGCAGCCGCGCAAAGCGGAGCTTGGGAGTATGCGAGACGATCACCACGTCGAGCAGGCCGTCCTGCAGGGACGCATCCGGGGCGAGCCGCATTCCGCCACCGTAGGCCTTGGAGTTGGCGGCGGCCACCGAGTAGCCGGTCACCGTGCGCCGGACGCCGTCGTCGAGCGCGACCGTGAAGGTCGCCGGTCGCCAGGTGATCAGCGCGCGCAGCGCCCCGTAGGCGTAGACGAGATTTCCCCGCATCAGCCGGGTCTGGTTGGCAATCCGGTTCGCGTCGGAGTCAAAGCCACAGCTGGCGATCCCGATGAACGTGCGGCCGTCGACCTCGCCCAGGTCCAGCGGGCGCACCTGACCGCCGGCCAACACCTGGCAGGCGCTGACCGGGTCCTGAGAGATCCCCAGCGTGCGGGCCAGGTCGTTGCCCCGGCCTCCGGGGAGTACTCCCAGCACGCCGTCGCCGTACTTCAGCGCCCCCGCCACTGCGCCGACCAGCCCGTCGCCGCCGAAGGCGACGGCGACCTCGCCGGCGTCACCGGCCGCCCTCGCCAGCTCCCGGGCGTGGTCAAGGCCACGGGTGAGCTCGGCTCGATGCTCCAGGCCCAGGCGGGTCAGCTCCTGCTGCACCCCGGCCAGCGCGCGACCGGCCCGACCGCCGCCGGCGGCCGGGTTGACAATCAGCGCGAACTTCACGCAGTCACCAGCGCGTACAGATCTTCGGCGATCGCCACCGGCGCCGGATCGGTCGCCGCCTCAGCCTGCGGCCGTGTGGCGGCCCCCGTTAGCACGATCGCGCCGTCGATGCCCGCCGCCGCGGCGCCGGCCAGGTCGGAGTCCAGCCGGTCGCCGATCATCAGTGACCGGCCGGGCCCGAGGCGATCCAGCGCGGTTTCGAACAGTTGCGCCTCGGGCTTTCCGACGCTTCGGGCCCTGCGCTCGGTCGCATATTCGATCGCGGCGGCGATCGCGCCCGTCCCCGGGCAAGGTCCACTCTGAGTGGGGAAGTTGCGATCACGACCGGTGGCGAGCATCTCCGCGCCGCCTAGCACCGCCCGGGTGGCGATCCGCAGCTCTTGGAAGCTGAAATCGTCGTGGCCGGCGATCACGACGATCTCGGCCTCGGCGGCCTGTTCGGTCCCGTTGACGATCCGCGCACCCGCATCGGACACGTGCCGGAAGATCGCCGGAGCGCCGATCACGTATGTCGGGATGCGCGGCCGGCGCTCGGCCAACACATGCTGGAGCGCAGAGCCGACGGTGACCATCTCCTCCAGCGAAGCCCGCAGACCAAGCGCCCAGAGCTTGCGCACGTACTCCTCCGGGGTGGAGCGCGCGTCATTGGTCAAGAACGACACGGTCTTGCCTGCACTTCGCAGTCGCTCCAGCGCAGCCGGCGCCTGGCGGGTCGGAACGTCGCCGACCCAGACGCAACCGTCGAGGTCGAGCAGGACGTGCTCGTAGCTGGCAAGAAGAGGGGAGAGGGGCATGCAGCGCTTTCGCGTCGCCGATTATCCCCTGAGCCAGGCCCAGTGCTTATGCGCACATGATCCGAACCGACTGGCGACACGCCCGATCGTTACGTTGGGGAGGGAAAAAAGGCGCTACTGCTCCTTCCGTGGGTGAGGTGAGGGACGTGGCGGGGTAGCTTCGCC
>OCZT010002767.1_pt1 | contig 18062 bp, 9 predicted proteins | sample 1539031 | NCBI WGS metagenome assembly OCZT01 (sample SAMEA3539308, study PRJEB22396) | soil metagenome | biome: tundra; feature: field; material: soil | place: USA | collected 2010-05 | depth 0.15 m | reverse complement strand
CGGGCTCAAAGAAGGAAAACGGCAGCCCGCTGGACCAGCGTGTGATGCCCGACCATTGCCAGCCTCCGGCAATCGCATCCACAACGCGGTTGGCGCCGCCCATCACCGCCTTGCCGCGTCCGAAGGGCATGTTGTAAACCCAGTCCGCGGTAATCAGGTGGCGGGTGTCGAAGTCGGATGGTCCGCGATTCAGATATGGCTTCCAGGTGTTGAGAATTTCGCTGAACGACCCAGTATTGCTGGCGTTGGTGCCGAATTCGTTGCTGCGCTCTGTATCCGAACCCATGTCGATGGAGTTGGACCATGTATAGCTGACGTCCATTTGCAAACCATGGCTCATGGGGTGGCGCAGTGTGAACTGTCCGGCGTTGTAGTAACTCATGCCGATGCTTGAGAGAGCATAGAGCGATGAGAACTGGTCCTGCCAGAACTTCGACTGATAGCCGGCCGGGCAAACCCCGTGCGGGAAGTAGGCGCAGTAGAAATCGATGTCGGCAAGAGCAGTCGTCGCTCCGTACTGGGCGCGATAGGGAGCCCACTCGTTGCTATAGATCGCCTGGGTTGCGCTTTCGCCGCCATAGTCATATCCGGCCATGAAGGGGAAAACATCTTCAAAGTACTTGATGGCCGGAACGGACGCGGTAGGGTCACCACCGTGGGCATCAACCAGTTTGGATAGCTGCGTACCGGCGGCATAGTAATCGCCGCCACCACTGGGATCGACGTAATCGACCGGCTCGGCAAGGTCAAGTTGCTGCAGCAGGTGCCTGCCGAGACGTCCCACATAGGCGGTCTCAATCGTGAAGCCACCGGGCAGTTGGCGCTGAACCGATAGATCGATTGCCTCTGAGTAAGGAGTCTTGATTTTGCTATCCAAGCCCCAGGTGATGGCGAAGTTACCCTGCGGCGCGAGGTAAGGAAAACTGAGGGTTGAAGCAGCAGCGCCATTGTCAATCGGCGGTAGTGTTGAACGCCCGGTGTAACGAGGCGACGGTGGGTGCTTCGCACTGCCTTCAATTCCGTAATTGCCGGCGAAGTTGGTGACCTGACCGTTGAGTCCGTAGGATCCATGCTGATCGAATGTGCTGACCAGTGCCTCGCCGAAGTGGTCGTAGAAGATGCCGGCGCCGATTCGAATGGACGTCTTGGTATCCGGGGAGTAAGCGATGGCCAGGCGAGGAGCGAAGTTGTTCTTCGACTTGGGCCAGAAACCGGGCTTGTTGTAGAAAGGTCCGGCGGGCTGGAAGTAGAGGTCCGGCTCGTAAATTTGACCTGCTTGCGCCGCGGTTTCTCTTTGCAGGAACCAGGTGTGTGTATCGATGGTGGGCGCCACCTGCTGCCCGCTGGTTTCGTACGGGGTCTGCAGAACGGTGTGGCGGACACCGAAGGTAATGGTGAGATTGGGCATTACGCGCCAGGCGTCTTGCGCGTACCACTCGAACTCATTCGACTTGAAATGCCGATCAAGAGGAACACCATCGGCAAGCAAGGTGCCGGCGGTGGCGCTGGTCAACTTGTAGTTGTATACGTTGGTGAGCGAAGGTACGGTTCCGACGAGGTTGGCGAAGGCGATCTCATAGGAGTTGCCGAAACCGCCATCGACCGGATACTGGCCCGGCGCGCCCGACGGCTGTGGCGGATTGCCGCGGAGCCAATAGGGGTTGGTGCTGGCGCCGTTGAACGAGTTCGCATCGGAAGAGTGGTTCTGGTGGATCAAGCGCCAGGTGCCGCCGAACTCGAGGGTATGGTTTCCCTTGCTCCAGCTCAGGTTGTCAACAATGTTGTTTACAGGCACGCTGAGGATGGTGGTGCGGGTCTCAGCCGTGGAGTTGGCCAGGAACCGAAAATCCACGTAATCGCCCTTTCCGACGCCGCGATCGCTGTAGCCCTGCCGGACGAATCCGTAGCGAACATCGTTGACGATGCGTGGAGTAATGGTCCAGGTGTCGCCGACGGTAAATCCTTTGCTGTTGTCTTCAAGGACAGACTTGGGTCCCTGCCCTGGAAACTGCTCAGTGGCATTCGTGATGTCCTTCTGCAGGTTGCCGCGAACAAAGATCCGATGGCTGCCGGAAGGCACCCAATCGAATCTTGCGATGGTCGCGTTGAGGCGGATAGGGTGGGGAGACGAAAACGAGTAGGAGCCGGTGTTATAGGCGTCGCCCAGCGTGGAGCCATTGGCGGCCGGCATGGAGTTGAAGTAGGTCAATGCATTCGGATTGGGGCCAGGGCCAAACGGATAAGCACTGGTGTTGCAGACCTGGCAGCCGGCGTCCAGTTGGGTGACCTGTGCGGCCGAAAGCGTCTGTAGAACAACAGAACCATCAGGCGCATCGCCAGGATAGACAAGTTCACCCTTCTGGTAGGTCGCGGTTGGAGCGATTTGATTCACCTGGGCATTTTCGGCCTCGCGGCTTCCTTCGTAATTGCCGAAGAAGAAGAGTCTGTCTTTGAAGATCGGTCCGCCCACGTCGCCGCCGAAGATGTTGCGGATGAGTTTGCCGGGGATGTTGGCGCGTTTGCTGTTGAGTTGAGCCTGCTTGTTGAACCAGTCATTGGCAACAGTAAATGTGGGGCGATGATACTCGTACAGCGCGCCATGAAACTTGTTGGTTCCCGACTTGGTGACCATGCTGACCTGCGCTCCCGAGGAGCGACCTTCGTCGGCGTTGCCGCCACCGGTGGTCACGCGAAATTCTTCAATCGAGTCCTGGGTCTGCCGCAGCACACCCGTGAATGCGATTCCACCCACCTGATCGTTGTCATCGACGCCATCGATGGTCACGTTACCCTGATCGGAACGGCCGCCGTTGACAGAGCCGCTGCGGCTATCGGTAAGGGTGGGCGGCAGGTAGAGCACACCGGGCTGGAGTGAAAGCAGGTCAGGCACATTGCGGGTTTCGCTGGGAAGGGATTGAATTTCAGCATTGTCCGCGGAGTTGCCTAGCGAGGCATCCGATGTGTTGAGTGTCTGTGCCGATGCCGAAACGTCCACTGTGACCGTATTGGACTGGATGGTCAGCGTGAAGTCGACGGTTGCCGGCTGATTGACGAGGAGTTCGGCCACCTTTGTCTGGTCGCCAAAGCCTGCGGCTGAAACGACAATGGTGTATTTGGCTGGAGCAATCTGCGTGAAGAGATAGGTGCCGGCACTGTTCGCGATGGCACTCATGGTCGAGCCGGTCGCATTGTTGGTCAGGGTGACTTTCGCTCCTGGAACCAATGCGTCGCTGGGATCTTTGATGACCCCGCGGAGTGATGTGTTTGCAGACTGGGCGGATACGAGCGAAGCGGTGGATAGGATGCAAAAAAGCAACCATCCACAAAGGGATCGTTTCACGACTGCTCCTCCAAAGTGTCTTGCGATGCGGCTGTGTTCTCTGCTGCCGCTCTAGTTTGAGTAGGCTTCCGCCAAGCGCCCTGGGAGGCCGCATAGCAAGGGAAGTTTAGGTGGTAAGGTAGCGGCCCCGCGTCATCGTTGAATTCGCTGGCGGAGCAGTGAGTTGTCTGCTGCGGTACGTTGCTGCGAAAACCGGTGGGCCTATCGGCGGGCAGGCCTGTCCGGCGTGGAATGTCTTTTATCTTGTATGAAATTCACCCAAAATTCAACCGAAATCTGCGCGATCTTCCCATATTCCGGTTCAAGGGCGACTTTCGCGTGACTGACGTAATCTATTGCTGCTGCTGCATTTGCTGGAGGTCGATGGCGGGGACAATCTGGTCCGGAGGCTGCTGCGCGCGCTCGACAAGTACCGACCAGTCTTCCGGTATGGGGAGTTTGCGGTCGAGGGCCGGGGGCTGGTCTCCGGCTTCCACATGGACGGCCACGTAGAGTTCGCTTTCAGTTTTGCCGCGGAAGATTCCGTGGGTGGGCGGCACGTCCGCGTAGTCCCGGCCGACCGCGGCACGGATGTGGCGATGGTGAGCGACGAGGTTGTTGGTGGGGTCGAAGCCCATCCAACCCAGGTGCGGGAGGAGCACATCCACCCAGGCGTGGGTGGCGTCGGGGGTCGAGCGGTCGTGGTCTTCGCGGCTGCGATAAAGATAGCCGGATACATAGCGGGCCGGGATGCGAACGTGGCGCAGCAAAGCAATCATGGTATGGGCGAAGTCCTGGCACACACCCTTGCCGCTGACGATGGCTTCATCGATGGGTGAGTCGACGCGAGTGTGGCTGGGCACGTACTCGAAGTAGTCGAAGAGCCGCTGGTTCAGTTCATGCACCAGCATCAGGGGGTCGTCGCGTCGTTTCACTTCCAACTGCGAGGCGAGAAGGGTGAGGGCCGGAGTTTCCACGGCAAATGTGCTGGGCAGAAGCATCTCCGAGTAATCGCCGGAGCTAACGAGCGCGTCGAGGGCGCCCCAGGCATCGGGGGATAGATGGGTGGGGACATCGGGCAAAGGCTGCTGCTCCACCACGGACTCGGCGATGATGACCAACTGCGAATGCTCGCCGGGGATGTCGAAGTGCTGGACATTGTTGCCGAGGTGATCACGGTAGGTGAAGACGCGACACCGTGGACTGACGGACAGGGTGAAGTTGAGGCAGTGCTGATGGGAGTCTGAGCGCGGGTGCATGCGCGTTTCCATGATGCTCTCGCTGATGGCGCGCGAGTAGCGGAAGCGCGTGAGGTGGCGGATGGAATAGAAGTTCATGCTCGGCTCCCGGCTCGGTTGAAGACTGTGAGGTTGCGTTCCCTCGGGGGCTAAAGCCCGCGTTGATTCTTTGCTGCTGCGGCGCATCTAAATCGCGCCTTTTCAAAGACGAATCAAACCGTCAGCGCGGACTGGATGGAATATTGCACGTAATAGCGATAGATGAGTTCGTGGATGAGCATGCACTGCTGGCGGATGGTGTGCAGGAACATGCCAGCATTGCCCGCGAGAATTTCTGCGATGGTGGTGTAGCCCAGCATGGCGTGCAAGCGGCCGATACCCGCGGTCAGTTCCTCAGGAGGGCGGCGGCCACCGGTTCGCTGGATGGATTGGATTGCCTGCAGGCTGCTGTCGACTGAGTAGCGGATGGCGTGGGGAAAGTCTTGGTTGAGCAGCAGGAATTCGAGGATGCGGTCGGCGGAGATGTCGGCGGTATAGACCTGGCAGTAGGACTCGAAGGCGGTGCAACAGCGCAGAAGACCCACCTGTTCAAGATACTGATAGCCGGAGTGCTCGCGCTCAGGAACGCCGTAGAGGTCGGGCTGGAATACCTCAAGCAGGGTGGCTGTGGCGTAGGCGCGTTCAAGGTAGCGGCCGAGGCGAATGAACTGCCAGCCCTGCCCATGAAGCATGGTGGTGTCGGTGACGCCTTTGAACAGGTGGATGCCATCGATGATGGAAACAAACAGGTCGTTGGTGTTAGCACGAAACTGGTCTTCGGCGTTGGACGAATGAATCTGGTGATAGAGCCGGTTAAGGCGCTGCCATTGCTCGCTGGAGATTTCCTCGCGTACCTGGCGCGCGTTTTCGCGAGCGCCGTCGACGCAGTATATGATGGAGGCGCCGTTGTCGCTGTCGAAGATCAGCGTGCGTGCCATGGCATCGAGATCGCCGTTCCACTCGAGGTCGGCCGGATTGCCCAGTGCGGCCACCAGCCGCTTCCAACGCGTCTCCGCACTGGCGCCGCCTGGGTCGAGCATCAGGCCCATGGTCACGTCCAACTGGCGCACGGTATTCTCCGCCCGCTCCAGGTAGCGGCTCATCCAATAGAGGCTGTCGGCAACGCGTGAAAGCATCGTCGCATTCTCCCGAATACCGTATTTACAAACTACTGCAGTACCCATGTGTCCTTGCTGCCGCCGCCTTGCGAAGAGTTGACTACGAGCGACCCCTTTTTCAGAGCAACGCGAGTGAGGCCTCCCGGCACGATGTTCACTTTGTCGCCGAAGAGGATGTAGGGCCGTAGATCGACGTGGCGCGGTTCCAGGTGATTGCCGATGAGGCATGGAGCGCGTGAAAAATCGAGCGTGGGCTGGGCGATGTAGTTGCGCGGATTGGCTTCGATCTGGCGGGCGAATTCTTCGCGCTGTTTGGCTGTGGAGTGCGGGCCGATCAACATGCCGTAGCCGCCGCTTTCGCCTACTGGCTTCACCACCAGCTTGTCGAGGTTGGCGAGAACGTGTTTGCGCTCCTTGTCGTCCGTCAGCAGGAACGTCTGCACGTTGGGAAGGATGGGCTCTTCGTCAAGGTAGTAACGGATGATGCGCGGCACGTAGGCGTAGAGCGCCTTGTCGTCTGCGAGGCCGGTGCCGAAGGCGTTGGTGACGGTGACGTTGCCGGCGCGATAGGCGTTGAATAGTCCGGCGCAACCAAGGATGGAGTCGGATCGAAAGATCAGCGGGTCGCTGAAGTCGTCGTCGACGCGACGGTAGATAACATCGACGCGCTTGAGACCGTCAGTGGTGCGCATGTAGACGATGTTGTCGTGGGTCACAAGGTCGCGGCCCTCGACGAGATCGATGCCCATTTGGCGGGCGAGGTAGGTGTGTTCGAAGTAAGCGGAGTTGAAAACGCCGGGGGTGAGAAGCACGATGTTGGGCTCGGGGCGACCTTCCGGAGCCAGCGCACGCAGCGTGGCAAGCAGCAGTTGCGGATAGTGCTCGATGGGTCGGACACCGTAGCTGTGGAAGAGGCGCGGGAAGGTGCGCTTCATGACACGGCGGTTGGTGAGCATGTAACTCACACCGGAGGGGACGCGGAGGTTGTCCTCCAGCACCACGAACTCGCCGGTGTTCAGACGCAACAAGTCAGAGCCGATGACGGCGATATAGACGTTGCGCGGCACTTGCAGGCCCCGCATCTCGCGGCGGTACTGGCGGCAACTGTAGACCAGCTCGCGCGGTACGATGCGGTCGGCAAGGATTTTGGCGTCGGAGTAGATGTCGCGCAGGAAGTGGTTGAGCGCGGTGATGCGCTGGGTGAGGCCGCGCTCGATCTTGTCCCACTCCTCGGCCGTGATCAGGCGCGGCAGCAGGTCGTAAGGAAAGATCTTCTCGGTGCCCTCATCGCTGCCGTAGACGGTAAAGGTGATGCCCTGGGTGAGGAACGAGAGGTCAGCCGATTGTTTACGGCGCTGCAGTTCGTCGTGGGGCAGGCTCGCCAGCGTTTCGGCCAGGGCGCGGTAGTGGGCGCGCAGATTCCCGTTGGCTTCCCGCATCTCGTCGAAGGCGTGGTCGAGCGGATAGTCTCCGAAGAGGGTGTCCACTTCCACTGGAGGGCTGGCGCTCATGGGGAAGAGTGGTTTCCTTTGCGGCAAATTCAGGGGACCGGCGGCGGATGGACTGCAGCGCTCCGGAATGGCCGTTCAGCAACCGTTCCGCATCGGCTTTCAGCGCATCCCATGTGTACCCTGTTGTTTAGCTTTTAACACGCGGGGCGTAAAGGAGCAATGAGGAAGGGGTAAGGGAAGCTCGCGGACCTTTTCACGCGCGCGATCCGATCCCAGTGCCAGGACTGGCTATCTCGGTTCGTCCGCATCAGAATCGGATGGAATCGGCCGCAGAACCAGGGTCGTGCTATCCCACCCTTTCGCGAAAAACCGCGAAAGGATGGGGCACCCTGCATTTGTACGACGACCAACATTGATGCAGTTCGGTTCTAAAACAAATTCCACAACGACTGGTTGTAGACGGCGTGGTGGAACTGGACTTCGCAGCCTTTGACGATGGTGCCGAGTTGGCGCGGGCAGCGGTCGGCGGCAGCCTGTTTGAGTTCGGCGTAGCGGCCCTGAACGTCGGCGCCGAGAATCTGCGCGATCCAGCTTGAGGCCGTGAAATCTTCAATGGCGGTGTAGATGTTGTCGGGCAGGTAGCGTCCGCCTGCGCGCAGGTTGGCGACCTTGGCGATTTCGCCGTCGATGCCGGTCTTGAAGATGGAGTAGAGCGCCAGATACGGGTTGGCGTCCGGAGCCACGGCACGCACCTCGGTGCGCATGGAGCGGGAGTTGCCGATGGGCACGCGGATCATGGCGCCGCGGTCGGTGGCTGAAGCACGAATCTGGTTGGGCGCTTCGAAGTGCGGGTCGAGTCGGCGATAGGCGTTGACGCTGGAGTTGAAGACCAGGCACAGGTCGAGCGCGCGGGTGAGGATGCGGTCGAGGAAGTCCCAGCCGAATGTGGAGAGCTGCTCTTCGCCCTTCTCGTCCCAGAAGAGGTTGGTTTTGCCCTTGGAGACCGAGACGTTGGTGTGCATGCCGCTGCCGTTGACGCCGACGACGGGCTTGGGCAGGAAGCAGGCCGTGAAGCCGTAGTTGGCGGCGATTTGGCGGCACAGCAACTTGTAGAGTTGTATTTGGTCGGCAGCGGCGACGACTTCGCTGTATCCGAAGTTGATTTCGAATTGCGCGGGGGCAACTTCGGGGTGATCCTTCTCGTTCTGGAAGCCCATGGCGCGCTGCACTTCAGCCGCGGTGTCAATGAATTGGCGGAGCGGATCGAGCGGCAGAGAGTGGTAGTAGCCGCCGGTCGAGACGAAGTCGAACTTGCCCGTCTGGTGATAGGTCTTTTCGGCGTCGACACCACCGAAGAGGAAGCCCTCGATCTCAGTGGCGGCGTTAAGGGTGTAGTTCTTGGTGGCGTGAAGCTCCTCAGCATACTTTTTGAGCACGCCGCGCAGGTCGCCGGAATAGGGAGTGCCGTCCTTGTCGATGACGACGCCAAAGACAAGAACCTTGCCGTTTCCGAACACGTCGGCGGGAACCCAGTAGAAAGCGCTCCAATCGATGCCCAGGCGCAGATCGCTCTCCTTTTGTGCGGTAAAGCCGCGGATGGAGGAGCCGTCGAAGGTGAGGTTCTCATAGCTGCCGAGAAGGAACTTCTTGTCGTAGTCGAGCAGGTGGAGGCGGCCTTCAAGGTCAGAAAACAGCACCGTCACAGCCTTGATCCGCTTCTCGTCCTTCAGGTATTTCAGACGCTTCTCGCGAATCTCATCGGGAGCGACGCGGCTGGTGCGGTCGTGCTTGGCCTGCAAGTTCATTTCTTCGAGCTCTTCATACGGGAGCGCAAGAAAATTGCGGTATTCAGTAGACATGGCTCTCCTTTCGGTTAAAAAAAGGTGCAGCCCAGGCGTGCCAGGATCTGATCACACCCGAGAAGAACGACCAGGTCCTGTGGTGCCCGCTTAGCTGTCGTCAGGATCGTGTAGCTATAGGGTACCGCCGTCTGGCCGGTCGCACGAAAGAAAATCCCAGATTCTGCGATTTGCTGGGTCCGGCGAAAGCTCTCTCTGGCTCGGTCTGCTTCATGCGGTAATCTGAATTTCTCAGGAGACTCGATACTAATGATCAATTTCCGCCTCCCTGCTGTCCTGGTTTTTGGCCTTGTAATCGCGAGCGCCGCCGCACCGGCGCTGGCGCAAAAGGCGCCCATTCAGATCACCGCCGATCTGACGGACGCGCCGCGCAAGCTGTATCACGCTGAAGTGGATCTGCCGGTAACGGCCGGGCCTCTGACGCTGACAACGCCGAAGTGGATTCCCGGCAACCATCGGCCCACGGGTCCGGTGGACTCGATCACGGGCGTGGTCTTTACTGCCGATGGGAAGCCGATTGAGTGGCGGCGCGACGATGTGGACCTGTACGAATTTCACGTGACAATCCCGAAGGGCGTGACTACGCTGCACGCGCACCTGGACTGCATTGTTACCGCTCGCCTCTCGCAGAAGATGGCGGTGTTGGAGTGGGAGAAGCTGCTGCTGTATCCGGCCCACACGCCGGTGCGCGACATTCCGATTGAGCCCTCGCTTAAAGTGCCCGCGGGTTGGGGGATTGGAACGGCGCTCGCCCCTGTGGGAGCTAGCGCGTACCCGGTACCAGTGGCGGGCAGCACCACCAAGTTTGCGGTTACCAATGTTGAGCAGCTTGAGGATTCGCCGGTCATCGTGGGGCAGTACTTCCACGAGTTTGCGCTAGCTCCAACGATCACGCCGAAGCATTACATTGACGTGGTTTCCGACGCGTCCGAAGACTCGAACCTTAGGCCGTCGGTGCTGGCCGAGCTGAACAACCTTGTGCGTGAGGCAGACGCGCTGTACGCGTCGCATCACTACAACGTCTACCACTTTCTGCTCACGCTTTCAGATGTTGCCGGCGGCGAGGGGCTTGAGCATGGGCAGTCGTCGGATAACGGCGTGGGGGAGAAGGGCTTTGCCGACGACGCGCACCAACTGGCCGAGGCTGATCTGTTGTCGCATGAGTTTACGCACTCGTGGAATGGAAAATACCGGCGGCCGGTGGGGCTCTATCAGCCGGACTTTGCGACGGCGCAGCAGGGCGCGCTGCTGTGGGTGTACGAAGGCATGACGCAGTATCTCGGCAACCTGCTGGCGGCCCGGTCGGGGCTGAAGTCGCAGGCGCAGTATCGCGACATGCTGGCGATGAGTGCCGCGACCCTGGACTACCGGCCGGGACGCGATTGGCGACCGACAGTGGACACGGCAGTAGCGGCAAGCATTCTGCGCGGCGGCAACCCGGCGTGGGCAAACTGGAAGCGCGGGCAGGACTACTACCAGGAGGGCGAACTGCTGTGGCTCGATGCGGACACGCTGATCCGCAAGCTGACCCAGAATAAGAAATCTCTGGACGATTTCCAGAAGATATTTCTAGCCAAGGGCGGCACCACTGGGCCGCTCATCGTGACCTATACCTTTGATGAGTTGGTGCAGGACCTGAACCAGGTGGTGCCCTACGACTGGGCGACGTTCCTGCACGATCGCGTGGACAAGATCAATCCGCGGGCGGATCTGGCAGGGATCGAACAGGGCGGCTACAAGCTGGTCTACAAAAACAAGCCGAGCCCTTCCGAGCGCACCATGGCTGCGGCCGGCGGACGGCGCGTCGCCGGCGTGGATTGCTGGTACTCCATCGGCCTGCACATTGCGGGAGATGGCAGCATAGCCGATGTGCGCTGGAACGGGCCCGCGGACAAGGCCCGGCTGGGGCCAGGAGAGAAGATCATCGCGGTGAATGGGCAGATCTTTTCGCCTGAGGCGCTGCGCGACGCTATCCGCGGGGCCAAAGGCAAGAGCGAGCCGATCCGGTTGATCGTCCAGGCGGACACGTTCGTTTCCAATGTGGAGATTGATTATCACGACGGGGAACGCTACCCGGTGCTGGAACGCGTGGAGGGCACGCCCGCCTACCTCGATGACATTACCAAGCCGCTGACGACGCCGGAGAAGGCGCCGGCGGAGACGAAGAAAGACGAAGAGTAGTAAGGACAGTTGTCAGTGATCAGTTTCCAGTTGTCAGTTGTCAGGGGCACACGGCGATAGCGACCGCTGCTGGACGTGCGCAAGCGAAAAGCTGACAACTGAAAACTGACAACTGACGGCTGCCGTGGAGTAGTCTGGATGCTCAGGAGACTCCAACTTACGATGTTCAAATTGTTTCGCATTCCTTGTGCCTTTCTGGGCCTGTTGGTCCTCGCGTTCCCTGCCCTCCGAGCGCAGCAGCCTGCGGCACAGGCGCCCACCGACGATTTTGTCCGCTCTCACTACACGAAGTATGAGTTCCGTATTCCCATGCGCGACGGGAAGCGGTTATTCACATCGGTCTATGTGCCCAAGGATGCGGCGGGCGGCCCATATCCGTTCTTGATGGACCGCACTCCCTACAGCGTCGCGCCTTACGGCGAGGACCAGTATCGGCGACACCTCGGTCCTTCTGAGGAGTTCGAGAAGTCCGGCTACATCTTTGTTTACCAGGATGTGCGCGGGCGGTGGATGAGCGAAGGCGAGTTCCAGGAGATGCGTCCGCACATCGACGAGAAGAAGTCGCCGCAGGATGTGGACGATGCATCGGACACCTACGACACCATCGAGTTCCTGCTGAAGCACGTGGCCAACAACAACGGCAAGGTGGGCATCTGGGGCATTTCGTATCCGGGGTTCTACACGTCGGCGTCGATCATTGATTCGCATCCGGCGCTGGTGGCGGCGAGCCCTCAGGCACCAATGACGGACCTGTTCCTGGGCGATGACGCGTATCACGGCGGAACGTTCATGCTGTCGGCCAACTTTGGTTTCTATGTGTTCTTCAAGCCCAACCAAAACCCGGAAGCACCGAAAGCGGGGCCGGGGTTCGATTTCGGCACGCCGGATAGTTACAAGTTCTATCTCAAGGCCGGTAACATCGCGAACCTTGACAAGCTCTATTTGAAGGGCTCTAACTGGCTGTTCAACGACCAGGCCAAGCACAACACCTATGACGCGTATTGGCAATCTCGCGACCTTTCGCGCCACATGAAGAATGTGAAATGCGCGGTGCTGGTGGTGGGTGGCTGGTATGACGCTGAAGATCTGAGCGGGCCGTACCGCACTTTCAATGCCATCAACAAGTTCAACCCCGAGACGCCGACCACGCTGGTGGAAGGACCCTGGGTTCATGGCGGCTGGGCGGGCGGCGATGGCAGCCACCTGGGCGATGTGCAGTTCGACGCCAAGACGAGCGACTATTTCCGCACCAACGTTCAACTGCCCTTCTTTGAGCATTACCTGAAAGGCAAGGGCGCGCCGCAGCCCAAAGCTGTGGTATTTGAGACGGGAACCAACGTGTGGCGCAACCTGGATGCGTGGCCTCCCAAGGCCGCGACGGCCAAGATTCTCTACTTCCACAGTGGCGGCAAGCTGACCTTCGATGCGCCGACGGAAGCGAAGGGCGTTGACGAGTATCTGAGCGATCCAAATCATCCTGTGCCGTTTGTGGGTTACACCACCGACACCGTTCCGCAACGCTACATGGTGGACGATCAGCGCTTCGCCAGCTACCGGCCCGATGTGCTGGTGTACGAGACCGATCCGCTGGAGGAGGATGTGACGATTGCCGGACCCATTTCACCCAAGCTGAAGATTGCCAGCTCCGGCACCGACTCCGATTTTGTGGTGAAGCTCATCGATGTATATCCCGACAACTACGCGGATCAGGAGGATGCTGTGCGCGCGAACAAGCGTATTCTGGATGCGCCTCCGCTGAAGATGGGCGGCTACCAGGAGTTATTGCGCGGAGAGCCGTTCCGCGCCAAGTTCCGCAATAGCTGGGAAAAACCCGAGCCTCTGACGCCAGGCAAAGAGGCTGACATCAACTTCGCGATGCCTGATCTGTTCCACACCTTCCGCCGCGGCCATCGCATCATGGTGCAGGTGCAGAGCTCGTGGTTTCCGCTGACAGACCGGAACCCACAAATCTTCACCGACATTCCGAATGCGAAGCCCGAGGATTTTCAGAAGGCTACGGAACAGGTATTTCATCAGAAAGACGCGGCATCCGGCGTTGAAGTATTGGTGATGCCTACAAAGTAAGCTCAGCAAGTTAGCGCGGCTTTGCCGCAAGCAAGTTAGCAAGTTAGCAAGTTAGCAGTTTGATAGCTCACTTGTGGAATTTCAAGGTTACCGACCACTATGAGGCCTCCGATGTTTGCTCGTTCATTTCGTTCCATACCATTGCTGGCTGCGGCGTTGTTGGCCGTTGCGCCCATGATTCATGCCGAAGAAGGCATGTGGACATTTGACAATCCTCCGCTGAAACTGCTGAAAGCGAAGTACGGGTTTACGCCGAGCCAGGCGTGGCTCGACCACCTTCGACTTTCAAGCGTGCGGCTCAACGACGGTGGCTCGGGATCGTTTGTCAGCCCCAATGGGCTGCTGCTGACGAATCACCACGTAGCGCGCGGCCAGTTGCAGAAGAACTCGACCGCGGAGCACGACTACCTGGCGAACGGGTTCTATGCGGCCAAGTCGGAGGAGGAGATGAAGTCTCCCGACTTGGAGGTGAACGTACTGGTCGGCATGCAGGACGTGACCGCCCGGGTGCAGGGCGCGGCGAAGGGCATTGCAGACAATGCGAAGGCGCTGAAGGCCCGCGAGGCCGAGATCTCGGCTATTGAAAAGGAAAGCAAGGAAAAGACCAAGCTTCGTTCCGACGTAGTGTCGTTCTACCAGGGCGGCGAATATTGGCTTTACCAGTACAAGGCATATAGAGATGTGCGCCTGGTGTTTGCTCCGGAGCAGCAGGCAGCGTTTTTTGGTGGCGATCCGGATAACTTCACTTATCCGCGCTACGACCTGGACATGGCCCTGTTTCGTGTGTACGACGAAGATGGAAAGCCGCTGCACACCGATAACTTCCTGAAGTGGAGCGCCAAGGGCGCAGCGCCTGGGGAACTTATCTTCATCTCCGGTCATCCGGGATCGACGGAACGGCAGGATACGGTGGCGCAGCTACTGATGCAGCGCGACGTGATTGGGCCTGCATTGACGGAGTATCTGAAGCGCCGCATCGTGGCTGCCCAGACGTTCGCAGCGCAAGGACCGGAGCAGGCGCGGCTGGTAGGCAGCACGATCTTCGGTCTGCAAAACAGCCTCAAGGTGTACGTGGGACGCGCCGAAGCCTTGGCCGACAAAGCCATCGTGGCCAAGAAGCAGGCTGAGGAAGACGACTTCCGCAAGAAAGTGGCTGCCAATCCTGAGTGGCAAAAGGAGTACGGCGGTGCATGGGACACGATTGCGCATGCCGAAGAGAAGGTGAGGCCGGAGATCAAGGGACAACTCTTTCGGCGCACCGACAGCCGGCTCTTCACCATCGCATTGCAGATTGTGCAGTACGTGACCGAGATCAAAAAGCCCGACAGCGACCGGCTGCCAGGCTTCAATGATGCTTCTTTGGACAGGGTCAAGTTCCAGATGCTTTCGCCGGCGCCGATCCCCGTTGCGACGGAGAAGCTGTACATGACGAACGCGCTCAAGCTCGGCGAAGAGAAGCTGGGAAAGGACGATGCGTATCTGCAGGCCATTCTGCAGGGCCATGACGTGGATGCGACGGTGAATGGCCTGATTGACGGCACGAAACTGGCCGGCGTCGACTTCAGAAAATCGCTGATCGACGGTGGTGAGGCTGCGGTGGCCGCGTCAACCGATCCGATGGTTGTGACCGCGCGGCGCGTGGATCCCATTCAGCGGGAAACCACCCGCCGCATGCGCGACACCATCTCAAGCGTGTTGACGCCGGCGGGCGAGAAGCTAGGCAAGGCGCGATTCCTGGTTTATGGCAAGGACGCTTATCCTGACGCAACTTTCACCCTGCGCTTGAGCTATGGCACCGTGGATGGCTATCCCTACAACGGCACCATCGCTCCGCCCTTCACCACGTTCTACGGGCTGTACGATCGCGCGGCAAGTTTCAGCAACAAGGCGCCGTTTGATTTGACTCCCAAGGAAGCGGCAGGCCGCGACAGGGTCGACCTGTCGACGCCGCTGGATTTTGTCTCGACCGGGGATATCATCGGCGGCAACTCCGGCTCGCCGGTGGTGAATCGCGAAGGCGAACTGGTCGGGCTGATTTTCGACGGCAACATCGAATCACTGGCCGGTGATTTTGTGTATGAAGGAGAAAAGAACCGGGCGGTCGCGGTGCATTCGGCGGGAATGATCGAGGGGCTCCGCAAGCTGTATGGCGCCGGCGCCCTTGCCGATGAACTGGAAGGCAAAAAGTAGAGACAGCGAGGTCGATCGCTGGAGAGAGGGGAGCCGCAATGGCTCCCTTTTTCTTGCTCACTCCGCTGCGGGGATCGAGTGCCGAGCACCAAGTGCGGGCAACATGCACAGGATGAGCAGCAGCGCGGCGGGAATCGTCATTAAGCCAATCCGCAGACTGCCTGACCGCGCCGAAACTAGACCCGTTAGCCACGGGACCGCCGATCCGCCAAAACCGCAGATGGCCAGCACCCAGCGCGAATCGGAGGTGTTGCGGGTGCGCGCGAAAAACCGCGACAAGAGCAGCGGAAAAATGGGCGCCAATGCCGCTCCCAGGACAAACATGGCCAAGCCGCGGAAGGCAGATCCCGGCATTCCCAGCAGCAGCGCCGCCGCAAGCACACCCGTGACAACGGCGACGCGAAGTACATGCATGGCATCCACGCGCAGCAACAACAGTGACGAAAGCCCGCGCGACGCCAGAAAACCGCACCAGTAAAGCGACGAGGTTGCCGCGGCCGCCGCGGCTCCGCTGCCCGACGAACGAAGCGCGTAAGTTGCCAGCCATGAAGCAGTCGTGTTTTCAATGCCGACCTCAAGAAACGCGAGGAAGGCGAAGAGTCCGATGAAACGCAGGTTCGGCATTCCGCCACGTTGCGCAGAGGGCGACGCATCTTCCGGCGGTTCCTCGATCAGGAGCCAGCAAGCCACGGCGGCAAGAGCGGCGACGGCGGACAGCAACCCATAGGCTGTGCGATAGGTGTGACTGAGCAGCAGCGGCGCCGCAAGCAGTGGGGCCGCCAGCGCGCCGGCGCTCCAACTGAAGTTGAGAAATGTGAGCGGTGCGGCGCTTTTCTCGGCAAACTGCCGCCCCGCCAGCATGCTGACGGCGGACATGGGCACCCCGACACAGATTCCCAAAAGCAGAAACAGGGGCTGAAGCAAAGCGTGGTTGGTGGTGGCAACGCCCAGGCATGCGGCCGTCACTCCAAGAAAGCCGAACGTCATCAAGCGCGCGTAGTGACGGGTGCAGAGAAGCGCGCCCAGCGAGGTTCCGGCAAAGTAGAACATCAAGAGCGACCCCGATTGGGTATCGCTCAAGTGGAAGCCGGAAGACAGCGAGGGAAGCAGCGGACCTCCCACGGCGTGCAACACTCCGGTAAGCGCGAAGACCGGATGCAACACCGCCATCATGCGATTGGCGGATTTCTTTGCGGCCAAGGTCATGGTGGGCTTCAGGTCCGTTTTCCGCGGCCGCGGCGGGGGTTGGGCGGACAGGTTGACTCGCGGATCACCAGTTCGGGATGGATGGGCACGACGTCGGGAAAAGTCGCCTGGCCGCGGATGCGTTGCAGCAGAATGCGTGCAGCAACCGCGCCCATTTCATTCAATGGCTGGCGAATTGTGGTCAGGCTGGGGTTGTGGAAAGCAGCTCCCTGGATGTCGTCAAAACCCACAACCGAGATGTCTTCAGGAACCCGCAGTCCCTGGTTCATGAACGCCCGGATCGCCCCGATGGCAGCAATGTCGTTGAAACTGACGAGCGCGGTGAAATCGACCCCACGGCTAAGCAGCTCATTGGCCGGCCCAAAACCCAGCTCGGGCGTGGAGACGCGGAGTTCCAATTGAACGGTCAATTCGGGCAGAACGGTCAGCTTCAGGTCCTTCGCTACCGCCATGAGGCAGTTCCAGCGGTCGTCTGCGTCGGAACTGTGGCTGCCGCCGCGCATGAAGGCGATTTTGCGATGGCCTAATTGATACAGGTGACGCAAGGCCAGTTCGGCTGCCCTTTTCTGGTCGAGCACCACATTGGTGACTCCCTCGATTTTGCGGTGACCGGCAACCACCACGACAGGCAAGGGCAGGCTCTTCTCCATGATGGTGTCAATCACGATGAAGCCCTCCACCGAACGCTCCATCAGCAGGCGAGGATATTCCTCAATCAGGTCGGGTTTGCGGCGATGGCTGGCGGTCAGATAGAAGTAGCCTTCCTCCATGAGGAACTCCTCTACGCCCGCCAGCACCTGTGTGGTATAGCTGTCGCTGAGTTCGGGCACGAGCACGCCAACTGTGAACGTTTGCCGCTTGCGCAGCGATCTGGCATAAAAGCTGGGCCGGTAGTCGAACTTTGCCGCTGCCTCTGTCACTCGATCCCGTGTCTCCTGCGGAATCGACCGCACCCCCGGGGCATTGTTGAGCACCAGCGAGATGGTGGCGGGCGACAGATTCAGGTATTCACCCAAGGTGCGAAGGCTGATGGGTTGCCCAGGCGGCGGCGCCGGTCCCGGTTTTAGTCGCTTGGCCATGTTCCTTCTTTGTAACATTCTTGGCGAGGATCCGTCGGGATTTCAGTGAGTTGCCTGAGTTTGTGGGCACTCGCCTCTGATCGTCAGGACGTGCGGGAAGATTGATTTTGTTCACAGGCCGCCCGGCAGGACCTGGCCTGGTCTGAGATCAAAGCTGCGACAAATTCGATTCCACATTTACAATCAATTGGAGACGCACGTCCTGCGGAGAGCTGGCCGAGTGGTTGATGGCATCGGTCTTGAAAACCGACGTACCTGAAAGGGTATCGGGGGTTCGAATCCCTCGCTCTCCGCCAT
>OCZT010002765.1_pt1 | contig 18076 bp, 12 predicted proteins | sample 1539031 | NCBI WGS metagenome assembly OCZT01 (sample SAMEA3539308, study PRJEB22396) | soil metagenome | biome: tundra; feature: field; material: soil | place: USA | collected 2010-05 | depth 0.15 m | reverse complement strand
CTTACAATGTCGCCGCTGATTGCCAGATCAAGACGCTGGTCTATATGGCGGAGAGCAAGATCGTGCTGATCCTGCTGCGCGGGGACGACCAGTTGAATGAGGCTAAGCTGGTCAGTACGCTTGGCACCGCGACGCTGCGGCCTGCCGAGCCGGAAGAAATCTTTGCTGCTCTGGGTGCGCATCCGGGCAGCCTGGGCGCGGTGGGCGTTACGAAGCTGCCGGTTTATGCCGACGAACGTCTGCGCGATGCGGCGGACATGACCACTGGCGCCAATACGGACGGCTTCCACTTTCGCAATGTCGCTATCGGGCGGGATATTCAAGTCGCGCATTGGGCGGATTTGCGCCTCGTGCAAGTGGGCGAGCCTTGCCCCAAGTGCGGCAAGCCGCTCAAGGTGCAGCGCGCCATCGAGGTCGGGCACGTGTTCAAGCTCGGCACCAAATATAGCAAAGCCCTCAACGCGCTGTTCCTCGATGAGACGGGCAAACAACAGCCAGCGATCATGGGCTGTTATGGGATCGGCGTCACGCGCACCTTGCAGGCGGTCATTGAGCAGAGCCACGACGACAACGGCATCATCTGGCCAATCAGCGTGGCCCCTTACACCGTTTGCATCACGCCCTTGAGCGTGGCGCCCGAGAGCGCGGTCATGCAACGCGCCGAACAGATATATGCCGACCTGACCGCGCGCGGCATCGACGTTATTCTCGACGACCGCGCCGACCGCCCCGGGGTGAAGTTCAAGGACTCGGAACTGGTGGGCTTCCCGATCCGGATTGGGATTGGCGAGCGGTCGCTGGCTAAAGGCGAGGTGGAGGTCAAGCCCCGCGGCGGCGCGCTCATGCCGGTGAAAGCCGAAGAGGCCGTGGATAAGGTGCTGGCGCTAATCGCGGCGTCTGTCGTGTAATCCAGTCTGCCGTAATCGCGCTGCCGGTGGGGCGCGTTTGGGCTTTATGTCTCGGGGTGGTCTTGCGCGGGGTGGATGCCGAACTGGTGAAGTTTCTCGCGCATGGTGAGGCGGGAGACGCCCAGCCAGCGGGCGGCCTTGGCTTGGTTGCCGTGGGCAAGTTCGATGGCGCGGCTGCAGATTTCCCGTTCCGCCGCCGTTAGCAGGCGGGCGTGGGCATCATTGAGTTCGCCGCGCTGGGCGGCGGCCAGCAATTCGTCCACCTGCTCGCGCAGGGATTGATTGGCGGCGTTGGGTGGCGTGGCGACGCGGGCCAGAGCGGCGCGGACGTGGTCCATATTGATAGTGTAACCCTGGGCGAGGAGGAGGACCTTGCGCACCACGTTCTCCAGTTCGCGCACATTGCCCGGCCAGTTTTCGGTCTGGAGGAAGTCCACCGCTTCGGCATGGATCGAAGGGTCGGCCACGCCGAGTTCGGCGGCGTATTTGCGCAGGAAGTATTTCACCAGCTCGGGTACGTCCTCCTTGCGCTGGCGCAGCGGCGGGAGCTGAATGACGACTACACTCAGCCGATAGTAAAGGTCTTCGCGGAACTGTTTGTGCTGGATGGCCGCTTCGAGGTCGCGATTAGTGGCGGCCAGCACACGGACGTCCACGGGGATGGTTTCCTTGCCGCCGAGCCGCTGGAAGCAGCGTTCCTGCAACACGCGCATCAGCTTGATCTGGGTGCCGGGCGTCATGTCGCCAATTTCATCCAGGAAGATGGTCCCGTGATCGGCCTGTTCGAAGCGGCCGATGCGGCGGTTTTCGGCACCCGTGTAGGCGCCACGTTCGTGCCCAAAGAGTTCACTTTCGAGCAAGGTCTCGGGAATAGCGGCGCAGTTGATCGCGATGAACGGGGCTTTGGCGCGGTCGCTGTGCTGGTACAGGGCACGGGCGATCAGTTCCTTGCCGGTGCCGGTCTCGCCGCGGATGAGCACGTTGACCGGTTTGGAGGCGACGCGGCCAATCTCCTTGTAGATGGATTGCATCACGCGGCTGTTGCCGACCAGCGCGTTGCGCGCGGCGCCGTGCTCGCCCACCTCCACCGGCTCGGTCATCAGGCGACTGCTGGTGACGGCTTTCCCGACCAGCCCGATGAACTCCGGCAGTTCGAGCGGCTTAAGCATGTAGTCGTAGGCGCCCAGCTTCGTGGCCTCGATGGCGGTTTCAGTCGTGCCGTGACCGGTGATCAGGATGATAGGCAGGCGCGGTTTGGCGTCGTGCAGTTCTCGGATCAGATCGAGCCCGCCCAGCCCGGGCAGCCTCATGTCGGTGATGACCGCATCAAGTGACCGGTCGCGTGCGCGGGCCAGGCCGGTGTCGCCGCGGGTCTCGACGAGGACTTCGTACCCTTCTTCCGCCAGCACTCGGCGCAAGCTCACGACGATCCCCGGATCATCCTCGATCAGCAGGATTTTGGCGGCGCTGCTCATTGCGCAGAAGGAAATACACGAAAGACGGGAATAGTTAAATACGTTAAATCAGTTACATGGGTTACATCGGTCACATCGGATCGGGGCGCGGGCCGCGATTGCTTCCTTATGTAACTCATGCAACTGATTTAATCCATGTAACTTTCCATCCGGCTACGCCCGTGGCAGGACGATGCCGAAGGTGGTGCCGTGGTTAGGCCGGGTTTGGTACTGTAGCGCGCCGCCGTGCTTTTCCACAACGCGCGCGGCAATGGAAAGGCCCAGCCCGGTGCCCGCGTCCTTGGTGGTAAAGAATGGGTCGAACAGGCGCTTTTCTACTTCCGGCGGGATTCCTTTGCCGGTGTCGGCGACCTCCAGGATGATCACCTCAGCGACGCGGTCGGTGAGGCGCTTGTTATCGAGCCGGGCGCGCAAGCTGACCTCGCCATCGTGGCCGATGCTGTCCGCGGCATTCTGGATGAGGTTGATTAGGACTTGCTGGATCTGTTGCGAGTCGATCTTGACGGGGAAGGAGACTGAGTCCTGGACGGTGAGCTGAATGTTGGCCTTTCCGAGTTGGGGCATGAGCAGCGCCTGGACCTGGCGCAACGGTTCGTCGGCCGGGACGGTCGCCAGGTGAGGCTCGGACGGGCGGGCCAGGAGAAGCACTTCTTTGACGATGCGTTCGAGACGGTTGACTTCGTTGGCAATGACCTCGGTATCGGCGTGCTCCGGGCTGCCGGGTTGGAGGTGCTTTTGCTGAAGGAAAAGCCAGGCTTTGATTGCGGTGAGGGGGTTGCGGATTTCGTGGGCGACGCCGGCGGCCAACAGCCCAAGGGAGGCGAGCTTTTCCTGGCGTTCGAGCAGCGCCTGGCTTTCCACCAACTTGAGCCGCAATGGCGCAATCAGTTCGCGATAAACCACTACGGCGAGCCCGCCGCCGGCGAGCAGCAGCAACGCCAGCGAGGTGAGCAGGACCACGCGCAGGTAGGTCAGGGATTGCTGTGAATCAGCCAGAAACGTGCTCATCGAGTCGAGGTGAGCCTTGGCTAATTCAGAGCCAACGTTTAGGATGCGCTGGGTCTGCTTCTCGAAGTCAGCAAACGCGATCAGCGGCGTCGCCTCGGGGGGGCTGGATTGAATTCTGGTTTCGATGCCGTGAGCGGCGGCGAGGTAATCATCGTAGCGGGTGTTGATGAGATCGAGCAGTTGCCGTTCTTTCTCGGTGGAGAGAATCGGGCGCTCATCATCGATCCAGTTGTCGAGTTCCTTACTCCGGGTCTGAAAACGGGCCCACGCGTTCGTATCATGATAGGCGCCGTAGCGAAGGACGAGGTTGTTGAGTTCCCAAATGGTCTGCTGTAGATGTTCGGCGATTTGAAAGCTCTGCAATTGCACGGTTGTGAGCTTCTCGCGCAACTCGCCGCTGCGCTGCCAGGAAGTGTGGCCGGTCCAGGCGATGAGCACGATCATTCCAGCCATGGCCAGAATGAAAGCGACCAACCGGTATTTCATGCCGCCGCTCATTGTGTGACAACCAAGCACTTGATGATTGGTGCAAGCCGGCGCGAAGCCAAGCCTCCTTTTGTGAAGCGAGTGATAAGCCGGTTATCTGAACTGGTAAGCAAGTTATCATGCGGCGCGGACTGCTCAGGGCGGGAATCGGGAAAAGCTGCGGCAAATCGGCCATCAGTGTGTTGGTGCCGGGTTGGCACAAGACTGGCTCAAAGGAAGCTGCTTCGCGGGACTCGTTGGGAGCGCCCGAGGGAAGCCTGCAGTAGAAACCGGGAGCAAGAGTTTGGGTTGCACGAATGCCGAGCCGGTCTGCAATGGAAGAGAATTTAGCGGCGACCCACCGCTCCCTGTGGTCAGGCTCACGCCCGCGAACTGGCCACAGGGAAATTTTTTTGATGAAGAATAAACTCCTGCTGGTGGATGATGACCCAGGGGTTCGCCGGATGCTGCAACGCGTCCTTGAGGAGGAGGGCTACGTGGTGGTTCCTGCCGCGAACGGGGTGGAAGGACTGGCGCTCGCGAAGACCACGGCTCCCGACCTCGTGCTGCTGGACCTGAACCTGCCCATGCAGAACGGCTGGGATATCTTTGAGCGTCTTAACGCCAAGATTCCTTCGTTGGCTGTCATCATTATAACTGCCCGGCCGAACCAGCTCTTTCCCGCGCTGGCGGCGGGCGTCGGCGCGCTCATGGAGAAGCCGTTGGACTTGCCGAAGCTGCTGCGCACGATTCGTGAATTGCTGGACGAGCCACTCAAGGCCCGGCAGGCAAGAATGGCGGGTGAACGGGCGGAATTTCATTATCTGCCGCCCAAAGGGCGAGAGCCTGCGAACAAAGGAGAGGAGAAACACGATGGTTAATCTGAGCGAATCCGTTTCCGGGCCGGCCAGGCGATCCCGCACGACTGGGAATGGATCGGTGCGGATTCCCGTGGGCTGGAGAACAATGCGCTTCGAGTGTCGCATACAAGTCCTTGAGGAACGGCCTGAGAGCGCTTCGGCTATCTCTGGTCCGGTTCGGCTGCGGGCAAGCGACGTTGCTGACGGCTGTGGCCGGCTTGAGATATTCTGCGGGGAGGCCGGCTTATGCGGGGCAGCGCCGGGCATTCCCGCGGCTGATTTAACGACCGGCAGTTGGAGCCAAGGTGCCCTGCGGGCGGGGCGGTCCTGGCTTCACTCGAGGGCCCAGTTGGGGAGGATGTCCGCATCCGAAAGGGTGGCGTCCGTGCGGACCGCCAGCTTTCGCTCGGCCAGAATGCCGATCATCGCCGCGTTGTCGGTGCAGAGGCCCTTCCCGGCCAGCCGCAGAGTGAGCCGCTCCCGCTCGCAAGCGGCGCTGAGTCTTTGACGGAGACTGCGATTGCACGTCACGCCACCGGAGGCCGTGACACAGCCAACGTCCAGCCGTTTGGCCGCGCGGATCGCCTTGGTCACCAGCACATCCACGATGGCCGCTTGCACACTGGCGCATAAATCGCGCAGCCGCTGCGTGTCATCCAGCAGGCCGGGATGGTCGCGCAGGAAATAGCGCACCGAGGTCTTGAGCCCGCTGAAGCTGAAGTCGTCGTTGGGGTCATTAATCATGGGCCGTGGAAAATCATATGCCTTGGGATTTCCTCCCTCCGCCAGCCGGTCAATCTCCGGTCCCGCGGGGTAGGGCAAGCCCATCAGCTTGCCGGTCTTGTCGAAGCACTCCCCGGCGGCGTCATCAACGGTCGAGCCCAGCACGCGGTGCGCCAGTTCAGACCGCACATGGACGAGAATCGTGTGGCCGCCGCTGACGATGAGGGAAACATTCGGCTGGAACTTCGAGAAATCGGCGAGGGGCGGCTGGCCGCTGACCCAAGGCGAATAGAGGTGCGCTTCGTGGTGGTTGAGGCCCAGAAACGGCCGCCCCAAAACAAAGGCCGCTGCCTGCGCCGCCCGGAAGCCGACCATCAGCGCGCTGGGCAAGCCCGGACCGCGGGTGGCGGCTACGGCGTCCAGTTGGTCAGCGGTGACGGACGCTTCGCCCAAGGCCGCCCGGGCGACCGGCAACAGGTTCCGCAGGTGCTCGCGCGCGGCCAACTCGGGCACGACGCCCCCGTATTCGGCGTGCAGGCTGATCTGCGAGGAGACAACGTTGGACAACACGCGGCCCTGGTGCACAACCGCCGCACTGGTCTCGTCACACGAGGTCTCGATGGCAAGCAGGGGCATGGTTTGGCCGCGGACGTCACACGCAACACTCCCTGGAATCACGTGGCAGCCGGAGCAGGCGCGTGATGCGTGAAACGTGATGCGTGATTACTTCACGGCCATCTTTTCGCCTTTGGCCAGCATCTTCTCTCCCGCCGGGGCCCGCTGGGTGAAGAGGGTGATCCCTTTCAGGAGGTCCATCGCGCGGTCGAGCTGCGGGTCGCGGGCGCTGAGCACGCGCTCACGTTCTTTGTCGTCGAGGCTTTGAATGCCCCCGGGCGTATGCTTGAGTTGAACATCGCGCTCATCCTCTTCGGTCATGGGGACGACGATGTCCGGGGTGATGCCTACCTCGTGAATGACCTTATGGCTCGGGGTGTAATACTTGGCCGTGGTAAGGCGCAGGGCCGAGCCGTCGGACAGCGGCAGGATGCTCTGCACGGAGCCTTTGCCAAAGGTCTTCTCGCCGAGAATGATGGCGCGCTTGGTATCCTGCAAGCAGCCGGCGACGATCTCCGAGGCGCTGGCGCTGCCCAGGTTGACGAGCACGACGATCGGCATGTTGTGCAGCTCGTCGCCACGGCCCTTGGCTTTGCGCGTGAGGGTCTGGCTGGGATTGCGGCCCTCAGTCGTGACCACCAGGTTGCCGCGGGGCAGGAACTTCTCGCAGACATCCACGGCCTGATCGAGTAAGCCGCCCGGATTCCAGCGCAAGTCCAGGATCAGTCCCTGCATGTGTTCCTGCTTCAATTTATCGAGTGCGGTCTCCAGGTCGGCGCTGGTTTTCTCGCCAAACTGGACCAGGCGGATGTAGCCGATCTTGTTGTCGCCGATGGGGAACTCCTTCTGGCCATTGATGTCCTTGACCATGTCGATGTTGATGACCGCGCGGGCGAGATTGTAATCCTTCACCTGGCTTGAGGATGGGCGCAGGATACTGATCTTCACGTCGCTGCCCGGCTCGCCGCGCAGGTTCTTGACCGCATCCTGCAGGCTCATTTTCTCCGTGCTCTTGCCGTCAATCTTGATGATGCGGTCGCCGGTCATGATGCCGGCTTTGAAGCCGGGGCTGTCTTCCATGGGCGAGACGACCGTGATGAAATTGTCCTTCATCCAGATCACGATACCGAGGCCGCCGAACGCGCCCTGGGTGTCGCTCTGTAGCTCTTTGTATTTCTCAGGCTCCATGAACTCGCTGTGCGGGTCCAGGGTGTTGAGCATGCCCTTGAGGGCGGCATAGACCAGGTCCTGGTATTTGAGGTTCTGACCGTCCACGTAATCCTTGCGCACCTTCTCCATCACGTAGGAAAAGAGCTCGAGGCTGGGATAAGCCGAATCCTTGTCCGCCGCCTGGGCGGTGCTCAAGTAAATGCGGGCGCCAATCACCAGGTTAAAGGTCAATACGGTGATCACCACCCCGTAAAGCAGACGTCGTTTCATAATACTCAACAAATCGTTCTGGCAGACAATAATGGCGGCCGGGCGGGTTTGCAAGGGCGCGACCGGGCGACGCCAAGGGCGTCGAAATCCGAAAGCCGAAACCCGAAGGCCGAAAGAAGGCCGAAGGTCGAAATCCGAGAGTGACCTGATCCAATGGACGGCTGGTGTCCGAACGTGGCTGCGGATTCGGCTTTCGGCTTTCGGTTTTCTTTCGGGTTTCGGCCCTCGGATTTCGGATTTAGCCTCACCTCGCGTTATCTGGCTCCGCCCGGGCCCGTCCGTCCGGTCGCCATGTTTCGTAGCAGTGCTTCCACGGCGGGCAAGTCCTCCGGGCGGGTGACCTTGGGGTTCGGGTCGGCGCTGAGCACCAAGTGGACCGGTTGGCCAATGAGTTCGCACGCCGCAGTATCGTCGGTTACCAACAGCCCCTTTTGCCGGACGGCCGCTAATGCTCGTCGGATGATGTCCACGCGGAAGGTCTGGGGAGTTTGCACCGCCCACAGCCGGGAGCGGTCGAGCGTGCGCTCGATGAGCTTGCCGTCACGCGATTCCTTGATCGTGTCCGTGACGTGCTGCGCGGCGACGGCGGCACCCATTTCCCGGGCGGCGGCAACGGTCGCCGCGATGAGTGCCTGACTCGTGCAGGGGCGGGCGGCATCCTGAATGGCTACAATCTCGGCGCCCGGTGACAGGGCTTCCAGCCCGTTCCAAACCGAGTCTTGCCGCTCTTTGCCGCCGACCACCAGGCGAAAGGGCTTCTTGAATCGGTATTGTTTCGCTAATGCCGCAAAGGCGGCTTGCAGGCCGTCGCGGACAACCATCAGGATTTCATCGATGCATTGGGCCTCGTCGAACCGGCGCCAGGTGTGCGCGACCACTGGGCAGCCGTTGAGTTCGAGGAAAAGCTTATCTACCTGCGGACCCATACGGGTGCCCTTGCCGGCAGCGACGATGATGGCGGAGATCATAAATCGGCGTGAGCTTGCAGGTTTGAGGCCGTGTATTCAAGCCGAGGGTGACCGGTGGTTTGCCGCGATGGCCGGTCAGTGACGCCCCTATAAGCAGCCACTCTATCGCCTCAAGCCACCGCCTCTGGTGTGGATATGGTGTGCGGATCGTGTACGCCTGGTGTACGGATGGCGTACGGATGGTGTACGGATCGTGTACCTATGGTGTACTGATATTGTACGTATCGTGTACGGATGGTGTACGTCTAGCGTTGCCCTAGCGAAGGTAGCATGGCGCAAGCATGGAGTTGTCTTGCGGCGACAGGCCTGTTTTGGTTGTGGCCGGGCGGGGTTACCGGGCCGTGTTCATGCGGAAGCGAGCCACCGATGGGGGCACTGCAATCGAAGATAGCAGATGGCCAATGGCAAATAGCTGATTTGGGTAGGTCCTATCTGTGTTTATCTGGGGCCGGCTATGGTCTTACCGATTTGCTACGGCTGGGCGGGGCGCCAATCGAGGACTTTCAATTGGACGGTGCGGCGACCGTTGTATTCGTTGATTTGAGGCGCGAAGGCGAGGTCAAAGCGGGGGGTGGGTTGTGCTTCCGCGCCGGCGCCCCACCAGACCGCCTCATGCGTCGTAGTGCCATCGGTGACCCATAGTTTGAGGTGCTGCTTGTCGGCGCCCATGCGGAGCGGCGCACGCTGCTGGGTGAGGTTGCGGGCGAAGAACTGGACGGTCGGGTTGCCCAGGCCCGTGGGTCGCAACTGCTCGAGGGCGGCCAGGCGATCCAGAGTCATTGTTTCGAGGGCAACCTCGGCGTCGAGGCGCAGGGGTGCCTGGAGGGCGTCCGGCTTCAGGGCTTGGCGAGCGAGGTCGTTAAGGCGCTCGCGGAATGGGGCCAGGTTGACGGCTAGCAGGGTGACGCCGGCGGCCATCGCGTGGCCACCGTGCCGGAGGAGCAGGTCGTCGCACTGGCGCAGCGCGGCGGCCAAATCGAATCCGGCAATGCTGCGGCCCGACCCGCGGAATTGTCCGCCATCGCCCCCAAGGATGACGGTGGGGCGGTAGAACTGCTGCAGCACGCGCGCCGCAACGATGCCGACGACGCCGATATGCCAGGGCAGTTGGCCCTCGACGATGACGAAGTCGGAGTCCGGATTAAACCGTGCGCGCAGGGCGTCGATGACTTCCTCGGAGATGCCACGCTCAATCTTTTGACGCTCACGGTTATGCACATCCAATTTCTGCGCGATGGGCAGGGCCGTGGGCAGGTCGGGCGCCAACAGGAGACGCAGGGCATCCTCAGCGGTTTCCAGGCGGCCCGCGGCATTGAGGCGGGGCGCGAGCTGGAAACCCACTTCGTAGGTGCTGAGCAGGGCAGGGCACTGTGCGACTCGTTTCAAAGCGACCAGGCCGGGGCGTTGGGTGGTGTTCAGGCGTTGGAGGCCGGTCGTAACCAGGATGCGGTTTTCGCCGGTGAGCGGGACAATGTCGGCGATGGTGCCGAGGGCGACCAGGTCAAGCAGGGGGCGCAGGTCGAAGTCGGCTGCGCCCGGGAGGTGGGTCTCGCGTGCGCGCTTGACGAGGGCGTGGGCGAGTTTGAAGGCGAGGCCGGCGGAACAGAGTTCGGCGAAGGGCGGGGAAGAGTTACATGAATTGGTTGGGTTGCATGGGTTACATGAGGAGGACGTCTGGAGGGCGGACACTTCCTTCGGGGCGCCGAGTTGGGGGTTGACCAGGGCGGTGGCGGCCGGGGCGGGGGAGGAAACCTGGTGGTGGTCCAGGACAATGGTGTCCACGCCGCGCTGGCGCAGTGACGCGATGGTTGCGACCGCGGTTGAGCCGCAGTCCACAGCGAGGAGCAGTGTGGCGGGGCATTTCGCCAGGCAATGCTCCACGCCATCCGGGCTGAGGCCATAGCCTTCATCCAGGCGATGCGGCAGGTAGTATTGGACCTGCCAGCCGAGGGGACGGAGCACTTCGAGCAGCAGGGCAGTCGAGGTGACGCCGTCCACATCGTAATCGCCGAAGATGACGACGGGCTCGTTGCGCTGGCGGGCCTGGAGCAGGCGTTCGACGGCGGCGGCCATGTTCGGCAGGAGGAACGGGTCGGCCAGATGCTTGAGTCGGGGCTGGAGGAAGTTCGTGATGGAGGCCGGGTCGCTCAGGCCGCGGTTGATGAGACATTGGGCGAGCAGCGACGGGATTTGCAGGGCGCTGGCTAACTGCGCGGCCAGGCTGGGCTGGGGCGGCGCGAGTGACCAGCGGAATGTCATGGCCGGGGAGGAGAAAAGAGGGCGTTGAGGACGGCGAAGGGCATGGGGGAGTCAGTACCGTTGCAAGGTTACTTTGTTGCATGAGTTACATGAGTACTCTCCGCCATTGGCCATTGTAACGATGTAACTCATGTAACTTATTTAACCTGTCAGCGCACGTACTAGACTGCCTTCGAGGGGTTCTGTCCCTTTTGTTTCTTATCGTGCCGGGCGGCTATGACGGACAAGACGATGGAAATCAGCAGGATGCCGGCGACGACGAGCAACGACACGGAGGTGGGAATATCGACCTGAAACCAGAGCGGCGGCAGCCGGTCGTGCGAGTCGAGCAGCATTTCGACGCCCATAAAAACCAGCACAGCGGGCAGGCCGTATTTCAAGTAGCGGAAATAGCCGATGGCGTCCGCCAGCAGGAAGTAAAGGGAACGCAGGCCGAGAATGGCAAAGACGTTCGAGGTAAAGACGATGAAGGGCTTGCGTGTGACGGCGAAGACCGCCGGGATGGAATCGACGGCAAAGAGCAGATCGGTGGTTTCAACCATCACGAGCACCAGGGCCAGCGGAGTGAGCGCTCTTCGGCCTTCCCAGCGGATCATGAACCGCTGGCCGTGGATATCAGGCGTGACGGGATAGAGTTTGCGCACCCACCGGACCACGCGATTGTTCTCTGGATGCACTTCCGACTGGACGAAGAGCATCCGGAAGCCGCTATAAAGCAGGAAGGCGCCGAAGATGTAGAGGACCCAATCCACCAGGGTAATGAGGGCGATGCCCAGGCCAATCATCAGGCCCCGCATGATCAGCGCGCCCAGGATGCCCCAGTAGAGGACGCGATGCTGGTGTTCCCGGGGGATGTTGAAATAGGTGAAGAGGAGGGCGATGACGAAGACGTTGTCCATCGAGAGCGACAGCTCGATGAGGTAGCCGGTGACGAATTGGAGGGCCTCCTGCTTGCCGCGCAGGGGGGTGAGGCCCAGGGCAAAGAGCATCGCCAGGGTGAACCAGACAACGCTCCAGACAAGCGCTTCCTTGAATTTGACGGTGTGGGCATGGCGATGGAAGACACCAAGGTCAAGCGCCAAGAAGATCAGGACGCAGACGATGAAACCTACCCAATGCCAGGGTGTGATTTCAACCACGGCGAGCATGTCACCGGGGCAGCGGCTACTTCCGTGCCGGAACGGCCGCGCCTTCGACGACGGCTACCTGCGCCCCCGTGCCAAGCTGGGGCCGCTGGCCTTTATGCCACCACAGGACCAGCGTGCTGGCGATATAGATGCTGGAGTAGGTGCCGGTAATGATGCCGACGAGGAAAGTGAAGGCAAAATCGTTAATCGCGCCGCCGCCAAAGATATAAAGCGACAGGGTCGCCAGGAACACGGTGCCGGAGGTGATGATCGTGCGGCTCAGGGTTTGATTGACCGCCTGGTTTATCACTTCGCGGAACGTGCCGCGGACCCCCAGCTTCAAGTCTTCGCGGATACGGTCGAAGATAACGATGGTGTCGTTGGTGGAGAAGCCGATAATCGTCAGGATGGCGGCGACGGTCGTGGCGTTGAACTCGCGGCCGGAGAGGCAGTACCAGCCAATCGTCATCGGCACGTCATGCACGATGGCCAACACCGCGCCCACGGCAAACGGGAACTCATACCGAATCGCCACATAGATCAAGATGCCAAAGAGCGACAGCAACGCGGCAACCACGGCTGACTTCTGGATTTCCTGACCCACCGTGGCGCCGATGTGATCCTGGCCCAGCAAATGGATTTTCGCGGCCGGAAACTCCGACAGCGTCGCCTTGACCTTGTCGCCCGTCCCGGTGGCGGAGTCCACCCGAAGTGTCTCACGCCGGCTGGCCGGGTCCTTCTGGAACTGAATGAGCGGATCTTTCACGCCGGCTTTGGTGAGGGCGGCTCGCACATTGGCTTCATCCGGCTTCTGTTCAAAGGAGAAGATCGTGGTGTCGCCCCCGAGGAAATCCACGCCGAACGCGGCCTTGCCGCGATGCCAGCCGTAACCCAGGCCAATGGCGATCAAGAGCCAGGACGTCACGAAGGCGGGCTTGGCCAGCTTCATGAAATCAATCTTGGTGGCGCGGATAAGATGAAACATCGGCAGCGACTTGAGCCAGCCGCGGTCCACCAGAAAGTCGAAGATCAGGCGAGTAACGACCAGCGCGGTGAACAAGCTGGCGGCCACGCCAATGGTGAGGGCGACGCCGAAGCCCTTGATGGAACCGGTGCCCATGTACATCAGGATGATAGACGAGATCAGCGTCGTGACGTGCGAGTCGAAAATGACGGTGAAGGCCCGGGCGTAACCGGCGGCAATAGCCCCGCGGAGCGACTTGCCCTTAGCCGTCTCTTCGCGAATGCGCTCGTAGATAAGGACGTTGGCGTCCACCGCCATACCGACGGTCAGGACAATGCCGGCGATGCCCGGCAAGGTCAGGGTGGTGCCGATCGAGCACATCACGCCCAGCAGGATGATGATATTGGCAATGAGCGCGACGTTGGCCACCATGCCGGCGGCGAGGTAATAGATCAGCATGAAGGCTGAGACAGCCAGCGTCCCATAGATGGCGGCGTTGATGCCGCTGCGGATGGAGTCTTTGCCCAGCGTCGGGTCCACTTCCCTGGACTGTATAATGTGCAGCGGCGCGCGAAGCGGGTTTTCCAGCACGTTGGCCAGCTCGAAGGCCTCCTTGTTGTCAAACTGCCCGGTGATCTGGCCGCTGCCCGTTTCGATTGGTGTTTGGATAACCGGCGCCGAATAGAGCTCTTTATCGAGGATAATCGCCAGACGCTGGTGGACATTGTCACGGGTGATTTGGGCAAATTGTTCGGCGCCCCGGGCATCCAGGGTGAAGTGAATTTCCGGTTCACCCATGTTCCCGCGCACCACCATAGCGCTCTTAATGCCGCTGCCGTCCATCTCTGCGCGCTTCTTGACCTCGACCTCTTCCGTGCGTTCCTGGCCATTGCGCGTCCGCTCCTTGCGCTTGAGGATTTCATAGCCGGGCTGGACGATACCCTCTTTGATGTCCTGATCGCTGGTCGGACTGACCAGGCGGAATTCCAGGAAGGCCGCTCTCTGAATGGCGGTCTTGGCGCTCTCCTGGTCGGCGGCGGACAGGCCGGGCAATTGGACCAAAATACGGTCGTTCCCCTCCGGCTGGATGAGCGGTTCGGCGACGCCGAACTTATCCACGCGCTTGCGCAGCACCTCCACGGCATGAGAAAGGGCGGTGCTGGCATCCTGAGCCCCGGCCAGCCGGTTGGTGTCCATTTCCACGAGGAAGGAGGTGCCGCCTTGCAGGTCGAGGCCCAGGCGGATACGGCCGGCGGCTTCGCGCTGCAAGCGGTTCAGGATGTAGGTGGTCGGGTGCAACTGGTCTCTTGCTCCGAACGAGGGGAAATAACGGGTGATGTCATTGGTGCCGATGGCCTCCGCCAAGTTGTCGTAAGGCTTCTCCGGCGTGGCCTTCTGGAGCGCCTGGGCCTTCTGGAAAAGGGTCGTGAAGGCCGGGTCGCGGCTCACCGCCTTCTCGCGGAAGAACAGCAAGAGGTCGCGGCCCTTAGGCGGATAAAGCTCGTAGAGTGACCAGAGGATGACAAGGGCGACAAGGACAAATCTCCAAAAGTTATTTCGGTTCATGAGAGCAGATTAGGATTCGCTGGGTTCGCCGCTACGATCGGTGATTTCCGCGATGGCGGACTTGGTGATTTCGAACTTTGCGTCCGCCGAGCGGACCATCAGGGTTTTCTCTTTGACGGTTACCACGATAGCCACAATGCCGCTGCTGGTGACGATCTTGTCACCGGCGCGCACGGCCTTCAGGAGGGCAGCGTGTTCTTTGGCCTTCTTTTGCTGGGGGCGGATAATGGCGAAGTAGAACACCACGACCAGCAAGGCCAGTGGCACCATGTTCACCCACGCTGGTGGCCCCTGTTGCCCCGGTTGCGCTGGGGGGGCCAGCGCCAGTAAGGCATGCGGAGGAAATAGATTCATATATTCAAATGAGCCGCTAAATCTAGGGAACCCGGCGCCTTTGGCAAGCCAAACAATGCGGAACTTTTTCAGCCGCGGGGGCAGCAAGCTTGGCGTCAGGCGCTCCCACCCTGGTAGAAGCGCCTCGGCGAGGAGTTCGCGCCCAGGGGTGTTCTAAACTCGATTCAGTCCTGCCCAAGGCGCAGAGGGTTCCAGCGAAAACGGTGAAGAACCCAATTCTGCGATTCGGCAGATTGCAGATCTGTGTAATGTAACTGGATTACGCTGCCTCAATTTGAGGCAGTGGCTGGCCGCACTTACGCGGCGGGGATTGTGGCGGCGGGGCCGGGAGTTTGCTTCACGTGATGAATTTTCACCTGAAGCGCGATTGGGGACTGGTTCGGCTCTTCGATCGAGATGCTCAGCTTTCGCTTACGCAGCGGGTCGTGGCTGCCCCGCGAGAGAACCTGAGCCAGGAATAATCCGGGGGAGCGAGGGGGGGGACACCGGTTGGCGATCTGGGCGAACCCGCGAATTTCCTGCAACAGCGTCAACATTTTTACTTTGGCAGCCATAAGCCTGTTCTCACTCAGACTGTCCGCAGGTCATATGCCACCTGGTTGATCCAGGCGGACGAGAATCACGGATGAAGGCAAATGAATAAAGAATCAGCGCAAATGCCGCTTGGCACTGCCCGTGGGTTTTGGTTAGCTCTTGGCACCAAATGACACGACACCGCTCCATGCTCGCGCTGGCCCTGTGCGCCGTGGCCTTTCCCGGCGCGCTGCGCGCCCAGCAGCAGCCGGAGTGGGAAATGGAGGCGCTGACCGATCAAGGCTGGGCGGAGTTTGATTTCCAGACGGGCCTGGGCCGGGGAACCAACGGGGTGATGGTCAGATACGGCAGCGCTTTCCTGACCGCTGACCAGGTCGGCGTCAACCAGCAATCCGGCGATGTCACGGCCGACGGCAACGTCCGCATCCAGAGTGAGGAACAGATCTGGGTCGGGGAGCACGTCCGCTACAATTTCAAAACCCGCCAGATGGAAGCGGAGCAATTTCGCACCGGCAAGGCCCCGGTCTTCGCCGGCGGCGAGGGGCTCCATGGCGAGTGGACCAACCAGGCCTATTTTGCTACCAACGGCATCATTACCACCGACGACGTGTCCCAGCCGGCCTTCAAAGTCCGGGCCAAGTATCTCAAAATCATACCTGGCAAGCGGTTCGAGGCGCGACACGCGACGCTTTATGTTGGGGGCGTGCCCGTCTTTTATTTCCCCTATTACGCGCGGAACCTGGGGCCGCGTTCCAACAGCTTCGGCTTCACCCCCGGCTATCGCAGCATCTATGGGCCGTTCCTGCTCAGCACCTATACCTTCTTCCTCGATGATACCCTCGATGGCATCGCCCACGTGGATTACCGGGAGCGACGCGGGGTGGGCTTGGGGCCGGACTTGAATTACCACTTCGGCCCCTGGGGCGAGGGCAGTTTCAAGTATTACTACATGCACGACCAGAATCCGGGGGTGGGCGGAGGCGATCCGTCGATTTCGCGTGATCGGGAGCGAATCAACTTCTCCTATCAGGCCACTCCCGCCACCAACCTGAACATCAAATCCGTCGTGCGCTATCAGGGCGACACCAACATCGTCCGCGAATTCTTTGAAAGCGAATACCGCCAAAACCCGCAGCCCAGCACTTACGTGGAGGCCAACAAGTACTGGTCCAACTACAGCCTCGATACCTACGTCCAACCGCGCGTCAATAATTTCCTCGAAACCGTCGAGCGCCTGCCGGACGTGCGCCTGACCGGCTACCGCCAGCAGGTGGGCGCCTCCCCGGTCTATTATGAAAGCGAAAGCTCGGTCGGCTACTATCGCCGGCTCTTCGCCGAGACCAATTCGGTCGCGCAGGCGCCCTATTACGCGGCGTCTCGGGCGGATACCTACCATCAACTGCTCCTGCCGGAGACCTTCTTTGGCTGGCTCAACGTCACCCCGCGAGTCGGGGGCCGGCTCACTTACTACAGCACGGCCACGGGCCCCGGCGCCACCACCGACGAACTGTATCGCGGCGTATTCAACACCGGCGCCGAGTTGTCATTCAAAGCCTCACAGCTCTGGCCCGGAGCGCAGAACGACTTCTTCGAGATGGACGGCCTGCGCCACATCGTCGAGCCCTCCCTCAACTATGTTTATGTCCCCAAGCCCAACTACGCCGGGACCAACGACCTGCCCCAGTTCGACTATGAGCTCAGCAGTCTGCGCCTGCTGCCAATTGACTTTCCCGACTACAACGCCATTGACTCCATCGACAGCCAGAACGTCGTCCGCGTGGGCCTGCACAACAAACTGCAGACCAAGCGCGAGGGCAAAGCCGTCAACCTCGTGGACTGGAACCTGTACACCGACTGGCGCCTGCGGCCCAACGCGCAGCAGAGCACCTTCGCCGACGGCTATTCCGACCTGACCGTGAACCCCAAATCCTGGCTCTCGCTCACCTCTTTGACTCGGTATGACATCCAGGATGGTGACTGGCGGATGTCGATTACCACCTTGAGCCTGCATCCCCGCAAGAGCTGGAGCTGGACTCTCGGGCAGGTCTATCTGCGCGACGATTTGCGAACCTCGCCGACCGCGTTGGGACTTGGCAACAACCTCTTTACCAGCTCGTTCTATTTTCGGCTTAACGAGAACTGGGGTTTGCGCACCTCCCACTGGTTCGACGCCCGCACCGGTACCTTGCAGGAACAGGACTATGCGATCTACCGCGACCTGCGAAGCTGGACGGCGGCGCTGACCTTTATGTTCCGCAACAGCCCCGGAGCCCCGGAAGATTTCACGGTGGCCGTCACCTTCTGGCTCAAAGCCTATCCGAAATCCGGCCACGGCCCCGAGGCTGGCATCCCATACTTCTAACTAATGATCTGAGGCTGCAAAGGCAGCCGAAATTTAAAGGAGCGACGGTTGTAATCAAGCTTCCTCGGCCTCGTTGGACTTGGTGAGGGATCCAAGGCTCACCTGCCTACTAAGCCGCCGCTCCAAAGCAAAGCTGCCGGTATCCGACTCATTCTCCGGCAGCCGACTGTAATGTGAACGATTACGGGACACGTGTCTGTCCGGTAAAATACGGAGTGTTTTGTAGGGTCCCGCCCTACAATTGATGGATTTCGCCCCCAACTTGCCAATGACGTGGGCGGCATGCAAGTCCAAAGGTGCCAGGAAGCCGTTTAACCAGGGCTGCATCAAGCTCCACTTGTAGGGGCGGGGACAGCTTGTCCCCGGCAGTGCGGGCTTGATTACACGGGGACAAGCAGATCGGAAGAGCGTCGTGTAGGGAAAGAGTGTAGATCTCGGTGGTCGCCGT
>OCZT010002764.1_pt1 | contig 18081 bp, 9 predicted proteins | sample 1539031 | NCBI WGS metagenome assembly OCZT01 (sample SAMEA3539308, study PRJEB22396) | soil metagenome | biome: tundra; feature: field; material: soil | place: USA | collected 2010-05 | depth 0.15 m | reverse complement strand
GAGATATTGGCGTGACTGGAGTTCAGACGTGTGCTCTTCCGATCTGGGCGGCGCAACTGGATCCGAACTCGTACGAGGCCTGGCACAACCTGGGGCTCACCTATTTCCGGTTGCAGCGATACAAAGAAGCACGTTCCCCGCTGGAGAAGGCCGTGGCGCTGCATCCTGAGTCCTATGGTTCTATCGTGATATTGGGCGCGACGCTCTACATGCTGGGTGACGATGCCGCCGCGCTGCCGGTTTTGGAGCACGCCCTCCGCCTCAACCCGGGCGATGCTCAGACGGAATCCGTGCTCCAAAAGCTTCGCGCGGAGCGGGAGAAGAAGTGAGCCCAGGCCGCAACCAAATGGCGGGAGGGGTTGTTAATTTGCACCGGCCAGCGTGAACGGTACTTCTTTGGTCAGCTTCTCTCCTTTGTATTGGAACGAAACTTGCGCTACGAACTGACCGGCTGGCAGCTTGGCAGCCGGCATGCTCGCTAACATGGACGCGGCGCCGTTTGAATCGAGCTCCACTTCGTACACCGGGCTTCGCGCTACGACCTTGTTGTCCTGCAGGATTTCGACTTTCATTATGACCCTTGCATCCACTGGCGCAGGCGGGTAGGCGACGGCATAGAACTTCAGATTCCCGCCGGTATCGGGCGTCACAAGGTCGGACAGATCCGGCGTCACCTTGCCGCCGCGCGATTCCAGAGGATCAAAGGCGTTGGCAGTGCCCTGAATGTCATCCACTCTTCGCGCCACCGTCACGTCGCTTATCGCAAATCCGGAATCCTGATCGACATCCAGCGTCGACCGGCTCACGCTGGCCTTCATGCTCTGCCGGTCCACTGTTGCCGTGTCGATGGTGTAATGGCCCGGAGGCAGAAAGAATGGCGCGGTAAAACTCACCGTTCCCTGCTCGAGCTGCGCCTTCTCCGCCACTGGCACCTCGTAGGGAATGTCCTTGCTGATCTTGTCGACTACCTGCCCCTTGCCGTCTTTGATCAGCGCCGTAACGCACAGGTGGACCTTGGCCCACTTCTCATCCGTCGTCACGGTCAGATCCCTGGTCGGAGCCTGAAAGATGAAGGCATATTGATTCCGCACCGCGCCGGGCCGGAACTCCAACGTCGTAGCGTGGAAATCGAACTGGTGCAGGTCGGGCTTGGTGTTAATGGCCTTCAGCGTGGCCACTTCGAAGGGATAAACCTGGCGGCCATTCACCAGCGGAACCGCGTAATAGCCGCTACGCGCGAACACCGTGGCACCGGGCCGCGTGACCGTCACTTCGATCTTCCTGAAGCTGCCGTCGAGAGACGTGTTGACGGGTGCGTAGCTCAATTCGTAGTGGGTGCGCGAGCTTTCGATGGCTTCGCGGATGGGCTCGCGGAGATCGAGCGAATCGGGCAGCAGGGCCCCGCCAGTCCCCTCGGCCAGCTCAGCCATGTTGCCGCGGGTGTCGGAATGGATGGAGGTCTCCGCGATCTCCATGGCGAGCACCTGGTCGGCGGTAACATCCGCGCTGCCGCTGTTGATGGTCGACAACTGCATGTTCATGCTGGCGTTAGCGGCTTCCTGCAAGCGGCGGCGGGAATCGTAGAGATCCGAGCCTTCGGGGTTCCCATTGGGACTGGGGTTCAAGGGTTGCCCTACGGTATCGAGGGCGTAGATGCTGACGTTGGAGCGGTTGGCGGCGCTGATAATGGAGCGCAGCAACTCGACGGTGTCGGTGTGGACCAATATACCTGCGGAAAAAAGCAGCATGACCTTTCGGCCGGGGATCTGAGCCTGCGCATCGACGAGGGAGCGAAGCGGGGAGAGGTACTGACTGCTGCCCATGTAGACGTCGTGCATCTCGTTCACCCACTGTGTTTCCGCTAGTCGCGCCAAGGCGGCAGCGGGACCGCTGCTGGTGCTGCCGTAGGGCGCGAACTGATGCGTGAGACCAGCTCTTTCACTCACCGCGCCCAGGCCGCCGAAGCCCAGGGCATTCGAGTCGACGGCTGAGAATTGCCCGGCCAGAGCATTGCTCACCGCCTTCTCCACGGCTACCGCGACTTGCGAAGCGTCGTTGGTATAGGGCTGGACGTTGCGAAGACCTCCCATGCCGAGAGTGAACACGCCGACGTAGGTGTTGGGGCCGAGATCGGTTTTCGCGAAATCGCGCATGGCGCGTAGGGTAAGCTCGCGCCCGCGCGGATCGAGATTGCCGATGACCACCGACACCACGCTCATGTCGCGCAACTCATTCACGGTCATTGGCTCCGGGGGAGCTTTCGAGCCCGGCGCTGCCGCCATTGGGGGCGCAGGCTCAGAGGATTGCGGCACGGCCGCGTGCCCATCGACGAATTGGAAGTATCGCTGCTTTTGCGGAACGCTGTCTTCGAGGATCTGAACTTCATCCGGCCTCAGATTGCGGATGATGTTCGCGTGCTTGTCGCGCACCACGAAGTCGAGGAGGACTTCGGAGGTGTTGGTGCGTATGGTTGGCTTGGGCGTTTGGGCCGGAAGGAGCATCGAAAAAGCGATAAGGCAGAAGGACAAGTAGCGCATGGATTTCACTTTCATTGGAGAATCCTTTTTGCTCGAACTGCAACTTATACATCATTGATTTTGGCGGTTAGGCATCTTTTCCCGAGATGAAGAGCACGCGCGAAAGCCGCTAGCCAAGAACTGTGCCCGGGAGCAACAACCAGAATATGATTCCAGCTGATTCCAGCCCTCGATCCATCGTTCATGACACAGCTCTCTGCGCTATTTCAGAGGTTGCTGCGTCACGGCTGCAATCTTGTTTCCGGCGGGCGACCCGTTCATCTCGGCCACGTCGATGTGGATGGACCCAAGGTGGCCGCTGACATTATCTTTCACCAGCAGGCGCACCGCCGCCGGTTTTGGGGCTGGAATGAAGATGGCCTGCTCCACGCTTCCGTTCGCGAGCAGAGAGTCGTGTTGCCCGGCGCTCAGCTTGCGGTCGATGGGGTAGCTCATGAGCTTGAGCGCCCAGCCTTTGTCGTTGTAGGTGCAGACTGCGACAGTCAGCTTTATTTCATAGCCACCATCGCTCGTGGGGGCCAGCGTCAATGCCGTTGGGTCGATGGAGACGCCGAACTTGAGCTGTCCGGGTGAATCGGCGGGAAGGCTCCTGGCTGTGAAAATGACTGCAGTTGCGTCCAGGTAATCGTCGCATTCCGCTTCGAGAGCGGCTTGCTGAGCTTTCGGGTCGCCACCTCCCTCGGGCGTCGCAAAGTATCCCTGGCGGTAGGCAAGCTTGGCGCCCCGCTGCTCAGCGCTGAGAAAAATCTTGTGGTATGCCCCGTTCCAGTTGGGTGAATCGGGGTAATAGGAAAGCTCGTAATAGTCGCTGCTGTCGTCCATCGCCTTGCGGACGCAATCGCCCAGGTCGTTGTCTCCCGTGCAGATCTTGCCGCCTGTGTCATCGGCGATTGTCTCAGTGGTGTCCTGCTCGCTCGAGAGCATCTGTTGCTGGCGCGACACCGCCGCCGCGGCGCCCTCTGCGGACACATCGGGAGGCCTGGATGCGGCGGAAAAGAACGATAATGTCTGCACCCCGGCTACGTTCACCGGATAGACAGAGATCTTGGCGTCGCTTAAAGCGCCGTCCATCTTCCGCAACCGGGTCCAGTAGTTGCGGTAGTAGTCGCTGTCGGAGCCATTGATCGTGATCGGGAAGGCTGTCGAAAGCCAGAGCAGGTTCTTCCGCCCCGGATAGCCCGCCAGGTTGCGGCCGATCGAGAGTATTGCGTCGACCGTCCTCTGGACTCTGATGTCCATCTGGGCCGTGTAGATCATTTGATCGAAGTCCGCGGCGGCAGCGGCCATTGAACTGATGATCGACTGGTCGGGTATGCCGCCGAATCCCCCCATTGAATTGCCAACAGAATTGGGATCGTCGGCGGGATCGATATCGGCTACCCCTACTCCCGCGATGCTGTGTGCTTTCCGCAGCGCGATCTGCAGCAGGCGGGGATCGTTGGTGAAACTCTGCAGCATGGTCAGGCGGCCGCCCAGAAGGAAGACCGCAACCGGCACGTTGGGAGGGAGCTGTCGCAGCATCTTCAGCATCTGCAAATGAACCTGGGCCTGATGTTCAGGGGCGGTGTTCAATCCGTCCACCAGCAGAATGGTGGGCGGCACCGGATCTTTCGAGCGTTTGACGCCATTGGTGTAAACGCCGGGATGCGTCGGAACCTCGGGGACAGCCTGACTTGCCAGGTTGGCCATGTGAACCTCACGGAGCGACGCGATCTTCTGCTCGTGCTTCTCTTTGTTTTGGCTCGGGATTTGCTCGAACAGGCGCAGATCGGAGGGTTTCAGGCCGGTGATGTGATTCCCCTTCGAATCCCTGGCTACCAGCTCAACCGTCACCATGCGGCTGTTGATTTGAAATGTTGCAGCGGGCCCGGTTTGGGCGATGCCGGGTTGCGCGGGTTGGGTTTGCGAAGAGGAACCTTGCGCGATGGCCGGCACCGCCAGGCAGAAAATTGAAGTGAGCAAAAGGATAAGACGGAACCGTGGACGAAACATTGGAGCCTCCTTGCGTGGCCCACAACTTAGACAACGGTCCACTATAGCCGGTTAGGGGTATATTTGGTCGGTGCAAGGCGAAGGGGAGCAAGGCAATCGCATGAATCGATTCTGTTCGCCAAGCTGGTTCCCAATTCCACCGCGCCGGAAGCGCAACGGCCGTCCGCTCTAGCCTGCGCCCCCCAGGGTGAACGCTACCGACTTGGCCACTTTTTGTCCCTTGAATTCGAAGGAGACATGTGCCTGATATTGACCTGGCGGCAGCTTCTTGGTTTTCACGCTTGCCAGAATCGATGCTGCGCCGGTTGCATCCGGTGGCACGTCGCTGGCTGGACTCTTCATCAGGAGGTGGCCGTCGCGCCAAAGCTCCAACGTGGCGTCGACAGGTGCGTCAATCGGCGCCTGGGGATATGCGACCGCGTACAGCGTCACCTTTCCTTCCGCGTCCGGCTGCACGGTTTCCGACAACTCCGGCGTTACCTGCCCACCTCGCGCCTGAAACGGTTCAGAGGCATTTGCCTGCCCTTGAACGGGCTCTACGCGGCGCGCCACTTCCACATCGCTCATTGACAAGCCGGAGTCCGAAGTCACGACGATTGCGGTGCGATCCACACTGGCTTTCATGCTCGAGCGGTCCACCACCGCAGTCTCCAACGTGTAATGACCGGGCGCTAAAAAGAAAGGCGAAGTGAAGCTGACGATTCCCCTTTTCAACTCGTCCATCTTTGCGGCAGGTTCGTTGGAGAGAACGTCTTTGCTGATCTTTGTGACTACTTGGCCCTGGTCGTCCTTGACCAATACGGTCACGGCCACGTGAACCGCGAACGACTGGCGATTCCTCACAATGGAGAGATCGCGAGCCGGAATCTGGAAGGCGAAAGACAACTGGGTTTGCGCCGCACCGGACCGGAATTGAAATGCGGTTGCATGGAAATTGAATTGATGCAGAAGCGGCTGGGTATTGATCGCCTTCAAAGTGGCCGCCTCGAAGGGATAGACCTGGTGACCGTTGAGCACGGGAACCGCATAATAGCCTTGGCGGGCAAAGACCCGGGCACCCGGGCGCGCGACACTCACCTTGATACTCCTGAAAGTACCGTCGGGAGCGAGGTTGGTTGGTGAATAAGACGATTCGTAATGAGTTCGCACGTCCTCCATCACGCGCCGTAGCGGCTCGCGAAGATCGAGCGAATCGGGCAGCAGTTCGCCGCCGGTGCCGGAGACCAACTCGACCAGGTTTTCGCGTGTGTCGGCATGGATGGACGCATCGGCCAACTCGCTGGACATCACTTCTCCCGGAGTAACCATCTGATCGTTCCCGGCAAAGAACTGATTTCGGCTGGTGGCAGCGGCTTGGGTCACCAACCGCCGGGTCGCGTCCAGATCAGATTGCGACGTCACCCCACGGGTGTCGACAGCGTAGATGCTGACATTGGAGCGGTTGGCGGAGCTAATGACGTTGCGTAGCATTTCGACCGAGTCGGGAGCTACCGGGAGCCCCGCCGAGAAAAGCAGCACGACCTTGCGTCCAGGTAACAGCGCCTGAGCATGAACCAGCGAACTGAGCTCGGTGAGGAAACGCATGCTGTCGCCATAGGCGTCCTCCACTTCATTGGTGTACTCCGCCTCCATGAGCAACGCAATGGTCCGGGCCATCGGGTCGGCGCTCGCAGTGGTATTGGCACTCGTGTTCAACTGCTGAGAGATATCGGGGGTGCTGGCAGGAGAAATCGACACCATGCTGCTGCTGGGGTCGTCCGGATCGTTCCCCAATCCCATACCCATCTTCGGCCGGAACAATTCGCCGGTAACCGGCTGGTCGATGTTGACATGGCGCACCGTCTGCCCGACTGCCGCAGAGATCTTCGCCCCGTCACTGGTGTAGTTCTGCACCAGGCGGAGTCCGCCGGGCGTCAGGCGGAAAACGGCGACATAGGTATCGGGGCGCAACTCCTTCTGGATGAAATCCTTCATGGCGCTTTCGGCCAGCTTGCGTCCGCGAGGATCGACGTTCGCGATCACCACCGTCACCATACTGATGTCGCGAAGTTCATTCACGTCTAATTGCGCCGGCTTGGCGCCGGTGGTTACCGGTGCAGCGGCCTTGACTGCGGGCGGTCGCGATTCAGCCGTCGAGCGGCCATCCACGAACTCGAAGTGCCGGACCGGTTGCAGCACGCCATTCTCAAACACCTTAACTTCGTCCGGGCGCAGGTTGCGGATGATGTTCCCGTGCGTGTCGCGGACCACAAAATCAAGGAGAACTTCGGAGGTCGTGGTGCGCAGACTTGGCACGGGCTCCTGCGCGGGAGCCATCAAGGGAAGTGTTAGCAGGACACAAAGCAGTATTCGCATTGGGCACCGACCGTACCAAAGTGTACCCCCAAATTGAGAGAGCTGGGAACCTTATTCCCTTCAGGCGAAACGCCTGTCTGAGGCGGGCTCCAGCGGAGAGCAGCGAGGGTCTGGCAAGCCTGAAGGCCGTGGATGCATTTCTAGCTTGTGCCCCCCAGAGTGAACGCTACCGACTTGGCCACTTTTTGTCCCTTGAATTCGAAGGAGACATGTGCCTGATATTGACCTGGGGGCAGTTTTTCTGTTTTCAAGCTTGCCAGGATCGATGCCGCTCCGGTCGCATCCGGCGGTACGTCGCTCGCGGGAGTCTTCATTACGAGGTGGCCATCGCGCCAGATCTCAAGCGTTGCGTCGACAGGCGCGTCAATCGGCGCCTGGGGATATGCGACGGCAAACAACGTAACCTTTCCTTCGGCATCCGGCTGCACGGTGTCTGAAAGCTCTGGGGTCACCACTGCACCGTGCGCCTGCAGCGGCTCGGAGGGGTTAGCTTCCCCTTGAATGGGGTCCACGCGCCGCGCCACTTCCACATCGCTCATTGACAAGCCTGAATCCTGAGTCACAATGAGCGCAGTGCGGATCATGCTGGCCCTCACCCCCAGCCGGTCCAACGCCGCCGTTTCCAGCGTGTAATGACCCGGGGCCAAAAAGAACGGTGAAGTGAAGCTGACTATACCCTTCTTCAACTGCTCCATGGTAGAGGCGGGCACCTGGTAGTGAATGTCCTTGCTGATCTTTGCGACGACCTGGCCCCGATCGTCCTTGACCAAGGTGGTTACGTCCACCTGGATCTTGAGCCATTGGCCATCCTTGGTGATGGTCAGATCGCGTGCGGGAGTCTGGAAAACGAAGGACAATTGGGTTTGCTGCGGTCCGGGGCGAAACTGCAGGACGGCTACGTGAAAAGGAAACTGATGGAGTTGCGGTTTCGTATTGATCACTTTGAGCGTAGCGATTTCGAAGGGGTAGATTTCCCGGCCATTCAACGTCGGCACCGCGAAGTATCCATTGCGTGCGAAGACCACCGCTCCCTTGCGCGAGACCTTGACCCCGATCTTCCGGAAGCTTCCATCCACAAGGGTGTTGGAGGGCGCGTAAGCCAACTCGTAGTGCGATTGCACGTCCTCCATGACTCGGCGAAGCGGTTCGCGGAGATCGAGCGTCGTCGGCAGCAGTTCGCCGCCAGTGCCTTCAGCAAGTTCGGCCAGGTTGCCCATGGTGTCGGAATGGATCGAGCTGGCCGCGATTTCTCCCGCAGTGACCTGGGAAGGGGTAACCTTCATGTCGCCGCCGCTAACCCTGGCCATCTGCATCTGCCTGCTGGCCTGCGCGGCATGCTGCAACAGGCGCCGTGAGTTATCGAGAGTCGATTTGGAGGTGAATCCGAGCGTATCGACGGCGTAGAAGGTGACATTGGCGCGGTTGGCGGCGCTTATGACGTTTTTGAGAAAGTCGGCGGTGTCTATCTGCACCGGCAACCCGGCGGAGAGGAGGAGCACCACTTTGCGCCCCGGGATGTCCGCCTGGGCCTGGACAAGCATGCGCAGCGGCGTGAGCATATGCGTGCTTTCCTGGTAGACGTCCTGCATTTCGCTTACCCAGCTTGTATCCATGAATTCGGCAAGTGCGGCAGCGGGCCCCACCGCGCTGGCGGTCGCCTGGGTGCCTACGGCAGAGCTTGTCGGGCTGTCCGTGCCGCTACCCGCCGTCCCGATCGGATTGCTGCGATCGGGCGATCCAAACATCGTGCTTGGGTCGGATAACTGCGAGGTATTGGTGAGCTGGCTCAGGCTGGCGGCATTTGCAACCCGATCCACCGCGGCGGAGATTTTCTCTGCGTTATTGGTGTATGGCTGAAGGTCCACGAGTCCGCCCAGACCCAAAGCAAAGACGCCGACATAAGTGTTGGGCCGCATCTGGGTGGTTACGAATTGGCGCATGGCGTCAATGGTGACTTTGCGTCCGCGCGGGTCCAAGTCGGCGATCACCAGCGAAACCACGCTGATCTCGCGCAACTCGTTCACAGTGTGGGGCTTGATCGCGGCGTTGGCCGAAGGCGATCCCGACACCGCGGGAGCGGGTTCCGCGACCGGTGCCGCTACCTGCACGGAGTGACCATCGCGGAATTCGAAATGATGCACTGTTTGAGGGACGCCGTCTTCGAAGACCTGAACCTCATTCGGCCGCAGATCTCGAATGGCCACCGCGTGCTTGTCGCGGACCACAAAGTCAAGCAAAACCTCGGAGGTGGTCGTGCGCAGAATTGGCTCGGGCTCCTGCGCGGAAACCGCCAAAGGAAGAAAGAGTAGTACAAAGAGCAGTGCACACAGTCGATTTCGCATGGTTGCCATTCGCACCAAAGTGTACGCCCGATTTGCATCGATCGGAAAAGCCAATAAGTCGTGCCCTGATACACTTTGCACTGTCAATGGAACCTCGCAAGGGGCTCAACCGGTTGAATTGCAGCCGCGCTTACGCCTCTTCAATTCGATGAATCTTGTTTCCGGGCAAACCTTTCAGAACCTGCTTGATGCCGCTGGGCCAGCTAATTTCAAGCCGCTTGACGTTCTTGAACGGACCGAGACCGAAGTGCGCCCGCTGATCGCGCGACGACTGGTAACCGGCGCTGGTCGATACGATGTCGTACTGGGCGCTGCCGTCGTCGGTGATCACTTTCAATTGCGCGCCGATCGCCATGCGGTTGCTCTTGGTCCCCACCAGGTGAAACTTCACCCAGTTATTCGAGTTGGACGTTGTATTGCGGAGGACTCTTGCTGGATTGTTCAGGCCCGTGGTGACAATGTCCAGATGCCCGGTGTTGAATAGATCGCCGAGGACGCAACCGCGGTAAGGTTGTTTGAATTGCATGGCCGTGCCTGTTTGCGTCGACACATCCTCAAACTTCATGTTGCCAAGATTGCGGAAGATGGTGAGCGGCTCGCTGAATGTGCGTTCTGAAAAATCCGCAATGTTGTCGAGAACATTGCCGCGCGCCACCAGCAGGTCCTTCAATCCGTCGTTGTCGAAGTCTCCGATCGCGTTGCCCCACCCGGACATCTCCAGCGTACTGCGCGCCAGCCCGCTTCTGCCGCTGATATCGGTAAACATGCCCTTGCCGATGTTGCGGAAGAGGGGAAAGGTTTCCAGTTCGGTAGCCGTGTGCCAGATATCGGGCAGCCCGTCGTTGTCGATGTCGCGAAACTCGGCTCCCATGCCCGAGACCGCCTTCCCGGTCTCCGAGTAAGCGACGCCGGAGTCGAGTGCAACCTCCTCGAAGGCCTTGCCCTTGAGGTTGTGGAAGAGGGCGTTGGGCATGTTGTCGTTGGCGACGAAAATGTCCATGAAGCCGTCGCCATCGAAGTCGTTGAAGCCCACGCCCATTCCCTTGCACATCACCTTGGAGATGCCGGTCTCCTTGGAGACATCGGTAAAGGTGCCGTCGCCGTTGTTGCGGTACAAGGTGCAGGGGAGCGGCTCATAGAATTTGGGATGGCAATAGGCGCGCTCGCGTCCGCCGCTCATGCAGACCGGGTCGCCGTTGACGTGCCAGCGGCAGTAATTCGAAACGAACAGGTCGAGCTTCCCGTCGTTGTCGTAATCCACCCAGCCGGCGGCGGCGCTCCACATCTTCTCGCCCTTGTAGGACGGCATGCCCACGCCGGCCGTGTCGGTCACATCGGTGAACGTGCCGTCGTGGTTATTGCGATACAGGTGGTTCTTGGTAACGCTGGCGACGTAAATGTCTGGCCAGCCGTCGTTGTCGAAATCGCCAACCGCCACACCCATGTCGAATCCGTCGCCCATCAAACCGGACTTGTCGGTAACATCGGTGAACGTGCCGTCGCGATTGTTGTGAAAAAGGCGGTTGTAGTATTTTGGCGTCTCCTTCTTCAAAGACGGGATAGCAGCCCCGTTGACGAAGAAGATGTCCATGTACCCGTCGTTGTCGTAATCGATCAGTCCCACGCCGCCCACCATCGTCTCGACCTGGTTCTTGTTGGGAGTCAGGCTACTGTCGGTGCGGAACTGCAAATGCGACTGGCTGGTCACGTCTTCAAAGCGAATGGTGTTGGCGCCCGGCATCTGTACCCAGTTCATTCGGGCAGGCACGGTTGCAGCCAGGGCTCGCGCGTGTGGAAGCAGCGACAATCCGGCCCCCAGCCAGCCGCAATTGCACAGAAAATCTCTTCTATCCAGTCCCATCGCTGATTCTCCCCTGTCCGACCGATGCGGCGGCGCATAAAGAACGTGGCAGTCGTTTTGGTGTAGACAGTGAGAGCATAAATTATCTCGGCACTCACTGGCTGCTGACCAAACGTCCCGTGGTCAAATCTCACCAATTCCGAGGCCCATGGTTGGCTCTTTTTGCGCCTAAGGGGGCTGACATGAATGGCCCGCGATCCCATTGTGGCCACCGATGGTTGAGCCGAGAAAATGGATGGGAAACATTTCGGGCGCACTTGAGCCATGAATTGGTTGTGCGCGTTCGGCGAACTATAGCATTTTCGGATTTACTGTAGACTCCCGTGCCCCATCCATTCCGCTTTTTTCAGCGGAATGGATGGGATACCAATAAAGTTCGGGTCTACAGAATTTCGGAAACTGGGTATGTGCTTGACTCCTGTAGGCCCAATTGGTAGTATCCGGGAGTGGAAGACTATCCGAAGAATCTGAGGGAGTTCGACGCTCGCTTCTCCAGTGAGGAGCAGTGTCGGGAGTACCTGTTCAAGCTGCGTTGGCCGGAGGGTTTTTGCTGTCCACGGTGCGGCGGCAACAAGTCGTGGCCAGGCCGGAGCATTTTGCGTGTTTGCGCTAGCTGCGGATACCAGTGCTCGGTTACGGCTGGCACCATCTTCCAGGACACGCGCACACCGCTGCGACTATGGTTTCAGGCTATGTGGTGGATGACGACACAAAAGAACGGTGTCAGCGCTCTGGGCCTACAACGCGTGCTGGGTCTGAAGCAGTATCAAACCGCCTGGACCTGGCTGCATAAGTTGCGCAGCGCGATGGTACGGCCCGGGCGCGATCTGCTGGCTGGACGGGTAGAAGTTGACGAGTGCTATCTGGGCGGCGAGGAAGAAGGATTGCGCGGCCGTCTGGTCGAGTCCAAAGCGCTGATTATTGTAGCTGTGGAGGAGGATGGCAGGCGCATCGGGCGCATCCGTCTCCGTCTGATTCCGGATGCATCGGCCGAAAGTCTGCACCGATTCATTCTGGATTCCATTGCCCTCGGCAATGTGGTGCATACGGACGGGTGGCGGGGCTATTCCGGCCTGAAAACCAAGGGCTACATCCACCAGATCACGATCCTTAAAGGCAAAAAGGAACCCGCTTCCGATCTTCTGCCTCGTGTGCATCTTGTCATCTCGCTCTTGAAGCGGTGGTTAATGGGAACCCACCAGGGAGCGGTCAGCCACAAGCACCTTGATTACTACCTCGACGAGTTCACGTTTCGATTCAACCGCCGAAGATCGGCCAGTCGCGGCAAATTGTTCTATCGCCTGGTACAGCAAGCGGTGGCCGTTGGACCTTCTACCTATGACGAACTCGTCGGACGGAACCCTGGAAAGCAAGAACCGTCAAAACCACAAGCGCTAGTGGCCACTTGAGTCAAGCACATACCCAGTTTTCGGAAAATGCTCCAATCAGCAGGTTTGGAAAAGGAGCCGAGGCCATTTTCCGGATTGGTTGCGCCGAGCTCCAGGACAAATCTTCCACTCGCGCTCAGGAGCGGCATTTGGCCCTCCGGGAGAAAAGACAGGCCGGTACTCCCTGACCGGTTTCTTGATGCGATTGAACCGCAGCAGTGGAGTGCAATTCAATTTCTTTGCTGCCGATCATTTGCGCCAGTGAGGGTTTTCAGGCGTTCGAACTCGGCACGTTCCCGAGCGGCCTCGCGGTTCTGACCCGCATCGGCGAGCGCCCGCGAAAGAGCGAAGTGAGCGTCCGGGCTGCCCGGCGACAATCGGACGGCAATGCGCAATTCATGGAGGGCCTGATCGGTGTTTCCGAGCCCCAGCCAAAGCCTGCCGCAGGCTACATGAGAAGCGAAATTGTCCGGTGCCAGCGCAATCGCTTCCTGGGCAAACTTCAACCCCTTTTTGTAGTCGCCCGCACGGAGTGACTCAAGGGCGAGCTGGATGCGGGCGAAAGGGATACCTGGAGAAATCTCGATCTCCCGGCGGAATTCACCCACGGCCGACGCGGAATCGTGATCGAGCAGATAGACGCCGTACATGTAATGCACGCCGGGCTCGGAAGGATGCTGGTCCACAAGTTGTTTGATTTCCCTCCCGGCCTCGCTTGGATCTTCGATGATGATCAAAGCCTCGGCGTGACCGGCCTGCCGGACAAGGGTCGCCTGGCTTGGGGAAGTCTTCGCGGGCAGCTGGCGGATCCGAAGCGCCGCAAGACCTAATGCATCGAGCAGTTCCGCGTCCCCCAGCACCGCGTTCCGGGGAGCTTCAGGGTGCTCCGCGGCGAGCAGATCTGGAACCAAGGCGAGGCGCGCCAATGCAATTTCAGGGTGCCCCATATAGTTGTTCAGGATTCCGTCGACATAGAGCACGCGGTGAACGAATGCCGGGTTGTCGCCGAGCCCGAGTGCTCTGCCCCGTTCAACCGCTTCCAGGGCATTGCGATAGTTTTTCAGCTCAAACTCGGTCAGCCCGAGCATGCCGAATCCTGGACCTGGCTGTTTGTGCTCGACAGACACGAAGTGCAGAAATGCGTCGTGCGCTTTAGCGATTTGATTCGAGTCGAACAACATGGTGCCGAGATACCACCAGCCCTCGGACCACGATGGCCGAAGCGCGGTGGCTTCCTCGTAGAGGCGGATGGCTTCGGGCATCCGATCGGCATCCTGAGCAGCCTTTGCTCGCTCGGCCAGTTGCTCGAACGATGGCGTTGCATGTACGCCGGATTCCTGGGCATTGGAGTTGTTCTGCGCGAATACAACCGATGACCAACACAGCATCATCCCGCTCAGCGCAAGCACACGAGCCGAGGTTCCAAATCTGCTGCGGCACACAGGAAGTCTTAGCTTTCTCTGCCAATGGCAGGATACGCACGCTCAGATGCCATCTTCGCGGCGACGCATTCCATGAGCGCGGCCGGTCGTTTTGCTAAATCCCGCACAGCCTGCGCTTCCATCGTATGCGATCCAAAAGTGGAGGCCGGCTCTCTCCTGGTGCGTCCAAGAAAACTATTGTTTTGTGTATTTTGCGTGCGAGAAACCGGTGTTCGAATGGGCACACCTTCAAACCGTCTATTTATATCATATAATTGCTGTCGTTCAGTTTTTCAAACGAGGAAGCTGATAAGATGAGGCGCTCAGCCACTGTTTTCATTGCTACGTTTTTATACGCATGCATCCTGCTATCGCAAACCCCAGGCACGCAGCAGGCAGGTTCAACTTCGACACAGACCGGCGTTCCAACCATCCGCCTCAATGCCGAGGAAGTGAACCTTGACATGGTCTTCAAGGACAAGAGGGGCAAGGCGATTCACGACATCCGTCCCGGGGAGGTCCACGTCTTCGAGGATGGAGTGGAGCAGCACCTCTCATCGTTCAGACCTGTGTCTTCCGGAGAAAACGTTTCACCGAATGCGCCGAAGCCCGCCCCGTCCGCCGGTGGCATTCCGATGGACCCCATGAAGGAGCTTCGGCTGATCACTTTGGTTTTTGAGGGGCTCGATCCCGAAGGAAAGCGCTTCTTCCATCAGGCGCTCGAAGATATTTTGAAGATGGCGCCGGAGCAAAACCTCTATTTCTCCGTTATGGTGGTCGACCAAAAACTGCACATGATCCAGCCGTTCACCAACGATCGTGCGGTGCTGATGAAGACCGTGGAAAAGGCGGGTACGTGGCAATTCATTCAGTACCAGCAGAATTCAGCCGCAATCAAGGCTGAGCTGGCACGGACACTCTCAGGTGGAGAACCGGGCTCGCAAAGTAGCGTGAGCGGCGACGGAGGCACCGCACCGAGCATAACCTCCAGCGGGAACGGCGCGCCGAGCCAGAGCACGATAGGCAATTCTATTACCTACCGGATGGCGAAGATGCAGTTCGACATGCTGCAGCAGGCCGATGCGGCCAATCGCCAGGCTGACGCGCGCGGAACCATCGATGCGCTGCTGGCGCTGGTGAGGGCGGAATCGCAACTGCCGGGCCGCAAAGTGGTTTTGTATTTCAATCCCGGCCTTTTCATCCCCGAGGTGGCAAAGGAGCAATACAGCTTCATGATCAGCGCGGCGAACCGCGCCAACATCACGTTTTATACCGTTGATCCGAAGGGCCTGGTTACCTGGAGCCAGGGAGGCAGCGGGGTCGGTCAATTGGGCAGCGCCACCGGCGAGGGCAGGAATCTTTCACAGAGCGGTGGCCGCGGTGAAGTGTCGACAGGCAACGCGCGGATGCAAGAAACTGCCGAAAACGCGTTGCGCTCCAATCCCCTCCTCTGGCTGCAGGATTTGGCACACCAGACCGGCGGGCTGACCATCGGCGAAACCAACGATCTGAGGGCGCCTCTTCGCGAAGTCATGGACGAGGTGCGAACCTACTACGAGGCTTCGTACAGCCCCCACATTGCGGTCATGGACGGCAAGTTCCGGAAAATCTCCGTCAGGGTGGACAGGGCCGGCGTTGACGTAAACACCCGCAGCGGTTACTTCGCTCTTCCGCAAGGTGGGGGTGGACCGCAATTGCTCGCTTATGAAGTGCCGCTGATGAATGCGGTCAGCGCCGCGCAACCCCTGACCGATGTTTCCTTCAGCGCAGGCGCGGAGAAGTTCAACGAGCGGGGCCCGAAAATCGAGTACATGCTGACGCTTGAAGTTCCTATGAAGGGGCTGACTTTTGCGCCCCAGGCGGACGGAAAAACCGCTGCAATCGACGCCCCGGTACTTGCCCTTGTCAGAGACTCCTCCGGCGAAGTCGTTGCGAAATTCAGCAAGGAATTTGCCGTGCAGGTGCCCCTGAACAAAGTGGACGGCTACAAAGACGGGAACTTGCTGCAAACCTTCCGGACCGAATTGGCGCCTGGAAATTACACGTTCGAGGCGGCGATCATGGATCGGAAGGGCAACAAGATCGGGGTCAAAAAGAGCCCGTTGGCCGTTTCAGCGCCAACGGACAAACTCGCGATCAGCGATGTGGTTGTCATCCGCCATACAGAGCAGCTCAAGGACACACCGATCATCGATGCGTTCTATTTCCCCGGCGGCAAAATCATACCAACCCTGAACGATAAACTCAAAGGGGGAGCGCAAAGCATTCTACCGTTCTACTTCACTGTTTATCCCGATCCCGCAATCAAGGATGCGCCAAAGCTGACAATGGGCTTCTATAAGGATGGACAGTACCTGGGCTCCGCGGAAGCGCCGCTGCCTCCGGTGCAGAAGGACGGACGCATCCCGTATATCGCAAATCTGCCCGCCGATAAGTTCACGCCTGGGTCCTATGAGATCCACCTCGGGGTTTCGCAAGGCGATTCCAGCGCGGAAGAGAAGGTGGATTTTCAAGTGCAGTAGTGAAACTGGGCGCGGGCCAAATATGCTAATCGGAAGGGTGCAAAAAGAAGGTGCTTTGGCGGCTGACATTTGTGATTCTTCTGGTGGCAGGGCTCGCGTCTGCCCAGGACGACCCCGCGCGGCAGGCGTTGCGCGGGGCCATCGAGCTACAGCAGTCGGGGCACTTCGCCGAGGCCATCGACGCTTACCGGGCCTTCCTCAAATCGCATCCTGAAGCAGCACCCGTGCGTTCGAACCTGGGCGCCGCTCTGGCTCACGAAGGCCGTTACGCCGAGGCGATTCAGGAATACACGGTGGCGCTTAAGGCCGATCCATCGAATTACGGCATCCGCTTCAACCTGGGATTGGCCTATTACAAGACCGGGGAAGTCACGAATGCAGCCCGCGAGTTTGAGGCAGTTTACGCGACCGAGCCCAACAGCGATCCAAATCATAAACGCGTCGCCTTGCTGCTTGGGGAGTGTTACCTGCGCGAGGGCGAAAACGAACGCGTTGTGGCGCTGCTCGATCCGATCGCCGCATCGGACCCGGACAATCGAGCTCTCGATTACGTGCTCGGAACTGCTTTGCTTCACGATGGCCAGACTGAACGGGGAACTCCGTTCATTCAGCGTCTGCTCGATGGTGGCGAGACGGCGGAAGGGCACATGCTGATGGCCTACACAAAATATGGAGCCCAAGACAAGGCGGGAGCCATTGTCGAGTTGAAGCGAGCTATCGAACTGAATCCGAATCTGCCCGAAGCGTACAGCCTGGGCGGAAGGCTGGCTTTTCTTCAATCGGACATGAAGGGCGCTGAAGCCTCGTTCCGCAAATGTCTGGCATTGGACCCTAACAATTTCGAGGGGCTGGTGTGGCTGGGGACATTGCTCCGGCAAGAAGGGGATTTTCAGGATTCAGAGAAGAATCTTGCGCGCGCGGTTGAACTGAGGCCGAAAGACGCCCGCGCCCGTTTTCAGTATGGGCTTTTGGCGTCTGAAGAAGGAAACGACAAGCGCGCCGGAACGCTGCTCGAGGCCTTGATCAAGGATGATCCCGACTACATCGAGGCGCATCGCACCCTCTCCACCATCTACTTTCGCCTGGGCCGCCCGGAGGACGGCCGCCGGGAAAGAAAGGCCGCGGAGGACATGGACGCTGTGGTTCAGAAGCGGGACCTTGAGCAAGGACGGAGACTGACAAAGTGAAGCTGAGCATTGGAATCCCGCTGTGCATCGCCATGGCCGCGGCCGGCCAGACACCATCGCCGTCCTTGGAACAGCTCTCCGCGAAGGCGCAACAGGCGTACGACGCCAAGCAGGACGACGAGGCTACGCGGCTTTATTCCGAAGCGGTAAAGATGAGGCCGGACTGGGCGCAGGGCTGGTGGGCGCTCGGAACCATCGATTACGAGCATGATCGTTACCCTCAGTGCCGTGACGAACTGACTCGCATGGTTGCGCTGGACGCCTCGGCCGCGCCCGGGTGGGCACTTCTCGGTTTATGCGAGTTCCATGCCGGCCAGTACGATCTCTCATTCGAGCACCTGAAAAAGGCGCACATGCTGGTACCCACAAAGGAGCCTGGCGGACAGTTGATGGTTATTGCCAACTACCACCTCGCTATGCTCCTGGCGCAGCAGGGAGCGTTCGAGGTGGCGCAAGAGATTCTGGTGCTGTACGTT
>OCZT010002763.1_pt1 | contig 18083 bp, 24 predicted proteins | sample 1539031 | NCBI WGS metagenome assembly OCZT01 (sample SAMEA3539308, study PRJEB22396) | soil metagenome | biome: tundra; feature: field; material: soil | place: USA | collected 2010-05 | depth 0.15 m | reverse complement strand
CGGCCAAGCGGCCCGCCGGCTACGGGCACAAGCCCCCGGCAGCATGCCCGGCAGCTGGGGTAACGGGACTGAAGATGCCCGACCGGATGCCCGCGGTCTCCACCCTTCCATCCCATCCCTGAACGCACCACCATGCGCTACCACCAAGCCGCTACCACCAAGCCGGCACCAGCCTGGACCGGCACGCCACCCACATCACCGCCGCGTTCACCACCGGACCAGCCCCGGAGCCGCATATTTTGTCAAGGGACATTGAGATCTGCGCCCTGGCCATCGGCGACCCGGACCTCATCCTCGCCGCCCGGGGACAGGCGGCTCCACGCCGGCGCCACCTGGGTGTTCGTCAAGCGCGTCCTCGACGGCCGGCAGCACCTGCTGCTCGCCCGTGGCGGCCGCGGAATCAACCACCCGACCGCCGCGCGCGGACCGGACCGAGCCCTGTGCGGGGGATTACGGTGGCCTTGTGCTTGATCTGAGCAGTGTTGACCTAGAGGAAATCGCCACCGCGCTGGCGGACCAGACCGACTACGAGCACCGGTGGCTGATAAACCCGCAGACCGGAGAAGTAGTGTTCTGGACATCCGACACCGGGATCGACGGCCAGACACCTGCTGACCTCGAGGGGCTGGACCTGATCCGCATCGATCCGGTGCCGTCCTACATCTGGTACCAGGACATGGCCGACTTCGCCGATCAGGTCAGCGACGAGCGAGCCGGGCGGAGACTGGCGCGGGCTCTCCAGGGCAAGGGCGCCTTCCGCCGGTTCAGAGCCGAGCTGCATGAGAAGTACCCGCACCTGCTGCCTGCGTGGTACGCCTTCCGCGACGCCCGTGCCGACCGTCGCGCGGTCGAATGGCTCGCTGACAACTCGCTCGTCGACCACGACGCGGCCACGCGTTTCCTCGAGGCGCACCCCGAGCCCAGCGCGCCGTGACCCGGACAGCCCGATTGCAGCGGTGATTCTGAGTTACATAGCCGCGCACAGGCATGGCCGAGGTCACCTTGCCGCCTTTGGCGCCCGGCTGTTCCGCTCCTACTCCTCTTGGTGGCGGTTGGCATTGCGGGATGCAAGCATGGCGAGCGACGAGCCCCTCCGCCGGGGCCGTTCGGGGATTACACCGGTCAAGCGCCGCGATTCCACTCTGCCGCGAGCCACTCCAGATCCGTTTCGTCCCTGCTCCGCGCCTCCTGCTCGCGGGCGAAGAGCGCGTCGGTCTTCTTCAGGACGAGCGTGTAAGGGCGGCCTTGCCGCCGGGTCACGTGGGTAACGGGCAGTTCGGCGGCGTCGATCCGGGAGTGGACGTGCTGCCTGCGCTGCTGGGCGAGCGGCCACTCGAAGGTGCGTCGGCTCTTGTCCTCGGCGAACACGCGGAGGGTGTCGCACAGGTCGCATGTGCAGCCGCCCGCTGGTAGTTCGATCGACCAGTCGCCGGACGCGCGCTGCGGGCGGGCGAGCCGGGTGCGGAGCCGTGCCGCGCAGTCGGCGGCCAGGTCGCCGAAGCCAGCCTCGCCGCGTGCGCCGTCCCGGGGCAGCTCCGCCGCGGCGCGCAGCGCGGACATCTCCAGCGCGGTCACCGCGTCCCCCTGCTGCCGGATGTATCCGGATGCTGTGTCTCGTGTGCTAGCTGCTCCGATCTCGGCAGCGGCCGTCAGCACCGAGGCGAGCGGTTTACCCAGGTCGCCGAGTTTCTTGTCGCGGTAGCCGGGCGACGACGACGCGAGCCCTGTGCCGATGTCCTTGCCGATCCACTCCCACGCCAGGTCAAGGAGCCGCTGCGCGGCCACCCTGCCAGCACTGCCCGTGGCGTGCAGCCCCTTGCACAGGCCGGGCAGCCAGTCCGCCACCCACCGCGGCCGTTCCTGTCCCCCGCCATATGCCCACGCTGGCTGATCCCCGCCGAACCACGTCCGCAGCAGTTCCGCCGTCCACTGCTGACCGTACCCGCCGGCGATCTTCCCGAGCGAGTCGACGTACGCGTCAGTCAGGTTCTCAATACGGAACGGGCGCAGCAGCATCGCCGCGGTTTCCGCGTCCGCCACGGCGTCCGCCGCCAGCAGCGCCTTGCCGAAGAGCCCGGAGGCCCCGCCCCTTTCCTCCGGTGTCCGGGTGCGCAGGGCCCCGTCCCAGAAGGGCGCGAGCGTCGCCGCGGCGGCCTGCGCGCCCGATACGTCGCCTGCTGACGCCATCGCGGCGAGCTCATCAAGAGCCCAGGCGGGGGAGGTTTCGGCGCGGTTCGCGAAGGCCTGGTCACGGGGCCACGCGACGACCGCCGCCCGGTGATACCAGCGGTCCAGCGTGTTGCCCCAGTTGCCCATGTAGCCCTCGTAATCCGAGGAATAGGGCGTGAGGTCGCCTGTCGAGGTAGACGCGCACACCTCATCGCCGTCCACGGACAGGGAGGTCTCCTCCAGGCGGGTACCGTCCGGCCCGGTCCAGTGGGTGAGAGTGATGTCGGAGTCGATCAGCTCCTGAATGTCGTACTCGCGTTCGCTGTCGCTCGTGTCGCTGGAGTACTCGTCATCGTCTTCGTCGTAGTCGTCATGCCAGCCCCGGCGCCGGTACCCGTAGCCCTCATCGGCCGGGAACGCGCCGTGCGTCGTCTTGATGTCGGCGAGCGCGAGGACGGCCTCGCAGCCTGCTTTGGCCGCGGCGGTCCGCAGCAGGGCCACCCGGCTCGCGTCCGCGCCTTTCAGCCGCCGCCAGTTCAGCCCGCGGGGCGTGTACTCGTGGTCGAGGAGGTAGACGAGCCGGTTCGGCGGGTCGGTCGCGGGTCCGCCGTAATAGCGGGGCACCGGCGTGCTGAAGTGCTCGCGGAGGAGGTCCGCCAGTTCGGCGACGGTTCCGCCGTCGCCCTCCGGACGGCTGGTGTCACCGTGCAGGAGCAGGTTGTACGTGAGCGTGATCCGGTAGCCCGACTTCACCCTGAGAACCTCGTGCCGGCAGTCGGCGTAGAAGGCGACGAGCGACAGCGCTGTCTTCGACCCCCGGTAGGCCTTCCACTCCTCGTTGTGCCCCACCATCAGCTCACCGCCGGCGTAGCTGGACGGCAGGGTCACCACCATGGTCCCGACCATCGAGTCGTCTTTCTCGGAGTCCTGGTGGGCGAGGAAGAACTGCATCGGCTCATAGACCAGGAGAGAGTGAAGATCGGCAGTCAGTTCGGCAGCGTTCGGTAGTCCTAGCTCTTCTTTTACCGTCGCGAGGATGACCTTCAGCGTGGCCTCGTTCCACTCGGCGCGGACGAGGTGCTTCGGGATCTCCCACGTGTCGCGGACATCCGGGTCGGTCAGCGTCTCCTCGCCACGGCCGAACCGGGCCGGCTGACCGAGGCCGAGGAGCTTGCGGGCTTTCGCAGGGGTCACCGGGAACTTGACCTGCCCGAAGCCGTCGACCTCCAGGCTCAAGTCGTCCGTCTTCGCCGTCACTTCGACGCTGAACGCGGTCTGCGCATCGCCTCGCAGCGTCCTGGCCAGCCGGTCACGCGCCGCCGTCGCCATGGCCCTGATCCTCCAGTATCCCCGGGAACCGTCTTATCCTCTAGCGCGACTGTAGTGAACCGCGGTAAGCCAAGAGCTACGCTTCCGCGGATTGCGGACGGACGTTGGTTCGCGTGTGGGCGCCCTCGTGGCAGGCACTCGCTGCCCGGACGCGCGATATCGATGACCTTCGCCTGCTTGCCGGGGACTGCTGTTCGGTGAGAGCACGGCACCGGTATTACTTGAGTTCGACGCGGATCGCATGGTAGCGGTGCTCGTCGATATTCTCGACAGAGTGCGGGCCCTCAGGTTCCATCCAGCGCACCCGCACGCCAGGCGGGGACCCGGAGCGCGGCGGAGTTCGCGGTCGAATTCGTCGGCCGACCCGATGAGTACCTCGTCGTTCGGGCCTGTGATGCAGGTCGGGAACTTCGGGAACACCATCGTAATTGACACCGATGCCGAAGGCCTGCTGCGGAACGGGTATCGGAAGATCGAGCGCGGCGGGGTCAAGGGCTGGGTAGAACTCGGGATCCTTCAGATCCTGCGTTAGCCGCTGCAGGTCCGGCCAGGCCGCGAACATGGCCGCGGGCTCAGCGGGGATCGCGCCGTCGCTGGCCTGGGCCGCATCGACTATCCGGTCATCAATGACAAGAATGGTGCGCCCGCCGACGACGGCGACCTTCATGCGGCGTCTCCCTCGTCCCCTCCGGCTGCGCTGCCGGTTTTACGTTACACCACCGCTATATCGTGTATCGGTCTCGTCTGCCGCGGAGTGCGTACGGGTTTCCAGGCGCTCGATGCGCGCCTGGATCTCGGCCTCGTTGAATCTAAGGTGCGCGAGCAAGGCCTCCTCCAGAGCCGCGCCGTCTCGCTGCACCGCCACTCGCAGAAGCTCGGCGTGCCGGTCGTAGCGCCGCTGGCGCTCCGCCTGATCGATGACCGTCGGATCGAAGACCAGCAGGGTGTAGCGCTCGGCCGCCGTCCACAACGTATGCATGATGCGGAGATCCCACTCCGTCGCCGCAGGAGCGAGGCGGCACGCTGCGATTACGGCGCCGTCGCGGCTGAACCAGCGCGGGCGAGCGCGTCCGGCAAGGCGTTGCTGGTGTTGTGCTGGGCGACCAGGCTCAGTGCCTGGTCGCGATCGCGTTGCTCAAGGGCGTCGATGAGGTCCGCGTGCAGGCCGTGCCGGGCGGCGATGTAGGCGGGCAAGGGCTGCTCGCTGCTGGGCAGCACGGCTAGGGTGTGCGATTCGATCTGGTCGAGCAGGTTGACGTACAGCGAGCGCAGCACGGCGTGCGGGCTGACGGCGGCGATGCGGGCGTGCAGCGACCAGTTGGCGTGCACGAACCCAATGGGATCATGCCGTTGCACGGCCGAGGCCATGTCGGCCAGGATCTCGCGCATTTCGGCGATATCGGCGGGAGATGAGTGCCAGAGCGCGTCCTCGATCAGCAGCGGGTCGAGCGCGTCGCGGATCCGTACGGCCTCGGCCACCGGGGTCTGATCGGCATCCAGCGCCAGCACCGAGTTGCCTAGCCGCACCATCGGCGACTGGGCGGCGGCGAATATCCCGCCGCCTGGCCCAGGCCGCACCGAGATGATCCCGCGCGACTGCGTGATCCGCACCGCCTCATTGAACGTGCCGACCGAGACCTGACACTTGGCTCGCAGCTCTTCCTTCGAGCCAAGGCGGTCGCCGGCGTCGGCGGCGTCAGCGATGGCGATGAGCTGGGCAGCAGCACCCTCGGCGCGGGACATCCGAACCGCGGGACGACCGGAGTCAGCCCGCCCGTGCCGGTGCCAGTCCTGAGGCCGCAGCGCGGGTGCGTCGAAGCCCGCGTCACCCGGCGGTGCGCCCATCCTGCCTCCCCTGCCGGTCGACAATTCCTCATAAAGAATATGGTCAGAACCCTTGACGCGTCTACGGGCTTCGCCGCAAGATCTATGTAATCATCATAGTGAATTAGGGGTAGCGATGATCGATCAGCAGCGGTTCCGCGACCTGATGGCCGGCGTCTGCGCGCCGGTGACTGTGGTGACCACCATGACGGACGGCGCCCCGTTCGGCGCGACGGTCAGCTCGTTCGCCTCGTTGTCACTAGATCCGCCGCTGGTCAGCGTCGCGTTCGACCGCGCGTCCACGCTGCTGGGCCAGATCCAGTCAGCGGGCCGCTTCGGAGTCAACGTCCTCGGCCACGCACAAGGCGACCTGGCGATGACCTTCGCCCGTCGCGGTGCCGACCGGTTCGCCGCGACTGACTGGTTCGCCGACCATGGACTGCCGCGGCTAGCGGACGCAGCCGGATGGATGGTCTGCGACCTGAACAGATGCGTCGAGGGCAGCGACCACCTGCTGCTGTTCGGGCTGGTGCGCTCGGCTAGCAGCCGCGCCGACCTGCCGCCGCTGGTCTACGCCCACCGCACCTTCGGCACCCATTCCCACTTCGCCGACCGGCCCCGGCCACGCATCGCGGACGCCATCGCCGCTTGCGCTCGCTGACCGCGCACCGCCCGTCACAGGAGACCTGCCATGATTGCCGCGACCGACCGCCGCACCGATGTCCCCGGCGCAACCGAACTCGTCGCCCGCGTCAGGGAGCTACAGCCGCTGATTCGCCAGCACGCCGCCCAGGGCGAGCAAGACCGCCGGGTGGCGGAGCAGAGCATCAAGGCCCTACTCGACGCGGGCATCCTCAAGATCGCCCAGCCCCGGCGGTACGGCGGCTACGAGACCTCCATGCGTACCATGCTCGATGTCTCGGCCGCGGTCGGGGAGGCCGACGGCGGCACCGCCTGGGTGGTGACCCTGCTCAATGTCTGCGCGTGGATGACCGGCCTGTACCCGCAGCAGGCGCAGGACGAGGTGTGGGGCGCCGACCCTGACGCGCTGGTCTGCGGGGTGCTCGCGCCGACGGCCGAGACCCGCAAGGTCGAGGGCGGCTACCAGGTGACGGGCCGCTGGTTCTACACCTCCGGGTCATGGCACGCGAGCTGGGCAGTGCTCGGGATCCCGGTCACCGACGAGAACGGTGAGGTCGTGGACCAGGGCCTGGCCCTGATCCCGCGCAGTGAGCTGGAGTACGAGGAGACCTGGTTCGTCGCCGGGACGAAGTCGACCGGCAGCAACTGCCTGATCGCCAAGGACGTGTTCGTCCCGGGCCACCGGATCGTCTCCGTCCCACCCGCGATTGAGGGTACCTACGCCACCGAGTTCACCGACGAGGCCCTCTACCGGGCCGCGTTCGTGCCCATCCTGGCCCTGGTGCTGGCCGGGCCGCAGCTGGGCATGGGCCGGGCCGACTCGGTGGCATTCCAGCTGCAGCTGGCCGCGGCCCGCGGCGTCTACCCCGGCTTTGTCACCCGGGCCCGGGTGCGGGCCGATACCGGCTGGGCCGTCGACCACGTACTCAAGGCGATCAACATCTTGCTGTCCGCGCACGGCGCCGCCAGCTTCGCCGAGGTAAGCCCCTGCAGCGGATCTGGCGGGACTCCGCGGTGGCCGCCCGGCACGCCGTCGTGCTGCCCGTCGTCGGTTACGAGGTCTACGGCAAGGCGCTGCTGGGCCGCGAGGACCACATCACCCCGCTCGTCTGAGCTACGCGACCTGTTCTCGTCCCGAGCTGATCAGTATGTGATCGGAGAGAAATGTCCCGCAAGATCACCAGCAAGGTCTCCTACGACATTGACCCGGATACCACCGCCTTGACCGGGGTGGACTTCCAAGTCGGCTTCGGCGAGAACAGCTGGGAACCAGTGCCGCACGCGGCCAGCGCGGTCGAGAACTTCCGGCTGGCAAGCCAGGCGTGGAGAAGTGGCGGCGGCACCGTGGTGCACGTCCAGACGCAGTACACCAGGGAACGGCCGCCAACTGGACGCATCACCGACTTCGCACCCGATCGGTCCGGGACACCGAGACGTTCCTGACGGCGGTCAAGGCGCTACCTGTCCGTCAGGTAGCAAGCGGCCGCGGTTGAGCGGGCCAGAACAGACCACATCACAGAAAGCAGCGTCCGATGGCTTTGCACCGCTTGACCTCCATCACGATGGGCGTGCCACACGTCGCGGAGACCGCCGCCTACTATCAGGAGTTCGGTCTGACCCCCGAAGGGGACGGCTGGTTGAGGACGCGTGACGGCGGCCGTCAGCTGCGCATCGTCACGGCGCCCACCCGGCGTCTGGTCGACGTGCACGTCGGCGTCGACGACGCCGATGATCTCGGCCGCGCTGCGGATAACCTGCGCCGGATGGGCATCGACGTGCACCGCGAGCCGCAGCGCATCAGCGCGGTAGAGAAAGCCACCGGCACCCGTGCCTACCTCGAAATCGCCGCCCGGACCGACCAGTGCGCGGTCCCCGCCACCCGCTACAACGGCCCCGGCCGGTACGAACGGTCCGGACAGCGAGCACCGGGCGTGCTGTGCACCGAGCGGGTGATGCCCCGCAAGCTCGGGCACGCCGTGCTCGGCTCCACCGACTACGAGGTGACGAAGGCGTTCTTCGTCTCCGGCCTCGGCTTCAAGGTCAGTGACTACATCAAGGGAGCCGGCGCGTTCCTGCGCTGCTCGGTCGACCACCACAACATCCTCGTCCTGGCCGCGCCAGTATCGTTTCTGCACCACACCTCGTGGCAGGTCGACGACATCGACGAGGTCGGACGGGGTGCGCACATGATGCTCCAAGACCACCCTGACCGCCACGTCTGGGGTCTGGGCCGTCACTACGGCGGATCGAACTTCTTCTGGTACCTGAAAGATCCGGCGGGCAACTTCAGTGAGTACTACAGCGACATGGACTGCATCGTCGACGACCAGCTGTGGACACCCGAAGACCTCGAGGGCGCGCGCGGCCTGTACGCCTGGGGACCCCCGCCGCCACCGTCGTTCCTGCGCCCCGACGATCTCGCCGCGCTCATGACCGGCGCGCACCGCGCAGACTGACCCCCGTGACAGACCGCATCGACGTCCACCAGCACATCCTGCCGGAGAGCTACCTCGCCGCCCTGGACCGGCGCGGCGTGGGCATGGCAGGCCTGGCGCCGCCAGCGTGGAGCGAAAACCTCGCCCTATCGGCCATGGACAGGTGCGAGGTCGAGACCGGTATCGTCTCCATTTCCGTGCCTGGCGTTCATTTCGGCGACGACGCCGCGCAGGCCGGTTCGGGTTCTTCGCCACCTTGACGCTGCCCGATGTCGAGGGCAGCCTCGACGAGCTCGGTTACGCGATGGACGAACTCGGCGCCAGCGGGGTCATCCTGCTCGCCAACGTCGAAGGCACCTACCTCGGCGATTCGCGCTTTGCACTGCTGCTGGCCGAACTCGATCGCCGCGCCGCGGTGGTGTTCGTGCATCCGGCCCAGCTCCCGGGGCCGCCCGCGGCCGGGATACCGCCCAACATCGCTGACTTCCTGCTCGACACCACGCGCACCGCGGTCAGCCTCGTCCGAGCCGATGCGATCCGCCGGTACCCGCATATCCGCTTCATCCTTTCCCACGGCGGAGGATTCATCCCGTTTGCTTCCGGGCGGCTGGCCATGACGATGACGTTCGACTCCCCGCGCACCGTCGAGGACCTGACCGCCGACCTGCGCTCATTTCACGTCGATACCGCTCAAGCCGTCAGCCCCGCCAGCATGCCGAGCATCCTGTCGTTCTTCGGCGCGGATCACGTCTTGTTCGGCACGGACTGGCCGCACGCATCGGACGCCGGCGTAGCGTACTTCACCCGCAATTACGCTGAGGCGTCCATGGCTCCCGACGACCGCGCCGCCATTGATCGCGGCAATGCCCTCCGGCTGCTTCGCCGGCCTGCGGCATCACACCCGACCACGCCGACGGCGGCTAACCCGCGAGCCATCTTCGCTGAGCGCGACCGGACCTTAACCGCTGAGATCGTCGATGACCTCGACGCCGTTCGCGCACGCGACGCCACCCTCACCGGCTCGCACCGATCCCTCCGGAAAGACAGCCCCACCGCCGCCGAGGGGAGACGCTCGTGAACCAGGACCAGCACCCCGCAGGGCCTGCTGCGCCAGCACCAGCAGCATGTGACCAGCCGGATCGGTCAGCTCACCGAATGCCTGGACCTGATCAGCTACAAGGTCAAGGTGTACGAAGACCACGTCGCTCAGGGCACCGCCAGCCAGCTAGGTGTCCTTTTGCAGGGGAGTGCTTCGGTCCTCGCGAGCTGGACGTAGATCTCTGGCCGGCCGGGTCGGACCAGTCCTGCCACGCGCTGATTGCCCCCGCGCCGTGCTAGAGGAGACCGTGGTAGAGGCGCAGGGCGTCGTCGAGTGCGTCCATTTCGTCGTCGTTGAGCACGCCGATCCAGTTGTTCAGCTTAGTAATGTCGACGCCGAGCATCTGCTCGAGGAGTATGCGGCATTTCCGGCCGTCGATCTCGGCTTCTGGCCGGGTAAGGCTGGGCCGGGCCGAGGTGGAGGTGGGGGCGACGGTCACGACTGAGCCGATGAAGTTCGTGGCGGTCACGACGACCGCGTAGCGGCGTCCCTCTTGGGTGTGATCACCGGTATGGGCCGGCAAGGTGATGAGGAAAATGGAGCCCTTACGAAGCAAGGTAACGGGCCCACTCGCGGATCTGCTCCGCTTCCTCTCGCTCCACCGGATCGTTAGCGATCTCGGCCGACTCCCGGCGCATCCGGTCCTGCATAGTGGTGAACCATGCAAGGTGGATGGCCTTCCTGATCACCTCAGATGTCGACCCGCCGAGCTCTTCGACCACCTGGTCAAGTTCTTTGCGCGTCTTTTCATCCACGCGTACGGTCACAACTTCCATGGGCTGAGCGTAACACGATCCGTATTACATACCTAGGGTCCACCTGGCAGCGGTGCCGGGCGCGGTCTGCATCTTCCTGGTCGCTACGCCTTTATCCGCCTCAGCCAAAGACGCCCGGCTGGGCCTCACCCTCACCTATCAGCCAGCTGAGAAGATCGTCAGAGATGCGCCTGATCACGCCGGCCATCCGCACCTGGGCATACGGAGGCTCCTGCGGCATGACGGTACGGCAGGCGGCGCCAGGTATACCATCGTGCCCACCGCGGCGATGGCGGCAACTGTACGGGTGCCGGCCGGGATCCCGGGGCAGCTCGCCGCGGGCAGCTACGAGGTAGATGATTCCGGCGCAGTTCATCCGCATCCCCCGCAACCCTGAGGTCCGGGAGGTCCCGGACGATTCAGCGGGCGGAGGCGGGTCCGGCAGCGACGACGCCCTTGCCAGCCGGCATGCGCGTGGCCCCGGCGCTTGTGCAGCTAGCAGGCGGGACGCTGCGAGGGCCGCAGGCCTAGCGCTGACGCGCTCCGAGCGGCACGGTCACTTGTCACTGAACGTTACGGCTGTCGGACTCGGACAGGCAAAATAACCGCCGATCTGTACGATCGCCGGATCGAGTTCAGATAGACCAGCGACCGCACATATCGGGGTGTTCTGGATTCAGCCTGTCACGCCATCCGGTTCCGCTTGCTGGCCGCCGCTGCGGGCATTCACGCGGGTCGGCGCGGGCGGTGGCAGCTTCGGGCGACGGCGCGGACTTCGTTGATGAAGACGGCGGGCAGTTCCCATGCGGCGAAGTGGCCGCCGCGGTCGGGTTCGTTCCAGTACACGATGTTGGCGAAGCGGCGCTGGGCCTGGCGGCGGGAGGGCCGCGGTACTTCTTTGGGGAAGATGCTGCATCCGGCCGGGACGGTGATGGTGTCGCGGGTGGCGGTGGTGAACCATTCGGTGACCTGGGTGATGCTTTCCCAGTACAGCCGGGCGGAGGAGGCGCCGGTGCCGGTCAGCCAGTACAAGGAGATGTTGTCCAGCACCTGATCGGCGGTGAGAACCTGGCTGAGATCGCCGGGGTGATCGGTCCAGGCCCACAGTTTCTCCACGATCCAGGCGCACAGCCCGGCCGGTGAATCGGTCAGCGAGTAGCCGATGGTCTGCGGCCGGGTGCCGTGCTCGGCTGAGTAGCCCGATCCGGTGCGGCTGCGCTCGTCGAGGTCGGCCAGCGCGGCGCGTTCGCGGCCGGTCAGGTCGCCGGCGTTGCGGTCGGGCGGCGCCAGCGGCGGAATGAGGTGGATGCCCAGTAGCCGGCCGGGCTGGTGCAGTGCCAGGCTGGTGGACACGCTGGTGCCCCAGTCGCTGCCCTGGGCCAGGAACCGGTCGTAGCCCAGTCGTGTCATCAGCTCGGCCCAGGCGCGGGCGATGCGGTGGATGTCCCAGCCGGTGGCGGCCGGCTTGCCGCTGAACCCATAGCCAGGAAGCGACGGGACTACCACATCGAACGCGTCGGCAGCGTCACCGCCGTGCGCGGGCGGGTCAGTCAGCGGGCCGAGAGCCCGCTCGAACTCAAAGAACGATCCCGGCCAGCCATGAGTCATGATCAGCGGTATCGCGTCCGGGTGCGGCGAGCGGAGGTGCAGGAAGTGCACATCCAGGCCGTCGATCCTGGTCGTGAACTGCGGGATCTGGTTCATGCGCGCCTCCGTGGCCCGCCAGTCGTAACGGCTGGCCCAGTAGCCGCACAGATCCTGCAGGTAGCCCAGCGGGACGCCCTGCGACCAGTCGCCCACCGTCTCGCGCTCGGGCCACCGGGCCCGCCGCAGCCGGTCACCCAGGTCATCCAGTGCCGCGCTGTCCACGCCGATCATGAATGGCTCGATCCGATCCACCCGGCGCCAGAAAAGGACCCTGGTCTTGCCGGCGTCGAGCGGGCCGTCATCAACGCAGATGCGGGCGATGTCCGGGATGGGCGGGCGGCTGCGACGTCCCTGGCGAGAGGCGTCGCGGCCAGGGAACGGGCCTGGCCAGCGCGCTGGCTCGTCCTCAACGACGAGGCCGCGAGACATCAGGAGGTATTGCAATGGCCACGGTGTTCGCGGAGATGCCGATGTCGCTGGACGGCTTCGCCGCCGATCCCTCGGTCAGGCTGAGCGGCTCTTGGGCTGGTACGGCAACGGTGAGGTGGATGTCCCGGCCGCCTCCCGGACAGATGGCCGTTCCGGACGTCCGATGCGAGCGCGCGCTACCTGCGGGAGTCCATGGAGAGAATGGGCGCGCTCATTGCAGGGTGGCGGCTGTTCGCTGCGGGTCGCTGGAGCGAGACCGGGCAGCCGTTCGGCGTGCCGGTATTCGTGGTCACCCGCTCCGTGCCCGAGGAGTGGCCGCGTGAGGATGCGCCGGTGCCGGTCACCTTCGTGGCCGGCGGAGTCCAGAGCGCGGTGGAACGGGCGCACCGCATTAGAGTTGCTGAGTGGCAGGTGATCAGACGGGCGGGCGAGTGGACAGCTGGATCTGGTCGGTGCGGCTGGCCAGGACCCGCTCGGCCGCGTCCGGTGCCTGCCGGGCCGGGCACGTCAGGGTCAACGGGGCGCGGGTCAAGCCCGCGCATGCGGTCCGGGCCGGTGATGAGGTGCGGTTGCGCCAAGAGGGACGCGAACGCGTCGTGGTCGTCTTGCGGGTCATCACCAAACGTGCCGGCGCACCTGTTGCCGCCGAGTGCTACATCGACAACAGTCCGCCCCTTCCACCACGCGAGGAGGCTGTCGCGGTGGCTGCGCGCGACCGCGGCACGGGGCGTCCGACCAAGCGCGAGCGCCGTAGAATCGAGAAGCTGTTCGGGCGGCCAGCCCGCTGAGCTGGTTCCGGATCGCTGCGAAGACCGGACTGCTGCACCGGGGAGACAGACGCCCGCTTCTGCCGCATACCGGGCGAGTTCTCCGCCCCAGCTGGTGGCACTGCCCCCGGGCTGACTTGCGCGGCAGCGCTGCGTTGGACAATGAGCTGGTGATCGAGGTCGAACCCGGCCGTTTCGAAGAAATGGTCATCACGGCGCTGGACGGGCTTCCCGAGGAGCTCGGCCAGCTCATGCGCAATGTCACGGTGACGGTCGAGCACCGCCCGGGCCCGCTCGGCCTGCTCGGGCTCTACCAGGGCATCCAGGCGTTGGCTCGGGACCACCGAAGTGCCCAGTTTCAGGCACATAATGCCGCTGTCCGCCCGCGGCACGTCGTAACGTCGCCGCGTAGCCAGGATGGCTTCTATGACCTTGGATCATGGCAGGTTGAGGCGTTCGGCCGGCTGTCCAGTGATCTCAGCTATAAGGTCGAAGTCCTTATCGAGGTGCAGCACCGTGAGCCCGGCGAGTTCGGCCGTTGCGGCGATGATCAGATCGGGGATTGAGGGAGCGCGGTGCTGACCCCGGTCCGCTAGCAGCATAAGGACCTCCACCGCCCGGTCCTCGATAGCGGGGGTCAGGTACTCCACTGGCATGGACGAAAGCGGGGGGCGCCGGAAGCCGGCCCGCAATTCCGGGCCGGACCGGGCTGAATATCCGGCTTCCAGCCGGGTGACGGTCGTGATCCGCACCAGCCCGCGCTCGATGCGTCCCGCCCACTCAGCAGCATCCGGGCTGACGGCCAGGCAGACCAGAGCTGACTTGTCGATCAGCCAGGTGGTCACTTCCAGGCCTGGGACATCACGTCCTGGTCGGCCAGGTCACCGAAGGTGCCGGCGAATCGCGCCAGGTCCTCGACGCTGACCGGTGAGCCTGGCGTGGCGGCGTCCTGGGCCAGGCGGCGCCGCACATATTCGCTCCGGGACAGGCCCAGGCGCGCGGCGTGGGTGTCCAGCGCCGCGATGACATCATCAGGCACATCCGTTGCCCGGCTATGCCGATGGACAACCGAAGCCCTGGCCCTTGCCGGGATGCAGTCGCAGGAGCACGATGGCCAGGGCGATGGCGTACTTGATCATCATCGGGGGTCTCCGTTCCGGGCAGCCAGGACGGCCTTGCGCAAGGCCGCGCGGGCAGAGCCGGCGTTCAGGTCGACCTGGGGTGCCAGGTCCGCGGCGATCCCGGCCACGGCGTCCAGCGGGAGTGCCGCAAGAGGCCCGTGTCGTTCGGTCACCAAGAGCAGGAAGCGGGCCGTCTTGCCCGGCCGCGGGACCCCGGCCGGGTGCGGCGAGGAGGCCGGCCGGGGCCCGGGGGCCTGGCGGCGGCCGGGGGCGACCAGGCACTCCTCCAGGACCCAGGCGCGGAACCCGGCCAGGGTGGAGACGGGCGCCAGGGCCAGGCGCAGCAGCCACAAGACCAGCCCGCCGGCCACGGCCAGCGGCGTTGTCTCCCCGGGGGCCAGGGCAACGTCCAGGTCCTGATGGCGGCCGATCGCCGCCCGCACCACCCCGATCAGCGTGTCGCTGGCGCCCGCCAGACGAGGTCCTGGGTAGATGGCGCGTGCGCACTGGGCAAACGTGACCTGCTACGGCACTAGATAGAGCGTGCCCGAGTTCTGGCACTTCGGACGCGCGCATCAAGAGTAAACGACGCGACCGGCCCGCGGACTTGCGCCTACCGCTGAGTCATGACCCCCGAGTGGGGGTCATGACTCAGCGGATGTTTAAACATAGAATTGTTCTGTATGACGATCAGGCCGAGGACGGGTACCTCCTGTGCCCTTCACCGCGAGGGGGGGATTCGGGGTTAAGGGAGAGGAGGGAGGTACCCGTCCTCGACGGCTCGATAATACAGCTCCAACTTGGTGGGCGCTGCCCGACCGGCACGTGCATATTTCTCCCGGACCCGACCCACATACTGCTTGACGGTCTCCTCGCTGATGGTCATCCTCCTGGCGACGGATTTCATGGCCATGCCGGTAGCGTAAAGCCGCAGCGCACGCGCCTCTTGCGGGCTGAGGACCGGCCTGTCGGAGGCATCATCGGTGGCGAAGATGTAAGCAAGGCGGGGCGAGATCCAGTCCTCTCCTGCGGCGACCGCCTTGATAGCCGCCCGAACCTGGGAGGTCGCCTCGCTCTTCAGGGAATAGCCGAGAGCCCCGGCGCGTATCGCGGCCCGAACGGCTAGCGGCTTATCGGAGGCGGCGAGCACGAGGACAGCTGGGCCGGCAGCGAGAATCGCGGCTACGTTGCGCTCAACGGTCGTCCCGTCGCCAAGGTCGAGATCGAGGAGGACTACGTGTGCGCCGCGTCCGGGGCCGGCGAGGAGGGCGTCTACGGTCGCAGCGGTGTCGATGACCCGGATGCCGCTCTCGCCTGCCATGACCCAGCCGGTGACGCTGTCCAGGACGATGGGGTGGTCATCCACGGCCGCGACATCAACGACGTCGGCCACGCGACACCGCCTTCCAGACGCCGGTCAAGTCGGCACCGCCTTCCGCCATCGGACCTGAAGGTGTCCTGCTCCATCGTCGTCGACATCAACTTCGGCGCGCCAGCGTTCCGTCGCGGGAACGTTCAGCCTCAGCCCGGCCACGTCTGGGATGGCCCGCAGCGGCCCGTCGAAGATCACGTATAGCTCCACTTCCTCGCCAGACTCGAGGACGGTGAGCGTCACTGGGTGCGGCGGCAGCGCGCTCATGACGCCGTCAACGGCCGCGAGGGCCGCGGCCGCCACTTCCCGCACAGGATTTCCCGGTTCACCGACCACCTGGACCTTCACCAGCAGGCCCCGTGCCTTGGCGGCGCGCAGTGCGGGTTCCAGCTCGGCCAGCAGCCCGCCACCGCTCCGCGCCCGATCCGTGAGGGCATGCCGCAGCGTTGCCGCGTGCCGGGCACATCGCTCCCGTACCTCCCCGTCGGCCGGGTCCAGCTTCCCGCCTGCTATGCCACGCAGCAGAGGGAGCGCCTCCGTTTCCAGCAGGGCGAGCCTCTCACGCCGGTCCTCCTGCACCGCGTCCGCGGCCGCGCGTTCCGCCGCTGTCCGGCTCGCCAGCGCGGCGCGGCGCGTGGCTATTCCGGCGTGGGTGAGCAAGGCCGGCCGCAGGACGGCGAACACGGCCAGGATCACCACCACGATGTAGGCGGCCGCCGCGAGCCGCGCCAGACTCAGCGGGCTCACGTTCAGCACGCGGATGACGAAGACAGCGTGCGCGGCGAAGACAAGCAGCGCCCCGGAAACCCACGCCCAGGCCGGACGGCTCAGTACGACGAGGGCGAGCGCCCAGACCGTGCCCAGGATCGACCAGTCCACGGTTGCGGCACTGCCATGCGCGCGGCGTTCCCAGCCGACCAGGACGACCGCGGCGAGTGCGACCACGATCGCGACCACTGCCTCAGCTCCCGTTAGGCCGCCCGCACGTGCGCGTGGCACCAGCCATGCCGCCGCCGCGAGCATGCCGAGCCACACTGCGACCGGCACTGCCGACTGGCGGTAGTCGTCGGGGTTCACCAGGACCTGGATCAGCAAGGTAATCGGCAAGATCGCCGCCACTGCGCCGACCATGCGCGGTATCCAGGACTCGGCTGCATCCCCTATCACCTCATCGCGGCTCACCATGGCAGGCCCACCTGATCGGCAGTGCGGCCGGCGACGGCTGCGACGGCCGCCTGGCTGGGATGCGCCGACGCGGGCCAGCACAGGCACACCACAGTGCCATCGCCAGGCGCCGACCATATCGACGCCCGTCCGCCGCAGTCGGCGACGCGCTCGGTGATAGACCGCCGCAAGCCTAGCCGGGCCGGATCGAGGCCGGCCGGATCGAACCCCACACCTGCATCCCGTACGGTTACCCGGAAACCACCCGGCGCCGGGGCATCTCGGCCTGGTGCTGCCAGGCTAACCTTGACCCAGGCCTCACCGGTTCCGGCGTGAGTGGCCACATTCGCCAGCGCCTCGCGCGCTGCGTGCGCTATCGCGGCGGCGGCGGGCACCGGGACAACCAGCGGCCCCCCTGGTCCAACCGCGGTGCCGCTCTCGCCACAGACGCCAGTCCCGGCGGGAACACCGTCCGTGACCTCGACGTGGACAGCCAGACCCCGGGTGCGCATCTCGGCGGCGACGGCCTCGATGCCGGTGAGCAGGCCGCCGTAAAGCCGCCCGGCCGCCCCGTCCGCATCACCGGGATCGCTGAGCACATGCTCCATCAGCGCCACGTCGCGCCGACATCGGCCCACCACCTCAGCCGCGTCGCCGCTGCCAGCACGGGCGAGGGCGGTGAGCGTGTTAAGTACTGTGTCGTGCAGCAGTCGCTCATGCTCGCGGCGTTCGATGTTCCTGGACAGAACGACGTAATGCTCGCGGGAGTCCCGGTCCGCTTGCTCGAGAGCGACGTCCGCCCGGGTGGCCCTACTGTCAAGCATCCGGCGACCGCACCAGTGCACGGCGGCGCCGACGAGCAGCAAAGTCCCGGCCGCGGCTGGGGAGTTGCCGCCGTCGCCCGCCGCCGGGGTCGCGGCGGCTCCAGCCCAGTAAGCCGCTCCAGAGGCGAGGGCCAGTGGTACGGACACTGCGGCAGGCGCGAACCAGGCAGGGACAATGAGCTTGCTTGCCATCGCGATGAACAGCCAGCTGGCGGCGCCGCCGCGGGTCGCAGGTGGCACACACCACCCGGCGCTGAGCGCAAGCGTTATGTAAACGCCAGAATCGAGGCACACAAATGGCCACGCCGGCCAGCAGCGCCGCAGGTAAACCACTACCGCGACCGCCCACAGCACGGCTGCAAGAGGTCCCGCGAGGCGCCACGGATCGGCCCCGTAGAACGAATGCCAGATGACTACCTGGACGACGACGTATGCAATCCCGATGCAGCGGATAACGGACGCGCTCTGGGCGACCACCGACCTCAGGGTCGTCATCGCCGGCCCGG
>OCZT010002761.1_pt1 | contig 18087 bp, 14 predicted proteins | sample 1539031 | NCBI WGS metagenome assembly OCZT01 (sample SAMEA3539308, study PRJEB22396) | soil metagenome | biome: tundra; feature: field; material: soil | place: USA | collected 2010-05 | depth 0.15 m | reverse complement strand
GATTCGGTGCAAAAGTGTGCATAATTGCGCCTTTGGGCGGATTTTAATCACAAGCTTGACTTTTTATGTCGAGTGAGTAGTCTGGTGGTATCAGTGCGACTTTTTCGACCTGCAAATCTTCTTTGTCCCCAGAATTATGTACGATTTTTCCTCATCTGAATAGGCGATGATGGAAGAGAGCGATTCTATCGGCCTGCGATAGATCGAATGACCTGGTCAACCCGGCTCCGCTCAACCCTTTCGCTGGGCCGAATCCTGAATGTACTGAAGGAAAGCGCCAATTTACTTTTTTATCCCCGCCGGCGGCCTTCGTGATGAACACGAAGGTACTCCGGCACTAGCCAGACAGTGAGGCACCATGTGCGGTATTGTCGGCGTCTTCGGGCATCGTGCGGTTAGCTCGGTTCTCTATGAAGGCCTTTCTATGCTTCAGCATCGTGGTCAGGATGCAGCGGGCATCGCGACGTGCTTTGAGGACCGGTTTTACCTCGAGAAGGGGAATGGCCTGCTCACGGATGTCTTCAAAGCGGGCAATATGGCGCGACTGCTGGGCAACATGGGCGTCGGTCACGTGCGGTACCCGACTGCAGGTTGCTCATCAGTGGCTGAGGCGCAGCCGTTCTATGTCAACTCGCCGTATGGAATTATTTTCGCGCACAATGGCAACCTGACGAACGTTTCGGAGATCGTGGACAACATCTTCCAAACGGATATGCGGCACTTGAACACCAACTCCGATTCCGAGGTAATGTTAAACGTCCTTGCGCATGCGATGGCGCGTCGTGGCGCAGTCAAGCCCAACGAGATCGATGTATTCGCGGCCGTGGAAGAGGTCCACCGGCGCTGCAAGGGCGGATACGCGGTGATTGCGATGGTCGCCGGCGTAGGCATCATTGCGTTCCGTGATCTGCATGGTATTCGGCCACTGGTGTTCGGCAGTCGAGGCCAGGGCAAAGAGGCTGAGTACATGATCGCTTCGGAGAGCGTGGCATTGCAGGGGGGCGGGTTTGATCTGGACCGCGACCTTGCGCCGGGCGAGGTGATCTATATCGATATGCACGGCGCCGTCCACTCGCATGTGAGCCCGCAGGCGTATGAGAAAACGCCTTGCATTTTCGAGTTCGTCTATCTGGCGCGGCCGGATTCGGTGCTGGATGGCGCGTCGGTGTATCAGTGCCGCATCAACATGGGTACGAAGCTGGCGGCGAAGATCAAGCGCGAGTGGGCTCATCTGCCCATCGATGTGGTGATTCCGATTCCCTCGACGAGCCGGGTGGCGGCGCAGGAGATTGCGACGCAGTTGAACATTCCCTACCGCGATGCGCTGGTGAGAAACCGCTATGTGGGCCGGACGTTCATCATGCCCGGTCAGGCGCAGCGCAAGCAGTCGGTTCGCCGCAAGCTGAATCCGATTCCCAAGTTCTTTCAGGGAAAGAACGTCCTGCTGGTCGATGATTCAATCGTGCGCGGCACCACGATTCAAGAGATTCTCGCCATGGTGCGGGAGCAGGGCGCGAAGAAGGTTTACGTCTGCTCGGCTGCGCCTCCAGTGCGTTTCCCCAATGTGTATGGGATCGATATGCCGGCACGATCGGAGTTGATTGCCAGCGGACGGAACGTGCAGGAACTGGCAAAGGTTATCGGAGCCGATGAGCTGATCTTCCAGGACCTTGAAGATTTAAAAGAGGCAATTACCGACGCTGCACCCGGGCTCACACACTTCGACACGTCCATCTTCGATGGGATTTATGTCACCGGAGATATCACGGAAGCGTACCTCAACACGCTGGAACAAAAACGGAACGACGCTGCCAAACACACAGAAGATGTCGCAAGCTACATCACAAGAAATCTTTCCGCGCACCTTTAACGGCAAGACGGTGCGGGTGCTGCCCGGGCCGCCGGCCCTGACGGCGTTCGAGGCTGCGCGGATTGCCGCTCGTCTGCGCGCGATCGATATCAGCGTGGCCGCAGTGGAGGCGTCCTATCTATACTTGCTGCTGCATAATGAGCCATCGAGTGGGGTTGATCACAAGAGACTGGCCGAATTGCTGGGAGCTGGCGCGGAAAGCGCGGTGGGGCAGCGCGTGTGGATTGCGCCGCGTGTGGGCACGCAGTCGCCGTGGTCGAGCAAAGCAACTGACATCCTGCACAATACGGGCTTTGGGGCGATAGAGCGGATCGAGCGCGCGCGCGTGATGCGCATCGTTTCTTCCAGCGCAACAGATCTCCGGGCGCTGGCGGCGGCGTTGCATGATCGCATGACCGAAAGCGTGTTTTTTGAGAGCGCCAATGAGTTGCAAGCTCTGTTTGCGCCGCGCGAACAGAAGAAGCTCGGGCATATCGACGTACTCGGCCTGGGTGCGGCGGCGATTGCCGCGGCAGACCGCGAGCTGGGGCTTTCGCTTGCGCCTGATGAGATCGAATACCTGGTCGCGGAGTTTAATCGGCTGGGACGCAACCCGACTGACGCCGAGTTGTATATGTTTGCGCAGGCCAACAGCGAACACTGCCGCCACAAGATCTTCAATGCAAGCTGGACGATCGATGGTGACCGGCAGCCGCGGTCGATGTTCCAGATGATTCGCAATACAAATGAGGTATCAGGCGAGAATGTGCTCTCGGCTTATCGCGACAACGCAGCGGTGATTCGCGGCGGGCGCGGCGGTAGGTTCTTTCCTGAGACGGCTGACGCGACCTACGCATATCACGAAGAAGATATTCACATTTTGCTGAAGGTCGAGACGCACAATCATCCCACGGCGATTTCGCCATGGCCGGGGGCGGCGACGGGGTCGGGCGGGGAGATTCGCGATGAAGGCGCGACCGGGCGCGGAGCGAAGCCGAAAGCCGGGTTGTGCGGTTTTACGGTGTCGAATCTGAATCTGCCGCAGGCGCCGCATCCGTGGGAGCGAGCGTATGGGCGGCCTGCGCATATTGCTTCGCCGCTGGACATCATGATCGAGGGGCCGCTGGGTGCGGCAGCATACAACAATGAGTTCGGCAGACCGGCTCTGTGCGGATACTTCCGCACCTATGAGCAGCAGAGCGTGAACTCTGAAGGGCAAGGCACGGTCTTCGGGTATCACAAGCCGATCATGCTGGCGGGCGGGCTGGGGAATATTCGCGCGGAGCATGTGGAGAAGGGCGCAATGAAGGCCGGCTATGCGCTGGTTGCGTTGGGCGGGCCGGCGATGCTGATTGGGCTTGGCGGAGGCGCGGCTTCCAGCAGCGCGGGCAGCGGAAATACGGATCTGGACTTTGCTTCGGTGCAGCGCGATAACGCGGAGATGGAGCGCCGCGCACAGGAGGTCATCGATCGGTGCTGGCAGCGCGGCGAGGCGAATCCGATTGCGTTTATTCACGATGTGGGCGCGGGCGGGTTGTCGAACGCATTTTCGGAGCTGATCAAGGACGGCGGCTGCGGCGGGAGTTTCGACTTGAATGCGATTCCGCGCGGCGAGGCCGGGATGAGTCCGCTGGAAGCATGGTGCAATGAGGCGCAGGAGCGCTACGTGCTGGCGATTGCGCCGGAGAATCTGCATCTGTTTGAAGCTATCTGCGCGCGTGAAAGATGTCCGTACGCTGTGATCGGGACAGCGGAGCAGGAGCCTCATCTCACGCTCAGCGATAGCGCGGTATCCGCGGATGAGGGGAAGGCTATTGATCTTCCATTGCAAGTGCTCTTCGGCAAGACGCCGAAGATGGAGCGCGCGTTTGCGCGGACGAAGATTGCTGCCGTGCCGCTCGATTTTACGGGCGTCACCGTTGCGAATGCCGTGGAGCGGCTGCTGCGGCTGCCAACGATTGCGGCTAAATCATTTTTAATTACGATTGGAGATCGCAGCATTACCGGGATGGTGGTGCAGGACCAGATGGTGGGGCCGTGGCAGGTGCCGGTGGCCGACTGCGCGGTAACGCTGGGCGCGTATAGGTCTTTGTGGGGCGAGGCGATGGCCATCGGCGAGAGAACGCCGCTGGCTGTGATCGATGCGGCCTCCTCGGCGCGCATGGCCGTGGGTGAGGTGATCACCAATCTGGCGGGCGTGGCGATCGGGTACGAGCAGGTTGGCAGGCTCGGCGACATCAAGCTCTCGGCAAACTGGATGGCGGCGGCGGGCGAGGGGCAGGAGGATCAGAAGCTCTTCGACGCCGTTCATGCGGTGGGAATGGAATTTTGCCCGGCACTGGGAATGACGATTCCGGTGGGCAAAGACTCGATGTCGATGAAGACCAAGTGGGTTGGTGAGGGCGGCGAGACAAAAACAGTGGTCTCGCCGCTATCGCTCGTCGTGTCGGGTTTTGCGCCGGTCAGCGATGTGCGCCGCACGCTGACGCCGCAGTTGTGCGAAAGCGATGCGCCGCTGATTCTGATTGATCTTGGCGAGGGCAATAATCGGCTGGGCGGATCGTGTTTGTCGCAGGTGTACGGACAGGTTGGGGATGAGGCTCCGGACGCGCCCGCTGCTGAGGTGATGAAGGCGTTCTTCGCTGCGATGCAGCATCTCAACCGCGAGGGAAAGCTGCTGGCGTATCACGATCGCAGTGATGGCGGGTTGTTTGTGACGCTGGTGGAGATGGCCTTTGCCGGACGAATGGGGCTGGAGATAGATTTGCCTGTTGCGGGCCTGGCGGAGCTGTTCAGCGAAGAACTGGGCGCGGTAGTGCAGGTTGCGGCGCAGAACATTGCTGACGTGCTTGCGCGGCTTGATGCCGCCGGCATTGCGGCGCAGGTGGTTGGGCGTGGCGCGCCGGGCAACGAGATTGTGATTCGCTGCTGCGGAGAGATTGCATATCGCAACACGCGCACCGCGCTGCACGCGATGTGGGCGGAGACGAGCTTTCATATCCAGTCGCTGCGCGATAACCCGGAGAGCGCGCGGCAGGAGTTCTCGTTGCTGCAGGATGCCGAGCGGCCCGGACTATTCGTGAGCGTGCCTTTCGATCGGTCGGAACGGGTGAGCGCGCCGTTTGTGCATACGACGCGGCCTCGGGTTGCAGTTCTGCGCGAGCAGGGTGTGAATGGGCAGGTGGAGATGGCAGCGGCGTTTGATCGCGCTGGCTTCGCTGCTGTCGATGTGCATATGAGCGATCTGCTGGCTGGGCGCGTGGACCTTGCTAACTTCAGAGGGCTGGCCGCGTGCGGAGGATTTTCCTATGGCGACGTGCTCGGCGCGGGCAGCGGGTGGGCGAAGACGATCCTCTTCAATGACCGGTTGAAGGAGATGTTCACGGAGTTTTTTGCGCGCGCGGACAGTTTTGCGCTGGGCGTCTGCAATGGTTGCCAGATGATGGCGCAACTGCGCGAGATCATTCCCGGCGCCGCGAGTTGGCCGCACTTTGGGCGCAATGTGTCGGCGCGGTTTGAGGCGCGGCTGTGCATGGTGGAGATTCAGGAGTCTCCGTCGCTGTTCTTCGATGGCATGGCCGGCGCGCGCGTTCCGATTGTGACTGCGCACGGCGAGGGCCATGTGAGCGGCATCGCGGCGGACTCTCGGGTTGCGCTGCGTTACATTGATACATATGGCAAGGTCACCGAGCATTACCCGTTGAACCCCAGCGGCTCCGTGCAGGGAGTTGCGGGATTGAGCAGCGCGGATGGACGCGCGCTGATTGTGATGCCGCATCCGGAGCGCGTTTTTCTGGGCGTGCAGCACACCTGGGTGCGGGACAAGATGAGCGAGCCGAAGGACAGCCCGTGGCAGCGAATGTTTGACAACGCACGCAAGTGGGTTGGGTAGGAGAGAGCGTGAGTTCAAAGGTGGATTACAAGTCCGCGGGAGTGGATATCGAAGCCGGCAATGAGGCGGTGCGACGCATCAAGTCGCACGTGGCAGAAACCCACAAGCAGCATCCGACGGCGGTGCTCACCGGGCTGGGCTCCTTTGGAGCGCTCTTCGCCCTGGGCGATGCGCTGAAGGGCCTGAAGGACCCGGTGATGGTGCAGAGCACGGACGGCGTCGGCACCAAGAGCAAAGTGACGGTGATGGCGGGCCGTTATGAAGAGCTGGGCCGCGATCTGGTCTCTGCCGTCGCGGGCGACATTGTGGTGATGGGAGCGACGCCGCTTACCTTTCTGGACTACCTGGGCTTTCACAAGACAGAGCCGGAGATTGTCGAGTCGCTGGTGCGCGGAATGAGCGCCGCGTGCATTGAGGCCGGCATTGCGCTGGTGGGCGGAGAGACCGCGGAGATGCCCGCGGTGTATGCCGAGGGCGATCTGGATGTAGTTGGCTTCGTGACCGGTGTGGTTGACCGCGAGCGTTTGCTGACGGGAGCGAACATCGTTGCGGGCGACGTTCTGTACGCGATCAACTCAAGCGGCCTGCATACCAATGGATTTTCGCTGGCGCGCAAGCTGATCTTCGAAATCGGCGGCTATGCGATCGATGCGCGGCCTGAGGAGCTTGAGGGAAAATCGATTGCGGATGCACTACTCGCGCCCCATACAAACTATGTTGCTCCAGTGAAGAACATACTCGGCGCCGGGATTCCGGTGAAGGGCATGGCGCATATTACCGGCGGCGGACTGGTGGAGAATGTGCCGCGCATTTTGCCGGAAGGCTTAGGTGTTGTGATCGATCGTGCGACGTGGACGCCGCAGCCTATCTTTGCGCTGATGCAGCAGTTGGGAAATATCGACGATCTCGAGATGCACCGCACGTTCAACATGGGCGTTGGATTGGTGCTGATTGGGCCGCCAGGGTTGCAGAGCGAGTTGGCGGCTGCGATTGCTGGCTTTCCCGCGTTGCGCGTCTGGGAGCTGGGGCGCGTATTGGCAAATGTATCCGGAGTGCGTTTTGGCGGGGTGAATTGAGATGGAACGACAAGTGCTGCTTGATGCGATTCCACACTGTCTGACGGCGACCGATCTGCCGTTGACGGCGAAGTCTCTGACTAAGAAGTACGTGGGCAAGGTGCGCGACACGTATGAGATGAGCGATGGACGCCTGCTGTTGGTAACGACCGACCGGCAGAGCGGCTTCGATCGCCTGCTGGGCGCTATTCCATTCAAGGGGCAAGTGCTGAATCGCACGTCTCTGTATTGGTTTGAGCAGACGCGCGACATTATCGGCAACCATGCGATTGCGAGCCCCCATGCGAATGCGCTGATCGCGCGCAAATGCACGGTGCTGCCCATCGAGTTTGTGGTGCGCGGCTATATGACGGGATCAACCGATACGTCGATCTGGACACAGTACCAGAACGGCGTGCGGAATTATTGCGGCCACGCGCTGCCCGAGGGCATGAAGAAGAACGAGCAACTGGCGAAGAACATCGTCACGCCAACGACGAAGGAGACGACCCACGACCGACCGATCACAGCACAAGAGATCGTTGCCGAGGGTTGGCTGACGGCGGAGCAGTGGGAGTTTACTTCAGCAAAGGCGCTTGCGTTGTTTGAGTTCGGGCAAAAGGTCGCTGCTGAGCGTGGGCTGATCCTGGTGGATACGAAGTATGAGTTCGGCGTGTCAAGCGATGGCGAGATTCTATTAATTGACGAAATCCATACGCCGGATTCGAGCCGCTACTGGCTGGCCGACAGCTACACGGAACGGCTAGCTGCGGGACAGGAACCCAACATGATCGACAAGGAGTTTTTTCGGCTGTGGTTCCGCGAGCGCTGCGATCCGTACAAGGACGCCGTGCTGCCGACGCCGCCGGAAGACCTGATTGCAGAGCTTGCGGCACGATACATTCAACTCTTTGAAAAGATCACGGGAACAGCATTTGAGCCGGACCTGCGTCCGCTGGAAGCAACCGTGTTGGCGAGTCTGACGAGATGAGCGAGACGATTCTCATCGTTGGTTCGGGTGCGCGCGAGCATGCGATTGCGGCTGCGCTGGCGCGCTCGTCGCCGCCGCCGAAGCTGGTGTGCTTCAGTGGCGCGCGCAATCCTGGCATCGCGAGCCTGTCTTCCGCCTATGGCCTTGGAAGCATTACGGCCCCGGCAGAGGTGGTCGCGTTCGCTCTTGCGCAGCATGTAACGATGGCCGTGATCGGCCCGGAGGCTCCGCTGGCAGCGGGGGTTGCGGACGCGCTATGGGCCGCAAAGATTTCTGTAGTTGGTCCGACGCAGAGCCTGGCGCGCATCGAATCGAGCAAGGGCTTTGCGCGTGAGTTGCTGGCAAAGTACAAGATTCCGGGCAATCCGTTCTTTCAGCGCTTCGCGTCTCTCGATGGGCTTGACGAGGTCTTCGCGCGTTATGCGAATCGCCATGTCATCAAGGATGATGGACTGGCGGGAGGAAAGGGCGTAAAGGTCTGCGGCGATCATCTGCTTTCGATCGACGACAGCTTTGCGTTCTGCCGGGAGCTAGTTGCTCACGGACATCCGTTTGTCGTCGAAGAGAAGGTCGAGGGCGAAGAGTTTTCGCTGATGAGTTTTTGCGATGGCAAGACCTTGCGGCACATGCCCGCGGTGCAAGACCACAAGCGCGCGTATGTGGGCGACAAAGGGCCGAATACAGGGGGCATGGGAACGTACACGGACGCGGACCACAAGCTGCCGTTTCTGCAGGAAGTTGACATTGCGGCAGCGCACGAGATCAATCAACGGGTCGCCGAGGCACTGGCCGAGGAGTGCGGCGCGCCGTATCAGGGAATTCTCTATGGCGGATTCATGGCCACAAAGGAGGGCGTGAAGCTGATCGAATACAACGCCCGCTTCGGGGACCCTGAATCGCTTAATCTGTTGACGCTGCTGGAGACGGATTTCGCGGGGATCTGCCGCGCAATCGTGGACACGACTCTGGCTGATTATGTTGTGAGCTTCTCGCCTAAGGCGAGCGTCTGCAAGTACGTCGTGCCGGAGGGCTATCCAGACAATCCGCGCAAGGGCGATAGGTTGCAACTGCCGGCGGAGTTGCCCGATGGAGTCACAACGTATCTGAGCGCCGTCGATGTGAAGGATGGGGAGTTGATTGCGACGGGCTCGCGCACGCTGGCGGTGGTTGGAACTGCCGCGACGATTGCCGATGCAGAGGCTTTGTGTGAGCGGGTTGTTTGTCAGATTCCGGGGCCGTTCTTTCATCGCGCGGATATTGGGACGGGGCCGTCCATTGACCGGCGCATGAAACATATGAAGGCGGTGCAATCGGCATGAGCTTAAAGGTCGGAGTACTTGGCTCAACTCGCGGCTCGACGCTGCAAGGGGTTCTTGATGCGATCACAGCGGGCACGCTTGATGTCGAGATTGTGCTGGTGGCGTCGGACAAGCAGACGGCTCCGATCCTTGAGCGGGCCGCGAGGTATGGAGTGCGCGCGCTGTTTCTCGATCCGGCAGGACTGAAGCGCGAGGCCTATGATCAGCAAGTGAGCGAGACGCTGCGCGAGGCTGGAGCGGAGTTGGTATTGCTGATCGGCTACATGCGCATCGTCTCCGATAAGTTTGTTGAAACGTGGCGGGGAAGACTGTTGAATGTTCACCCGTCGCTGCTGCCTGCGTTTGGCGGGCTGATGAATATGAAGGTGCATAAGGCGGTGCTGGCCACAAGCGTCAGCGAGACCGGGTGCACGATTCATCAGGTGACCGAAGAAGTCGATGGCGGCCCGATTGTTTTGCAGAAGCATTGCCCGGTGCTGCCGGGAGATACCGCGGAAATATTGAAGAGCCGCGTAGAGGCTCTGGAGCAGGCTGCTTTTGTAGAGGTGTTGCAGGGGTGGAGGGCGTGATGGTGAAGGCGAAGAAAAGAGTCGACGTTGGGATCATTATGGGCTCGAAGTCCGATTGGCCGACGATGGAAGCGGCGGCCAAGGTGCTCGACGAGCTTGGCATAGCGTATGAAGCGGAGGTTATCTCCGCGCACCGCACTCCAGACAAGGCGATGCAATACGCCGAAACCGCAAAGGCGCGCGGACTGCGCGTGATTATTGCGGGAGCGGGCGGCGCGGCGCATCTGGCGGGATTTGTGGCGGCCAAGACGACTCTGCCGGTGCTGGGCGTCCCCATGAAGAGCAGCGCGCTGAATGGTCTTGATTCACTGCTGTCAATCGTGCAGATGCCAGCCGGAATTCCGGTGGCGACGTTTGCCATCGGGGAGGCGGGCGCGAAGAATGCGGGCCTTTTTGCTGCGTCGATTCTGGCGCTGGAGGACAAGGCCATCGCGCAACAGTTGGAGAAGTTTCGCAGCACGCAGACAGAGAAAGTGTTGAAGGGATCTGACCCTCGCAGATGACAACAACATCGAGGCCGTGCATGGGGATGAGTGCGCTCTCAACCTTCCGCGCAGAAAAGTAACCATCAAGACTCTTCACTCCACGGTCAGCACCAGTTTGCCGAAGTGTGCGGCTTTTTCCATGCGGGCCATGACTTGGCGAACCTGGGACCAGGGGAAGAGCTCGGCGACGGGGCGCATCCCGGCCAGGGTGATGGCCTTGTTCATCTCCTCAAAATCTTTGCGCGAGCCTACGTAGATGCCCTGGATGCGAACCTGTTTGTGGAGGATGAGAGCAAGCGGCAGCGGTTCGGCGGCGCCGGCGAGTACGCCGATCTGGGCAATGACGCCGCCCATGCGAATGGCGCCGAGCGAGCGGGGCAGCGTGCCCACGCCGCCAACTTCAATCACCAGATCCACACCTTCGCCGCCGGTCTGCTCCAGCGCCCAGCGATCCCAGGCTGGGGTTTCGCGGTAGTTGAGGCCGGCATCCAGGCCAAGCGCGCGGGCGCGCTCCAACTTGGCGGACGAGCCCGAGATGCCCAGTACGCGCACGCCCATCATGCGCGCTAGTTGCAGAGCAAAAATGGAGACGCCGCCGGTTCCCAGAATCAAGACCGTTGCCCCCGATTTGAGGCGGCCCGTGGCCAGCGCGTTCCAAGCGGTGACGGCGGCGCAGGGCAGCGTGGCCGCCTCTGCAAAACTGAGGTGCTCGGGCAGCCGCACCAGGCCGGTATCCCTGAGAACGACGTACTCGGCTAACATGCCGTCGATGTCGCCGCCCAATGCGCCTTTGGATTTGGCCGGGGTGAGCGGGCCATCCAGCCAGTTCTGCATGAAGATTCCGGCTACACGATCGCCCGTTTTCCATCGGGTCACGCCTTCGCCGACGGCGGCAACCTCGCCTGCGCCGTCGGAGCAGGGTATGCGCGGCAGCTTCAATTTGGGGTTGTAAAGTCCCTTCACCATCAGCAGATCGCGATAATTGAGGGAAATTGCATGGACGCGAACCAGCACCTCGCCGGGTCCCGGCTGGGGTGTAGAACGCTCCACAAACTCCAAGGAATCAACGCCAAACGACGAAAACTGACCGACGTGCATGGGAAATCCTCCAGTGTAGCCGGGATCAGCCGCGTCATCTGGCGGGACGCTACGCGGCCAAAGTCCCGTAGAATGAAGATATGGCTCGTGGATGGGAAAGTAAATACGTGGAGGAACAAATGGCAAGTGCCTTGCAGCAACATGAGGTCGGCCCTGACAGCGGCTTTGTCAGCGAGGATACGCGGCGCCTGAACGACCGAGCGCGCACTGTGCGGGAGCGCCAGAAACAGTCGCTCCATCTGCAACGGGAGAGCATTCTGCATCAAACGATCTCTCAGCCGGCGCGGCGCCCCGCCCTGGAGGCCGCCCTGGCCCAGGTCGATGGGCAGATTGCGAAGCTGGGCTAAGAGGGCCTGAGTTTAGCGGGTTCTTCCCTGCCCGCAGCCAGGTGTTATTCCCCACTTGGCTACGCTGTGCGATGAAAGAGCAGGGCGTTGGCCTGATGCACCGGGGTCAGCACCACGCGCGCAATGTTCACATGCTCGGGTCGGCTCGCGGCCCAGACGATGGTCTCAGCAACATCTTCCGGGGTAAGCGGCTTGATGTTCTGATAGACCTTGGCGGCGCGCTCGGCATCGCCGTGGAAACGCACCAGGCTGAATTCGGACTCCACCATGCCGGGATCCACGCTGGTGACGCGAATCGGCGTACCCAGTACATCCTCACGCAAACCGTCGTTGATGGCGCGCTCGGCAGCCTTGCTGGCGCAGTAAACCGCGCCGTTGGGATAGGTCATCTCGCCGGCCACCGAACCCAGGTTGATCACGTGGCCGCGGTCCCGCTCCACCATGCCCGGCACTACGGCGCGAGTCACGTAGAGCAGGCCCTTCACGTTGGTGTCGATCATCTCGTCCCAGTCGTCAATGTTGCCCTGGTAAAGCTTTTCCAGTCCGCGGCTGAGGCCGGCGTTATTGACCAGCACGTCGATGGCCGCCCACTCCGCGGGCAGCTTCTCGATGACCTGCTTGACAGCGTTGCGGTCGCGCACGTCGAGGCTGAAGGTGTGAATGGCTTCTGCGCCGCTTTTGAGAGCGGCTTCGGCCACAGCGGCCAGCTTGTCCATGCGGCGAGCGGCCAGCAGCAGGCGCGCTCCCTCGGCGGCAAAAGCGAGAGCAGTGGCCGCGCCAATGCCGGACGAGGCCCCGGTAACGAAAACAATCTTTCCTTTGAGAGTCATGGTTCTATCGTATCTAACTTTGGCTGGCTCTTGCACGCCGCTGTGCCATGCGATATTGGCCCACCGCCCAATCCTCGCCGCCGAGGCCGGATTGCTGGGCCTGGGCAAAGATTTCCGCCAGGTTGTCAGCAAGACTGAGAGTGGTTTCGCGACTCGCGGCGGCTTCGCGGAGTAGCCGCATGTCCTTGGCGCCCAGCTCGATGGTTGCGCCCACTTGCGCCGGCGGATGGAGCATGATGTTGGCGTAGGCCGCATAAAACGGCGACTGGAAGAGCGCACTGTTGACGGCCTCAAAGAAGACAACCGGCGCGATGCCCTGCGCTTCGGCATAGACAAAGGACTCGCCCAGCGCATGAATCATGGCGCTGATGAGGAAGTTGCCGCCGAGCTTGACGGCGTGCGCCTGACGCGGCTCCGGGCCTATGACGGAGAGGCCGCGACTGAGCGGCGCAAGCAGTGGACGAGCCTGATTGATGGCCGATTCCGCTCCGGCGGCGACGATCCACAGTCGGCCTTCTTCGGCGACGTTGGGACGGCCGAAGACCGGCGCGGCGACAAAGGCCTGGCCGCGGCGAGCGTGCTCGGCGGTGAGGCGCTCGGAGAGCACAACGCTGATGGTGCTCAGCGCAATGTGCAACGCGCCGGGACGCAACGCATCGAGTACGCCTTCCGGGCCGAAGAAAACGGCTTCGTTGGCCGCGTCGTCGAAGAGCATGGTGAGGACCGCTTCAGCAGAACGGACAGCCTCGGAAGGCGAGGAGGCGACGATTGCGCCTTGAGCGGCCAGCGCATCGGCCCGCTCGCGTGTGCGATTCCAGACTGTGACATCGTGGCCTGCTGAGAGCAACCGCCGCGCCATCGGCGCGCCCATCTTGCCCAGCCCCAGAAATGCGATCTTCATGGTGAATAGCCCTCTGATCTCTATGAGAAAGAATAGAGCTTCAGAGCACGGAGCGGCTGCGCGAAGAACTGATTGCCCAAGGACTTGATGGAGTTTTGCCGCTTCCCGGTTGAGATCAGTTGGAAGCTGAACACGCCGAATTTGTAATTATCTGCAAAGGCATTATTTTGCGTTTTTGCGGGAATTTCTTTGGAAGTTATTGATTCCAGGATGGTTCATAATTATCTGCAAGAGCAAATCTCGCGTTTTTACGAGGGCAGTCTTCGCAAGTTATTGATTCCGGGGATGTTCATGATAATCTGCAAGGTTTAAATATATTTATTTTTTTAGAGGGGGTAGGGGGTGCCCCTTCAGGGGTCAGGGGTCAGGGGTCAGGAAAGACACGCGGCTCTGGTCCTTGTTCATGCTTTGATTGTGCGCCAAGGGAGGGTAATTATCTGCAAGGGACTGGCCGTCCAGGCAGTAACCTGCGGTGGGGCTGACCGCCCTTCGGGCACATGAAATAAGAATGGGTGATGATAGCGTGGTTGGGAAAATGTGGTTTTCCAGTATCCTTTGGCGTACCCTGAGAGCAGGAGCCGAAGCGATGGAAGTATTGCTTACATCCGATCAAAAAGCCTTTGCGAGCCGCGCCGTGGAAGCAGGACGGCTGCGCAGCGAGGAAGACGCCGTGCAGGAGGCCCTCGCTTTGTGGGAAGAGCGCGAGCGTCGGCGCATGGAGTTTCAGGCAACCATCGATGAGGCACGTGCTTCCCTGGCGCGTGGCGAAGGCCGCGTAATTACGCCGGAATCCATGCGGGAGCTTTCCGCCGAAATCAGAGAGCGCGGACGGGCTCGCCTGATTGCTGAATTGGCCCACGCGCAGTAATGGCCCACCGTGTAGCACTACGGGCTGAAGCCGACCTAGACGACATCTGGCTCCATGTCGCCAAGGATAGCGGCAGCATGGACGTCGCCACCCGGCTGATTGACTCCATCACGGACCGGTTTCTTTTTCTGGCTAGCTTCCCTTCTGCCGGTCGCGCTCGCGATCGGGAGTTCGGGATAGGTTTGCGCAGCTTCCCGGTGGGCGAGTACATCATCCTATATTGCGTCGAAGGCTCGGAGGTATTCATTCTCCGAGTGGTACACGGCAGACGCGATCTTGAAAAACTATTTGAGTAGTGAACGGCCTCACAAAAAAGTGGGGCACACGCTATTCGATAGCGGTGGAGGCGGTTTCGCGGAGCCAGTCCTGCGATTTGAGGAGTTCGCGAGGGCGGGGGCCGTCGGCGGGACCGACCAGGCCGTCGGTCTCCATGAGGTCAATGAGGTGGGCGGCGCGGCCGTAGCCGATTCTGAGGCGGCGCTGGAGTAACGAAGTGGAGGCTTTGCGGGATTCGAAGACCACGCGGACGGCGTCGTCGTAGAGGGGATCGTCTTCGTTGTTGTCGGAGCCGTCTGCGCCGGTATGCTCGTCTTTGGGAGCTTCGAGGAAGCTCTCGACGTATTCGGCATTTCCCTGCGCCTTCCAGAAATCGACGACCGCGGATACTTCTTTTTCGGTGACCAGGGGAGCGTGCAGGCGCATGAGGCGGCTGGTGCGGGGCGCGAGGAAGAGCATGTCTCCGCGGCCCAGCAGAGCCTCGGCCCCGTTGGCGTCGAGGATGGTGCGCGAATCGACCTTGGTGGCCAGGCGGAAGCTGATGCGGGTGGGGATATTGGCCTTGATGAGGCCGGTGATGATGTCCACGCTGGGCCGTTGCGTGGCCAGGATGAGATGAATGCCGGCGGCACGAGACATCTGCGCGAGGCGCTTGATGGAGTCCTCGACGTTGATGCGGTCGAGCATCATCAGGTCGGCGAGCTCGTCGATGATGATGACGATGTAGGGGAGCGGCTGCTCTTCTTCAACGTCGGCGAAGAGCGAAGGCGTGGCGCCCTCGAAGAGCTTGTTGTACTGGTCGATGTGGCGCAGCCGGTGCGAGGCCAGCAGCTTGAGGCGGCGGTCCATTTCGCGGACGGCATTGCGGAGGGCGTTGGCGGCCAGCTTGGGCTCGGTGATGATGGGCGTGAAGAGATGGGGAATGCCCTCGTAGATGCCCAGCTCGACGCGCTTGGGATCGACGAGGATGAGGCGAACCTGCGCGGGCGTGGTGCGATAGAGCAGGCTCATGATCATGGCGTTGATGGCCACGGATTTGCCGCTGCCGGTGGAGCCGGCGATGAGCACGTGGGGCATTTCGGCCAGATCGGCGGTGCGGATGTGGCCGTTGATGTCTTTGCCCATGGCAATGGTGAGTCGCGATTTGGCTTTGTTAAACTCTTCCGACTCGATGCAGTCGCGCAGGTGGATGGTCTCGCGGCGATGGTTGGGCACCTGGATGCCGACGGTGTTTTTGCCGGCCATGCGTTCGATGAGGATGGATTCGGCGCGCATGGCGAGACAAAGATCGTCGTCCAGCCCGGTGACGCGGGAGTACTTGACGCCGGCTTCGGGCTTGAACTCGTAGGTGGTGACCATGGGGCCGGGATTGATTTGGACGACCTGGCCGCGCACATCGAACTCGTCGCATTTTTCGACCAGGACGCGGGCCTCATCGCGCAGCTCATCCTCGCGGACGGCCTGGGGCCCTTCGCCGGGGTTGAGCAGCGAGCTGGGCGGCAACTTGAAGCCGCTAACATTTTTAGGCGCGACAGCGGCCAGGCGCACAGCGGCGTCGGCGCGCTCGTGGATGGCGATTGCCTCGGCTGGCTGCGGCGCTGCCGGCACAAAAGCGGGGTGGACGGCGGGAGGCTCAAAGCGGCTGGCCGCGGGGCGCGGAGTTACAGGCAGGGGCTGAACAGCGGCGGGCTGCATGGTTTCCGCTGGCTCCGCGAGCGGGACAGTTTCAACCAGCGCGGGCGAATCGGGTACGCGTTCCCAGATGCTGGGCCTGCGCGGTGGATGGGAATCGGCGTCTTCCTCTTCGTCCGGCTGGAGGGCGACGCGCTGATAGGCGGGAATGTCCTCGGGGTCGATTTCAGCGGGAGGGCGGCGGAAGAGGCGGGCAAAGAAGCCAGGATGCGCGTCGTGGGAGGCGGCGTCGGAATGATCAGCCGGCGCGGGAGCAGGAAGGGTGCGCGGGGAAACGAGCTGCGGACCCGCTTCCGCGTGGCTCTCCCGCTCGCGCCGCAACTCGCGCTCGGCAAGGCGCTCTTCCCTGCGTTCGGCGCGCTGTTCACGCCAGTTGCGCCAGCGGTCGTGCAGGTAGACGAGATTGAGCCAGCGGGCCTGAATGGTTTCGACGATGGTAGAGACGAAGACGGCCGAGGCAAAGTAGATCCCCGCGGCGGCCAGCACGCCGGCTACCAGCACGGCGCCCTTGAAATTCAGGTAATGCACCAAAAATCCGGAGATGAGCGGACCTGTGATTCCCCCGATGGGCCTTCCCTGCCAGAGCAATCGCCAGGGCAACAGAGCCAGAACAGCAGGCGTAAAGGCCAGCGCCAGCAGAGCACCCATCCAGCGCAGCCAGGCCAAGCCGCCGGGACGCGAACGCATCCAGGTCCATCCCAATCCGCAAAGCCACAGAGGCAGGAAGAAAACGGTCACTCCGAGAAACTGGAACAGCAGGTCGCTGAGTGATGCGCCGAAGAGGCCAATCCAGTTGCGCACGGCCTCCGGTCCGGTTGCGCCCGAGGCGGTATTCCACGAGGGGTCGGTCGCATGATAGGTGGCCAGCGCGAGCAGGACGAGCATCGCGACCAGCACCAGCACCAGCCCCAGAAAAATGTTCAGAGGGCGGTTGCGCGTGGGCGCTAAAACAATGCGAAGGGGTGTCATGGCAAAGGCGCTCCGTCTCCGTGGACCCTCTGGAAATCTGCCGCAAGCGGTCGGAAGAGCGGGCAAAGATTCCAGAGCAATCTCTATTATCCGCGCCGGGAGAGCGGGTTTTGCGCAAAACAAAGCCGGGGGAACCATGGTGTGGACCCCCGGCGGAGATGGAGTTGTGCGCAGGTCAACTGCCGATGTATTTTGTTCCCCAGAGCAGCAGCGCCGTGCCCAGGATAATGCGATAAATCGCGAACATGGTAAAGCCGTGCTTGCGCACCCAGTAGAGGAACCACTCGACGACGCCCAGGGCCACGATGAACGAGACCACGAAGCCGATGATGAGCACGATCCAGTTTTCGGTGGTCATCACGACGTGGGCGGCGGCGCCGTGGCTGGGGTGGAGTTCCTTGAGGAGGTCCCAGCAGGTGGCAGCGATCATGGTGGGAATGGAGAGCAGGAAGCTGAACTCGAGGGCAGTGGGGCGGTCGAGGCCGACAACCTGCCCGGCGGCGATGGTGGACATGGAGCGCGAGGTTCCGGGAAAGACGGCCGAGAGCGTCTGGCAGAGGCCGATCCAGATGGCCTGAAGGAGCGACATCTCTTCAACGTGGGTAGTGGTAGCCATGCGGCGGGCAGCCCAGGCATCGATGATCCACATCACGATGCCGCCGATGAGCAGCGCGAGGGCGATCACGTTGAGGCTGCCGAGATTTTTCTCGCTCCACTTGTGCAATAACAGCGCGGGAGCCGAGGTGCAGGCAAAAGCGATGATCGTAAACGAGATGGGGTGGGTGAGCCAGGTGCGGTCGCCGTTTTCGCCCCTGGGGAAGGTGCGCACGAAGCCGGCGATGCGGCCCGCGAAGAGCAGAGCGAGCGCCAGAATCGCGCCCAACTGAATGACGATGGTGTACATCTTCCAGTAGGCGTCGTCGAGAGGAATCTTCATCAGCGCTTC
>OCZT010002760.1_pt1 | contig 18093 bp, 18 predicted proteins | sample 1539031 | NCBI WGS metagenome assembly OCZT01 (sample SAMEA3539308, study PRJEB22396) | soil metagenome | biome: tundra; feature: field; material: soil | place: USA | collected 2010-05 | depth 0.15 m | reverse complement strand
TCTTGGCGGAGAAGATGCGCTGGGCGATGTAGCCGCCGCCGCCGGGCTCGGCTCCCGGATACCAACTCGCCCACCAGTTGAGGCTGAGCAGCACGAGGAAGCTGAGGAAGAAGGGCGACGCGGATGACGGGATGAAGGCTAGCGTGTCGCGGTGGTGAATCGCGTCGAAGGCGTGGACCTGCGTCGTGAGCGAGCCCATTCCGCCGATGGCGTGGACCGCAAAATACGCAAGTAGGCAGACCATGCTCATCTTGAGGACGAATTGGAGGAGGTCGGTCCAGAGCACGGCCCACAGTCCGGAGATGGCGTTGTAAGCCAGCGTGAGGGCGAGGCAGCAGAAGACCGCGGTGAGCTGCTGCTTTGTCGAGGTCAGGCCCAATGTGAGCGCCAGAATCTTGGCCATGGCGAGGTTCACCCAGCCCATGATGATGGTGTTGACCGGGAAGGCGAGGTAGACGGCGCGGAAGCCGCGCAGAAAGGTGGCGGGCGGCCCGGCGTAGCGCAACTCGGCAAATTCCATGTCGGTGAGGACCTTGGCACGGCGCCACAGCGGGGCGAAGAAGAAGACAGTGAGCATCCCGGAGAGCAGGAACGACCACCACAGCCAGTTGCCGGCGATGCCCTGGGCGTAGATGAGGCCGGTGACGACCAGCGGCGTGTCCGCGCCGAAGGTGGTGGCGACCATCGACGTGCCGGCGAGCCACCAGGAGACGCTGCGGCCGGAGAGGAAGAACTCGCCGATGTCGCCGGACGCGCGCTTCATGTAAAAGAAGCCGATGGCCAGGTTGACCGCGAAGTAGGCAACGATCACAAGCCAATCGAGGTGCGTCAGAATCATCGGGCCTCCATGTGCAACAATCTTCCATCCTAGAGCAAGAAGGGGATTCCGCCGAATTCAATATCGACGAACCGCATTCGTGCGCTAGACTCTCTGCTGGTGATGCTTATGAAGACAATGCGCTGGATACTTTTGGGGCTGGTGGGCGTTTGTGCGATGGGTCGCGCGGGGTGGGCGCAGAAGCCGTCGGACGCGGTGCCTGTGTATGTGAACGAGAATCCGAAGGACCCGGCGCCGCTGAAGCTCGACGGGCTCCAGGGCAAGGTCGAGGGTCTGGGCGGAGACGGCATGTCGGGCGCCCGGGTGTCGCTGTTTACTGAGCAGGGGCACATGCTGGTGGCGTCGGTGAACACTGACAGGAACGGCAAGTTCAAATTCGACAAGGTGGAGCACGGGTTCTTCCGCGTGGTCGCACGGGTGGAGGGACTCTGCCCGGCCAATATCCCGGTGAAGATCGAGGGCTCGTTTCTGGCGAAGCGCCAGTTGGTAATTACGATGCGTTCGAAGGACATCGACACGTGCAGCTACGGCATGGCGAAAAAGTAGGGCACTTCGTGCGGTCTTTGACGCTTCGCGTGAAAACAAGATGTGCGGATGAGCTATTGCTTGGCCAGGTCGAAGACCTTTTCCATCGGGGCCCAGCGGCGCACCGGGTCTGCGCCTGCGGGGACAGCCTGGAAGTTGCCCATCAGGGCCTCCCACTCCAGCACCTTCGGGTTAGCCGCGTCCATGGCCGCCTTCTTCTCGAACGAGAAATCGTCGCTGACGTCCATGATCATGAACATGCGCGTGCCGTGCAGGTAGATCTCCATGTTGGTGACGCCGGAATCGAAGAGGCTGTCGCGAATTTCGGGCCAGATTTTTTCGTGGTGATGCTTGTACTCGGCGATCTTCTTGGGGTCATCCTGCAGGTCGAGGGTAAGACAGTACCTTGGCATATTCCTCCGTTGGATTTGGTGATGCCGCGGCCTTCGGAGTCTCCGGGTTCCAATTCTTCTGGAGTGCGAAAGAACGCCGCCGCGGTTCCTTGAGCAGCCTACCATTGCATTTGGTCGCTCGCAAAGGCGGCACGGGTGCTACCCTTCTAGACGCACCGGAATCGCGTGAAAACGCGCAAGAATCCTGACAAAGAAGCGAATGGGGAAGCCGAGCAACACCAACCCAATGCGCGCATCCGTACGTCCCCCTGGCGAGACTCTCTACAGACTCGCGCGCCTGTGCGTCCTGCTGGTCTTGGCGTCCGCGTTGGCTACGCTTGCGCGCGCGCAGACACAACCCACGCTGCCGCCGCTGGTGCTTCCCTCCGCCATCGTCTTCGACGCGCAGGGCAATCTCTACTTCGCCGAGACCGGCAATCATGTCATTCGCGAGTTCTCCGTCGCGGGAATCATCACCACAGTTGCGGGCACCGGCGTGCAGGGGTTCGCGGGGGATAACGGGCCGGCCACCGCAGCCGAACTTGACTCGCCCATGGGTCTGGCGATGGATGCGGCCAGCAATCTTTACATCGCCGACACGCACAACCATCGCATCCGCGAGGTTGCCGCTGCGACCGGGGTGATTACGACGATCGCGGGTACTGGAGCGGCGGCCTTCTCCGGCGATGGAGGCGCGGCGACGGCGGCGCAACTGGACTTGCCCACGACGCTTGCGGTCGACCACGCAGGGAATGTTTATGTAGCCGACACCGACAACCATCGCGTGCGCAGGATCGCAGCGGGCACAGGGGTGATTACCACGGTTGCTGGCGATGGGGTGGAGGGCTTCGCCGGGGATCGCGGTGCGGCGGTTGCGGCTTCGATCGATTCGCCCAACGGGCTTGCGTTGGACTCTGCGGGAGACCTGTATGTTGCCGACACGCACAATGGGCGAGTGCGCGAGGTGAGTGCGGCCACCGGGGCGATTATCACGGTCGCGGGCACCGGCACCGCGGGCGGCAATGTGCAGGCGTTTGGCGGCGATGGCGGTGCGGCGACGGCTGCGGGGCTCGCTCTGCCGCGCGGATTGACGATGGATGCGGCGGGAAATCTGTATATAGCGGATAGCGCGAACCATCGCATCCGGCGCATCTCGACCTCGGGTATGATCACGACGGTTGCGGGTGAGGGAACTGAGACCTTCGCCGGGGACGGAGCTCCGGCAGTGACAGCTAGCCTCGACACTCCGCGTTCAGTGGCGATTTCGCCGGGCGGTTTGGTTACGCTCGCGGATAGTGGGAATCAGCGCGTGCGGCAGATCGACGCACTGCCTGCGCCGGGTCCTGACATTCACACCATCGCGGGGGTTGGGACGATTGTGGCGGGCGCGTTGTCGCTCAGCGGGCCAGCAGTCGTCACCTACGGTAGCGGCACGCTCACTGCGACGCTGAGTGGGGTGGTAAGTGCAACTGGAAGCGTTACATTTATGGATACGAGCGGTGGAACGATTGTCACGGCGGGGATAGCGAGCCTGAGTGCGGGCTCGGCGACGCTATCTACCGGCGCGCTGACTGCAGGTTCGCACAACATTGTTGCGATCTACGCTGGCGATGCGACGCATGGTGCGGCGCAATCCTCCGCGCTGGCGCTGACAGTGACGCCGCTCAGCGTGACTACCACGGCCAATCCTGCGTCGATCCTATACGGCCAGTCCGTCCCGACGCTTAGCGGCGTGCTTAGCGGCGTGCTCGCGCAGGACGCCGGGAAGGTCGCGGCTGTCTTCACCACCAGCGCTGCGGCGTTATCCCCAGTTGGACTGTATCCCATTGCGGCGACGCTGACTGGCAGTTCGGCAGGGAATTACAAGGTGGCCGCGACGCCAGCCAACCTCAGCATCGCGCAGGCGCCTACGCTAACCGCGCTTTCGGCCTCGACCAATGCGTCCGGCTTAGGACTTCCCATCACGCTGAACATTCAGACAGCCAGCACCACCAGCGGCGTGCCCACCGGCAGCGTCACGCTGCTGGATGGAGCGACGGTGCTGTCCGTGGTTCCGCTCTCGGCGGGCGGCGCGGCCTTCACTACGGGCGCTCTCACGCTCGGCACGCACACGTTAGGCGCAGCCTATACCGGCGACGGAAACTTTCTGCCCAGCAGTTCTGCAATTGCGAGCATCACGGTCGGCGGCGCGGCCTCCGACTTCACGCTCGCCGCCACTGGCGCGGTTTCGCAGGCGGTCCCGGCGGGAAGCGCGGCAACATTCAATTTCTCCGTCACGATGCAGGGCACCGCAATGGCCAGCCCGATCACGCTTGCAGTGCAGGGTGCGCCAATAGGTTCGACGGTTTCGCTGAACCCGTCGAGCCTGCCGCCCGGTGGCGCAATCACCGCGTTCACGCTGACGATCCAGACTCAACATGCCCAACTTGACAGGCACTCGCAGCCACCCACGCCAAGCCACCCGGGCGCTCTGCCAACATTGCTGGCGTTGCTGGTGCTGCCTGCAGTTGGCTTCGCGCGCCGTTCATCCCGAATGATTCGCGGGGTCAGGATGCGCTCTGCGATGATAGTGGTCTTTGCGGCGACCTCCTGCATCCTGCTAGCAGCGCTGGCCACCGGCTGCGGAGATCGCGTCAATACAGCTTCCGAATCGGTGAATGCAAAAATCTACACGCTGACTGTCACCGGCACCGCGACCAGCCCTACCGGAACTGCGCTGCAGCACTCCGCCGCCGTTACGCTGGAAGTTATGTGACACTGCGCTGCGTGTGCTCAGGCTTTGCTACGCAGAATCGGCCGCTTCGGACTGCGGCGCGCGATCTCGGCGAAGCCCGCCTGCAGGAAGCTCTGCTCCAGGCCCGTCCACACAAACGCGTCAGGGAGAGAGCCTGCCACTGCCTGCGGATAGCCTTCCACGATCTTTGCGCCCTGAGATTGTGCGAACTTCGTCGCAGCTTGAATCAGCTTCGTACTCAACCCCTGGCGGCGATGGCTCTTCTCGACGAACAAACACGAGATGCTCCACACGGGCTGGCTGTCGACCGGTTTCAGAATGCGCGAACGTTCGAGCGCAGGGTAGGCCTCTCGCGGCGCCACCGCGCACCAACCCGCCGGCTTGCCGTCGGCGTAGGCCAACACGCCCGGAGCCGGACCCTTGCGCATCAGTTCGTGCAGCGCGTGGCGATTCGCGTCCCCCTTGTTCCTGTTGAACTCGGCGCGCGGCAGCCGCCACGTCATGCACCAGCAGCCTCCGCAAGCGCCCCTGGAACCAAACAGTGCTTCGACATCGGCCCATCGATCGGCGGTTGCGGGGAAGAATTCAAACTTCGGCTTGGCGGCGGTCATGCGCGTCTACCCCGGCCCCAGCATTCGTAGCAGGAAGAACAGCACGACGCCGCAGAAGAAGACGAGCGCCATGCGAACGCCGGGCTCGCGGTTCACTTCGGGGACGAGGTCGGTCGCGGCCACGTAAATCGTCACCCCCGCCGAGAGCGGCAGGCCAGCCTTCACCCAGCTAGGTTCGAGGTTGATGGCCAGCACGCCGAGCACCGTCATCGCGCCCAGAAACAGCGCGGAGTTTAGCGCCGCGAGCTTGCTCTGTCCGCCAGCGAGCATGACGCTCGCCGCCGTAAAGCCCTCGGGAATTTTGTGTAGGAAGATCGCGACGAAGAGTACCCAGCCCAGCCACGTCGACACCACGAACCCCGACCCGATGGCGACGCCGTCGAAGAACGTGTGCGTCGCCAGTCCGAGCAGCACCGAATAGCTGCTCTTCTTGGAAAGAAATTCGTGGTGGTGAGTCTCTTCACCGAAGTGGAAGTGAGGCACCAGCGTGTGCTCCAGCAAATGCACTCCGCAGTAGCCGGCGAGGATCAAGATCGGCGCCCAGTGCGCATTCACCACAAACGCTTCGGGCAGCATCTCCAGCAGCGCGGCTGCGAGCATGAAGCCCGCTCCAAGCGCCACGAAATAGCGCAGCGCCCGCGCCGACGGCGAGCGGCGCACCAGGAGGAAGCCGCCCAGGTAGTCCGCGAGGCCGGCGAACAGTCCGAGCGCAAGCGCGAGCCAGAAGCGCGAGGCGGACATGGTCATGGCAATCATCGCGGCGCTAACCGCTGTGGCGAATGTTTAGCACATCGCCATCCTTGACCGGATAGTCCTTGCCTTCGAGCCGCAGCGTTCCCTGCGCGCGCGCCGCCGCTTCGGAGCCGGCCGCAAGCAGCGCGTCCCAGTGGATCGTCTCGGCGCGGATGAAGTGCTTTTCCAGGTCGGAGTGGATCGCGCCCGCGGCTTCCTGCGCGCGGCAGTTGGCAGGGATGGTCCAGGCGCGCGTCTCCGCCTCGCCCACGGTGAAGAAGCTGGCGAGACCAAGCAATTCGTAACTCTTTCGGATCAGGCGGACCAGCCCGCTCTCGGTGAGGCCATAGCCTTCAAGGAACTCGGCGGCTTCGTCGTCTTCCATCTCGGCCAGTTCGGCTTCGACCTTGCCGCAGATCGCGGTGGCGCCGGAGTTTGGCCGCGAAGCGACTTCGGTCAGCCCGTACTTGGCCACTGCAGCGTCGACGTCCGCGCCGAGCGTGGTGCTCTCGGAGATGTTGAGGACGTAAAGAATCGGCTTCTGCGACAGGAACATGAAGCCGCGAATCAGCTTCTTCTCCTCTGCCGTCAGCTCCATCTCGCGCAGCGGCTTCTCTGCCTCGGTCTGCGCCTTGCAGCGCACTAGCAGCGCCTGTTCGCGCTCGCCCTCGGCGGTCTTCAGCTTCTTCATGTCTTTGACGACGCGCTCCAGCCGCTTCTCGATCTGGGTCAGGTCACTGACGATCAAATCGATCTCGACGTTGCCGATGTCGCGCAGCGGATCGATCGGCCCGACGTGCGGGATGGTGTCGTCCTCAAACGCGCGCAGCACATGGATGATGGCGTCGACGTTGCGCAGGCTCTGCAGGAAGGCGGTCTCCTTGAGCGCCTCTTCGCCGATCGCGGCGAGGTCGGCGTACTCGACCGTTGCGTAGACGGTTCTGCGCGTGTTCGCCTGGATGGCGAGCTTGTCGAGACGAGCGTCGGGAACTTTGGCGACGCCGAGGTGCGCTTCGCGGGGGTTGGAGTGGCCAAAGCTGTCCGTCTTCGCCTTGGTAAGAATCTTGAACAGGGAAGTCTTGCCGACCTGCGGCAGACCGATAATTCCAGTTTTCATGTCTCTATGATTCTACCTGTCGGCGCGTGCCGGATTCTGCCGCCATCAGGATCACTACGCCGAGGCCCAGAAACAATGCCGAGCCTTCGACCTTCTCCGACAGCGGATGGAGGCGCTCGAAGTCCAACCGCGCGGGATTATTCGAAGGCGCTGCATTGATGTCCCCGCCTGCTGCGATCCGGTCGCGTTCCATCGCGGGAAGGATGCCGGCCTGCACATACATCGTCGCTGCGATCATCAGCACCACGAGCACTATTTGAGTGATGAGAAGCCTGCGATCGCTTGTCCTGGCCCTGAGCCAGACCATCGCGGTCGCAATCAGGAATATGAATCCGGAGACGTGCCCCAGCCGGTTCAACCCACTCAGTGAGCCGCCGATGACCAAGGCGAACTGGCGTGTCGTGCCCATGACGTGGAACGCTGTGGGCGCTTCCACAAAAGCGAAGAAGATCAGGCCGCCGACCCATACCATCATCGCCAGCAGCCGCAGCGCGCGAAGGATTACATTCATCCACTTATGCTAGACGAAATCTAGACCAGGTCGCGGCCGATCAGGCGGCGGATCCGTTCCTTTGTCGGTGGATGCGTCGAGAAGAGGCTGCCAATGCCGCCGCCGATCAGCGGAGCGATGATGAACAGGTGCGCGGTCGACGGCGACGCCTGGAGCGGGATGCGCTTCGAATAGTCCTCGATCTTCTGCAGTGCGCGCGCCAGGGCATAAGGATTGCCCGTCGTATGCGCGCCGGTCGCGTCGGCCTCGTACTCGCGCGAGCGGGAGATGGCAAGCTGGATCAGCGCCGCCGCGATCGGTGCGACGATGATCATCAGCAGAGCGCCGAGGCCGCCTCCGCCGCGCTCCCGCCGGTCGCCTCCGCCGTAGCCGCCGAACAGGGAAGCCCAGTAGCCCATGCGCGCGATCAGCGTAATCGCGCCGGCCAGCGTCGCGGCGATCGAGCTGGTCAGGATGTCGCGATTCTTGACGTGGCCGAGTTCGTGCGCCAGTACGCCTTCCAACTCCTCATCGGTCAGCAGGCCGAGAATCCCATGGGTCACGGCGACCGACGCGTGCTGCGGATTCCTGCCGGTCGCAAACGCGTTGGGCGACTCGGTGGGAATCACGTAGATCTTCGGCATCGGGATGCCATCCTTCGCGGCCAGCCGCTCGACGACGTCGTAGGCGCGCGGCAGTTGCTCACGCGTCACGGGCTGCGCGCTATACATCGCAAGCGCGATCTTGTCGGAGTAGAAATACGCGGTGAAGTTCATCGCGACCGAGATCACGAACGCCAGAATCATCCCATTCTGGCCGCCGATCCACTCACCAAGGAAGAGGAGAACCAGCATCAGCGATACAAGCAGAAGCGTCGATTTGAACGTATTCATACGGTCCGTCGCCTATCCGGCCGGTGGCTGTCTCATAGCAGCCGTACCTGCCTCGTCCATCATTAGACGCGGCAGGCGCAGCTTCGATGCGGCTAGACGGAGTCGATGCGGTTCAGCGCGCGGCGCAGGACGACGTCAAACGCCGCCTTGTGCTCCGCGTACTGGGCGTCGCTCAACTTGCCGGCAAGGCGGTCCGTCTCCAGCTCAAATAGCTCATCTTTCAGTGCTTGCAACAGCGGCCCAGATCCGGAAGCGGAAACTGGTGAGGGCGCTGCGGCGACTCCCGAAGCAAAGACACTGCTGGGCGCTAGACCGGCTTCGGAAGGCGGTGGAGCGAGTCCGGCTCCGGCAGTCGCAGGGTTGCTCTTCAGCATCACACCCGCACCGGCCGCGAGGGCCAATCCAAGCGCCCCGAGAATCCACCACTTGTACTTCGCCCAGGGGTCGTTCGTCCCTCCAGGATCGTCCGGTGCGCCGAGGCCGCCGCCAGGCCGTACGCCATTGGCCGCAGTCTGGGCAGGTTGGCCGCTCGATCCGGATTGGTCGCCGCCGCTCTGCGCTCCGCCCTGCGTTTCATCCGGCAACTGGCCCGTGCCCGTGATCGTGAACTCTACTGGTTGCGCGACAGGCGGCTCATGTGCGTCGAAGCTCTGTGCGTTGACATCCGGATTGATGGGCTGAAACGCCGTCGACCCCTGGAATTGCATCGTCTTTGGCAGCATCACGGCGACATCGCCGGTAGGCACGGAGAGCTTCACCGAAAAGGGCTGCTTGCCGCTGTAGGGCATGCTGTACGCCACTTGAAAGCGAGTCTCGCCGGGACGGACCGGGAAGGTGAATGCATAATGTCCGGTGGCGGCATCCACCGTCACCAACTTGCTGTTGGTAGGCAAGCCGCCGGGTGCGTTGGCTAGCGACAGGGAGACGTGGGCGCCTTTGGGAACATAGAAGTCAAACGTATTGCCGCCGTATTCTGTGAGCGCCGGGGCAGAGGTGTTCTGCACGAAGAAGTTCTCCACCACGTTCAGAGTCTTGCCGGTGGAGTCGGTCTCCGCGCGAAGCACCAGGGCCTCGCCGGTGATGCCATCGACCTTCTTCGCCGAGTCGTAGACATCGATGTCGACGCTGGGGTTGCCCGGTTGGACGCTCTTGAAATACTCCGCGCCGGCATGCGTGATGTGCAGCAGAATCTGCCCGCCATCCGGCGCGGTGACGTGGAAACGGCCTTGCGCATCGGAGGTCGTTTTGGTGATCTCATCCATGCCCTGCGCGGTATTGATGACGGCGATGGTGTCGCCGGAGGAGGGCTTGCCGGTGGTCCGGTTGGTGACGGTGCCGGTGATGGCCGCGGCGAAGGCGGTCGTGGCGCAGAGCAGCACGCAGGTGGACGACAGAAGGTGGCGGAACGTTCTCTTCGAAATAGACAAGGGTTAGTGGGTCCAGTTCTCAATCGCTAGATTGGGGATGCGGCTGAATTCGCGCTCGTTGTTAGTCACAAGCGTCAGCCCGAGTTGAAGACAATGTGAGGCAATCCAAAGATCATTGTTGCCGATAGGTTGGCCCCGCTGTTCTAGGTCGAAGCGAAGCCTACCGTAGTTCGCACCGGTTTCTTTATCAAAGGAGAGGACGGGCACGGCTTCTATGAATTCGTTTAAGCTGCGAAGAGCGGCAGCCGAGCGTGCACTCTTTTCCGCACCGAAACGCAACTCGCCGTAGGTCACTACCGACATTGCGACCTCGCCGGGTGCAAGCCGGGAAACGCGGGCCATCACCTTTGGCGGATTCTGCTTGGCAATGTAGATACAGATGTTGGTGTCCAGCAGGTAGCGCATTTCCTACAATCCCTCGCGTTCTTGCGGCGGGGAGTCGATCCTGCCCCCTGCAAAGAAATCCTTAGGCATAGAGGCCAGTGCCTGGAACGCCGAAACGAGACTTCGAACTTGGGGCTGGCGAATCAGGATGTCCTCGCCCTGGCGCACAAGTTCAACTTGGCTTACCTGGAGGCGGAACTCCTTGGGCAGGCGGATCGCCTGGCTGTTACCCGATTTGAAGACCTTGGCTATCGGCATTTTGTAGATCCTCGCACAACTCATCCCACAAAAGTATACACGCACCGTATATACATTTAGAGTCTAAGCTCTCGCCCGGCCGCTCTTCATCCCGCGTGCCGTGAGAGCTTCCATCTCCGCGATGGTCTGTGCGGCCTCATCTTCGAGCGACTTGCGCTGCTCGATGTAGTCGGCCTCGGGATACTTGCCGGCCTGATATTCGAAGTTCAGGTCGCGGAGGTTCTCGTAGATCGCCTCCTTGCGCTCGCGCAGGTAGTCCACGCGCGTCTTGTCCGCCTGCACAAACGGATTGCGCTCGGGCCAGAACATGTAGGCGAAGCATCCAGCAAACAGAACGAATATGGCGATCGCACTCATCAGTACTCCGTCTCGCGGCGAATGCGCTCTCGCAGGGCCGCGTCTTCTACAACTCCCACGCCCACAAGGCTACCTCCAGGGCCATCGGATGGTGGCCCTCCGCCCCGGCGCTTCCAGAACCACACCACCACAAAGGTGCCCGCGGTGGCCAGCAGGAACACCACAATCGGAACGATCCAGGCTGCGTTATCGAAGCCGCCGCGCATGGGGGAGGCAAGCACGATCGCGCCATACTTTGCCACGAACCAGTTCTGGATCTGAACATCGGTATTGCCGGTCGCGATTTGTGCGCGCAGTTCGTCGATCATGCCCGCCGAGTTAGGGCATCCGACGTGGTTGCATTCGAGCAGGATCTGCCCGCAACCGCAGGAGCACATCAGCCCGTGGCCGAGGCGGTCAAAGCGCGATTTTCCCGCGCCGAGCATCACGATCGTGACGACGCACAGCAGGGCCATCTGCACCAGCCGCGCCCAGAAAATAGGGCTGCTCCCGTACTTCACGGGCCAGGATTTCGCGCGCCTAAACATGAGGAACCTTCGCCAAAACGCCCGGAGCCCCCAGGCCTGGACTGACGGCCGGGGCCAAATCCTCCTGGCGTTGCCGCACCGGTGAGCGGACCAGGTTTGGAACCAGGGCGATGGATGTTCCTGCCACAACGATCACAACGCCAATCCATATCCACGCGATCAGCGGATTCAGGAAGACCTTGATGATCGGCCTGCCGGTGTCCGGGTTCTTGCCTTCGAATACGGTGTAGAGATCGGCCTGTGCGGTGGAGTGCAGCGCAACGATCGTCGATGACTGCTCATGGTCCGATCCGGCAAAGTACACGCGCTTCTCAGGCGAGAGTTGCGTGACATACTTGCCATTCTTGGTCACGTCCATGACCGCGTAATCGGTGTCGTACTCCGCTTTCGAGTCCTGCGTGATGCTGCGGCAGATCAATTGGTAGGGCCCGATGGAAAGCGTGTCGCCGTAGCTCATCTCCATCTCGCGCGCCTGGTTGAATGCGCCGCCCGCAATGCCGATGAACATCACCACGATGCCGAAGTGGATGATGTAACCACCGTAGCGGCGGGTATTGCGCCGGGTCAGCAGCAGGATGGACGAAAAGATATTCTTGCCCGTCTGCGTGCGCACCACGTTGGCGCCGCGCAGAAACTCCTCCACAATGGCGGTGATCACTCCGGCCGACAGCGTGAACGCGACCAGTGAGAACAACGTGGACTGCATATCGTCGCCATCGTTCCACGGGCGCAGACCGCCGGCTATGAGAGCGACGGCCGTCACGGCCATGGCGATCGAGGGCAGGATGAAGTTGCGCCGGATGGAACGCAGCGACGTCGAGCGCCACGCCAGCAGCGGCCCAATGCCGGTGAGGAACAGCAGGAACAGCCCGATGGGGATGTTCACGCGGTTGTAGAACGGCGCGCCCACCGTCACCTTCGAGCCCTGGACATACTCGCTCAGCACCGGGAAGAGCGTCCCCCACAGCACGGTGAAGCAGGCGGCGAGCAGGATCATGTTGTTGAACAGGAAGCTGGACTCGCGGCTCACCAGCGACTCAAGCTTGTTCTCCGACTTCAGATGATCGCGCTGGAAGAAGAACGTGAAGAGGCACACCGCAAACACGATGGTGATAAAGATGTAGAACCACGCTCCGATGGCCGACTGCGCAAACGCATGGACGGAACTGACCGCGCCCGAGCGCGTCAGCAGCGTCCCAAGAATCGTCAGCAAGAACGTGGAGAAGATCAGCCACACATTCCAGTTCTTCATCATGCCGCGCTTCTCCTGCATCATGACGGAGTGCAGGAAGGCGGTGCCGGTGAGCCACGGCATCAGCGAGGCGTTCTCAACCGGGTCCCAGCCCCAGTATCCGCCCCAGCCGAGCACGCTGTAGGCCCAGTGCGCGCCGAGGAAGATTCCGCAGGTCAGGAAGAGCCACGTCACCATGGTCCAGCGACGCGTGATGTGGATCCACTTCTCGCCGGGGTAGCGCATCATCAGCGCGCCGAGGGCGAACGCGAACGGCACGGAGAAGCCGACGTAGCCGAGGTAGAGCATCGGCGGATGGATGACCATCTCCGGATATTGCAGCAGCGGATTCAGGCCGGCACCGTCCGCCGCGACCGCTCCGGGTGCGATGGAGAATGGCGGCGCGGCGACGCAGAGCAGAAGCAGGAAGAAGACCTGGATCGCGGCCATGATGGTCGAGGCGAACGCGGTCAGGCGAACGTCGACTCGGTGGCGGATGCGCAGGACAAAGCCGTAAGCGCTCAGCAGCCATGCCCACAGCAGCAGCGAGCCTTCCTGGCCGCTCCACAGCGCGGCAAACTTGTAGGCGTTGTTGAGCGCCAGGTTGCTGTGTGCGCGGATGTACTCGACCGAGAAGTCGTTGGTAAACGCGGCCCAGACCAGCGCAAACGCCGCGCAGGAAAGAACGACGAAGCTGGCAATGCCGGCGCGCCGGGCAGTCTCGCCAAGGCGGTTCCACGCGGCTTCCGGCCTGTTGGTGATGCGGAGTCCGCTCGGCGACGCGCCCCAGAGAGCGAGGCCACCTACCAGGAAGTTGTAGACGGTAAGAACGAGACCCAGGAGAAGGCAAAAGCTCCCGAATTCAGGCATGGGGTGAGAAATCATCGCAAAGCCATTCTCGCAGATATATGGTCAGTTTGGCTTGTGACGGGCATCACAGGGGCTTTGGGAGTGAGTCACGAAGCGGCACGCCCTCAGGCGGCGCCCTGTTGCTCCTGATCCAGCAGATAGCGAAGGTTGGAGAGCAGCAGGTCCGGCGAGAGCGGCTTTAGCAGGAAGCGCACATTCAGGCCTGCATAGTCCTGCTCGGCCTCTTCCAGGCCGCTGATGACCATGACCAGCAGATCGGGTTGGATCTTGCGCAGCTCGCGGACGAACTGTGCGCCGTTCATGCCCGGCATGATGTGGTCGGTGATTACCGCGCTGATCTCGGTAGGGAATTCATCGCTGTGGAACTGTTCGAGGGCACGCCCCGGATTCAGCGCCGCAATGACGAAGTAACCGGCCCGCCTGAGGATCGTCTGGCGCGTCACGGCCTGAATCGCATTGTCATCCACTAGAAGGATGGTGGAAGCGGTCCGAAGGGTCAATTGCTGTTCGTCGCGCATCATCTAAACTGGCCGCCTCTACTAAGTCTACGCACTGTGCCGAGAGAGCAGCCGGGTTCGGCTGCGCAACCTGCTACCCACTAATCGGTTGGATGCGAATGTTGTCGCCCGCGTTTGCCTGATCCGGCATCTTTGTAGTGGCTATCCATCCGCTCCTTTCTACTGGCCCCATTTCGGTGCTGGACTCACCCGGTGCAAACATTTAGAGTTGGCGCGAGAAGCTTTCGTCGCCCACCATCACCACTGGCACATTCGCCGATAAGGATAGCCCAAGTGAATCTCACGTACATCGACTGGCTGATCATGCTGGTCTACTTCGCCTTCGTGCTGGGCATCGGTTTTGCCCTCAAGCGCTACATGCGCACCTCGAACGACTTCTTCCTCGCAGGCCGGTCGATCCCGGCATGGGTATGCGGGCTGGCGTTCATCTCCGCCAACCTGGGTGCGCAGGAGGTGATGGGCATGGGCGCCTCGGGCGCCAAGTATGGCATCGTCACCAGCCACTTCTACTGGATCGGCGCGATTCCGGCGATGTGCTTCGTAGGCATCTTCATGATGCCGTTCTACTACGGCTCGAAAGCTCGCTCCGTGCCGGAATACCTGCGCATGCGTTTCGACGAGAAGACGCGCGCGGTCAACGCCTTTTCCTTCGCATTTATGACGATCGTCTCCTCCGGCATCTCCATGTACGCCATGGCCCTGCTGATCCAGACGCTTGGCCTGTTCAAGGGCATCCTGCCCGAGGCATACATATTCCACGTCTCCATCATCGTTTCGGCGGTGATCGTGCTCGGATACATCTTTCTCGGCGGCCTCACCAGCGCCATCTACAACGAGGTTCTGCAGTTCTTCCTGATCGTCGCCGGCTTTCTTCCCCTGGTCTGGATCGGCCTGCGCAATGTCGGCGGATGGCAGGGCATCAAGCAGACACTTCCCGCCAGCATGACCCACTCCTGGCGCGGCATGGCTCACGCCAATACGAACCCCCTCGGAGTCGAGTGGATCGGCCTCACCATGGGGCTGGGCTTCGTGCTCAGCTTCGGATACTGGTGCACCAACTTTCTTGTAGTCCAGCGCGCCATGGCTGCCGACTCCGAAGAGTCCGCCCGCCGTGTCCCCCTCATCGCCACCATCCCCAAGATGTTCCTTCCGTTCCTGGTGATCCTGCCTGGCCTCATAGCGGTCTCGGTCGGATCCCAGGTGATGGGCCCGACCAGCGCAGCCGGGAACTCAGCCATCGCGGCCAGCACATCAGGCTCGGCCGCCGCCCTCCCGCTCGATCAGGCCCACCCCCACGGCATCGTCCCGGTCAAGACCGACCCCATCACTGGCGCCTCCGTGGTCGACTCCAGCGGGCAACTCGTCTACGACTACAACCTCACCATCCCGGCCCTGCTTCTGCACTACTTCCCGACCGGAATGCTCGGCCTTGGCCTCACCGCGTTGCTGGCCAGCTTCATGTCGGGCATGGCGGGTAACGTCACGGCCTTCAACACCGTGTGGACCTACGATATCTACCAGGCGTACATCAACAAGAAGGGATCCGACGCACACTACCTGTGGATGGGCCGGATGGCCACCGTTGGAGGCGTCATGCTCTCCATTGGGGCCGCCTACGCCGTCACCAGTTTCAACAACATTATGGACGCGCTCCAACTGGTCTTCGCGGTCATCAATGCGCCGCTCTTCGCTACGTTCCTGCTGGGTATGTTCTGGAAGCGCACCACTGGCCACGCGGCCTTTTCCGGTCTTACCATCGGTACTTTGGCGGCCGTGCTCCACCACGGCCTCACGCTGCCCATGGGCGATGCCGTCGGCATCCACGGTGGCTGGATTCACGTCGTCTACCAGTATCCCAGCGACATGGCACAGAACTTCTGGACGGCGATCTTCGCGTTCTTTATCAACTTCGTCGTAACCGTCGTAGTCTCTCTCGCCACCAAACCACGCCCCGAGCCGGAGCTCGTTGGGCTGGTCTATTCGCTCACGCCGAAGCCAGTCGAAACTCATCTCGAGTGGTACCAGAAGCCCAGCACCCTTGCCATCGCCGTGCTGGTCATTGCGGCGGTGCTTAACGTCATTTTCAGGTAAGAATAGTTGTGAGTTGCTGGTTGTCCGTGGAAAGTCAATACACCTTTTCGGCCAGCAACAAACTGCACCAGGCATGCAATAATGAGATTTTAAGAGCTGGATCGGCAAACCGATAATTGGAGATTTATGGGACTCGACATCCGCATCCCCCTCGGCATGATCTTCCTGATCATCGGCGGCATCATGGCCGTCTTCGGCCTCGTCACGCATGGTGACGCCACGCTCTATCAGAGGTCGCTCGGCGTTGATCTGAACCTCACCTGGGGCGGCATCATGTTTGTCTTTGGCGCAATCATGTTCTTCGTCGGCAAGCGGCAGAAGTGGCACGATGACCCCGTCACCCCGCGTCCCTGGGAGAACGAACCCAAAGCCAAACCGCGTCACTAGACTCTATGCATATCCAATTCTTCATCAACGAAAGAGACTATAAAGCCGCCGCCTTACTTGCGATGCGCAAGCGTTCCAATATCTCGGCGCTGGACTACTACGGCCCATACGTCGTCACCGTCATCTGGGTTGCCGCCAGCGTGATTCCGAGTCCTTTCAATAACTATCTGGAGCAGCCGGTCAATCTGCTCCTCACCCTGGGCGTCATCCCCATCTTTATAGGGGTCATGGCGCTGCGCCGAAGGACCATGACGCGGGAATATAGGAAACTGAGGAACCTTCATCCCCTCCAGGCGGTCGACATCGACGGCATAGGCCTCCGCAATTCAACCACCGACGCAATCGTACGGACGGACTGGAAGGTCTACTCCAAGTATGCCGAGGACAAGAATTCATTCGTCCTCTTCCACGCGGAGAGCGTCCTGTTTTTCCCAGTCCCGAAAAGTAATCTCACATATCCCCAGGTCGACGAACTACGCAATCTGCTGGAAGCCCACATGCCCCGCGCATAGCTTCTGAAGAGCGCGAGGTCACGCTCGCTTCCGCACGAAGCTTCTCATCCATCAGTTTGACCTGAACCACGTTTCGACCATCTGCTCGGCCGTGCGCATGCCAGTCGCCCCATACGGTCCAATCGCGATCAGATAGACGAGCCACATCAAGAAGCTCGGCCCGCTCGCCCAATCCAGCAGACTACGTCGCGTGGCGCTGTCTTTCGACTCGGTGAGGTACAGGTACAGCACCATCAGCGTGGCATCGATGCACATCGCTCCAATCCAGCGCGTAGTGTCGTGGCCCAGCGCGCAGAGCAGCAACGGCGACACAAACAGTATCGCGGTCCCCAGTCGCTGCATTCGCCCGAACCCGGCGTCTCGCATGGCTCCATGCAGCAGGCGCACCAGCAGCGCGAAGTAGGGCACCGAAAGCAGCACCGTCAACACCAGCACCCGAAGCACTCCGGGGGTATACATGTGGCGCACCAGCGCCCTCTGCTCCGCCAGGCTGGAGGCCATCACATCGTAGACCTGCCGCTCAACTCCCACGTCCGTTCTGGCCCGGGCCTCGTGCAGCATGGCGTCCGGAGAGATCTTCAGCCCTCCCCAATGCATTACGGCTGCGAATACCGCGGCCACCACCAGCACATGTGCGACACCGGCCAGCCACGGCAATCGCTTCCTCGCGCAGAGATGCCACAGGATCGCAACGATCAGGGGATAGAACATCAGGCAGAATGCCTCGTGCGCCAGCAGCGCTACGCAGCACAGCAGACAACTCGCAGCGGCCGCAATGCCGGGTGACGCGCGAACAAACAAGGCAATGCAGCCAAGCAGGAGGATGTAGAGCGTTACATCGGGCTGCGCGAACATGAATCCCAGATGCGGCAGCAGAGCCGGCGCGCTCAACAAGGCCACCGCCAACTTGCACTCGGACAGCGTGCCAAAGAGCATCCCGCGGAATACGAAGTACGTCATCGCAAACGCGATGGCCAGGAAGATGTATTCGATCGCAAGCAGAGACCCGCGCGACAGGAACGCTACGCCGGAAAGCAGTTCGCCCTCCAGGCCCCGCTTTACGAAGCCGTGGCGATAGTCGAGGAAGTACAGCGCAAATCCATAGTTGAACGCGATCCCGCCATAGCTGCTCACCGCGCCAACCAGCAGCGGAGCCCAACCTAGCAGTGCGGGCGTGGTCCGATCCTCCAGGTGTGATC
>OCZT010002759.1_pt1 | contig 18093 bp, 17 predicted proteins | sample 1539031 | NCBI WGS metagenome assembly OCZT01 (sample SAMEA3539308, study PRJEB22396) | soil metagenome | biome: tundra; feature: field; material: soil | place: USA | collected 2010-05 | depth 0.15 m | reverse complement strand
GTTGGCGTTTCCTCAATTTTTGCGGGTTGGGGCATAATCAGAATTACCGCTAACTTGTTATAGGAGCAGAAAATCTAATTATATCCAGCCATGCAGGCGGATAACATTGGATTCTATATGCTTTTATCAAATGTACGAAATTATAATTCTCATTGATCAAAATGAAAGAGGCGGTACTATCTGAATATGTTTCGCTGCATTTCCTCGTGCTAAGGAATATAATGTACCGCCTCTGGGTCATCTGACCTGTATGAAAAAAAGGCGACACTCGATATGAAAGTCAATGTCTGCAATACAATCCTGTTGGGCAGGAATAGAGTGGATGTGTCGCCTTTTATTGAATATGCCAAAAAACGCATTTCTAAACGCAGTTTCTTAAAACCATAATAAATTCTGTGAATCAATAGCACATTGAAACTGCGAGAAACTATGCTAATTTAAACAATGTTTAAATCAATGTCAATATTTTAAATTAAAATTAAATATAAATGTATGGATAAGAAAGCATTGACACGTAAAGAACTTTACTTTTGATCAGGACGGAATCTACTATGCACCCTTCATAAAGTATTCCTTAATTTCTCCTTCACAATCTATAATTGTAATCTGAAAATTAATTTTTTTCACTTTTGATAAAAAACTGCTAACGGTCTCAAGTTCAAGAATTTTTGTTTTAAAATATGCATCTGTAGATAAAAAATTTGCTTTGAGTTTAATATGACATTTCGAATCTGTAATTTTAAAATCCTTCAGGAAAAAAGTTTTATTATGCTCATTAACAGTAACATTAGTTATGGGGTCATCAGTTGGTCTACCCCATTCTTGAGCTGAATCAGTATAAATTAAAAGATAAGAAAGAAAATCAGTTTCAAAGTCAATAACCTTCAACCCATATGATTTAAGTTCATCCCACAAATATTTGTTAATGTTGTCGTTAGTAGAATTCTTGATAGAATATTGAACATTATGGTGCAACGAGATCGCTCTGGCAGCGGGAATAAATAAATCATCAAAAATAACTTCATTTATTAAGCCTTCATTCTTTAACTTTTCAGCTTCTTTCAATAAAAATATACTGCTTAACAATGCATGATGCTTAGATTCTGTAATTATTTTATGGTATATCTCAATTAGCTTATTTTCTTTCCTTAACCAATTGCCATTTAACGATTTTTCTGGGAAATGAACTTTACATATTGAGCTAATAATGTCTGCTGTGCACGTTAACAAAGATTTTGTAACAAAATGCTTTGTCATGTCAGCTACACCCAAATCAGGAATATTGAGGGATTCTGCAAAGAATTTTCTTGCCCAACTATCAAATTTTTGTATTGGATATGATATATCATGAAAAGCAGCAGTAATTAACCATTGTTTTTCAATATCTTTTTCAATGCGTGAATAATATTTATCAATTATTCGTAACCCAATAATAAAGACTTGAAATTGATGAAAATAATGGTCACGGTAGGATGGATCACGTCCTTTATTCGCTGAAAATATATTATACAATGGAGCTTCAAATATTTTTAGAAACTTTGAATAGTCCGTATTTACTCCGCATTTCTTAAGTAAACAGGAAAAAACTAAATCAATAAATTCATAATCATCGTTTTTTTCGATTAGATGATTAGATACCAATTCCTGCAGTTCATCTTTGTACGAAATATTTCTAAATTCAAAAACAAAATCCAAGACTTTCCTTTCAATGTTACGTTTGCCAATTTCTTTAGCGGAAACGCCAACCATTGCCTCAATCGATTCATTAATAAAACTGTCAAAAAACAGCGAAATGTCCTTTGAGTTTGAGGTTATTTCTTCAGAAAATTCAAGTAATTCTGGGTCGTATTCTTTTGGATTTTCGAGGACTTTAGCCATTCTTTCCCTATAATCTAATGGATCGATAATTGCCTCAAGTGTATTCTTAACCAGATCGATATTCCATAAGCCAAACCCCTTTGCTTTCGCAATTTTTTTAAAACATTCCAAATTGTTCTTATTATCATTACTAATAAGAATTATCTCTACTGTATTCGTCTTAGAAATGCGGGATAAATAAAATCTATAAAATTGAAGTTTTCTTATTAAATCTTGTCGTTCCTCAAATACTAACCAAAAAAGTTGATAGTAGTTATATGTTACATCTGGGTCTTTAGGATCGTCAGGTCTACGGATTGTTTTTCTGACAGTGATAAGGTCAACTGGGAGCATTGGATCAATTGAAAATTCTACATGTTCTTCATTTTCTTGATTTTTTGCTTTTTCTACATCATTCCCAAATTCTGTAGAATACTCAAAACCCCTATAACATTTAACTTTTGATTTGTTTTTAAAATCTTTCTCAAGCCAGTTAATTATTTCGTTATATGACCTCATTATCATTTTGATTTTTAAAGGATAGCTTTACCTACAATGATGACATTTACTACATGAAATAGGATATTTAGTACCGTATAATTTTTCTAACCATTTTAGGCGAAAGTCAGGGTCATTTATTTGTTCTTTTTGTAATTCCTTTTTGTCAAGGAATTTAGGAGTCGACAAATTGTCAATTTTCCCTTTTTCATTCACTTGAGTTTCCATATTATTAATATTTATAAAGTTTGACATAAAGATTTCCAACAATTTGGATCTTCTGAAAGATAATCACCAGAATCAGCGAATGCCATAGCTCTGCAACCGCTACATTTTGAAATAAACTCACAAGTATTACATTTACCTTTTAAGTTTCGTTTATCAGCAATTTCCCATAATAATGCTGATGTTGACCAAATTTCTTCCAATGTTTTACTTGTTAAATTTCCAATAGATATGGGTAATCGTCTACAAGCTAATACATCTGCATTAGGAAGTATGGTAATTCCATCAAGACCAATTGAACATAATGACCCAAGTTCTTTGTGTGGGATAGAGCCATCATTATTTCTACAAGGGTCAATTAAAACCCATAATGGACGATACTTTAAAATTCTCAACCTGTTTCCAGCATCATATTCATTATCTGCTCTCTGAGAAATATATTGATAAATATCTTTTATTTCTTGGGTTGAAAGTAACATTCCGTTTGAATTCTTCGATTCCCCGATAGGTATCATTCTTTCAAATGTTAAACCTGAAATATTCTCTCTTAGTGCCAAATCAAACATTTCAGGTACATCCGAAATATTTGACTTTTGAAGAGTGTACATTACCCTTACATCAATATGATTCTTTATTAAATTTCTGATTCCTGCTATTGCTTTTTCAAAACTACCATTTCCTCTTATCCGATCATGAATAACAGAAGTAGCACCATCTAATGAAATTTGGATGTATTTTATTTTTTCAAGCCTTTTAATGTTTTCAATATGAGCACCGTTGATTAATGTGCCATTTGTTAAGAAATCAATATTAATTACATCTGGAGAATCATTAAGATATTCAGCGAACTCAAACCAATCTTTTCTGAAAAAAGGTTCACCACCAGTAATAGATATATCTCCTTTTTTATTCCATTTGGATAAAGTAGCAAAAATACTATCGGCAATTTTTTTTAATTCTTTTAATGATAATTCTGAAACATCTGAGTAACTTTCCTGATAACAATGTGAGCATCTTAAATTACACCTATCAGTAATATGCCATTGAAAATAAAATTTAGGATGTTCCTCAGTGTAGATCATTATCTTTTTACTCATTTATTATTGTTAAAATTATGAATTTATATTGAACGGCTTAATAAATAATGAAATGTTTTATTTTACTCTGCGAATCCAGCACCGATGGTTAAGTTTAAACTTGATAACTTTAAACCACTGAATATTGAAATACAAACAATAAAACCTTCGTCAAATGGAACAACAACTTCACTCGATGCTGCCATGGCTTATCCCAATAATTATTATTCTTTCAATATGGGACGCTGTATGGAAATTAATTGCTCTGTGGAAAGCAGCACGAAACAATCATCTTGCTTGGTTTATATGCATCGCTATCTTTAACACAATAGGAATATTGCCAATCATTTATATTCTGGTACAAAGAAAGAAGAATGATATGTTCTTGAATTATTCCAGCAAATATCCTTAGCGAATTTAAAATAGATATATCATTCTTCTAATGGAAGCACAAAAAATGTACAAAACCATTTATGTTCATCATCTCTTAATCCCATAGTTAAATCTGTATGAAAAAGGAAGATTTCATATGTTGCATTATTTGTTTCCGATTTCCATCTATGAAGAATACCAAACTCTCTAAATGTATCCTCCGAAGTTAGAATTCTTTCTTTCACAAGATTGAGGTTATTATAAGTTTCTATCTGATTTTTTGTTATTACAACTTTATTTAATAAATCACTTGTTTTTAGATATAAACTGTTTGCTTTCCTGTAGAGTTCAACATAATTATCCCCAAGTAAGTCAATTAATTTTTCTTCAAACAAAATAAAATTTGAATATGCAACTTGAAAATCTGACGGATAATAAGTTTGGCAATCTTTGATTCCATTTTTTGTTATGCATACTATTGGACGAAACTCAATTTGTCGCAACTTATCATACTCAAATAAGTACCTAATCTCAATGTCAGTATTCCCGATTGTTGCTACGTAATCAAGAGAGAATTCTTTGGGATTTTGTTTATCTGCTATTCCTTTAAATTCGAGCGACTCATTAGTTTTAATTGTTGACGAAAATGTACCCCAATCAAATCTTTTTAATTCCTTGTCTAATTTTTGAGGTTTTATTAGAGGGGCTGGGAAAATAAGGTCATTAACTTCAGTAAGAGATACCATATTTCCAATTCCAATGGCAAAGTTCAAGTTTTGACCTTCTAAAAGTGAAAATGAAATAATTCCAACTACTTCATTATTCATATTAATTAAAGGACTTCCACTATTGCCATGCGAAATAGGAGTTGTAGTTTGCAAAATTTGTCCTATTTTTTCATCAAATCTTAAAGAGGAAACAATCCCATTAGAAACAGAATATTCTAATCCTTGCGGATTCCCTATTACATATACATCTTCACCTTCATGTGGTTTAGTCGGAGAAAATTTAAGAAAAGGAAATTTTTTTTGAGGGGGATGTGATATTGAAAATTTTAAAATGTCCATTTCTTTACTCTGAGAAATAACTTTATCAACTAAGTATTTATTCCCGTCAATAGTTGTAATGGTAGCAGTAACTGCTCCTTCAAATACGTGGTAATTACTTAATGCAGTCCCATTTGAATCAATAAAAAACCCTGTGCCAAGAGCAATTCCCTTACCATTCTTATCATATGTATTAATGATAATAATACACGGTTTGCTTCTCTGAACTAAATCGGAAAGTTTTTGTTGAGAATAGCAAAAGGTTATCTGGGAAAATAAAATCAAGAATGTGTATAATAATCTCATAATTTGATTTCCATAATAATCAATATTTTAAAAATTAGAGCATTCTTATTACTCAATTATAAAATATTAAAGAATTAGAATTTAATGATTTCTCTTATACCAAATTTAGTATAAACAATTGAATAACCATTCCTCAAAATATTATTAACACTTTAAGATATTTTCATTATAGCACATTTGTAATTCTGGTGTAAAAAAAAGTACGCTTTATTGATGTCACAATAACAGGAGAGGTAAAGAGCGATTTGGACATCAAAAAATCCGACACAACTGTTTGGTACGGGTATATTAATTTTGTTAGACTTCAAATGATTTGTAGATACTTATTGGATACGGGACTATATTTGGAATCTCGAAAGGCGTTCAATATATGGAATATTGAATTCTTGGTAAATTAATTATTTCACTTTACCTCTTGAGAAGAAATTTCTATGTTATTCACCTCAACAATTTTGCGTTCAAAACATTCGAACTTGGCATCATCAAAAATTGCCAGATTAATTCCACCCATATTCATAGAACTCCCATATTCTACTCCATCAAATCCTATGTGCTTAATATACTCACAGAGGTACTGCGTGGGTAAATAATCCAAATCAGAATCAAACCTTCTTAATGGTTTAGATAATTCATGTTCAAGACTTTTCAAGAAAGGCTGGTAAACCAATTTATTGAAAATATCTTCTTCAAATGGACTTGAAATCTCTACGGTTCTTAATTTGACAACTTTAATTTCTTTCAGCAAACGAAACGTACCAATAGTTATATAATCAAAGTAAGACGCTCTTGCCTCATACAAGGTGGTTTTTTCATCTGTAGATAAGTACAAATATGGGATGCCTTGAGGATTTGCTCTTCCAGCCGTTGACTTTTCCGCTGGTGGTTTCCCAAGTTCAATTAAAGGAAACCCCTCTTTTCTTGACCTTCGACCTCTATAAAAAAGGTCTCCTTCATTATAGGTTCTGCTTTTATTACTTAAGTACTTTTTCAACGATTCAAGGTCAATGACATTCTCAAGAAAGAACCTGTTCTTTTTTACTATCTCACCTTTCAGTTCTCCCCATTGCTTTATTAATCCTTCAGTCTTTAGGTGATTTTGAGTTTTATTAATCACAGGCAAATTGAATATGTCATGATTAATTGATTTTACATCGTTAAAAATATCCTGAAGTAAAATCCTTGCTGTATCATTATTAATGCTAAAGATACCCCATTCTTCTTGTAATACCTCTGACAACAACTTGTCACTTCTATCAGAAACCTCATATAAATCTATGACTGGTTGAAAGAATTCAACAATCTCTCGTGAATCGATTATTATAACATTTGTTGCGCCACAATAATCACAATTCCCTTGAGTTTGGGAAATACCTTTAATATTTGACTGTACTTCATTATTCCTAAAGCAAGCCGAACAACAAAACATTAACTACGAGAATTAAGGAAATTGTATACTAATTCGATATGATGCAAAATTGAAAGTTTCTTAATACTTCCTAATCCTGAGTAGGATTCTTTGGCAGATAATTCCCTGAACTCCCTACACGCCACAGTATCAATACCATGTTCGTCAATGAATGCAATTAGTTTCCGTAATGCCTCTTCAAATTTACCAACAACATCAGTGTTGTCTTCATTACTATCCGAAACAAAATGACGTATCCAAAATTCTTCCTTTGAATTCAGATATGTTAAATGGATTGCAACAGCATAAGGTAAAAACCCTGTATCAGTATATTCCTGACCGATTGTTAAGAAATCAGAAAAGCCAATATATCCTTCATCCTCATAAAATAAATGCTCATCGCTGTAAAACTCATCATCATTTTCCATATAGTCAACATTTCTGCGAAGTGCATTGAACGGGTCAGTTAAGGAAACCATGTCTATACCTATCTGCCTAATACTTCTTAAGAATCTTTTACTATTTATAGCCTCATTAACAATTAAATACTTAATATTATTGGTTTCTAAGAACGTCAGAAATTTCTCTTCTTCTTGTGGGATATTTTTGCATATTATGCTTATGTCCTCCAAACTATTTTCAGTAATAATATCCTGAACATTTGCAATTCTGCTTTTTGAATCGATAATAAACGTAGGTTGATAATTAATATAGTCTTTAATCAGCCTTTCTTTTATTCGAATGATTTCATCAAATCCCTTCGTTTTTGCAATATCGCCAACGACTGGATTGAAAATAAGATTGAAGTTCTGGTCATTCTCAATCAGGGTGGTCAAAGTTTTTTCCAACGTAACCGTTGTTTCTTTGACTGGTTCTATGATTGGGGAAATCAAATTTTTGTTATGGATAAATTCAGAAATCTCTCGAAGTGCGATTAGTTCGAACTGTTTACCTCTTAAATATGGAAAGTACATGATTTGATTATATTAAGATTTTCTTCCTGAGTAAGGAATTTAGAAAGTTATATTCGTTTTTATTAAAATCAAGGCAAAAACAAATGTGCTTCAGTTCCTCAGGTACAATTTGTGATGCCAAAATCTCTTTCTCCTTTACAGTTCTTTTTTTTAATTCTTGCATCATCAAATTATGTAAGTCGTTGGAAGGAATCTTCAGAAATAATTCTTTGCATGTGGTATAAAATCTGAAATCAGTTACTTGTGGTATGTAACCAAAATAATTCAAGATAATATTCGTGTATTCAGATTTCCTTAAGCATTTCAAAATTGAAAGATTATCAAAGTGTTCATTAATTTCAGATTTTCTGACAGTTTTAAGTGTATAATTATCTGTTAGAATTATTAAACCAATATCATCATCAAGTAATGTTAAATACTTGTCCTTAAGTGAATGATGAGTTACCACATAAATCTCTTTAAAGACTTTCTTATAATCACTAATTTGCGATGACAACCTATATTCATTATCAAGTTCCGTTTTAATTTCATAAACCCTACTTGTCCCATTAATTAATACCAAATCAGCAATGGATTTATTGATACGGAACTCATTTAATACATTTGTTGTATTAAGGGTATGCTTTCCAAGAAGGATTTTATTAATAATGAAATTCTTGTATATATATTCATTTCGATAATTAACCTTGAGTGAATCGAAAATGTGTGAAAAATACTCTTGATATGTGAGTCCCCTATTCTCTGTTACTTTTTTATCGTACTTGTCAATCTTTGTTTTTAAGTAAGAAAAGTCCTCTCCCCTGACTAACTCATTGAATGTTGAGTTTGAAAGAATATTTGCATAACTTCTTAATATATCAATGTTTACAGCAGTTTGCACTTCAGAAGTGATTTGTAAAAACAAATTTACGAAAATAGTCGTTAGGTTTAACAATGAAAATGTTAATAACTTATAGTCAATCAAATTCTAAGCCTAAAAACTCAGAATATCATACGTTTCCAGCAGTTCCTTCTGACTAACTCCCAAGTATCTCCGAGTAATCGCTGGATTCGAATGGTTAAAAAGATGGCTTAACTTAACCAACGCTAATTCCGCATTCGACCCTGAACGATTAAATATTTCCCTGCCAAAGCATTTTCTCAAACTATGAGAACTGAAATTTTCAATTTTCAGATTGTACTTACTTTTAAGGTCTTTAAAAAAAAGACCACTTTCGTCATTGGCACGACTTTGCAGAAAAAAACTTGTTTGGCATTGAAATAAACGACCAAATTGCACGGACTGCCAAAATGAATATGATTGTGCATGATGACGGACACACAAATGTTATTGCATTAGACGGACTTTTAAGTGATAAGGATATCCAAGCTAAATCAAAGAATAAAGAATTTGTTTTCGGCACATTTGATTTTATCATAACTAATCCGCCTTTTGGGAGCAGTATAAAGCAAACTGAAAAGGCTTATATGCATCAATATAATTTAGCAGTTAAAGAAGTGGACTGGCTGAATACAACCTCAAATGGTAATGTCGCTTTGCGTGACAGCCAGAGCACCGAAGTACTATTTTTAGAGCAGTGTCATAATTTTTTAACTGAACTCGGATATTTAGCAATTGTAATTCCTGATGGAATTTTGACCAATAGTAGTCTTCAATACGTAAGAGATAATATTGAAGAAATGTATCGTATAGTAGCTGTTATTTCAATGCCTCAAACAGCCTTCACAGCTACAGGAGCAGGTGTTAAAAGTTCGGTTTTGTTCTTACGTAAACATAAACAAAAACAGACCGAAAAAATTAGTAATCAAAAGGAGAAACTTAAAGCACAAATAAAAACTGACAGTAAATATATTGCTGCTGTTATGGAATGGGAGAAAGAGAAAACTGCTTTAATTAAAAAACTTGAAGAAGAAGCAAAACAAAAAAATCCATCAGCAAGCAAAAAGGACATCACTGAAATTATTCAAACTGATAAATCTGCAATTCAAACAGCTTTTACTGACAAAGTAAATTTATTAAAGGAAGAATTGACTGAAAAATATTTTTTAACTAAACAAATTACCTTAGATGATTATCCAATATTTATGGCAATTGCAGAGGACATTGGCTATGATGCCACAGGACGAAATACAGGCAATAACGAATTGACGGAAATTGGAAAGGAACTTTCAAAATTTATTGCTCACATTAACAATACTGAAAAGTGATGAGCAACTATTCAATATCTTCAGCACTAAATCCAAAAAGGGTCTTCCTTTTACAGAAAAGTGAAGTAGAAAAACGCTTAGACCCATTCTATTATATCCCCGATTTATTTGAGCTTGAAAAGAAAATTTTAGCAAAGAAGCCGAAGAAATTACGTGATTATGTTTTAAGTATATCAAGTGGGGCAACGCCAAAGACCACTGAAAGCCAGAAATATTATACAGACAAAGAAAATGGAATACCATTTTTACGTGTGCAAAATCTTTCACCAACTGGTATATTAGAGTTTGATGACTGCAAATATGTTAATCTTGAAACCCACAAAGGTATGTTGAAACGTAGTCAAGTTTCAGCAGGGGATTTATTAGTGAAGATAACAGGTGTTGGACGTATGGCAGTTGCATCTATAGCACCTGAAGGATTTATTGGTAATATCAATCAGCACGTTTGTGTTATAAAAACTGGAAGTAAAGAAATTAGTGAAACTCTTGCAGCGTTTCTTAATTCTGATATTGGCGAAAAATTAGCAAGTCGAAGAAGCACAGGAGGAACAAGACCCGCATTAGATTATCCTGCTTTACTTTCTATTCCAATCATTGACGACAAACGAATTTTACAAATTACCAATACAGTTATTGAGCAAAAACAAAAGAATGAAGTCGAAGTCGATAAATTATTGGCAAGTATTGATGATTATTTACTTAAAGAATTAGGAATTTCATTACCTAATCAACCCGAAAATACATTGAATAATAGGATGTTTACTTCAACTCTAAAAGAATTATCTGGCGGGCGATTTGACCCTAAACTTCATTCTCTACAAAGTAAAGCACTTATAAATTCGCTTTACAAAACTAAATTCAAATATCAATCACTTAAATCAATAATAATTCACAGTTGTGCGGGCGACTGGGGTATTGACGATAAGGGAAATTTCAATGAAAATGAATTTGTGAAATGTTTAGTAATCAGAGCGACAGAATTTGATAATAAATTCGATTTGAATGTTGATGGCAGCAGAGCAAAGTTTCGTTTAATTAACAAAACAAAATTTAAATCATTAGACATCCAAGCAGGTGATTTACTAATAGAAAAATCTGGTGGTAGCGAAAATCAACCAGTAGGCAGAATCTCGATACTTACAAAAGAACTGACGGACAATCATTCTCTTGGTTATAGCAACTTCGTACATAAAATCAGAATTGATAGAAGAGCCGTAGACGTAGACTTTGTTTTTAATTACTTAAAGACAATTCACAATATAAGAATTACAGATGTTATGCAAAGCCAAACTAATGGAATTAGAAACCTAATATTGAAAGAGTATTTTAATTTACCAATTCCAATTCCCCCGTTGGATAAGCAAAAAGAAATAGCAAAACATATTACTAACATAAGGCAACAAGCACTTCAACTAAGGGAAAAGACGAAAGAAGCATTGCAGAAAGCAAGTAAAGAAATAGAAGATATATTATTAAATTAGCCAACGCTTCGGTTACTGCATCAAAAAGACTATTATAACTCAATTACTTAAAACACATCCGATAAAACCTTCGCTTTCATCAACTTTTCATAAGTTGTATATCTTGGTGCTTGTGGCGCAGTCCCTTTTTTCTTTGTATCCAGTAAAACATGACTTATTTCTTTTGCTGGGTCTTTAAAGTATACGATATACTTATTAGTATCCTTATATTTCTCAATTTTTGCTTCCTCAGCAACATGTGTTATGGCAGAAATAGGCGCAACCTGATAAGCAGCAATATATTTTATTCGATTTAACATTGATGATGATATTCTGATTGAATACCAACAATTATTCTCAATAAATTCAGATTGAAACCCTTCTGCTTGTGCAGGAACAACAATAGTATCCAGTTCTTCCACATTAATATCTTTTTTGTTGCCTTCTTCTATGTCTCGGATTTCTTCATTGAAAGGCATAAACTTGTGAATTCTTTCATTTTCACCAACAAAGGTTTGAAATTCAATAATATCAGTATCCATTGTAAGTTGGCTCAATACGTTTTCAAGTTCTTCAGAAGTTTTATCTATGATAACAATAGCAGCGACTGGAATATCGAAGATAATTGCATCAAGAAATGCATCAATATTGCGATATCCTGCCGTTTTTGACCTTTTCTCCACAAATTCATAATAATCCTTGCTGGCGATCAGATAATCGAGTATAAACTTCTTTAAATTCCTACCACTGGCTTTGTAAGAGATACCGAATTTCAATAACTGAGAACCAATGTGTTTATATGGGTCATGAGTGCTGATTTCGTTTTCAATAATGTATAATCGGGGTTTTTCAGCGAAGGAGAAATCAATCAGGTATCCATCAGGAATGGTTATAATATTATCACCAATTTTCTTTTTGATGTCAATGTAGACCGTATTTGTACCGAATATCTGTCTTGCTTTATCAACGATAACTTGTTCAAATTCATTTTCAAGCGTGTACTCGTAGTACTTGTATGTTTTATTATCACTGATTAAACGCTCCATTTGTATATGATTAAAGTATGATACTATATAAGATCATGAAATACTCATTCGCAGGTATTACTTAACACAATATTACGAAGTTATCTCCAATGTATTGGTATCAATGGTCATGGATTTCTTTGTCCAGTTTGATGTATTGCTTCATTATGTATCAGTAAATGAGTTAGCAAATGATATTCAAAATAGTTGTAAATTGCTGTGTGAATGGACTTATAAAAATGTCACCACCCTCAAGTTGAAAATATACGCTAACATGACTTTTAAATAATCGTAATCTGAATTGCTAATTGAGTATCAAACAATATAAATATGAAAGATGGAATTGAAAATAAAAACAACATAAAGAACAAATCTGAATACAGGATGGCAGTCGACTTTTTATCAGGTTATAATGGTAAAATTAACTCCCTTTCAAATCAGTTAAATTTCTTAATCGCTCCTTCATATCAATCGACACTTTTAAGTGCAATTTCTGGTATGCAGAGTCAATTATCGACATTTAATTCATTCATTGGGATGCTTCCAAGATTTGACAATCTTGCTGCATTATCTCCTGTCTTGGAATTGTCGAGAAATGCCACGCTTGCATTTTCCCGACTATCAACATTAGATAATGTAAAGTCTTTAGCTTCAGTTGTTTCTAAAAATTACACACCATGGTACAATGAAACAATAGCAAAAAACTCTCTCTTAGCAGGTTCTGGCATTTCAACGGGGATAGAGATTGCCAAATCAAGTCATTTATTATCCGACTTAATCGGTTCTCAAAACCTTTCAGCATTTAGTGTTCAATCAAGTTTTGCAAAGGCAACTGAATTTTCACTCTTTGCAGAAAAATCTTTATCAACTTTTACTTGGGCTGACATTGGAAGTAGAATAGGATTAAATGATATTTCGAAGAGTAAAATAAGCGAATCTTTTTTAAGGCTATCTACAGATTATTCTGGTCTATTAAAATCGTTTGGCTCAAACCCATCTTCTTTTATAGAGATTAGTCCATCATTGACAAAACTTGCACCTATAGAATATTTTTCTGGCGCAAATTTTTTAGAAATGATTTCGGTAGAGAAAGATATAGCTACCGAAGAAGAACTTTTAAAAAATGAAATTCAATATGAAAATGAATACTCATTAAATCTTTATTTACCAAAAATCCATTCGGGTCTTTTAAGTATGTGGAAAGGAGCAATTGAAACATATAATTCAAACAACTCTGATAAGGTACGACAATTTACGGTTTCAATCCGAGAACTCTTTGGGCATTTAATGTACCAACTTGCCCCAGACGATAAAGTTGCAAAGTGGTCGACTGACCCTTCGCATTATGATAATGGAAAACTAACACGAGCAGCACGGCTTCATTACATCTGTCGCAATATATCCAGTAAACCATTCAATAAGTTTGTTGAAAAGGATATTAAGGCAACTATTGAGTTTATCAGTATTTTTCAAGAGGGGACACACAATATAGAAAGTAGTTTTACTCCGCAACAACTTGTTGCAATTAAGAGCAAAGCAGAAACAACATTAAAATTCTTACTTGAAATCGAGTTTAGTACTAATAACTAAAGACAACAATGTGGTCAGAAAATACAAGAAAATAAGTTTACATTACTTTAAAATGAGTGAGTCGGATGTGCTTCAACAGTAGTTTTATGGTTGATGAAAGTGCAGTATTATGGCTGAACATTCGTGCTAAATATTCTCTCTAAAGCCAATCAGCAAAACGTTAGTCATTAGTGTAAAAAGACATAACCAGTTAATGAAAATAATAGTATTAATAGCCTGTGTTTCAAAAAAAGGAGACAAAAAAGCTAAAGCCAAAGACCTTTATATAAGTCCACTTTTTAATAATAGTCTTGCTTATGCATATTCTCTTAATCCCGATAAGATTTTTATTCTTTCTGCTCTGCATCATTTACTCGATCTTGAAAAAGAGATAGAGCCGTATAATGTAACTTTAAGCAATGTTCCTAAGAAGAAAAGAAAAGTAGGACTCAAAGTCTTGAATTCACAAGAGAAGAAAGAATGGGGAGAAAAAGTTATTGAAATGCTTGCTAATCAAACAGATTTGAAACAAGACAGATTTATCATACTGGCTGGACAAGAATATATTAAACCAATTAGACATAGATTGACCTATTACGAAAACCCTCTTGAAGGAGTTTCGTTGTTTGACCGTATTCGGGTACTAAAAGAAATGTTAAATTCAAAATACTTTTAAATCCAACAACTATTAAATTCTAATGCCATGTTCTTAATTGAAAAAGATAAAAACAGGATATCAAAGATTGATGAAAAGAGTTTTATCGATTTGGGATTTAAGGAAAGAGAAAATTTGCAAGAATGGATTGTAAACAATGCAACTTTCTTTGGTGAAGAATTATTAATTATCCAAAAGGAGTTTGATGGGTTTGATGACACACGTGAACGATTAGATATATTAGCTTTAGATAAGTATGGTGATATTGTTGTCATAGAGAATAAACTTGATGATACTGGACGTGATGCTATGTGGCAGGTGCTTAAATATGCTTCATACTGTGCAAGTTTGTCGAAGGTACAAATCAAAAGTATATATCAGCAATATCTTGATAAATATGGTATACAAGAAGATGCAGAATCAAACATTTCAGAGTTTTTTGAAACAGATGATTTTGAAGAAATTGAATTAAATAAATCTCAAAGAATTATTATGGTTTCAAGAAACTTCAGGAAGGAAGTTACTTCAACAGTTTTATGGCTTTTAAATAATTATAAATTAAAAATTCAATGTTTTAAAGTAACTCCGTATGCCTTGTCTGCGCAGCTTTTCTTGGACGTTGAACAAATAATACCAGTAAAGGAAGCCGAAGATTATATGATAAAAATGGCTGATAAAAAGCAGGAAGATTCAGAAACACAAGAAGAGCTAAAATCACGTCAGATAGTCAGACTCGAATTCTGGAAAAAACTTCTTGAAAAAGTTAATAGCTCGGCAACACATTTATTTCAACACATAAACCCTTCACACGATAACTGGATTACTGCTGGAGTTGGGATGAGTGGTCTAGGTTTAAATTTTGTTATTTCCAGAAACAATTGTCGCACGGAACTTTTTATTTCACGTGGTGTAACCGAAGAAAATAAATATATTTTCGATGAATTATTTGCCAAAAAAGAACAGATTGAATCAGATTTCGGTGGAAAACTTTATTGGGAACGACTTGACAACAAAAAATCTTGCAGAATCAGGTATATGATTGATGAAGTAAGTTGTTACGATAAAGACGACTGGGATAAAATGATGACCTTCATGATTGATGGGATGATCAGGATGGAAAGGGCGTTAATTAATCCATTAAAAATAATCAATCAAAAAATGAAGAAACAAGGAATCGAATAAAAAACATGCCAAACCAGAAAAAATGTACATAACCAATATCCAACACCTCCTCAATGCTTCAGCAAAAATGCCAGAAGATATGCCTGATGAAGCCATAGAACTTATAGGGTTCTTGAAATTGGTTATTGATACAACCACAAAAAACTTTCCAGACTCATTAACAACAACTGATGTCAAGTGCTTTAAAAAGGGTTGCTCTGGAATGATTAAGACGGCAATTAGACCTGACACTGAGGAAATACATTGGTATTGTCCTGATTGCGAAAATGAAGGGGTTATTAGTGGCTGGCAGAAGACGGAATGGGACAATAGATAAAATAATCAGAAAGAAAAACTAATATTTGAAAACCCTTTATCTAAGAATGGGGAGAATTGTAGAACTAATTTGAACATTTAATCAATCATTAAAAAAAGGGATTTGGAAAATTATTTTGAAAAACAATTTGAACTGAGATATTTCGAAATGAATAAATTCGGAGAGGCTTCCCCGACTACTATCTTAGCCTTACTGGAAGAAACAGCAGCAGACCATTGTTATTCAATAAATCATAGTTTGTATGACCTTATGAAACAAAATATTGGATGGGTTTTGGTTTCTGGAGTTATGAAAATGGAGCGTTATCCTAAGTATAAAGAAAATATCATCATTAAAACATGGTTATCAGGTTATTCGGCTATTAAAGGGATTAGGGAAAACATTATTTATGATGAACAAGGCATTATTATTGGAAGAGCAAGAGGTCTATGGGTTTTCTTTGATATTAAACGGAGAAGACCTACTCAAATTTTTGATGATATAAAAGAGAAGTGGTCTTTCTGTAATGAAGAATGTATAAATCATGACATTATTAAAAAGATAGAAGCAATTGACTCTGCAAGGTATATTAAGGAGTTTAAAGTCAATCGGTTTGATGTCGACATGAATAAGCACGTAAACAATATTAGATATTTGCAATGGGTAATGGATTCAATTCCTGATGAGATTATTGATAATAATTATTTACATTCTATTGATGGACGTTTTATTGCAGAAGCGCAATACGGTGACGAAATTAAGTCTTTTACTGAGAGAAATATTAGTGACAATTCATTTGTCCATACCATAAAAACTAACAATAATAAGATTTGTGCCTCAGCAATAACTTTGTGGAAGGCAAGAGTAAAATAGCACGAACGTTTAGCCAAACAATCACCCAACATAATGAAAAGACAACGGACAACTAAAATGAGAACAACTGGTTTTAATTAAGATTTGTTTGAGATACAGGCACAGTTAAGAAGTAGCTTCATAGGATAAGCAGGATTTAAAGATATTATCGGGAGTAATATAAGAATGTCAAAAACAATCAGAGTGGCTTATAATGCTTTATTTGAAGTCTTTTTCTTGACCTTTACAAAACATAATATAACATAACATAAGTTCAGTTAACCATTGTCTCGCACGCCCAGAATTAAAGCGTTTGATGACCATCATTTGTTTTTTGCCAGCCACCAGTATAACAAATAAAGCAAAGAAGGGATTAAAATAATTAAAAGCATCAAACTGGCATTGAAATCAGGGTTGTTCAAAATTACAATAACAACGCCAAGCATTCCAATAAATGCGATTAATCCTCCAATACCTTCTCTCCATAATGCAATTACTAATCCAGCAAGTGCTAAAAAGAAACAAACTACAGTCATAATCACTAACCCTTTATGCGGGTTGGAAAGAAAGGCTGCATGTTTATTGTGTTTTTCAATTATATCTGCCCCAGCAAAGATGACAGATGTCAGCACAAGCAGAGTTCCAATACTACGTGCAGTCCATCGCAGAATCGACAACCATAACTGTTTGTTGCCATTTTTTGCTTCCATAATATTTAATTTGATACTAAGATAAACCAAAAAGGAGTAATAAGTAAATGGCATAAGACGAAGTGGGACAATAGGGAAAACAAATAATTACAAAATTTTTTACCACATTATTTACCACAAAGAAAAAACCCACTGTAATTTGCTTATTATCAGTGGGTTTTGTGTTGCTGTAGTCGGGGTGGCAGACCGATAATACTGCATCACCAATAAATTAACCAATAATCAGACAAGAAGAATTATGTTTTGGGTACAATTATGGGTACAATTCAGGGGTACAAAAAAAGACAAACCCCTTATGTACAATAACATAAGGGGTCATTTAAGTAGCCCCACCAGAACTCAGAAGCCATAATTAAACTCTTTAAACCTTGGATATAT
>OCZT010002758.1_pt1 | contig 18095 bp, 16 predicted proteins | sample 1539031 | NCBI WGS metagenome assembly OCZT01 (sample SAMEA3539308, study PRJEB22396) | soil metagenome | biome: tundra; feature: field; material: soil | place: USA | collected 2010-05 | depth 0.15 m | reverse complement strand
CCCCAGCTGGGTTCGAATCTCTGAGGTGGAACCGTTCTGCCAGGGGGCTCCCTTGAAGGCCCGGCTCAGGGGCATCGTGTCGGGGATCATCTTCCCGGCGACGGCACCGGAGGCGGCGCCCACAAGAGTCGCGCCTAGCATCTTGGGCCCGTTGCTAGGGTCGAAGTTTGGTATGTCCTCGTTCGCCGTGTTGGCGGAGTGCAGGCCACTCATCAGGGCCAAGGCCTTGACGCCAGTCATGCCGGTGGCGGTCGCAGGTGCAAACTCGATGGCCGCCGCTGGAATGGTCTGGATGATTCGGCCCAGGGCCGTCTTTGGGGTAATGAGTTCTTCCGTGGCCTTGTCCTTCATCAACCTGGCAATTGTTCCGTCATACGCTTGATCTCGAAGGGCCGTGCCATATCGAGAAATTGGGTTTCCCTGGGCGTTGGGCCCGGTCTCAGAGGTGAGGCCCTCCATGGCAAGCCCAGCGAGGCCCGCGCCGCCACGGAGGGCGTTCACGATGCCCTGACCAGCCTTCGGGATGATGCCGCCGACGATACGGGCGTTCTCTTTCATGTCCAGCGGGTTCCCCTTGAAGGCTCCGGGAACATCCGTCACACCACCTTGCTCGAAGTTCTGCCAGTCGAGCCCAGCGTTTGGGGCCTCGAAGCCAGGGGCGGCCGGGGCCTTCGCTTTAGGGGCAACCACTGTTTCCGGAAGGTCATCCCATCCCGAAGGCGCAGCCGTGGCAGACTTCGGCGCAGTCCCGGTTTCCGGAAGATCATCCCAACCCGGCATGGTTACTCCACCTTCGTAGTTTTTCCGTTGATCTTCTGATACCAGCCTGCCCCCTGCGGGCCGTCCGATCCGTATACCGCTTGTCGGAATCGTGGGTTCTTACCCAGGGTGTTCATCTGGGGGCCCTTGGTATCGCCACCACCGCCTCCACCGCCTGGGTTCTGGTTTCCGATGGGCGACTGCTTGAGCACCGAAGCCACCACGCGGCCCAGGTCCTCGGGGGAGTACATCCCTCCGGACTTTAGGATGTCGCCGCCCGTTCTCACAGCCTGCCAGTAGTCCTTGGTGTTCCGGGTCGGGTCCGATGACCACATGCGGGCGTCCTTCTCACTGGCGAACCCATCAGGCTGCCCGATCTGCTTGAGGGCCCACTGGAGGCGTGCCGCCTCATTGGTGAGTTTCCCAGAGCCGCCACCTGCGGCCATCTTCTTCCGGGCGTTGGCGTCCTGGCGCTGCCAGTGGTTGTCCTGGTTGTCCCAGTGGGTTTCTTGGGCGTCGTAGTGGTCGCCCTGCTGGTTCACCCGCTGCTGTCCGATGTCGTTCCGCTGGCCCTGATTCATGGCCATGTTTTGCCACTGGAAAAGGTGCTCGGGGTTGGCCTGCAAGGCGAAGAGGGCTTGCTGGGTCAGATGGACATGGGGTCCTTTGGTGGGTGCGCCGTTCTCGTCCGGAGGACCAGGAGTGTAGAGCGAATAGGTAGGATTGCGCGGATCCTGGGGAGCATCATCAGCCAGACCGATACTCTGGATGCCTTTGAAGTTCTTCGTCTTGTTGAGGATCTGGGTAGCCTGGTCAAACTGACCCATGGTGATCGCCCGGCTTGCCCCGACAATGCTCTGGAGTTCCTGCTTCTGACCAGCCTCTCGGGACATGCCCTGGTACTTGCGCTGAAGGTCGCCACGTCCAGTCTGCCCTGCGATGTCGGCCAGCTGGGTAAGACGGTCCTCATCCGTGGCGCCCGGGACCGAAGTGTCCTCGATCTGCTGCTGCCCCATGGTGCGGTCCATCTGGTTCTGCTGAAAGATGTTCTGGGCGGTCGTCATGTCCAGGCGCTGCCGGTCCATGGCGCCCTGGTTCTCCGCCTGGGGGAAAGCTCCCGCACCCTGCCCGATTGCGGAGCCTGCCAGCATCGTGCCGAGGTTCGTCATGGCGTTCTCCTATAGGTCGCTGGAACCAGTGATAGGGCTGGAGCCGAATGTTGACTGAGGCCAGGTCGGCGGGAAATCTCCACCCGTGTTCCCGGGGATGAGCCCGCCCTGTGGAATGGGGTAGAGGGAAGAAGCCCCATTGGTATTTCCTGGCTGAAGGGGCTGCGTGTCCCCAAGTGAGCCCATCATTCTGGCGTCCACTGTTGGGGCAGGGGCCGCACCCGGGTAGTTCCCGAGGGCATACCCGAGCCCGGCGATGCTGGACCCCATACCCTGGGCCGCGCCACCCGCTGCACCCGCGTAGAGGTTGGCCTGGTTCCCCCAGAAGTTGCTCATGTTCTGGTTGCCCTGGGCCACGAACCCGGCCTGCTGTGGCATGTTCTTCCCGGCCTGCATCAGCTGCGTGCGGAGGGCGTCCCGGTTCTGGAGACCCTTGCTGAAGGCATCCGACAAGGAATAGGCCCGCTGGCCTTCCAGGGTGTTGTTCACGTCTGCACCAGAACCCAGCATCCCCTTCCGGGCGAGGCTGGTTTCGTTGTTCCGGCCGGCCGTGTCGAAGTTGGATTGAATGCGGGACCAGTTCGGGCCCAGGTTCAGGGGTGATTCAGAATTTGCCTTCTGAATCATCTGCTGTTCCATCGGCCCATAATTCTTGTTGTAGGCGTCAAGCTGCTGCTTGCGGAAGGCCTGATCCGCTTGGATGGAACTTTGCTGAAGCTGGGAGGCCCGTTGCTGAGCCAGTCCGGCTTGATGAGAAGAAAAGGCGCTCATTAGGAGACCAGCGCCTCCTATTGCCGTAGCTACCCAAGCCATTACACACCTCCCATGAGGATCTGAAGGTTCTGGTTGAAGGCCAGTTCGTCAAAGGCCTCATAGGATGTGGCAATGACATCTGCCTCGATCTTTTCAAGATCGGTCTCATTGGTGGCGTGAATGGTATTCCAGATCGTGTCGGTGTGGGCAATCACAAGGCGCTTTGTACCCGGCTGCGAAACAAAGGTATAGGGCGCGATGATCCGCCTTAAGCCATCTTCCTCAGTCAGAACGGTGATGGCGCCCTTGGAAATGACGCTCAGGTGCTCCCGCTTGTGAATCTTCCCGATGGCACGGGTGCCCTTCGGGAGAAAGAGCTCTCGCCCATATAGACCCTTGGCGAAGTGATGCTTCACCTGAAGTTCGATCTGCTTCATGGTCTTCATATACGACTCAATCCGCAGGATCCATGCTCGGATCTCCTGCGGCGAAGCGCCTTCAATCGTCGCTACTTCGAAGACATCTCGAAGCTCGATGTCAGAACTGGACATTGATTCTCCACTCGGAAAGAACCGTCTTCCCCGAAGTGGATAGCGAGGCCTCCGACCGTGAGGCTATCCATGCCGCACACCTGCACGGGTAAGTACCCCTGGAGGCGTGCGTGCTTGTTGTAAATCGAAACTGCCTTGCCCATGAAGCCCTTGCTTGAAACGAGGATCAAAGCCCCGAAGAGCCGCTTCTGGTAGTCGTCCACAGCCAAGTCCTCTAGTTCGGGAGGACAGAACTCATTCAGGGTCTCGTCCAGATAGGGCCACCGCTCAATGGAAAGCTGGTAGCTCCGGAGTGACTCAGCGTCGGCCACCCGGATGAACCCCACCTGGCGCGTGAAGAGGTCCGCGGCCTTGTTACTCACGGGAACCTTGGTCAGGATCTCCATGCACCCGGTCTCAGCAAAGGCGAAGCGCAGGACATCCCGCACGATGGGCGCCGACTCCTTGCCCCGGAAGGCCTCCAGAAGGCAGGTGTGGACCTCGATGGTGTCCACGGAGTAGGGGTCCAGGATGATGCAGCCACCGCCCGAAGGCTCCAGGAGCACAAATAGATTCGTGAAGGCCCCGGAAATATCAAGCGGCCCCATGTCCTTCCCCATCGTCGCCCACCGGTAGATTTCCTCATGGTTGAGGATCCGGTTGATCTCGGGGATGTCTTGGGGGGTGGCCAGCCTGAGCATCGGGTTTCACCAGAGCAGGGGGATCGAGGGAGTTACGAAGTAGCCAGGTGGCTATTTACCAAGCATAGGCATTTAGAGGATCAGTTGCTACACATTGCCAATCAAAACGAAGGAAGGAGTCGAAAGGGTGGCATCCTGAGACGCCGGAGCGACTACGGTCAGGATGTCCCCGACCGCGAAGGCCGTTGCCGAGAAGGCCACCAGGGACAGGACTCCAGCCGTGGAGAGCCGAAGCGTGCCGAAGAGGGTCCCGTTCTTGTAGCAAGGGAAATCGGCGGTGGCGGTGGGGTGAACCGTGCAGGTGCCCGTGTGCGCGGTGGCGTGGACTGTGAAGGCATTCTTGGCCTGGAAGGTGAGGATCGTCTGCCCCGCGGCCGGCTTGCCCGTGAGCACGAACCCGATGTTATAGACCCCACTTCCCAAATTAATTGTGACGGGATCCAGCACCACCCCGGCGGCGATTGTTCTCCAGGAGCTCTCGCTGTTGTCATTGAGAAGCGTCTTGATTGAGGCGTTGGCTACTATGCTACTTGATGGCGTGAGGGTGTAGATAAAGCGGCGTTCGCTTGGTCCAAGTTCCACAGGTGCCAGCAGGTATTGATCCGTGTCGTCTGGGTTATTGCCCAGGTAGAGCACCAGCCGATAACCCTTGTGAAAGGCCATTGGTGGAGTCCTGTGAACCTCCCAGTTGAGGTCCAGATATTTTGAACCCAGGAGATTGGGCACACCTCCTGAGCCCACGCCGGTCCCTGTGCCACCACCACCGCCCCCATCACCACCATCTATTGTTCTGATTCGCATGCCGCCTCCTATGCCGGAGGAATAGAGGTGACGGTGACAGTGAGGGTATCTGGCGGTTCCAGGTTGTAGTCACCCATGGAACTTCCAGGCGTGATCCGGCTGCTGGACGAGAGGGCACTGCTTACCGCCCCGGCCAAGGCCATGCTCTTCTGCTCTGCCAGTCCACCATGCAAGGTGCGTAGTTGGGTTTCCACGATGCGTAGGATCCGCGTCATTTCCTGCTGGTCCGTGGACCTTGGGATGAGGCTCGGGACGATGCTCATTGGGGCACGTCCGCTGTCAATTCCTCGAAGAACACTTCCCAGCTCAACCCACGACCCTGGAAGGCAATGTAGAGGTCAATGTCGTAGCCATTGCCCAGACCCCGGGGGATGTTGAGGCGCCGGACTCGCTGTGGGGCTTCCTGCGCGAAAAGGGTCCCATAGGCCACAAGGCGATTTGCGATCCAGATCATCACAAATCCCATGCCCTCGCCGTTGATCTCGACCGCTGTGTACCGCTTGAGCATGCCGGGATCGGGTTTTCCCATGGGCCCCGTGCGAATGACGAGAGGGACCAGATCGCCCTCCCACATAGACATTTCAGCCAGAAGAGTGGGCTTGTCCGTGGGGTCCAGCATGGCTCCAGGATCGTTGTCCCGGGATAGCTGGCATTTCTGTAGGCTTAGGATGTCCATGTGATTCCGTTCAAGGTGTCCTCATTGGATGAGGACAGTCTTACCGCAGCCACCACCTGATAGCAGCGCCCGCACCTGATGTGGTAAACGTGAGCGTAAATGTTCCGGTGGCGATGGAAGAAATGTAGGGGACGCAGGCTGCGCCGTTGGGATTGCCCGCGTTGATGATGGGGGCCTCGCAGGCCAGAACATTGGCGTCATTGACAACCAGGGAGGTGGTACTTGTGCCGGGTGAGGCCGTTCCAGCCCTTGGCGTATCGGCCAAGTTGTTACCGCTGACGATGTAGGTCCACCCACCCGTGTCCATCACGGCCTTGGTAACCCAACCTCTGGCGTAGTTGTCCTTGAGGGTGAGGATCATCGTTGTCCCGGCCAGCGAATAGACATTGATCGCCAGCCGTTGGTAAGGGGTTGAGTCCGTGATGGTGTTCTCGATCATCTGAATCCACACGGGGTCCAGGGTGTCCCCCTTGGTGACTTCGATGCCCCAGGCATTTGCGTTGTTTGAGCGATTGCTTTGCGTGATCTTGTTGTTCTTCAGGATCGCGGTTTTGCATCCAGAGATTGCGAGGCCCGAGTAATAGGATGAATCTACGATGTTGTTTTCAATAACGAGGTTGCTTGCGGCATCGCCGTCCTGCAAGAGGATTCCATGGCCGTGTTGAGTCTGGATGATGTTGCCCCGAATAGTTCCAGTGAGAGGGCTATTCCCAAACGAGATACCACTGCACATGGTGCTGCTGGTGGACGATGCCAAAATGGTGTTATTAAGAATCGAGACATTGGTCCCATGCTGAGAAAGAATTGAACAGTAAGTTCCGCTAGTGTTAGATCCTGCGCCAGAAACGGTGTTTCCGGAGCAGATAGTGCCTGTAGCGAGGTGGCCTGTCTCCCCCAGGTTGATCCCATGGCCCCCAGCCGCATAAGCGTGATTCCCGGTGATGGTGGAGTTGGGTCCACTAATTGCCAGGCCACTATTTCCGCTCACGGTTCCACTGGCGTAGCAGTACTCAAACCCGTTGTCGGATCCATCTGTAATCGCCAAGTTGGAATAGTTCAGATTCGTCGTGGCGGTGCATCGGAAGCCGTGGCAGTTTGTGCAGGTCAGGAAGCTGATCCCATCTCCGTCACCGTTCTTCGCGGTAGCAAAGCGGACGTTGCTGTTGGTGCAGGTCTTCAACGCGATGGGGCTGCCGAGCGTATTGGCGGTGTAGTCGCCCGCGTCCTGGATAGAGCCGTTCCAGGTTCCGCCGTCCACCAGGAGATTGTCCACGCCGTAGGCGAGAAGGCAGGATCCCGTTTTGACGTTCCCCACGCTGGCGGGAGTGATGGTCCCGGAGCAGTTCCGGACGATCACATTGTTGGCGGTGATGTAGAGCAAGTTCTGATTGCTGTTGGTCGAGGCCGCGTTGAGCATGACCAGCTTGATTCCATCCAGGACTACCGACTTGTTGACGTTGATCTGCTTCACAGAATAGGACAGCCCCAGTCCATTAATAACGGATCCAGCAGGGACGCCATCAATTACCGCCTGAATGCCTGCGGTTGAGTCTGTGGAAAGACCTGGGTAGACGCCTGCGGCATCAGTGAGGGAGATGGTTTCTGCGTTCTTGCTTGCCTGGGTCCTGGCCCCAGCCCCCGTATATGGGGCGACGTAATAATCAGTTTGAGCACTGCGAAAATCCGTGATTGTGGTGATCGCGGAACTTCCTGTTACCACCTTCGCTAGTGGGTATAAGCCTATTGTCCATCCCGTGGCATTGGCAGTAACGATCCCCGCATCACTACGCTCAACATAGTTGGTTGAACTGGCCGCGAGGCCTACAGTTCCATCAGCCACGACGGTCCAGGTGCCAGAGAAGGGGGTGCCGCCGTAATACCCATACACCAGCCCTGTGGTAGTGACCTCCTTATTTCCCCATGCGCGGGTACTGGCGTTGACGGCGTGCTGGAGGTCCAGGAAGTTCTTGTCCCCCTGTGCGAAGGTGAGGGGGGTTCCAGAGCCCGAACGGGTAGTGACCGAGACCTTCGGTGCCTGGGCCGATGCGGGTGCCGAGGCGACTGTCATCACCACGGCAGCGCACGTTGTCACACCGATGGTTGGCAGGGGGGCCAGGAGAAGCGCCGGAAGAATCAGGATGGACGAAAGGAAACGCTTCAGGAAGTTCATGGCTGGGCTCCGATGTAGTTCTTTGCGGTGTACTCGGGGACGAAGTAATCCGAGGCCTGATTCAAAACCACGAAGGCCTGATCTCGGTCGGTGACATGGGCATGGGTCGGCCTCAACCCAATGTGAAAGATTGGATGCCCGCTTTCGTTCTTCCGGGAAGTGTCTACGACCAAAGTCCCATGGTTCCCATAGGTGTCGCCCGTGAAGTAGAGGTAGTACCGACCGCGCCAATAGAAGGACCGGATGTCCTCTTGGATCCCGAGTTGTGGAAGGGTCTCGTCAAAGGTTCGTTCACGCTGATCTGGTGAGGCCGCAGGAAGGTGTCGTGTGCATTTGGCCCATGCTGCTGAATTCCGGGTAGGGAGCCACCAGGCCGCCCACACAGTAGTCGCCGCCGAGGAAGCACCGGAGAAGACAGACGCATCAATCTTCCCGTCCGTGATGGGGATTGCCGAATTGATGGCGACTTGGAAGGCCATGAGCCCGCGGGGACTCAGATACATCAGGCCTGCCGCCGTGTGCTGGACACTGTTTGGCGCAATGCACCCATCCCGGACATCGGTCATGGAGAAGCTCATGTTCGCCGGGTCCGTTCCGTCGAAGCGGCCGATGCCATTGGGCAGGAGCACGATCATGGCGCCCCCGTACTCCGCCAGGGCTACAGGGGGGAAGGGGAAGGATCTCCGGTAGGCATTGGGGAAGGCATCGGGCCGATTGACTGGGCCCCACACCACATCGTTGTCCACGATCCCCCAAAGGCTTCCGAAGTGGAGGGTGGGGCATCGTAGGCCAAGGGGTGGAGGGTTGAAATCCACCTGCACCTGGCCCTCTGAAGTGAGGACCTGGTAGGACGAGTCACAAGTCACCGTGAGGCCCTGGACCGGCTTGTAATCGATCACCTCAATCTGGCTGATGGGATAGATCCCCTGTTGGAGGGGAATGCCCCCGGTGTCTCCCCGCTGAACGTAGAGGGCCCACTTATCCACGAACTGGAAGGCCGGATTGACTTGGCGGTAGGACCGATGCGTGCTTGTGGTGTCATCGGAGAGGGTGAGCACCTTCACGTAGAACTCGTCCACCGTCCCGATTCGAGACACCTCATAGACCGCAGACAATTCCTTGTACCCAGTGAAGGAAAGAGCTTCCCCCTTGATGAGGCCATGAGCCAAACGCTCTATCTTGGTCTCAACGACCGTCGCCAGCATCCCCCAATGGCCGGCCGCCGTTCCCGCCGTGGAATCCCAGACCAGATTCGAGTCCTCCGGGAAGAAGAAACACCGGAGTCGGGACATATTCGCGGTCGGGAAGGGCCGCCCTGATGTGCCCGTGAGGGTTGCAAATTCCAGAAAGAGCACGGTCGCGGGGACTGTTGCTACCCAAAGGTCATCCAGATAGACGTGGAACCCATCGGCATCCCCGGTTGGGAAACTCCACTGAAGCAGACCCTTCGCTGCGGTGGTGGTCCAGGAAACCTCGGCAGAGGCCAGGGATTCAGCAGGAACCCCTCCAGAACCTCCGGGGATCAAAGTGTCCCACCCAGAGCCGCGAAACGCACTCACACGTGCCCTGAGTGCCGTTCCGGCCGACCAGACTGATCCCCCAGTGTCTCCTGCACCGAAGTTGATGATGGTGGGCGCCGGGAGGTCCCCAGTGAAGAAGGTCGGCTTGTAGACGTGCTCCGAGGCCAGGGTGTCAATCCAGGGAAGCGAGGGGATCACGCCGACCTCGGCGCCCGGGACCAAACCATGGTCGGTGGACGTGGTGATGACCCGGAGTCCTCCCACGCGCCGGAAGGCAGAACCTACGATGGTTTGGGTGGGAATCGTCTTGAAGGAGTCGGCGCCGTCAAAGCCCGCGGATCCCGAGAACATGCCTTCCAACTCCGGGTTGCGAGTGATCTTGCAGACGCGGCCCTGGTCGATTCGTTTAGAGATCGGGGATCGTCCGCTCTCGTCGGTATGGTTGTTCACGGTGCGCAGGTAGGTGTGGAAATAGGTGAACGTGTCTGCAAGATCGAGGTTGATGGCGTACTCGCCATGGGGGGACATGCTGCCGTTGTCCATGAAGGTCAGCACATCCATCCCGACCTCATCAAGGATCTGCTCCTTCCCAGAGGTGCGTCCGTAGATCACGGTCGTTACCACGTCGAGAAGGGTTGTCGGTGTCCACTTCAGGACCGCATTCTGACCCTTGACCAGGGCAATCGTGATGGCATCGCCAGCCGGGATCAGGCCATAGATGGTTCGATAACCCAGGCGATAGGTCACAGAACCATCAGGGAGAGCACTTCCGACACCGACCGCCGCAACGGTGAGGTTTCCTGGCGAGGCGATGACATCCGTGGTGACGACCGCGGCGCAGCCGGGTCGAGGTGTTCCTAGCCGAGCCTCCACCCCATCGATCACCTTCATGGCTGGCTTGCTGGATTCAGGGATGTGCCCGGATTCCGTGTAGAAGAGTCGCTCCTGCTTGCCCACGAATTCCGCGGCCCAGTGCCGGTGCTCTGCGGAGAAATGCCATTTCCCGCGGTACTCAAAGGCGTGACGGGTTCCTTCTACCAGGTCTTGGCGGTAGACCGGGGCACGGTAAGACGATGCCGAATACTCCGTGAGATCCGCGTTGTCGATGAAGACCGCGTAGCCATCACCAAGCAAGCGCGGGTTCACGACCGCACTGATGCCCTTGGTAACGTCGACGTGGAAACTTCGAGCCATGGCCGTCTACCTCTTGCACATGACGATGTAGCTGGCGACCCCAGTAAAGGTCCCCCAATGGGATTCAACATTGGTGCAGGTGACGTTCAGAGAAGCGTCCACGTTCACCTCAAAGGTCCAGTCGTTGGCCTCCGAGCCATCGTGCCCAGTCAGAGACTTCATGGAGGCCAGGACCCCCCAGACCTCCGATAGACTCGCCCTGACGTTGTCGGCATAAATGGGGAGGGGGATGGTCCCCCCATCGGAAACGGTTCCATATCCCACAGCAAGATTCCCGCCGATGGTGATGTTCCCCATGGTCCCACCCACCTGGTTGGTGATGAGGGAAGTAAGGGCCAGCTGGAGGGCCGCTAATTGGTTCGTGAGGTAGTCCTTGTCCGCAAGGTCCACACCGTTCTGGGTTGCGGCACCCGTGAATGCGGGGTTATCCAGGGGCGCCAGGCCGTGGGACCCGAGGATCGGACCCATCATGGTTCCACCCTCGATGGGCAGGTTGTTCTTGTGGGAGAGCTGCCACTCGCCCACGTAGTTCCATGAGAGGTCCAGCTTCCGAACATATTCCTTCCCGTCGCCCCTGAGCCAGCCGGTTCCAGGGGTCAGGTCAGAAGGTTCATCGTCCTGTTGATACGTGCTTACCACCGCCATCTGCGACTCCTATAAGCTGCATGAAATCCTGGGCCGCCTTATTGGCCTTGCCGATGTCACCCTTGCTGGCATCCTTCGAAAGCAGCAGATACAGGGCCCCCACGGGAAGATGGGGGTGATGGGAAAGCGGGATTCTGGCATCGGGGGTCCCGGCCAGATTCGAAAGCAGGAGCGGGGTCGGGGCCTCGAGCACGCCGATGGTTGGGGTCAGGCCGGCCATGGGCGGGCAGAACTGAAGTTGATTCCCACTCAGGGTCATGTACTTCGACGGGTACCCAGACTCAGACCTCCAGGAGGGATCTCGGAGGTCTTCGGCGGTCTTGGTGGTTCGATCAAGAACGGGCATCATCCTCTCCTAAGTCAGGGGCACATCGACGGTCTGAAGATCCTTCAGGCCACCAAGGGTGACGATGCAGCTCACGGTGGCGATTCCACCCACAACGTCCATCGTGGTGAAGGTGAGGGTTCGGGTTCCTTGTCCACCCGTGACCGTTCCACCCGCCACGGTCCAATAGAAGGTGGCGCCGGATTGGGCTGGGACGCTTGCGGAGATGGAGGCGTTGTGGGCCGCGGTAGAAGGCGCCGTGATCGTGGCGTCGGGCCCGGATAGGTTCTGCTCGGGGATCATCACGCGGTCGATCAAAATGAAGCCCGGGGGAACCGTGAAGACGCCGTTCGAGTCCGAGGCCCCCGCCGAAGGGACCTCCTTGTAGGTGCAGTGGGTCAACTCGGCGTACCGGGTTTGGGCCCAGTTCAGGGCCGCCACGATCTCGTCGTCCGTCCAGGCCGTGCTGTTGCCCTGATACTTCGGGTCGCCCGCCAGGCTCCGGGTCAGGTCGATCAGGCCTTGCAGGGTCATCTCCGGCCCGGGAGGGACCACGGACGAAACGAGAAGAGAACCTTCCCCAATGAAGGTGTTACCAAGGTTGGAAGTGACGGTAGCGGTCTCGAGATAATTCACGCCCTCAAGGCCACCCACCACCTGCTGGAAGGTCTTTGGACCTGAGACTGTGGCCGCGCCGGAGATCACTGCCGATGGGGTTGCATCCACCCCATTGAGGACCGTGCATACCCAGGTCGCGCTTACCAGTGTTTCCCCGACGCCCAGATCACCCGAGAAATCCATCTCAAGGGTGAGCGTCTCGCCGGGCTTCTTCGGGACTTCAGGCGTGAACTGGATCATGTGGGCTCTTTGGGGATCGTCAGGGTGTAGGTCCGACTATCCAGGTGCATACATAGGTTAGGGTTTAGGAACCGTAAGGACAAGGGTTCTTGCGGGGAGAACGATCTTCAAGGTTCTTGGGGGTGCAGGGAGAACGATCTTTAGGGTCCTTGGGGGTAAAACCAAGGAATGGAATCGAACCGCTGTCACGGCCAAGGTAGGCGTCTGGCCAGCCAGCGTAATGGCGCCAGGCGTCGGTGAGAGGCCTTTCGTGAGAGACGGAACGCCACCCGCCAAGGAAATCGAACCAGCTCCAGGCGCCAGCGTGGTTGTGAGTGTGGGCGTGTTTCCAGTCAGGACTACGGACCCGGCCACTGGGGTCAACACCGTGATGATGCTAATGCTCGGGACGTTGCCTGTGAGGGTGAGGGTGCCGGGCGTCGGCGTGAGGCCCATGAGTAGGGTGGCCGCCATACCGGCCAGGGCCAGTGATCCGGATGCCGGGACAAGGGTTTTCGTCAGGCTGGGTGATCCACCGGCAAGCGAGACCGTCCCTTGCGCGGGGGTGATGACATTCGTGAGGCTCGGAACACCCCCGGCAAGCGATAGGGATGCCAGCACCCCCGTCCCGCTTAGGGCATAGGTTCCGCTTGCCGTCTGGCCGAGGGTCACGGAGCCGGAATTGGTCACAGCCATATCGGTGATGGCCTGGGGGGCTGTGGTGGTGTAGATGAAAGAGCCGCAGGCTGTCGCGCTTTCGAGTTGTGCTACTCCCCAATGAAAACTCAATGTTCCGGTCCCACTGTATTTCACGACCTGGAGGCCGCCAGTCGCATCAGTGCTTGAAACCTCGGTGGCAATCGTGACAGATGGATGCGTCCTATCTACTTTATTCCAGACACCCGCCGTAAGCAGAGAAAGGTCTACACGCCAGTTCCCGCCAGTACTCCCACTGGATGGATTGGTAAGCGTGAGAACGCCGGAAGTTGAAATTGGCTTAATAAAGATTAAGGGTTCAAATCTTCCAACTAAGAAACCAGCAGCGCGGTAGAGATAAATATCATTAGAGCCTGTATTCAGGCCAGCAATCGTCCATGAAGCCAAGACACCGTCTGGCCCAGTACCCGCGCCATCTGTGGTTGCTGTGCATGTCCCGCGCTTGGTCCATGAACTTGGGTCGGCGCTGTATGTAAGACGATTCGTCCTCGCACTCGCACTCAGCGCAACCGCCCCCTGCCAGTCCGTGCGGACCAGGGAGGAGATGGACGCACCCGAGACGACCGGAACGCCGCCGATGGTCATCTGCCCGGTGGTTCCGGAGGGGGCGAAGGGTTCGTTGGTGGCGGTGCTCACGACCCCGGTGGGGGTCAATATCTTGGTCAGGCTCGGGGTTTGGCCTGCCAGCGTTACGGCACCCGCCGCGGGAACAAGCGTCTGGGTGAGGGTGGGCGTCTGACCGGCAAGGGATAGGGTTCCGGTCGTGGGGGTTAGGGCGGTGGCTGCGGCTTTGATGGCAACCATAACGCAGGCCACTTTTTGGCTGGCGTTCGTCGTTAGCGCATCGGCATACGTTCCCGTGGAAGTCGTGACCCGATAGCTGTTGACGCCTGTGACCGTTTGCTTGTCGATGGTAAAACCGGCGCCATTTTCCGTATAGGTGACACCGCTATAATCGGCATCCCAGAAACAAGCCAGAAAGTCGCCTGGATTCGTCGTGGTAATCGAAGCGCCGGTGAAGGATGTCGCGGGCGATGAGGTGCAATCCTTGTAGGCAATGCTCTCTACATACGCAGAGGCAGCGGCCCCGGAAATAACCTGAACGCCGATATCATCAATGTTGGTGCAGGTTGTCGTGACGGTAATCGTTAAAGTTTCGCTTGCTTTTGCTTTCGCACTAAAAACATCAATAATCTCTGCTGCATTGATGAAAATATGAGCATAGGCGCCCGATGTTTCTTTCGTGTAAGTGTTTGAACCGCCGCTTGCATTATCAGCACAGCTTGATGTTTCATTTGAAGTAGATCCACCGCCAATGAAAACGAGAATAATATCGCCAGCTGTCACCACCACCCCGGTCTGGGTGGGTGTCGTTGATCTTGTTATGTAGCTATTACGCAGGGCGGTCGCCATGCTACTCCCCCAACACCACCAAGGGAGAATCGGCCGGTCGTTTCGGACTGACTAAAGACTCCCTTGGTGGCGGCGCCATCGTGGCCTAGGTGGCGGTGAGCCACCCACCCGCGGGCATGTTCAGCTGGAGCTGGTTGCCCGAGGCCGTCACCACATCGGCCGGGGTCGAATCCAACAGGAAGTAACCCACGATGGGGTTCACATGGCCGTTGAACGTGCCGACCGCGTAGATCGCCGCGTACCGGGCCGTGATGCCAGAGGCGGAAGCGGTCCAGGCGGGGAGGGTGAGGCTGAACTTGCCGACACCGCCAGTCTGGGTGAATCCAGGCGCGGTGCCTGTCACGCCGCCCGTGGTGTAGCCGTTGGCGTTGCTGACCTCATTGGCGCTGATGTCGCCCCAGATCGCATTGGTGCTCGGCGCAGGCGTCCAGGCCGAGGTGAGCAAGGCGCACTTATAGGTCGTCTGGGCGCAAATATCAGTTGCGTCCCCGAGGTAGGCGCGGAACGCCTGTGTCATGGTGAAGGCGCCAGGTGCGGCCATGGATGTCTCCTAAAAGAGTGCCCCGGCTAGGGGACGGGGTTATGGGTAATTCGCTCCACCGTTGCCGGAGAAGGTGTTGGGCGTGATCGTGTTGGAGAGGTGGTCCTGAATCCACACACCACCACCAGCATTGTTCGTGATGGTGTTACCTGTGATGGTGTTACCGCTGCAATTTTCTGTATAAATTCCGGTTCCAGTGTCGCCAGAAGTTCCACCACCTGAACCCGTTGTATAAGTTATTTGATTCCCAGTAATAACATGCCCATTGGAATAGAGCATCTTGATCCCGGAGCCTAGATTATTATGGAAATTATTGTTTTGGATGGTGTTTATATGACCAGCGATACAAGAAGCAAAACGAATGCCACCAACGTCATAATAAGGGCCACTGCCAGAACCATTCCCGTAGAACTCATTGTTTTCGATCAAGCATCCAGTAACAAAAGATGTGTCTTTGTCACTGTATTGCGGACCCATGTGCAAACCGCCGCCAGCATTATTGGCGAAGACGCAATTCCCTGTGATGTGAACGCCTGAGCAGAGGTTCCCTCCATTGGGCTCGATATCGATGCCAGCACCTGGGTCTTGCCCGTGCCCTGAATTACTGAAGGTCGAGCCAGTCACCAGCATCGTAGTTACGTTTGTGATACTCATTCCTTGGCGATTGTTGTTATCGCAGGTGACGCCAGCGATGGTGATATTGGAATTAGATCCACCACCAACATAGATTCCGTCCGAGTTGTGGTAGCTGAAGGTCGGACCCGATACTGTGACGCTCGATCCCGTGATGTAGAGCCCCATGAAACCTTGGTTTGTGGTGCCCCCATGCGAGGTCCTTTCGCCCCTCACTGTTCCTGGTCCGGAAATGGTCAGGTTCGAAACACCAACAGCCCAAAGGACATTCCCGCGGGCATGCCCAGTGGTGGTGCTGATGGCCTGAAGCGTGGCGCCTGACGCGAGATAGAACGTCATATTGCTGCCGAGTTCGATGCCGTTGCCCGCCGTGGATCCTGCATAGGTGTTGACCATGTAGGTTCCAGAGGGCACGTAGACCGTCCCGCCCGTTCCGGCTACGGCGTTCACGCACGCCTGAATCGCCGCCGTGTCATCGTGCGACCCATCGCCGTAGGCGTTGTAGGGTGAACTCTTGACGCTCGTTCCAGTCACACCGGAAGAAGTGGTGACGCTGGCAAGGCCAGACGTGTAGAGGGTCCAGACTCCCGTGAGACCATTCAGAGTCTCGGCGGTGGTCTTCGTATAGAAGGTCGTGCTTGAGACGCGCCCAGAGAAAGTCCCAGTGGTGTTGGAATCAAGCAGTGTGGTTCCACCCGAATCGGAATAGACGTAGTCGGTCTGGTTCCGAACCCCATCCGAATCAGTGATGTGGCCAATGACGCCGAAGCCCGTGCTGGTAATTCCAGAAAAGGTGGGAACCGCATTGACGGTTGCGGCGTCAGAGCCAGAGGACGTGGTGGTGACGCTGATCGGCGTGCCGCTCGTATCCGAGCAATTCCCGGTGAAACTGGCCCCATCACAGCTCACCACGTAGACCGTGTAGGTAGTGCCGGGCGTCAAACCACTCAGAACCTGAGCGTGGGCATTGTAAGACAGTGAATTTTCTGGATTCGAGGTGCTCCATGCGCCACTACCAATACGATAATGCGTTTGCCCGGTTCCATATTTGTTGAGGTTCCAGGAGATCGTGAATCCGGTCGTAGTGATCGAAGAGGCAGCAACATTCGTGATGATTGGGCCCACAGCGTTGACCGTGACGGCGCAGGTCCCGGTCTTCGTGCCGTCCTGGGCACTCGTAGCCGTCACCGTGTCGCTGCCTGACGTGGCCGGGGCCGTATAGACGGCGCCCACGAAGGAGCCCCGCGCGGCGGTCCAGTTCACTGCCGAGCTATAGGAACCCGTTCCGCTGACCGTTGGGGTGAAGGTCTGGGTGGCACCCACATTGATCGAGAGCGTGGATGGGCTCACCGAGACCGAGGTGATGGTCGAGCCGGCCTGGGCCGTGGTGAAAGTGTAGTCGTTCGAGAAAACAGAATTCGAAGCGGCGTCAATCGACTGCGCTTTGAAGTGATAGAGCGTGTTGGCTGACAGTCCGGTGATCGCCTGGGAGTGCGACGTGACCAGTGAAGTATCGAGCGTTGTGGAGAGCCCATACGAGGTGGTCGTCCCACAGAAAACTTGACTCGATGATGCGGTGGTCGTTCCCCATGTGAATGTCGCGCCGGTCGTCGTGATGGATGATGCGGCGGGGGGCGTGGTGATGACCGGCCCGGGCGGAGGTGGCGGTGGTGCACTGTTCGTCGCCCATGGCGGAGTGGCCCAGAAGGGTTTGCCCTGAGCCATCCGTAGGACTTGCCCTTCGGCGCCGGGGCCGAGCCGCAAGGGGGCGCCATTGGCCCCACCGATGACGATGTCCCCAGGGGCCACCATCGGGTTGGCCATGGTCTTTACGGCCGGTGTTGGCGCAGCTAGGGCCAGGAAGGACAGGGCAAGGGCCAGCTTCTGGATCATGGATCAGCCTTCCGAGGGGAGAAAGTCGTAGATGGACCGGACGCCGCTCTCGCCTGATTCGCCCATGCCGCGAAGATCACAGAGTTCTGCGCGGAACTGACTTGCCGACGCCGCCGCGGCCCTGGGATCGAGATCCTGAAGGAGGATCGATCTGGCGTAGGCAATGAATGCGGTCTCCGCCTCGTTCGGGAAGGCAAAAGATTCAGGGTGCGAGGCCCGGGTCGGCGCCCAGCTGTAGGTGATGCGCAGTGGGTAGGTCCCGTCTGAGGGGTACTCGAGGAACAAGGTCGAACCACGCAAGCCCCAGGCCGAGGGTTCCCCAGCCTGCTGGCTCTCCACGTGCTGGCTCTGGTTCTCCAGGAAGACCGGCGCCAGTTCACTAAGGCGGAGCCACAGGCCGCGGGAGTCCGTGGGGTCCCGGTAGAACACCTGATCCACCCGGTTCAACTCCTGGTCTGGAGGAAGGGGGACGGTCAGCCGAGACACACCGGGCTTCAGGGTGGTGAACACTTCCCCCTTGAGCAGGTTACTCAGGCGGGCAATGGTAATCCCGGCCTCCATGAGAGCTGATCTCATGGCGCCGGGGAGAATTTCGGGACGGGACGTGACCTTGAAGAACAGATCACGGATGTTAATTACGGTCATGGCCCGCTCCCGTGCTGTGACGAGGTGCTACTTGATTTCGACGCGGCTTGCCGCCTCGGCATCCTTGGGGTCATCGCCCAGGGTCTGGCCCGCGGTGGCGTTCTTCGCCAGGACGCTTTCTTCCTTCTGCTTCTCCGAAGCGATCTGGTCAATGAGGGTGGCCCGGGTCTGGG
>OCZT010002756.1_pt1 | contig 18107 bp, 13 predicted proteins | sample 1539031 | NCBI WGS metagenome assembly OCZT01 (sample SAMEA3539308, study PRJEB22396) | soil metagenome | biome: tundra; feature: field; material: soil | place: USA | collected 2010-05 | depth 0.15 m | reverse complement strand
CGAGAATGCTGCCTCCAATAATTTAAATAAAGCTTCCGTTTTACAAACAGGTGGCAATCTTATGTTAGTTGCAGGAGGTATTGAAATGAACTTTAATAAAATTGCATTGGGTGCAAATGTTCAATTACCTGTGTCACAAAATTTTGCTGAAGGGCAAACACAGGCAAAACTGAAAGGTTTGTTACATGTTACGTTCGCATTGTAAGAATCTATTTTTTATCTGTATTAAATCTTACAGAAGCTCCAATTGCTATTGACCAGTCAGGCGCTGATTTTGTAAGTCCTGCAACAGATGAAATATCTATCTTACAATTATTGTTTATCTGCAAAGAAAGCCCGGCATCAAAGTTATGCTGAGGTAAAAATCAAGACTCCTTTGAAACTTTGGAATTGGTATTGGATTCAATATGTTTTAAAATTTGAAGCATGATTTCATTTTGATTTTCGAGATGAATCAGGATTGTTTCATTCTCTACTTCTGCCAATTCATTTATTTTCAAATCCGTTTCTGCTCTAACATCTGCATGATGAGATTGTAAGTTTTGTCCAATCATGATTAAAGGCATTAAAAACAGTTGAATCATATTGGAAATAAATAACCAAAAAACGAATGCCGGAAAAGGGTCAAATCGTAAGGTAGGAGCAAAAATATTCCATCCCAGCCAAAGAATTGTCCAAAGAAAAATTATGACAAAAAATCGCATACTTCCTACATGATTAGTAATCCATAATGCTAGTTTATCAAGTTTTGAGGCATTTTTAGTGTCTGTTTTTAATGTTTTGATGTATGCGTCTCTACGACGTTTTAACTCTTCTAATTTAAGCGGAATATTCTGCGGCATAAATAAAATTTATTTGTATTACCTTATAATGTTAATGATATATTGTGTAAATGTTATGAATTTTATTCGCTTGAATAAGATTTATTTTTAAATTCTTTTCAAGATTGATTACCCAGACTTTGAGTAACCGGGGAAATATAAGATTCATTTTTAAGGTTAAGCTTTTCTCAATAAACTTTCCATTATTAGAAAGAAAGTCTGACCATGCCTATTTTTTTCCGGTTCTTTACCTTAATTTTCAAAAAAAAATTAATAAATGAAGAAAAGATTTCTCAGTATACTATTGATCTTTGTAAGTTACAAGTGTTTGTCTCAAACCTATATTTCTTTGGCGCCAAGTCTAACCAACACAGCAGGAACAATTGCTGATAAATCCAATATCGCTCTTGAAGTAGGCCAACAATGGGATGTATTTAGCCTGGGTATAGACCTTGGAAAGACTACCATGAGTCGGGTGACTGTTAGAGATACAAGTGCTTATTTGGAACTACGTCCTAACTTGAATATATTTCAACAAGGAAAGTTCACCAACACGTTTACAGCAGGTATCGGCTATATCTTTCATGCAAAGGAAAATCTGCTAACAGAGCTTACATCAGGAATCGAATATGCCTTTACGCAAAAGCTGCATTTTAATGTGTTTTTTGGGCAATATTTTTATAGCGGAAGAGAATCTGCCAGTAATGTAACATTCTTTGGCATTTCTGCGATGTTGTATTTTGCACCTACCCAATCTGGGCCACTCATTAAACAAAAATCAAAATGAATATATCAAGCTACGAAGCAATATCATTCAAATTGCTAAAAAAAATAATTTCGGTTTAAGTATAGTATTGGATTATTACAAAAACCATTGAGGGCGAAAAACGAAAGATCAATTACAAAATACAGAGTGAAACATTATCCTCTAATTTAGGCAAAGGAGAGATTTATTATTTTGTTTGTCCGTTTTCTTTCAAACGTTGCAAAGTCCTTTATATGGGTTATGGCTCCTTATACTTTAAAAGTAGAAAGGCATACAGACACCGGATATATTACGCCTCACAGCTTAGCAGCTATTTGGATAAACACAATGATAAATACTGGAGCCTGGAAAGGAGATTAGAAAAGCTATACATCAAACATCCTAAAACCCATAGTTTGTTACCTAAAAGCTTAAAACGCTTACTCAGCTCAGAAGTTAAATTTTATTATTATTAACAATTTGCAACCTATTTTTGCGTTCATTTTTTGTGATGCGTTATTTCCAAAACCATATCTGCAGATTAATTGCGTTTGTAATTGCATTGCAGATACTTAATATGAGCATTGATTCCCCTAACGCTCAAATGCCTGCCAATGCTGCAAATGCGGATGACTTCAATTATATAGATACTTACGTTGAATACATTGCAGAGGTAATTTTAAAATATGATAATGCCATTCCGGAATCTAAAGACAGGCAGCAAAAAGAATTGCAAATGCAAAAGCAATTTGAGCTTGTATTCCAAAAATTTGAACCCATTACTATTTCTTTTTTTGAAGAAATAATTAAAAAGCGCTTTATAAATTTTTCTGATAAATATGCATATCAGTTTATAAAAGAGATTAATCCCCCGCCACCCAAGGCTTGTTAATCAGGATGTAATCCTGAAACTTGACTTCTCATTCTAAATTTCTCATTTTAATTATCATATCATGAATTTATGTACATGGTATCGGCAACAATTATACTTTATAACTGTATTGCTGATAATAATCCTTCAATCTTTTAGTGCAAAAGTGTTTGCTCAACTAGATACGGTGAATATTAATTTACAGCAGGCAGAAAAGTTATTTCTTGAAAATAATTTATCGCTGCTGGCAGCAAGGTATAATATTGATGCTAATCGTGCTTTGATACGCCAGGCAAAGCTTTGGGACAATCCTGTAGTGTCGACTGATCAAAATATTTATGACAATCAGGGTGGATTTTTTAAGCACGGAGATAATAGTGGCCAAGTGTATGTGCAGGTGATGCAATTAATAAAAACTGCTGGTAAAAGAAATAAGCTTGCACAGCTTGCGGAAGATAATACAACAATTTCTGCGGAGCAATTTGATGACATTGTTAGAACACTTAGGTATATTTTAATAAGCGATCTTTTTGAAATTGCACATCAGCTTAAATTAAAAAATGTTTATGACAGCGAAATAACAGAATTGCAAAAGTTGGTGAGAGGAATGGATATTCAGTTGCAGGCTGGTAATATTTCAGTGAAAGATAACATGCGTGTGAAGGCATTATTGTTTAGTCTTCAGAATGAATTAGTGAACGTTGAGGCTACTATAATACCTGTGCAAAGTGAAATTAAATTGTTACTGAAAAATAATGACAGTGTTTTTATAAAACCTTCATTCAATTATTATTTGCCTGATCTTATAAAAACTGTATTACCAGAAAGGCAGCAGCTTATACAAACGGCTTTAGAGAATCGCCCTGATGCAAAAATTGCGAAAACACAATTGGATTATCAAACGCATAATCTGATTTATCAAAAAGCATTAGCTAAACCGGACATCAGCATTGGTACTGAATTTGACCAGCACAGCAGTTATGCTCCCGACTATGTAGGGCTTGCAGTTTCTTTTCCATTAAATATTTTGAATAAGAACCAGGGAAATATTGCTTCTGCTCAATTTAATATAAAGCAGCAGCAGGTTGTGTTAGATGCACAAAATGCCAAAATTGTAAACGATGTATCAACCGCTTTTGATAAAATAAAATTTTACCAGCAGGTAAATAATCTTCAGCAACTTGATTTTTCGCAGCAGTACGATAAGCTTTTTCAAAACATGCTGAACAGTTATCAGCAAAGGCAAATAAGCCTTTTAGAGTTTATTGATTTTACTGATGCTTATAAAGATTCAAAATTAAAATTGCTTGATCAGCATACTGCTTTGATAAGATCACTTATTGAATTGAATTATACTGTTGGCAGAGATATGATCATCATTAACAAATAAAATTGCAGTCATGAAAAAAAATTATTTATACATACTCGTTATTTTTTCAATCTTCATTTCGTGTAAAAGCAGGCAGACAACTGTTATTAAAAAAGACCCGGTCATTTCTGATTCAATGGCAAAAATGATAACAATAGATACAGTGAAATTTGATAATATAGAAGATCAGCTAACATTAAGCGGTGAAGTGGGTTATGATGATAATAAAGTAGTAAAAGTTTTTCCCAATGCAAGCGGACAGGTTGTTAGTGTGAATGTTTCCCTTGGCGACAGAGTTAGCCAGGGTCAGGCTCTTGCAGTAATAAGAAGCGCTGATGTTGCCGGAAATTATTCTGATCTTAAAAGCGCTAACAGTGATGCATCAATTGCACAAAAGGAATATAAAAATGCCGAGCAATTATATCAGAACGGCATCAGCAGCGAGAAGGAATTTATCCAGGCAAAGCTGCAATATGAAAAAGCAATGACAGCAGTGAACAAAGTTCACATGCAGATTGCGATCAATGGCGGAGGCAGAACAAGCGCCAGTGGCTCTTATGTTATTGCTTCACCAAGAAACGGATTTATTGTAGAAAAAAATATTAATACCGGCAGTTTTATACGCAATGATAACGGGCAAAATTTATTTACCATTTCTGACATGCAGGATGTATGGGTTTGGGCAAGTGTATTTGAAACTGATATACAAAAAGTAAAGCATGGATATACAGCAGACATTACTACTCTTTCATATCCTGACAGAGTTTTTCATGGCAGAGTTGATCAGGTAAATTCTGCCCTGGATCCTTTAAGTAAGGCAATGAAAGTGAAAATAGTGTTGCCAAATACAGATATGCTACTCAAGCCGCAGATGTTTACCAAGATCACAATAAATAATAAAACAGATGAAAAGGCATTGGTGATTCCATCCAGTGCAATTGTATTTGATGGTGGTAAAAATTATGTTCTTGTATATAAAAATAATTATGATGTAAAGGCGCAGGAAGTACAGATATTAAAGCAGGTTGGAGACAAAAATTATATCCAATCAGGATTGAAGGAAGGTGATCTGATCATTAGTAAAAACCAGATCCTTATTTACAATGCTCTAAATGATGAATAAATAATTTTATCAATACTTATAAAAAAATACTTCCGTGGTTAAACTTATCAAAAATATTATTCATTTTTCTTTACGTCATCGTTACTTCGTATTTTTTTTAACTGGTGTTTTGGTTGTGATAGGAATATGGAGTTATGAAAATACTCCTATTGAAACCTTTCCGGATGTTACCAATACACAAATAATTATTATTTGCCAATGGTCCGGTAGGAGTGCAGAAGAGGTTGAAAAATTCATTACAATACCTCTTGAAGTGGCACTAAATTCTGTGCAGAAAAAAGTTAATTTAAGAACCACATCCGCATTCGGGTTGAGTTATATAAGAATAATTTTTGATGACGATGTGGATGACGCATTTGCACGGCAGCAGGTATTAAGCCGGCTGGGCAATGCCAATCTTCCGGATGGTGTGGTGCCTGATGTGGAACCACCATACGGGCCTATAGGAGAGGTTTACAGGTACACGCTAACCGGCAAAAATTATTCAATAAGAGACCTTACAACTATACAGGATTGGGTGCTGGACAGGCAATTTAAAAGCGTGCTGGGTGTTGCTGATGTAAACAGTTTTGGTGGTGAAGAAAAAATATTTGAGATAAGCGTAAACCCAAATCTTCTTAATCAATATAATCTTAGCTCGTTAGATGTTTATAATGCAGTAACAAAAAGTAATCTAAATGTTGGCGGGGATATTATTGAAAGAAACGGGCAGGCGTTTGTTGTAAGGGGTATTGGATTGCTCAATGATATACCTGATATTGAAAATATTATTATTACCAACATTAATGGAGTTCCTATCCTGGTAAAGAATGTTGGCACAGTTAAAGAAGGCGCAAAGCCAAGGTTGGGGCAGGTTGCAAGAGATTTTAATAAAGATGTGATTGAAGGAATTATAGTAATGAGAAAGGGAGAAAATCCCAAAGAGGTGCTGGATCGTATTCATGAAAAAGTAAAAGAGCTTAATGAAAATATTTTGCCAAGAGGAGTGAAGATTGATACGTTTTATGACAGAACAAATCTGATGGACTTTGCTACAGACACTGTTCTTCATAATTTACTGGAAGGTGTGATCTTAGTTACTGTGATCGTATTACTTTTTATGGCAGACTGGCGAACAACTGTAATTGTCGGTATCATAATTCCTTTATCATTATTGTTTGCTTTTATCTGCATGCGTTTAAAAGGAATGTCCGCAAATCTGTTAAGCATGGGTGCAGTTGATTTTGGAATTATTATAGATGGTGCGGTGGTAATGGTAGAAGGATTGTTTGTAACGCTTGATCATAAAGCAAAGCAGGTAGGCATGCAGAAATTTAATAAGCTTGCAAAACTTGGTATTATTAAACAAAAAGGAACGGAGATGGGTAAAGCGATCTTCTTTTCTAAATTAATTATTATCACCTGTCTCATTCCAATTTTTGCTTTTCAAAAAGTAGAAGGAAAAATGTTTTCGCCGCTGGCTTATACGCTGGGCTTTGCTTTGTTAGGTGCGCTTCTTTTTACACTCACTTTGGTTCCTGCTTTATCAAGTGTTTTACTGAGAAAAAATGTTAGGGAGAAACACAATCCAATTGTTTTATTTTTTGAAAGAGGAGTTGGAAAGTTATTTAATGTTACGTATAAAAATAAAAGAACAAGTTTGCTTATTGTCCTTGCTATAATGGCTGTTACATTCTTTTCTGCAAAATTTTTAGGAACAGAATTTTTACCTGAATTAAATGAAGGGGCATTATGGGTAGAGGCAGAATTGCCTATGAGCGTTAGCCTGCCGGAAGCAAATGTTATCAGTAATAAAATGGTAGAGATAATACATAATTTTCCGGAAGTAAAACAAACATTATCCCAGGTTGGCAGACCCAATGATGGTACAGATCCCAAAGGATTTTATAACGTGCAAATTCAGGTTGATCTTCTACCGGAAAAAAAATGGAAAAGAAAAATTACAGAAGATGAATTGATAGCGGAGATGGATACCGAGTTTAAAAAGTATCCGGGAATTATATTTAATTATTCACAGCCGATAAGAGATAATGTTGAAGAAGCAGTAGCGGGTGTAAATGCATCACTTGCAGTAAAAATTTTCGGAACAGATTTTAATAATCTTGATAAAGCAGCCAATGAAGTTATGGCACAATTAAAAACGGTTAAGGGAATTGAAGATTTGGGTGTGGAAAGAAACCTTGGCCAACCGGAATTTAGAATAGAACTTGATCAGCAAAAAATGGCGATGTACGGAGTAACAATGGCAGATGCACAAAGTGTAATAGGCATGGCTGTTGGCGGAAAGGCTGCAACGCAATTATATGAAGATGAAAAAAAATTTGATGTAAGAATTCGCTATGAGCAACAATACCGGGCAGATCAGGATGCCATTGAAAATTTAATGATGCCGGGAAAAGACAATATAAAAATCCCGTTAAAACAAATTGCAGATATAAAAACTATTACCGGTCCTGCATTTATTTACAGGGATAATAATCTAAGATACATTGCTGTAAAATTTTCGGTAAGAGGAAGAGATTTAGGCGGTACAATAAAAGAGGCGCAGGAAAAAGTAGATGCAAATGTTCATTTACCAAAAGCTTATTATTCTACATGGAATGGTGTATTTGAAAACCAGGTAAGAGCATCTAAAACATTGTCGCAGGTTGTACCAATATGTTTACTCGCTATCTTTCTTATTTTGTTTGCAACATTTGGAAATGTAAAAGACGCCGGATTAACATTACTGAACGTACCTTTTGCTTTGATTGGCGGAATTTTAGCACTTCATCTTACTGGCATTAATTTCAGCATAAGCGCAGGCATTGGCTTTATAGCGCTGTTTGGAATCTGCATTCAAAATGGCGTTATTTTAATTTCTGTATTTAAAAAGAATTTGCAGGCAATTAAAAAGCAAGAGTTCAATTATCATTCTCTTGAGAATGCAATAAAATCAGGATTAAATACACGTGTAAGGCCGGTTGTTATGACAGCATTGATGGCCGCAATTGGTTTGTTACCTGCAGCTCTTTCTACAGGAATTGGATCAGAAACACAAAAGCCTTTAGCCATTGTTGTAATCGGCGGACTTATAACATCAACAATATTAACTTTGCTGATTTTTCCATTATTCTTTTATATCGGGTACAGAAAATTAGGTCAAAAAATGAATTAAAAAAATGATTAGTAATAAGAAATGAATGAATATGTTCAGGATTATATGCAGTGTTATACTTTTTTTAGTTATTTCTAAAAATGTTTTCGGACAGAGAGTACCAGAGCAAGGTTTTTTACCTGTTTCTGAAAATTTTAATAAAGCACGTTTTAACCTGGTAATAATTAGCGAAGCAGGCATTGCCACGCTTGCTACAATTGGTTTACAATATTTATGGTATAAAAAATTTCCAAAAAGCCGGTTTCATTTTTTTAATGATAATAATGAATGGCTTAATATGGATAAAGTTGGTCACGCAACTTCTGCATATAATATTTCTGCATTTCAATATAATCTGATGAGATGGAGCGGTGTAAAGAAGAGCTCATCTATTTTAATTGCAGGGGGCACAGCACTCGCCTATATGTCTATGATTGAAATTTTTGATGGTTTTTCAGCAAAGTGGGGGTTTTCTAAAGGTGATATGCTGGCTAATATTGCCGGCACCGCTTTTTTTGTGGCACAACAATCGGCATGGAATAAACAAAAAATTCAATTGCAGTTTTCTTTTCACAATTCAATTTATGCAAAATATAATCCGCAGGAATTAGGTAAAAGTTTACCACAACGAATATTTAAAGATTATAATGGGCAAAGCTATTGGCTTTCTTTCAACATCTCATCTTTTCTTGCCAATACCAACTTTCCTAAATGGATAGATGCAGATGTAGGTTATGGAGCGGAAGGAATGACAGGAGCAGTAATTAATCCTTCTGTTGTTGATGACAGATCTATTCCATCATTTATCAGACAAAGAAAATTATTTTTTGGTGTAACAGGAGCATTTGTCACAAAGAACAATACTCCTTATCCTTCATGGTTAAATATTATTAGAGTTCCATCACCTGTATTAGAATGGAAATTAAAAACAAAAGAAATTAAGGAACACTTTTTATATTATTAATTTATACCGGCTATTTTTTAAACCAGCCTGCACGGTATTTCCAAATCTTCAGATAAATAGTACATCGCACAAATGCGATGATAGCCATCGGCAATAATGAGTTTATTATTTTTTCTTACTAATAGTACCGGCGAAAGTTTGCCTCCTTTTTTAACCTTTTTAATGTTTTCTTTTACATGAATATTGCTCTCAGGTAAAAGTGGCAAAACGCTTGCCCTTAGTATATCTTTCGCCTTCTTTTTAATTGTTACTGCTTTTTTTAGATTATCAACAAAAACTTTTGTTTCATCTTCTGAAAAGAGCAATTCCAAATAATCAGCAGCTGCTGGAAAGTCGTGAGGCTCGGGATTTTTTAACCAATATTTATTCATAATATTTTTATTTTAGAATGAAAATAAATTTTCTAAAAATAAATTGCCACAAAATATTTTGTAATTAATCTATTTTTCAAAGAATGCAACACTGCCGCCAACCCAATCTTTATCCATGTTATACCGTACACCGATCATTTTACCTTTGCTTAATCGTGCAAGGTTATTTACTGCAATGGGCCTTTGCCATCCGTCTTTCCAAAAATAAAAAATTCGTATTTCTGCTTTTGCAGGAACGTTTGGAGTAATTATTACATCGGCATATTTTACTTTACGTTGCAATATCCAGTTCTCAGGATCTTTTACATTAGCAATATCTTCTTTTGTAACATCAATTATTACGCCTTGCCCTGCAAAGGAGAACAATGGTTTTAAAACAAAATTTTCCAGGTTACCGGGTAATTGTTTTACTTCATTAAGAAAAAATGTTTCAGGAGCATATGGATGTTTAATAAAAGGCAATGTGAATTTACTTATGCGGTAAAACCAATTGGGATGCGGTACCCATTCCACATCCAATTCCTGAGTAAGATCAACAAAATTTCCAAGAGCCTCTTTTTGTTGCAATAATTCATCAAAAATTACACGGTTATAAATTCTTTTTACCTGTATTTTCTTTCCTTCATTCATGTAATACAAATTCCTCTCCTCCCGTATCAGGTCGGTAAGAGAAACAATGGGGATTCCTAAATAATCCTTTGTACAATAAAAATCAATTCTTGTTTTTTGTTCATGAGGATTTATTTCTAAAAGAATAACATTCTCAATATTATGTTCGCCTACAATTATTTGTTTTAGAAGTTTTATGTAAGATTCTTTATTGTAATCATTTAGATAATTATCAAAATTTTCAGGAATGTCAAAATGTTTTTTTAATACTTCAGGATAATATATCTGAAATGCAAACAACGAAGGGAATCCCTGCATTTCTATCAGTTGAGGCTCAAGTTCACCCGCTGCATTTTCACATATACCAAAATCAAAAGCAATAAAGTGCGTATGCGCATTTTCATTAGGTACAGCTTCACCTTTTGGAATAGCTGCTGCTGTTAACTTTTTAAAATTCCCGTCAACAATTACATCAACGATAGCTTCGCAGGCATCAATGATCTTTTTTGTAAAACCTTTAGAAATAAATACCGGAGTTTCTGCAACTCTGAAAACAATATCACCTGGATGTTTGCTATTAAGATCAGCAAGAAAATTTTTATACTTCTCTTCTGTAAAATTTTGATTGAATTGTTGCCGCAGATCATTTATCATGATATTTAATTTGCATGATAAAAATAATCTTAAATGAGCAAAGGCAATCCGCAGAATAGTTTTATGTAATATCTAAAAAGTTATGAAATTGTCTGGTGGTCTTCGTGTAACGATTTTTATTAAAAGAATTAAAGAATAAAAAAATTTATGGTCAGACCGGGACGGTTAGACCATGTTCACAATGTTCAACTGCAATGTTTAAAAAATTAGGAAGTATATGTGAGTAAGTCCATGATATTTTATCAGGATCATTTAAATGTTTTAGCATTGATTCCCACTTTTCATAACCATGATTTTCAATAACTGTTTTCTTTTTTTCTTCCGTTTGCAGGTACATGCTCATACCCAATGCATCAGCTTCAGGATGGAACTGAGTGCCGAAAAAATATTCATTAAAACGGATAGCCATAATTGCTCTTTCAAGTGGTACATGAGCTCTTTCTTTTTCTATACATAAAATTTTTGCCCCTTTATAAAGGATATCCATTTTTGGTTCAATCACCTGCCAGTCACGGCTATCCACTGCATAAAAAGGGTCAGTCAGGCTATTAAATACAGGTTCATTTTTACCATCCTCTAAAAGATGAATTGGGAAAACACCAAATGCTGTTGAGTTCCTTTTGCAAATATTTGCAAGCTTCCAATACCTGCATACCAATTGAAATGAATGGCAGATAAAGAACACATATTTCTTTTGATGATTATCTGAATTATTATTCCATTCTTCTATTGTATCAAGCCATTTAAAGTATGCCTTCTCCCAGTCGCTGCCTTCACTCTCTAAAGGGCTTCCGGGTCCGCCGGTACTTATATAAATATCATAGCTGATATCCGGGGTTTCATTCTTTAGTCTCACATCAAATTCATCCCATTCCACTTCAAGATTATTGATCTCTCCAAACTGATTTATTATTTCACGCAGGCAGCGCTTGCCCTGGTTTTCGTATCCTTCATACATATCAAGAATGGCGACTTTTATTAATTTTTTATCATCAGAATTCATCCTACAAAAATAATTATTATGTATGAGTTTATGGGCTTAATTAATAACATTATTGTATTGATATTCAGAATATTTTAACCATTATCATTATGTTTTGTATGAGTAATAAATTATCTTTGAATAACCCAATGAAGAAATAAATAATGCGTAGATTACTGGCATTGCTTGTTTTTGCCTATATAATAAATCCAATACAAGCTCAAAACAGTTTTTCTTTTAACTGCGCAAAAGATGTAACCATTGAGTGTTCTACCCCCTGCATTAGTCTCAATACCACTATTCCTGATATTCATGCTTCAACAGCATCATATGTAGTTAATCAATCATCGGCATTAAGCTGTTTCAGAGGCTATGTCAGTCCTGCGGCACCGGGGCCTTCTGCTAATTTAGATATTGATGACAGGTATTCATCAGTGCTTAATATTAGATTTCCTTTTTCTTTTTATGGCATCACATATAATCAACTTATTGCCAGCACAAATGGATTTTTAAGTTTTGATATTTCAAAAGCAGGAACAATCAGCCACTTTGGAATATTAAGAAACGGTAACAATTTAAACGCTACATCCGGAACCCCTGAAGATTTACCGAGTGCTTTATACGATAAAGCATTAATAATGGGACCATATCATGATCTTGACCCCAACAATGCAGTTGCAGCATATCAGATAAAATATGAAGTAATAGGAACAGCGCCATATCGAAAATGGATATTAACTTATAATAATGTTCCCCTTTACACAAAAGTATGTTTAAATTTATATGGTAATACCCAACAAATTGTTTTATATGAAACTTTGGGAATTGTTGAAATTTTTGTTTATGATAAAGAAATATGCCTAAGCTGGAATAATGGCAGTACCATGATTGGTATGCAGGATTTTAATAAAACATCAGCAATAATGGCGCCTGGAAGACAAGCCTCCAGCCCACCATGGGGCAGTAAGGCAATGAATGAGAGCTGGCGTTTTGTACCTGCCTCGGGCGCATCATTATTTAAAAAAGTTGAATTACAAACACTTTCCGGCGCTTTTGTAAGTACCGGTAATACAACAAGTTTAGCAAATAATCTGATTGGAGTGAATTTTCCAAATGTCTGTCCACCGCCTGCCGGAGGAACTTACTTAGTAAAATATTTTTATACAAATCCTAATGATCCGGCATCTGACATTCTCGGTATTGATACAATTAATATTTCCAGGGGCGGAGATCCTTTTACAGCAAATGTAATTTCTGCTGCATGTGGTGCAGGAAGTAAAGGAAAAATTACTGTAACAAACCCTGTAGGTGCAACTTTTGAATATTCAATAGATGGGATAAATTGGCAGGCCTCAAATGTATTTAATTTGCCTGTAGGAACATATACTGTAAGAGCAAGAGCTATAGGCAGTAACTGTATATCAAGTAAAATAATTTCTATGTCTCAAGACATGTTGGATGCTTCTATTCATACTATTCTTGCACCCTGTCCAGGGCCGCTTACCGGATCAATCGAAATATTTCCTTTGCATGGTACAGCGCCTTATTTATATTCATTAAATGGAGGCGCTTTTCAAGTTTCTAATATATTTACAAATTTGTCTGCCGGCACATATACTGTTTTAGTTAATGATGCAGCAGGATGTAGTTTTTCTGCAGATGTATCAATAGCTTCTTCAAATTTGGCTGGTATTGCTGTAACCAATACTGTTTGTGATAAAGCAGGTTCGGGAACTATAACTGTTACTCCGAAATTTGGGGTTGGTCCTTATACTTATTCCATTAATGGAACTACATTTCAAACCTCAAATATTTTTACAGGACTTATGGCAGGAATATATAATATTACTGTAAAAGATGCCACATCCTGCTCATACACATTCGATGCTACAATAATTGCAGATGCACTTATATCTGCCAGTATAGATATGACAATGCTAAAATGTTTTGGTAATAATAATGGAAGCATAATTGTTCATCCAATATCAGGAATTCGTCCTTATAAATTTGCTTTAGACGCAAATCCTTTTCAAAGCGATAGTTTATTTAAAAATCTTTCAGGAGGCAATTTTGTTTTACATATAAAAGATTCTGCAGGATGTGTAAAGGATACTGTAGTGACTGTAGTTCAACCCAATCCAGTAAACGGAAGCACTATAATTTTTCCCGCTTCAACATGCCTTTCATCTGATGGACAAATTACAATTAAAGTAAATACGGGTATTGCGCCTTACATGTTTTCTATTGATAATGGCAGCACTTACCAGCCAAGCAATACATTTATCAATGTGCAAGCGGGGGCATTTAATATTATTATAAAAGATAGTAATAACTGTAAATTAAAAATAACCGACACTGTTAGGGCAATTGATAACAAAATAATAGTAAATGCAGGGGCTGATAACACCATATGTTTTGGTACTTCGGTCATGTTATCAGTTAACACTAATTCACCGGCTAATAATTTCAGTTGGAGTCCTTCAACAAGTTTAAATTTTGCCGCTACACCTACACCCATGGCTAGCCCGTTAGACACAACAACATACATTGTTATTGCTAAATCCGCAGTTTGCGTGGGTACAGATACAGTTACTATAAATGTGTTGCATAAACCAGTCGCCAATGCAGGACGTGATACAATAATATGTACTAACACTTTTGCAACTTTGCATGGTACTGCATCTAATGTTTCCGGCAATGTAAAATATTTATGGATACCATCTAATGATATAAGTAATCCTGATTCCGCGACTACCATTGTACGACCAAAAGATATTCGTGCTAATGCTTACATTTTACAGGTAAGTGATGCCTACGGGTGTAACTTTAAAGTATATGATGAAGTAATAGTAACAATGAACCCACCTGTGGCTGCTTTTGCCGGCAATGATACCATTGCTTCAGTAGGAGTGCTGCAGCATTTATTTGGAAGCGGAGGAGTAAAATATTTATGGTCGCCGGCAAATGTGTTGGATAATCCTTTTGCACAAAATCCCATGGCGATATTAAATAATGATACAAAATTTAATTTAGTTGTAAAAGATACTTTAGGTTGCGTTGGAACAAGTTCTGTTCTTGTAAAAGTTTACAAAGGTGTAACTTATTATATTCCGAATGCTTTTACACCTAATAACGATGGCTTAAATGATGTGTTCAGAGCTATTGCACCAGGTATACAACAAACAAATTACTTTAGAATATTTAATAGATGGGGGAAGCTAATGTTTGAAACACATGATGCAACAAAGGGATGGAATGGAACTTATTTAGGAGCTCAGCAACCAAGTGCAGTTTATGTTTGGGTAATAAAAGGTTTAGATGTGTCAGGAAAAATTGTTGAATTAAAAGGCACAGTAACACTAATTAGATAGAGTAATTAAATTCCGTTTAAAAATTGAGAGTGAATATAATCCACTACATCAACCAGGCTATTTGTTTGTTCATAAATTTTTAATTGCCTGTCTGCACCTGTTCCTTCTTCCAGCATTTTGTGCACATGACTTATTGCATGGCGAATGCCAAGAGGAGCCATTACATCATCAATAAAATCTAACAGTTCATAAATTAAAACACGGGTGTTTACTTCCGTTTCTTTTCCAAAATCAATCATACTGCCATCAATTCCGTAGCGTCCTGCTCTCCACTTATTTTCATTAATTAAGATGCGTGGATACATCATGAAATTAAGATTTTGTAAACGCAGCTTATAAAGCTTGGCACAAATTCCCTGAAATAGTGCAGCAATGGTTATTGTTTCCTGAACTGTCATTGGCACATCACAGATCCTGAATTCTACTGTATTGAAAAACGGATGCACTCTAAGATCCCACCAGATTTTTTTTGCATTATCAATACAATTTGTTTTTACTAAAAGCTTGATGTAATTATCATACGCTTCTATACTTTCAAAATAATCCGGTATTCCTGTTCGTGGAAATTTATCGAAGACCTTTGTGCGGAAAGATTTGTAACCTGTTAATCTTCCTTCCCAAAAAGGAGAATTAGTGCTTAATGCATATATGTGTGGTAAAAAATACCTGGCAGAGTTGGCAATGTGCATAGCCATCTCACGATTTTCCATACCAACATGTACATGTAATCCAAATATTAAATTACTTCTGGCTGCTTCCTGTAACTCGTTTACAATTTCACTATACCGTGCATGATCAGTAATTAATTGACTTTCCCAATGGCTGAAAGGATGAGTACCTGAAGCGCCTACCCACAAACCCATATCCCCGGCTATACTGCTTATTGTTTTACGCAACGTTGCAACATCCATCATTGCTTCATCAATATCCTGGCAAATATCAGTGCCTACTTCCACAACAGCCTGGTGCATTTCTGCCTTTACTTTATCCTTTATAATTTTTTGCCCTTCGTGTACAATTTTTTGTTCATGACTTTTAAGCTCCCGGCTTACGGGGTCAATAACCATGTACTCTTCTTCTACTCCAAGCGTGAAATGTTTATAAGAAATATTTGCCATGAGATGAGAGTTATCAGTAATAAGTAATCGGTTATCAGTTATCAGTGTCTGTACTTTTTATAAATTTGCGACTTTTCACTCATCACTCATCACTCATCACTTCCTCCTGTCTTTTTTCTTTAATAAAGTTTTTTTGGTAGCGCTGCGCTTTACATATTCTCCCCATGTAAGATTATCTTTTTTATCATCCTGTTGCTCTGCTTTTTCAATGGCGAAAATGGCAGCAGTTTCAACTACCCAATCAAAATTTTCCTGTCCTACGCTGGTTACTTCCGCATCAGGTGCAGGATTGCAAAAATCAATTGCATAAGGTACGCCATCCCGTAATGCAAGTTCCACGGTATTAAAATCGTACCCTAAATATTTATTAATTCTCAAAACAATGTCTTCCATTAAAGCTAAACGATCTGCTGAAGGTTTAAAATCTGCAACATATCTTAAATGATGCGGATTACGTGGCTCATAAGGCATTATGCGCACATACTTTCCTCCAATGCAATAGCACCTGTAATATTCATCAAAAATAATTTCCTCCTGAAGCATCATAACCAATTCACCTGTTTCTCCATGCTTTCTAAAAAGATCATCCATATCTTTTATTTTATAAATATTCTTCCAACCTCCACCGGCGAAGGGTTTCATGTATGCAGGAAATCCGATATAATTAATAATGCCGTTCCAGTCTAATGGAAAAGTAAGGTTGGCAAATGACTGATCTGTTGTATCGGCTGGCAATTCCTTTGATGGAAGAATAACTGTTTTTGGAACAGGCACATCAATTTTTGTAGCCAGGCAATTATTAAAAAATTTTTCATCTGCACTCCACCAAAATGGATTATTTATCACAGCCGTGCCGGTAAGCGCTGCATTTTTTAAGTAGGCACGATAAAAAGGAACATCCTGTGATATGCGATCAATTATTACCGCATAGCCACTTGGCTCACCCTGTATTACTTTATCAATACTAACTGCTTCTGCAGTTATTCCTTTAATATTTTTACTGTTTACTCTTTCAATAAACGCATCCGGAAAACTTCTTTCTCTTCCAAATAAAACTCCGATTTTTTTCATGATGAATAATTTGTGATTGACAAATCAGTAGGTGTAAAAATTTCAAGCCAATTCAAATATATTTTTTCATGCTCAATAAAACAAATTAATAATCAGGTGTCCTACACCTTTAAGGTGTAGGACACCTGTAGATTTTGCTTATTTTTGAAACTTATGAAAACAGAAAAGATCGCCGGGATTTTAACTGAAAATCATATTTTATTTTCATCTTATCTTGATAGGGAAGTTACACTGGATATTTATTTACCCACTAATGTTTTAAATCAGTCTGATATAAGTTTACTCCTGATAAATGATGGACAAAATCTTTCTGAAATGCCCGTCCGACCATGTCATCCGGGCGGGCCTGCCCGACAATCAGGTGGGGATTTCGAAAATATTTTAGAAGATTTATATCAAAACAATTCTATATCACCATTATTATGCGTAGGTATACATTGCGGAAAAGATAGAAAAAATGAATATGGCACAACAGATGTTCTTGATTATAAGGGACGAGGTACAAAAGCAGAAGCTTATCAACAATTTATTTTTGATGAGTTATTGCCTTTTGTAAGAAAGACATATTTAATTTCTTCTTTTAAAGAAAAATCAATTTGCGGATTTTCTTTAGGTGCATTAAGTGCACTGGATATTGTATGGAATAATCCGGGAGAATTTACTAAGGCTGGATTATTCAGCAGCTCTTTATGGTGGCGGACCGTAAGCCAGCATGATATTTTGTTTGATGAAAACATTCATAGAATTATGCACATGAAAATTCGTAACGGAGGCTTTTATCCCTGGCTTAAATTCTTTTTTGAAACAGGAACCAAAGATGAAACCGCAGACAGAAACGGAAATGGAGTTATTGATGCTATAGATGATACACTAAGCCTTATTGATGAATTGGTTTTAAAAGG
>OCZT010002755.1_pt1 | contig 18109 bp, 17 predicted proteins | sample 1539031 | NCBI WGS metagenome assembly OCZT01 (sample SAMEA3539308, study PRJEB22396) | soil metagenome | biome: tundra; feature: field; material: soil | place: USA | collected 2010-05 | depth 0.15 m | reverse complement strand
CCTGATTGGCGTCCATGAAGCAGGGATCGCACATCATGTTGCAGCGGTTGGTCAGGTCGACGGTGAGGACCGATCCGCGCCCGTATTTGATCGATGACGTCCCGTGATTGTGCAGTCGATCGGTGACGGCGGCGTAGTCACGGCCCGGGAACAGGCCCTCGATCCGCTTCAGGAACGCCGGATTGATCGACAGCACGTCCGTGAACGTGCCGTGCTGCGGGCACGTCTTTTCGACGATCACCTTGCCGTCGCGTTCGAGGATGTGCGCCTTGATCTCGCCGACGTGCTCCGTGACCAGGATGCTCGGGTCGACGTCGCCCGCCAGGATGCGCTTGCGCGTCTGCTTGACGCAGGTGGGGCACAACGAATCGGTCGTGCGAGGCCACCCGAGCCCGGGTGAGGACCGCTCCCAGCTTTTCGGTAGCGGCGCGGGCGCCCAGGAGGGCGCGAACGACCCGCTGCGCACGAGTCCATTCACGGCCTGGAATCCGCGCCACGCGGCATCGGCCACCAACGACACAGCCGTCTCAAGCGGTCTCCCGAACAGCATGCGGTCAAGTTCCTTTCGGATAGGCATTATAGCGCGGGCGTGGCGAACGGCGACGTGACGGAGCGCACGGCACGGAGCGGACGGCAGCCGTGGTGTCGAGGGCGGCGCAGCGCAGGCTCTCGAATCTGCTCCGGTCCGCCGGCAAGCGGACTCGCTGATCCCGTCCACTACGCGTCGTGTGGGTCCGCCGCGAGCGCTTCGAGCGCGCGACGGTCGATCTTGCCGCGTGCGTCGATCGGCAGCTGGTCGATGAAAATGATGCGGCGCGGGATCTTGTAGGGCGACAGCGTGCCAGCGCATCGCTGGCGAATGGCGATTGGCGTCAGCGCCGAGTGGGATCGCACGACGAACGCGACGAGCTCCTGCCCGCGCCGGGCGCACGATACGCCGAGCACCCGCGCATCGACGACGCCTGGCAGACCGGCCAGCACGCGTTCGACTTCCGCCGGATCGACCTTACGCCCCGCGATGTTGACCAGCGGCGACCCACGGCCGGTCAGCACAACGCGGTTCTCGCCGTCGAGATAGCCGATGTCGCCGGTGAGGAACCCGCCGTCGCGAAACGGCGAGGCGGGATCGCCCCGCCCAGCGGGTGCATAGCCGGATACGACCGCATTCCCCGCGACGAAAATGCGCCCGGCGCCGGTCTCGCCGCGAATCTCGACCCTCGTTTCGGGCATCGCGCGGCCGACGTGCAACGGGTCGGCGACATCGTCCGAGTCGTCGTAGGCGATTCCACCCGTTTCGCTGCTGCCATAGAAGGAATGGACTTTGCGATTGAGGCGATCGCGGAACCAGATGACGGTTGCGGGATCGATGCGCGCGCCGGCGGTGACGAGCAGTCGCAGGCGCGGCGGCAGCCGATCGATCTGCGACAGTTCGCGGATATGCGCGAACATGAACGGGACGCCGGGGAACACCGTGGCGCCACTCGCATCAACGTCGTGCACGAACTGCGACGGGCTGAACGATTGCCGAAGTGCGACCGCCGTTCCCTGCAGCAGCAGCGGCATCACGACGTTACCGATGGCGTAGGAATGCGACAGCGGAAGGTAGGTCAGGTTCACGTCGGTTGAGCCGATCCCCATCGCGTCGATGATGTGGCGCCCGTCATTAATGAGATGCTGCTCGTTTGCCAGCGCGGCCCTGGGCAGATCGGTCGATCCGGACGTCAGCTTCAGGACGACCGATTCGCCGTAGGCCGGCGGAAGGGGCCGATCGGCGAGCCTCAACGCACGGACCCCGTCGGGCAGCGGCACGTTGCGAATCGAGGCGATCGGCAGCTGCCGATCCGTGATGACCGCTGCCGCGCCTGCTTCTTCGAGCATCGCGGTCGCCTCGGTATCGGTCGCTTCGCCGATCGGCAGCAACGCCGCGCCGAGATCCAGGCACGCGACGACGATCGGAAAGAACAGCGGCCGATTGCCAACCAGTGACGCAACGCACGAGCCGCGACCGATCCCCACGTCGGCCAGCGCGCGCCGCACCGCCTTGACCTGGTCCAGCAGCTCGGCGAACGTCAGCTGGCGCCCCTCGGAGAGACTGTGCACCGCCGTCGCCCTCGGTCGGTCCCGGCAGACGCGATGAAACCGTTCGGCGACTGTGCTCGTGAACACCGCTGTCGTTAGAATGGCCGAGACTCCATATGACTGCAAGTCGTTCGCCTATCGAGCCCTCCTGAGACATCGCGCGTCGGGGTGCGGTTCACGACAGGCCACGCCCGAGAGTCTCGATGCTGGCGCAAGGCATGCCCTCTCTTTTGAAGGTCCGGGCCAGCCGATCGTTCGGTCCCTTCCGCAGCATGTTGTACGCGAAATTCGTCAGACGGATGCCCGGCTGCCGCGCCACCCGGGCGCAGATCGCCCTCAGCGAGTAGGCCGCTTTGCGGGCCTCGACCCATCCGCGGTAGAGCCGCTCGGGCGTCATGAGCTTGGGCCGGAAGACCACTTCGACGTGATTGTAGCGGCTCCAGTCCTTGTGCAGGAGACGCCCTTCCCGGTCGAACTGCTCAAAGAGGGCCGTTCCCGGATAAGGGGTCAGGATGTGGAAAGTGGGAACGCTCGGTGCGCACTCCTCCATGAAGCGGACCGTCTCCTCGAAGATGCTCTCATCCTGGTCGTCGAAGCCGAAAATGACAGAGGCCTCCAGGATGATGCCCTCGTCCTGAACACGCTTGACGAGGTCTTTCCGGGTGGAACGGGAGCGAGACTTGGCAAGGTTGGCGTTGACACCGCTCACCGATTCGATCCCGACGAACAGGCCGATGCACCCCGAGCGCGCCACCAACTTGACCAGAGCCGGATCCTCGGCAAAACGGAGACTGGTTTGGCCGCCCCAGCGGATCTTCATGTCGGCCATCCCTTCAAGCAGCGGTCTGGCCCGGGCCGGGTTCCCCAGCAGGTTGTCGTCGACGAAGACGACCAGCCTGTTGCGGAAGGTGCGCAGTTCGGCCAGCATGTCCTCGGCGGAACGATAGCGGAACTGCTTTCCGAAATAATTCGTGACGGTGCAGAAGGGGCAGTCGTAGGGACAACCACGGCTGGCCTGAACAGTCTGCGTCGTCAGGTATTTCCTTCCGGCCAGGATCTCGCGCTCGGCCCAGGGAATCGTCAGTTCCGTCCCCGTGGGAATCGTCGGACGATAGATCCGGACAAGATGGCCGGCCGCAAAGTCCGCCAACAGGGTTGCCCAGACCGTTTCGGCCTCGCCGACGACGACGGCATCGGCGTGGCTGAGCGCCTCTTCCGGCAGCACCGACGGGTGCATGCCACCGAGCACGACGGGGACATTCTGCGCCCGGAACCGATCAGCGATCTGATAGGCGCGGGTCGCCTGGTGGGTCATCGCCGTGATGCCCACCAGATCGAAATCCCCTTCGAAGGGCACTTCTTCGTGCACCTCATCGGCCAGTACCACCTCCCAGGCAGGCGGGGTGACGGCAGCCACCATCTGCAGCGACAACGGAGGCAGTTGAAAACGGCGGACCCACCCGAGTTGTTCGGTCGCCGGATAGACGAGGAGCAGGCGCGAAGGCTGTCCCGGCGATCGATGGCGGGTCGGGGCGGTCATGATGTTCGTTGGACGGCCGGTTCCGGCGCCTGCTGCTGCCAGTATGGGTAGAACTGATACCACAGGTGCGGGTGGGCGCGAATGCGGCGCTCGAGCTCGACGGCGAACGCCTGCGTCGCGGTCTGGACGCTCTCTTCCGTGCTGACGCTGGTGTCGGCGAAAATCGGCTCGCCGCAGACGCCGAGGAACCGGCCGTCGGGCTGTCGAATCATGAACGACGGCAGGAGTGGCGCCCCCGACAGATACGCAATCATCGCCGGCGTGCGGAGGAATCCGGTGCGGCGGCCGAAGAAGGTGACGTCCACGCGATCCCGGCCGAGATGGCGGTCGAGGAGCATCGCGACGAGGCCGTTGGCTCCGAGCACGCGCCGAATTCGCAGCGCCGTCTCGAGCATCTGGCCGATCTCGATCGTCTCGATGCCGAGCGACTCGCGCATGCGGCGGCGGAACCGGCTGACGACCGGGCTGGGCTCGGGCTTGCCGACCACAGTCAGCGGATAGCCGCGCAGCAGTCGCAGCGCGACGCCACCGAGCTCCCAGTTGCCGAAATGACCGCCGACGATGATCACGCCGCGGCCGAGTGCCAGCAGCTCGTCGAACCGGTGGCTGTCGAGTTGTGCCACCAATGGGGCGAAGTGGGCGCGGTCCATCGACAGGCTGCGGATGAAGTCAATCGTGTCGCAGGCATAGCTGCGATAGGCCAGGAGCGCGAGATGCCGCAGCTCGTCCTCCGATGCGTCCGGCCGCACGAGCCGGAGGTTGTCGACGACGGCGCGCGTGCCGTCGCGCACGAGATGGTGAGCGAGCCACATGGCGACGTGCCCGATGGCGTAGCTGCAGGCGGGTGGGAGGCGGGTGACGCTATGGTACGTGGCGCCGAAGATCAGCCCGTTGTTCAAGGCGCCCGCGTGCCAGCGGACCGCGGAGAAATCGGTGTCGGTGCGCATTTGCAGCCTGGTCCGAGAGATAACGATACTTCAGTGCGAGCATGCAGGTGCGGAAGGTGTCGCGCACCTGGCGCATCTTGCTTCTCGCACCTAGGTAGGAGAGCCGCCGGGCGGTGACGAGCGCACCCCACGCCGACACAGAACCACCATCTCGTCTACGCCGGTCGTATCGATCAAGCCGTTCACAAGGTTGAGCCGCTTCTGGAATAACAGGGCCAGCGGCATGCCCACCCAGTTGTACCAAAACATCGCCCACGTGCGGCGATGTTCGAGCCACCACATGCCGTATTTCACCAACCGGGGACTGGTCGGTTGCATGCCGAACGCGGCGCTCTTTTCAAGCTCCAGCTGGTTGCCCGCCATCATGGCCAGCAAATCCGAAGGGTCGTAGCGTCGCGCATGCCCGACCCAGTCATCGAACTCCGTCCATAGATCCGCATGTAAGGGTACGGAAAAAATCAAGACACCGTCGTCTTTGAGCACACGGCTCACTTCGCCGAAGACCAGTCGGTCATCCTCAGCGTGCTCAATGACATCGAAGGCACAGACGAGATCGAATTCTTGATCGCCGAATGGCAGCGCGCCGATTTCGCCTGACACGGCGATTCCGCCGCGCGCATTGAGCCGCTCGATCACCGGTCGGCTGATGTCGACGAAATGCGTGCCGGCAATCGGCAACCGGGGGCGCAGGCCCGGCCCGATTTCCAGTCGCGCCGGCGCAAACGGCAGTAACTCGGAAACAATCGGCCATGTGTTGAAGCCGTCCGGGCGTTCAAGGCGGGCCTTCCGCCAGAGCGCGTCGTAGAACGTACGATTGGTCACGGCGACGTCCGGCGAGGTCGGGTGTTTTGGTGTGTCTGGATGCATTCTTCGATGATGACCTTGCCGTCGCGCTCGAGCTGTCGGGCAACGGGCATGCGGGCAACGCTCTCTTTGGGCCAGCATTATAGCGTGCCTCTCCCCGCGCTGATCGGACCGTCGTGCCTGTGCTGGCGAAGATTCTCACCTGCTAAGTCTCCTCGGGCCGCCGGGCGGTTCACTCCTCGTCGGCGCTCGAGGCAAGCCGCTGCAGCGCGCGCCGCACGCCAAATCGTCGTAGGCGATCCCACCGGTCTCGCTGCTGCCGTAGAAGGAATGCACCTTGCGATCGAGGTGTCGCCGGAACCACGAGACCGTGCCGGCGTCGATGCGGGCGCCGGCCGTAATCAAGAGGCGCAGCGACGCAGGCGGCCGATCGATCGGTTCGAGCGCCTTGATTCGCTCGAACATGAATGGGACGCCCGGAAACACCGTGGCGCCGCTGTCGGCGACCTCGCGCGCGAACTGCCCCGGGCTGAACGACTGAGGGAGAGCGACGCGCGTGCCCTGCCACAGCAGCGGCAAGACGAGGTTGCCGATCGCGTACGAGTGGGACAACGGAAGAAAATCGGACGGCCGCCGACGAACGAGACCACCGCCGCGTCGCGCCCGACGCCGAGATCGGTCAGCGCCCGCTCGATCGCCGTGCACTCGGCGGCGAGGTCGGCGAATGTCGTCGTCGTGCCGCCCGAAAGGGTATGCACCGCGACGGCGCCCGCCCGCTCGCAACAGATCCGCTGAAACCGCTCCCCGATGGCGCTCGTCGGCACGGCTGTTAGAATGGCCGAGACCGCTGATGACTGCAAGAGCCTTTGGAGTCGACCTGCTCCCGCATCGGCCGCCGATGCGGCTCGTTGAGCAGATCGTCGATCTCGTCGAAGGCGAGTCGGCGCGCGGCCTTCGCGTCGCGCGGCCGGAGGACTGGTACTTCCAAGGACATTTTCCCGACGACCCGGTCGTGCCGGCGATCGTGCTGATCGAGCTGCTCGCGCAGACCGGCGGGGTGGCCGCGGCGAGCGGACGCGAGGGGTCCGGTTCGGGGCGGAGCCTGCGCGTGGCCGCGGTCGGACCGTTCAAGTTTCCCGGCGGCGCCCGCCCGAATCAAGTGCTCGATGCACGCGTCCGGGTGGTCGGACGGATGGGCGGCATGATCAAGATCGAAGGTGAAGTGCTGGCGGACGGCATTCGCGTGGCCGTCGGCAGCGTCACGCTCGCCGATGTCAGCGTCGGCCAGGCGGCACGCGACGCCGCCGACTGAATCCGCCGATCCGGATCAGCGTTTGCTATACTCGCGAGCCGATGCTTGGCCCTGCGCGCGTCGAAGGCCCGCCCGTCAAGTCCCGCAGCCCGATTCAGCTGATTCATTCGTTCCTCGACGGCGGGCAACGGGAAGCGCGCCTCTTCGTGACGCTGGCCGTGCTCCTCGTCCTGGTGCGTGCGGCCACGTTCGCGCTCGTCGAAGGCATCGTCTTCAACTCCGATGAGGCCCTCTACGGCCTCATGGCCAAGCATCTGAGCGAATTCCGGACCTTTCCCCTTTTCAGCTACGGAGAGAATTACCAGCTCGCGGTGGAGGCCTGGATCACCGCGCCGTTCTTCTGGATCTTTCGGCCATCGGTGGTCGTGATGAAGATTCCACTGGTGATCCTCAACGTCGCCGTAGCCGTGATGCTGATGCGCACCGTCTGCGCCGCGCTGCATCTGCGACCGGCGTTTGGCTTTCTCGCCGCGCTCCCGTTCATCATGCCAACGCCCGTGGTCGCCGGCAGCTTGATGACAAACAGCGGGAGCGCCACCGAGCCGCTCTTGTACATCCCGCTGTTGTGGCTGCTGCGCCGGCGCCCCTTTGCCTTCGGCGCGCTGCTGATGTTCGGCTTTCTCCACCGTGAGTTCACGATCTACGCGGTGCCCGCGATCCTGCTGGCCGGAGGACTCGAGGAATCATGGTGGACGGCCGCCGCGGCGGCCCGCGTCGCTTGGACCGTGGTGGGAAGTGCGGTCACGTGGACGGTCATCGACCAGCTGAAGCTGTACCTGGTCGGCTCGTCAGCCTTCGAACAGGCAGAGATGCTCGCCGGCCACACGTGCTGGCGACCGGCCGAGTTACCCGCCCGACTCGGATACGTCATTACCTCGGTCTTGCCGGTATTCGCCAGCGCCAGCAGGATGTCGCTGCACGCGTTCGCATTTCGGAACTTGGCAGTCGCTGGCGGCTTCACGCTCGTAGGATGGGTCATGGGCGCCACGATGGTGCTGATGCTCGCGAGGCTGGCATGGACGTGGCGACGCGGCGATGGCCGCGTGGCCTACGCCCTGTACCTCGCCATCGTCGGATGTCTCGCGCTCGCCGCGTATCCACTGAGCTGCAATCTCGCGTTCGGCTTGCCACCCGTGCTCCGCTATCTTCACCTCGCGCTGTTCCTGCCGATCGGCTGTTTCGCGGCGTTCATCGCGCGCGAACCGTCCCGATATCTGAGGACCGTGGCGATAGGCGCCTTCTTACTGTGGGGAGGAGTAAATCTCGTCGACAACCTGCACGTCATGCGCGTGGCCTATGTCACTCCCGATCCCGACCCGCATCGGGAGCTGACGGATTTCCTCCTCAGCCACCAGATTCGATACGCCCGGGCCAATTTCTGGGACGCGTACATCGTCGATTTTCTTTCCCGCGAGCGCGTGATTGTGGATTCCAATGGCCCGGTCCGCATCCCGGACTACAAGCGGTTGGTCGACGAGTTCAGCTACGAGGCGGTTCGAATCGTTCGGATGCCGTGCGCGGGCGATCTGTACGTCTCGGATTTTTGCATCCAGCTTCCGGCCGGTCGACCCACTGTGGGACCGCGGTGAGCGGCCCGCGCTTCACGTCGGCCTCTCACGTGTGTTGCGCGGTGTCGGTGGTGCGCCAGTAGGGATAGAACTGATACCAGAGCTGCGGGTGCGCGCGAATCCGAGCCTCGAGTTGGATCGCGAACGCCTGCGTCGCTTCACGGACGGCGTCCCCGGTCGGCTTCGTCGAGTCGACCACGATCGGGCCGCCCATCTCGCCGATGAATCGGTCGTCCGACTGCCGGATCATGAAGGCCGGCAGCAGCGGCGCCCCCGACAGATAGCCGATCATCGCCGGCGTGCGGAGGAATCCGGCCGGCCGGCCGAAGAACGTCACGTCGATCCGATCGCGACCGAGATGCCGATCCAGCAGCATCGCCACGATGCCGTTGGCCGACAGCAGGCGTCGGATGTGCAGAGCCGTCTCGAGCATCTGGCCGATTTCGAGCGTCTCGATGCCCAGCGACTCGCGCATGCGCCGCCGGATCCTGCCTACCACCGGGCTGGCTTCCGACTTGCCGACGACAGTCAGCGGATAGCCGTGCAGCAGGCGAAGCGCCACCCCGCCCAGCTCCCAGTTACCGAAATGTCCGCCGACGATGACGACGCCGCGCCCCCGCGCCAACTGTTCGTCGAGACGGGTGTTGTCGAAGCTGACCATCATCGCCTCGAATTGAGTCCGGTTCATGACGAGGCTGCGGATGAAGTCGATCGTATCCCGCGCATAACTGCGATAGGTGAGCAGCGCCAGCCGCTTCAGCTCCCGCTCCGTCGCGTCGGGCCGCACGACGCGCAGATTGTCGACGATGGCGCCCGTGCCGTCGCGCATGAGCTGATACGCGAGCCAGGTCGCGACATGACCGATCGCGTAGCTGCCGGCGCGCGGCAGGCGCGTAACGAGGTGGTACGTGGCGCTGAAGATCAGCCCGTTGTTGAACGCGCCAGCGTGCCAGCGGACGGCCGACAAATCGGTATCGGTGCGCATCGGTCGTCAGCTCGACAGATACCGATACTGGACCGCGAGGAGGCAGGTCCTGAGCGTGTCCCGGAACGGGCGGATCTTGCTGTGCGCCCCCTCGTACTGCAGGCGCCGCACCGTGATCCGTTCCACGGCCGCGCCGGCGCGGACCAGCTTGATGAGCATTTCGGTTTCGATCTCATAGCCCGTGCCGGTAAGCCGGACGCGCCGCAGCAGGTCGGCGCGAATCAGACGGAAGCCCGACTGCGAATCCGTGACGTCGGTGCCGATGAACCGCGAAATGACTGCGCTGCCGATGACGTTCGCGTAAAAGCGTGCCGCCGGCATCGCGTCGTTCCTGAACTCGCGCTCGCCGATGACGACGTCTCCGCGGCCCTGTTCCGCGCACGCGACGAGCCGCGGGATCTCCGCCGGATCGTGCTGCAGATCGGCATCCAGAAACAGCACGTGCGAGCGGTCCTGCTTCAGCACGTACTCCAGACCCGTCCGGATCGCGCACCCTTTGCCCTGGTTCTGTTCGTGCCTGATGACGATCGCGCCGGCATCGCGCGCCCTGGCTGCCGTGTCGTCCGTCGAACCGTCATCGACGACAACCACGGGTGAGGCATAGGGGGCCGTGCCCCTCACCACATCGGCGACGTGGGCTTCCTCGTTGAAGGCCGCGATCAGCGCGCAGAGCGTGACCATCGTTCCATTTCGAGGACGAGCGCCGGCAGAGACACGATCGACGCCGTCAGGCAGCAGGTCAGCGTGACGATGGACACGATGCCGAACACGTGCAGCGGTCCGTAACTCGAGTTGATGAGCGTGCCGAATCCGATGAGCGCCGTGGCGCAGGCGATGATGATCGCCGCACCGGTTTTCGTGATCACATCGTCCATGCCGCTCGACGGCTCGAACCTGTATCGGTACAGCACGTAGATACCATAGTCGACCGCGATGCCGATAAAGGTCACCGCCGCGAAGAGCGAGAACAGGTCGAGCTCGACGCGGAGCAGCGCCAGCACGCCGGCGCTCCAGACGAAGCCGACCGCCGTCGGCAGCAGCGCGAGCAGCGTGTGCCGGACCGTGCGGAAGACCAGGTAAATGAGGAGAGCGACCGCCACCGTGCCGATGGCGATGCCCTTCAGAAACTGAGGGAAGAACTGCTGGCGCAGCTCGTGGTTGATGGCCGGCAATCCGGTGAGCCGCAGCCGCGGATCGACGCCGCGGACGATCCGGCGCAGGGCGTCGATGTCGACGGCCTGCTGCGGATACAGATAGGTGACCGCCTGATAGCGGCCGTCCCGGCGGACGACGAATCTGGAGACGATCGACTCGAGGCCGTGCGTCATGAGCCCGTCGTACGAGATCCGCTCGTTGGGATCCAGCAGCCGCTGCACGCGCTCCAGAAACGGGACGAAGGTGTCCGGCCGGAATCCGGTCCGCGCGGCCGCGGCCTGAATGTCGCGCTGCGCGTCGCCGCTCGTCGTGCCGGTGGCGCGGATGACCTGCGCGACGCGCGCCTGTTCGCGTGCCGACGGCAGCAGGACGCCGATGCCGCTCGCCACCACCGAAGGCGCCTCGGCCGCCAGCGCGCGTTCGAGGCGCGCATCGGCCTCGAGGAGCGGTTCGATGTCCTCGTGCTCGTTGAGCACCAGCAACACGTCTCGCGGCAGCGAGAATCGGGCGGCCACTTCCTTCTCGAGCACGGCTCCGCGCGTCTGAGCCTGGAGCTTGTCGATGCTCGTGTCGAGGTGCAGCCGCGTGGACGCGGCCCCGAGCGCGATCGTGGCGATCGCGCTGATCCAGACGATCGGCCCGGCGGCGCGCGTCACGAACCGGCCGAGCCAGGCCGCCGTGAGCGCTCGTCCTCCTCGAGCTCTTCTTCCGGGGCGGGCGTCCGTCCGCCGGGGCAGCAACGCCGGCAGCAGCAGCAGCGTCAGGCCGCAGCAGAGCAGGATGCCAAGACCGACGAGGCTCCCGAGATCCTGCAGCGTCGGGAAATCGATGAACAGCAGCGCAAAGAACGTGGCCGCCGTCGTCAGCTGCGCGAGCACCACGCTGGATGCGGTGCCGCCCATGCGTCGGACGGCCTCGTCGGCTGACGCCCCCGTCCGGCGCTCTTCGAGATAACGGAGATACAGCAGCACCACGCCGTCGATGCCGAGTCCGAACAGCATGCCGGCGGATCCGCTGGTGGCCGGTGACAGGCTGCCGTGAATCAGCCCGTTGATGCCGAGCGTCAGCACGGCCGCCAGCGCGAGCGGCGCGCAGCCGTACAGCATCACCCAGGGCGTGCGAAAGACGGCGAACATGACGAGCAGCAGCAGGAGCAGCGAGCCGACCGAGTTCACGATCCCTTCACGCCGGATCAGCTGCTCGGCTTCGAGCGAGACGCGATATGCGCCGGCCGCCTGAATTTCGACCGCGCCGGCGTCGGGGTCTTCCACTGCTGCTTCCCGCCGCGCCGTGGCTTCGACGGCGGATAGCCGCGCGAAGAGCGCCTTGCAGAAATCGGTGTCGAACGGCGGCCCTTTCGGCTTGACCAGGACGAGCCGGCTGCGGCCGTCCGGGCTGACGTAGCCTTCCTGCGTCGGATCGAACGACACGAATCCCTTCTCTCGACCCATGCGATCGCGCAGCATCGTCAGCAGCCCGAGCGGGTCCTGTTGAACGAGCGCCTTAATCTGCGCCGACGGCATCGACAGCAGATCGCGGGCGTGCGCGATCTCGCCGTCGAGCCGCGGCGATCGGAAGCGGGCCAGCGCCGCCGCCGCCCCGTCGGCGCCGAGCAGATAGAGCTCCCGGTCGGAGAGGTAGCTCCAGTCCTTGCCGGGTTCGAAGAGCTGCGCGTCGACCGACTCGATTTCCGGCGCGTGCCGCAGCGCCTCGACGTAACGATCCACGAGCTCGCCGTGGTCGCCGATGGCGCCGGCCGAGTTGAAGACGACGTAGAGATGATCGAGGCTGCCGAAGTCGCGAAGAAAGATCTGAAAGTCGCGGACCGACGCCGACCGCTGCGGCAGCAGCCGGAGGATGTTCGCATCGAACGAGATGCGCGACACGAGGAACATGCCGGAGAGACCGGCGACGACCGCGATCCCGAACACGAGCGTGGTGTGCCGGCGCGCGAAGACCAGAATCGATTCCACCGATGTTCCCCGCATACGCTTGATCTGCCGGAGAGCTGGATGATAGCCTCGCCCGCCCGCGTATGCACGTCCTGCAACTACGCTCCGGATCGGACGTAGATCTCCTGCCACTGTTTTCTCGGGGGCAGCAACGCTCCGACGGCCGCTCCGAGTCCAACCCCTGGGCCAACGTAGGCGGGCGAGACTTCTTTGCACGACGAGGATTCTCCACGACAATGGAGCGCGACTGCGACGCCGCCGGTCAGCCCGCCGATCACGATGCCAATCACGACGTGCTGCCAGCGGTCTGTATCGCGGACGACCGAGACCTGGCGGACATCGGCGCGCGCCGTTGTTTGTTCGCGTCCAGCGACCAGTAGCGTGATCGACGCGCCATCACTCGTTCGAAACGCGCCGGAAGATGAGGCACCGTTTTCGCCCGCGACACGGACTTCTTCGCCCGTCGAGAGGCGCTGCACCCGCGACCACGCAACTTCGTCTGCCGATTGCGCCGGCGTTTGCGCGTCGATGCGCGGCCGGTCGACGTTGGTGGGTTCTCCGGCGGGCTGGCGGTCGTCGACTGCGGCAGGCTCTGCGGCAAGCCGGACGGCCCCGCGCGTGATCGCCCGGCTGATCGGACCGGCGGTCCTGTCGATTCTTTCCTGAGCCGTCACCGGTAGCGCCGACGTCATCAAAGCCACGACCAATGTGAGGGACAGTGCAACTTTCATCTTGCTCTCCGCCAGACTAGGGCCGGATTAAGAACATCTCGTCGGTGACGGGCACGTTGACGACGACGTCGTCGAGTCTGATCGTTTTTCTGTCGCCGCCGGGGAACGTCATCTGGAGCTGTACTAGGAGCAGACTCTCGCGGTCGATCCAGATCTCGAGCCGCTCGAGCCCTTCCTTGATCTGCTTGCGCTTCGGGCGCATGTCGACGCGATCGGTCCCCCGAATGACCGAATCGGGCTCGGCCGCGATCTCGAACATCGACCGCAGTTGCCCGATCGTCGCCTGCGTGAAGTACTGGTCGATCCGCTTCTGCGTCTGCGAGATGTCGATCTTCACACGCTCGCGGCGGTCGGGCCAGACGACCACGAGCGACGCGCTGTCGATGGCGATCGTCCGGCGTTCGGGGTCCGTGTAGGTCATCAGCACGCGCGAGGGCGGCGCGGCAATCACGGTCCCGTGCGACACCAGCGGCTTCTCGAGCAGGCTGGACGTCGTGGTCTCCGTGAATCGGGCACGGATGGAGTGGATGGACTGCCGCTTCTCCAGCGTACGAGCGAAGATCTGATCGAACAGATCCTTCGGGGCCGGAGCCTGCGGCGCGACGAGCACCGCGGCCACGAACAATTGCAGCAGCGTGGAAGCGGACGGCATTGTTGAACGATTGAAACCCGCATGGTAGCGTACCGGCTTCATGTCTGAACGAGTCGCGATCACGGGCATCGGCTGCGTCTCCTCGTTCGGCATCGGGTACCGGGCTTTCATCGACGCGATCGGATCCGGCCGCAGCGGCATCGTTCCGATCACCCGCTTCGATACGGCGGAGTGCCGGTCGCACTGCGCGGCCACGATCCGCGACTTCGATCCGACGGCGTTCTTCTCGCCGCTCAAGCTCCGCCGCGTCGACGCGGTCGGCCGCGTCGCGCTCGCCTGCACGCGTCTGCTCTTCGACGACGCCGGCTGCACGCCGGACGCCGGCGGCCGCGACGACGTCGGGATCGCGCTCGGCACCTTCACGGCCGGCCTCGACAGCCTTGTCGAGTATCTGGGCGGCCTCACCGATCACGGGCCAACCGGCGTGCCGGCGATTCTCTTCAGCAACACGGTCTCGAACGCGCCGGCCAGCCTCTGCGCGATTGAGTTCGGTCTCCGCGGGCCGAACGTCACGTTCAATCAGCGCGAGGCGTCAAGCCTGAGCGCCCTCGTGTTCAGCGTCGGCGCGATCCGCCAGGGGCGCACGGCGGCGATGGTCACCGGCGGCGCCGATTGCGTCGAAGAGACCTTTTTCAAGGTGCACGATCGATTTCGCGCGCTGTCTCCGATGCGCGGCGAGCGAGCGGGCGGCGCCGAGGCCGCACGTCCCTTCGATCGCGACCGCAACGGGTTCATTCTAGGCGAAGGCGGGTTCCTGCTCCTGATCGAGTCGGCGTCCGCGGCGGCCGCACGGGGCGCGCGCGTCTACGGCGAGATCGTCGGCGTCGGTGCGACCGCGTCGAAGGCGGCGCTGAACGGCTGGCCCGCCGACGGCGCCGGTCTCGTCACGGCGATGCGGCTCGCCATGGCCGACGCGGATCTCCGCGCCGACCAGATCGCCGCGGTGATCGGCACGTCGAACGGATCCCTGGCGCTGGATCGGCAGGAAGCCGACGCGATTGTCGAGGTGTTCGGCAGCCGGTCGATTCCCGTGGCCTCGGTGAAGGGCGCCATCGGCGAGTCCGGCGCGTCGGGCGCGGCGGGCCTCATCGCGGGTCTTCTGTCGATCGCCGGCGGCGCTGTCGTGCCGACGGTCGGCTTCCTGCAGCCGGACCCGGCGCTCGCCGTGTGCGTCAGCAGAGGTCCGCAGCCGACGCGGGGCGAGGCGTTTCTCGTCAACAGCGTCGCGAGCGGCGGCACGAACTACAGCTTGGTGGTCCGGGCGGCGCCCGGGCGATCTTGAGCGCCGCCAGCGCCTGCAGGTATCATCAACGAGTCTCCCGCCGGATCTGTAGAGCGCGTCGCAAAACTGGTGTCTCGACGTACAACGCAGAACCCGCAGAACACGCAGAGCGGGGTTCCTCCGCGAGTTCAGCGGTTTCCGCGTTGATCGTGTTGTTAATTCTGAAATGTCATGGACGATTTGACTCTCACAGGCCGGGTGGCCGTCGTGACGGGCGGCTCTCGGGGCATCGGACGCGCGATCGCCGTCGCGCTCGCGCAGCGCGGCGCGGCGGTCGCCATCTGCTACCGCGAACGTGAAGCCGCCGCACAGGAAACGGTCGCGCTCGTGCGCGCGCAGCACGTCAACGCGCTGGCCGCGCCGTGCGACGTGTCGGACGAGACGGCGGTCGGCGAGTTTTTCGGCCGCGTCCGGTCCGAGCTCGGACCGGTTGACATCCTGGTCAACAACGCCGGCATCGTTCGCGACAGTCTCGTCATCTACATGCAGCGCGAGCGCTGGGACGAGGTGCTCGACACCAATCTCGGCGGCGCGTTTCTCTGCATCCGCGCCGTCGCGCGCGACATGCTGCTGCGGCGCTGGGGCCGGATCATCAACATCGTGTCGGCGAGCGGCGACGTCGGCGGCATCGGCCAGGCGAGCTACTCGGCGTCGAAAGCCGGCCTGCTGGGCTTGACGCGCACGCTGGCGCGCGAATTCGCGCGTCAGGGCGTGCTCGTGAACGCGGTCTCCCCGGGGCTGATCGAAACCGACATGATCGCCGGGCTGTCCGACGATGGGCGCCAGGAGCTCTTGCGCGACGTGGCGCTCGGCCGCGTGGGCACGCCCGAGGAGGTGGCGGTGGCGGTGGCGTTTCTCGCGTCGCCCGCCGCCAGCTACATCACCGGACAGGTCATCGGTGTCGACGGCGGGTTACTCTAAGGAGGGCGGACGAACCATATGGACGGTCGTGACACGCTCGCGGGTGAGGTGAAAGTGGCGATCGTGCGCTGCCTCCGGATGCCGATCAAGCCGGAGGAGATCAAGGACGACATGCCGCTCTTCGACGAAGGCCTCGGGCTCGACTCGATCGACGCGCTCGAGATCGTCCTCGAGCTGCAGCGATCGTTTGGCGTCGAGATCACCGACGAGCAGGTCGGCAAGCGCGTCCTTCGCAGCGTCAGCACCATCGTCGAATTCATCGAGTCGAGCCGGGAGCTGGCGGGGTAGCGGGCCGCAGCATGCGCAATTGCCTGACCGTCGATGTCGAAGAGTGGTTTCACGTCTGCGGCACGGAGGGCCCGCTCGCCTTCGGGCGCTGGAATACCCTGCCGAGTCGCGTCGTCGACACGACGCGGGATCTGCTGATCCTGCTCGACGCGTGCGGCGCCCGCGGCACGTTCTTCGTCCTCGGCTGGATCGCCGAGCGGTATCCGGCGCTGGTGGCCGAGATCGTCGACCGAGGACACGAAGTCGGATCGCACGGACATCTGCACCAGCGCGTCTACGAGTTGACGCCGGAGAGCTTCGCGCGGGATCTCGAAACCTGCCGGGCGGCGCTCGCCGCCGCGGGTGTGCGCGACGTGCGCGGCTATCGCGCGCCTGAGTGGTCGATCAACGGCCGCTCGTTGTGGGCGCTCGAGACGCTCGCGCGCGCCGGGTTCACGTTCGACTCGAGCATGGCGCCAATGCGGATTGTCGGCGACCCGAACTATCCGAAGCAGCCGCACGCGCGATCGACCTCCTGCGGCGACGTGATGGAATTTCCGCCGTTGGTCGATCGGCGATTCGGCCAGAACATGCCGATGGTTGGATGGGGGCTGCGGATGACCGCGCCCGGCCGGGTGATTCGGATCATCGAGGATCGCAACGCGCGCGGCATTCCGGTCGCGCTGGCCGTGCATCCGTGGGAGATCGATCCCGATCCGCCGCGCGTGACGCTGCCGCCGGCCAAGAACTTCGCGCACTACTTCAGGCTTGCCGGGTTCCGCAGGCGCCTCGAGCGCATCCTGCGCGGCGCGACCTTCGCGCCCATGGGCGAAGTACTCGGGTTGTCCCCGCTGTCCACATGACCGTTCGCGTGCGTCTCGCGATCGCCGTCACAGCGTTCGCGCTGCTGGCGCCGGCGCGCGGACTGGCCGCAGACACGAGGCTGCGCGGTATCGCCATCGAAGGGCGGCTCGATGCCGAGCCGCTGGCCGCCGACCTGCCCCGGATTGTGCCGACGATCGTCAGGCTGTCGATCGACCAGGCGGCGTTCGCCGATCCTCCCACCGCGGATGCGACGCTCGAACGTCTGCGGGAGCTGCTCGGCGTGTACCAGGGTCGGCACATGCAGGTCGTGCTCGCGCTCGGACGCCTTCCGGCCACTGACGGTGACATCGAACCCTGGCGCCAGTTCGTCCGAGCCGTTGCCGAGCGCAGCCTCGGGAAAGTCGCCGGCTACCAGATCGGTGAGATCCAGGCAGGCCGAGCGCCGGACGTCAACCGGTACGTGTACTTGTTGAAGCTCGCCGCCGTCCAGATCCGATCGGTCGACTCCGGCGCGCTCGTCCTGCAGGGCAGTCTGCCGGCGATCGAGAGCGAGTGGCAGGGACGCGTGTTCGCCGCCGGCGTCGGACCGTACATCGACGGCGTCGCGCTCGACGGCCCGTCCGCAGAAGACCCAGAAGACGACGACCCGTTCCGGTCGGCCGTGCAGCGTATGGCGACGATGGTGGAGCGGGAGAAGCCGTCGGCCACGTTGCTGCTCGGGCCGATCCGCTTGCCGGCCGACACCTCCGCCGCCACGTCTCGGTTGATGGACGCCGAGCTGCGTTCGCTCGGCACGAGAACGGTCACCGTCTTCACCGGCGACGCCGCCGCCCTCAAAGCGGCGCTGACCGCCGCCGCGCGTCTGACCGATCTCATCGCGGGCGATCTCGTGACGCTCGACGAAAAGACGGCCGATCTCCAGATTCTGCAGGGCACGTCGAACGTCACGTCGACCGTCAGGCACCGCCTGTTGTACGGCCTGACCGGCTTCGAGACGTACCTCGTGTACTGGGGCTCGCCGGGCGTTTCCCAGGCCGCCGCCGATGAGATCGGAAGAGCACACGTCTGAACTCCAGTCACGCCAATATC
>OCZT010002754.1_pt1 | contig 18111 bp, 14 predicted proteins | sample 1539031 | NCBI WGS metagenome assembly OCZT01 (sample SAMEA3539308, study PRJEB22396) | soil metagenome | biome: tundra; feature: field; material: soil | place: USA | collected 2010-05 | depth 0.15 m | reverse complement strand
AGTGTCGGAGGCCCGACGTGAACCCGCACGCTGAACGAGAGCGATTGTCGAAAATCTCACATTTCATCCCACAGACCGATCCGACACCTCCGGACCAATCCGACACCACCGGACAGGTTTTCTTTGATTCTCGGATAATTCCGACCTCACCGGACCAATTTGACCATATGCATCCCTCTTTTAATCCCAAGGTGCCGGGATCGAGACGCGGGCGGCCCACCAATAGTACCAACGCTTTTCGAAAGTTCGCACGATTTCGTACCACTCACATCCCACATTCTGTCCCTCCGATGCGATGATCATCACGATCAGGACAACGTACGGCTGAAGCCAGGGCGACCGAATGAGTTCTCTTCGGATCGAGCAAGTCAGAAAGTCTGCCCGTGTTGGAAATGATGAGCGCCCTTCTTGAACTTCATCGATCGTCACTGAACCCAACGGGGCCGCATGGCATGCACGGCTCTAAGAAAGAAGTTGTGAGCGGTGAACTTCAGCAGCGCCTTCAGCCACGCGATTGCGGAGGTGGTTGCTGGTCTCGTTCACCGAGTCAACGAATTCGGGACAGACTGACCGGCACCCAATCTCGCGTCCGATTCGGCCGAGATTAAGGATCCGACGACGTACCCAACCGCGACGTCGTACTTAGGCGATCGCTTCGCAACAGTCCTCCACGTTGTCACGTCTGACGAGCCACTAGACCGGCGGAGAACCATCAACTAACCCCGCTTCGACGAACCCGTGGCTTCGCCGTACGAGCCCCTCGACCCCCGAATGGCGTCGAGTACAGCAGCTTCCGGAGGGCACGGGGGCAACACACTGGGTTGGGCCCGATGCACGACGAGTCCGTCGAGGATGATTTGGAGGTAGCGACGCCATAGGTTGGGCGCACTCTGGGTCGTGCCACCCCCAAGCGAACTAATCATCATCTCAATCACCGACATGTCAACCCCGACCAAGTCGGGTCTGAGGTAGCCATCACGCTGGGCCCGATCGATCAGCACCATCATGGCGGGAACGATGCGAATCTTGGCTGCCGCCATGCGTTCCTCGGCGTAGGGCGCGCCGAGGATGACGTCGCGCAACCCCGTGTTCACGCACAGGCGCTCGAGCGCCTCCTCCAAAAACCACACGAAGCCATCCCACGAGTTCGCGGCGCCACTGGCGCTCTGCGCCAACGTCGCGATCTCCCCGACAGCATTCTCGAAGAGTGCGACGACCAGTGAGTCCTTGTCGGGGAATCGGCGGTAGACAGTGGCCACGCCAACGTTCGCCGCGGCGGCGATGTCATCGAAGGTGACGTCGAGGCCCCGAGCGGCGAACACCGTGGTCGCGGCGGCGAGAATCTTCTCCCGATTTCGCACCGCGTCGGCTCGCAGTGGCCGTAGTACAGTACCCGTTTTAACTGTCACGAACTCTCCTCACCAATAAATTACCACCGTTTGGAATAAGTGGAACCATTTCCTCCAGATATATGTATAGTGGGTTAACTGGAACCCTGAGTTCCAGTTAACCGACGAAGGAGGCCTGAGGTGACGGACGCAACGGCAGAGGTCGTGCCGCTGACGAAGGCCGCGAAGGCCCACGAGCGACGTTGGTGGATCCTGGCCGTACTCGCGATCTCACAGCTCATGGTGGTCCTGGACGGAACCATCGTCAACATCGCACTGCCGTCCGCCCAGCACGCGCTCAACTTCTCCAACTCCGACCGCCAATGGATCGTCACGGCCTACTCGTTGGCCTTCGGGAGCCTGCTCCTGCTCGGCGGACGAGTGTCCGACTACATCGGCCGAAAGAACGCGTTGATCGTTGGCCTCGTCGGATTCGCGGGGGCGTCCGCCCTCGGTGCGGCGTCAATGAACTTCACGATGCTCGTGGTGGCGCGCACCGTGCAGGGTGCCTTCGGCGCGCTGCTGGCTCCATCGGTGCTCGCTCTACTCACGACCACCTTTAGAGACCCCGATGAGCGAGGCCGCGCCTTCGGCATCTACGGTGCCGTCAGTGGTGCCGGTGCGGCCCTGGGTCTGTTGCTCGGCGGCATCCTGACGACGTACTTGTCCTGGCGTTGGACCCTGCTCGTCAATCTGATCTTCGCGGCAATCGGGATCGTCGGAGCGGTGGCGCTATTGCACCACGACCGAGGTGCCGACCACGACCCCCTCAATTGGACCGGCGTACTCACTAGCGCCGGTGGTCTCTTCGCCTTGGTCTACGGCTTCTCCCACGCCGAGACCACCTCGTGGTCCGACACGTACACCATAGGAAGTCTGGTCGTCGCGACCATCCTGTTGGTGTCTTTCATAACCATCCAGAAGCGCACTCACTTCCCGCTCCTACCACTTCGCGTTCTGCTCGACCGCAATCGCGGTGGCGCCCTCGCCGCCATGTTGGTTGCCGGATCTGGTATGTTCGGCGTCTTCCTGTTCTTGACCTACTACCTACAAGTCACCCTGGCTTATAGCGCCGTGATGACCGGCGTGGCGTTCTTGCCCATGGTGGTCGGGATCGCAATCACGGCACAACTCTCCAACGTCGTCTTGATGCCAAGACTCGGGCCGCGGCCGCTCATCCCACTGGGGATGCTAATCACTGCGGCGTCGCTGCTCTGGTTGACGCGGTTGGGGATACACAGTTCGTATCTCACCGAGATCGTGGGCCCAACCGTCACCATGGGCTTTGGTATCGGACTCATCTTCGCCCCGGGGTACAACACCGCGACCCTCGGCGTCGCCAACCATGACGCCGGCGTGGCGTCCGCTCTAGTGAACACCGCGCAACAGATAGGCGGATCGATTGGCATCGCGCTGCTCAACACGTTGGCGGCGGCCGCGGCGGCCAACTTCCTAATCGGACGCACCGCAACCAGACTGAACCTGGAGCTCGCCGGCGTACACAGCTACACGTCGGCCTTTGCATACTCAGCGTGGATCTTTGTTGGCGGCGCCGTCTTGACCGGCCTGTTATTGCGATCGGGTGCTCCGGAGCCGTCGGAGGGTGAAACGTTGGTCATGACGCATTGAGTCGGCGAGGTGGGTGGAGATGACAATTTTCGTGGGTGCCGCGCTCGCCTGCCTCGCTGCGACCCTAGTGGCAGTTCGCCGTCAGTACGCTTGAGACGCCTCACCACCACGTGACTGGCCTCTTAGGAACATGCTCCAGTGTCCTTGACCACCTCGAGAATTGAGGACTCGTAGAGAATAACGAGACGAGAGTGGCGCCTGCTCGTCACCCACCAAGTCGACAGCGCGGACGGCTCCTCCGGCACTTGCGCCAGCAAGGTTCGGCGTTTAGTGGAGACTCTGGTTGATACTGACCAATTGAGTTCAAAATCGACCAATTCAGTTGGCGAAGACTTCGCCAGTGAGAACCGTGGCTGGCAGACCCTGTGCCTCGTTGGGGGCGCTTAGGTGCGGGTTCACATCAGTGGCTCGACGCGAACCCGCACGCGAACCGAAACAATCCGTTCTTGAAACTCGCCAAGTAGATTGCGAACTTCTAGGTCCGAACAGGCCTCATTTTAGGTTCTCCTCGGGTTGGTGTGGGTGAATTCTGCTCATCCGGCGAGCGTCGACGTGGGTAGTTCGATCGTGAGACCACCACAGCAGAGATAAATCATGGCGATGACCGCTTCGGCCGAGTGGTGTTGCCTAAAGGGGCACTTGCTCGATACTCGGTGTTTTCTGTCGAAGAATTGCTGTACGGCAACTCCCTCGGTGTTTCGCCGCTTCGTCTCGGACCAACCCCGTAGAATCTTCGCGCTGCACACGCGGAGCTCCTTCATCCTTCATCGCAACGATGGTTTGAGGTGTTTGACATACGTCAAGGAGAGAGCCACACGGTGCCCTTCCAGCACCTTGACGTGAATGCGCTCATCAATCGGGTATTTCGCACCGCGAAGGAGAGAATCGGCTGGCTTCACGACTTCCCCACCATCGACGAGGTGTCGGAAGTGAACATATTTAGGCTCGACGACGGCAACAATCGACGACCCTAAGACTTACTCGGTGGCCGTACCTTGAACTTAGAGCGCGGGCGTTAGGCAATCCCACCTCCGGGGGGTCCGTGTCTCAATATTCCGACCCGTACATTAGATCAATCGGTCATTAGATCAATCGGTTAATTCATCACGTGTGCTCGAGCGACGAGTCCCCATGCATTGACCAGAAGCTGCGCCAAGTTTGGTCACTCTTGAAGATCTAAGCCGATCCAAACACGCAAACTTCGCGAACGACAGTGGCAGCGTCATAGTTCTGGCATCGATCCGTGGACCGTACAGGACTTGAAGCAACGCCGTAGTGTTGAAAACGCTCTACCCGCGCTACGAAACCTCAAGGAGCAACGACGGCCATGCCCACTCCCAACGTCTACGAGAATCTAGGGATACGTCGCGTCGTGAACGCCGCGACCACGCTCACCGCGCTTGGCGGGACCGTCCTGGCGCCCGAAGTGGTCGACGCCATGACGGCCGCCTCGACGTCGTGCGTGTCCATGGAAGAACTGCACCTCGCGGCGGGTCGCCGCCTCGCCCAACTGACCGACAACGAGGCGGCGCTGGTCACCTCCGGGTGCGCCACCGCCATCGTGCTGGCGGTACTGGCCTCAGTCACCAACGGCCGACCAGAACTGATCGCCCAGATGCACCACGACACGACGCTGGCTCGAAACGTCGTGATGCACCGCTCGCACCGCATCCCCTACGACCGGGCGATCGAACTGGCGGGCGGGCGAATCGTGGAGATCGGCAACGCCATCCAAACCTTCGAATGGGAGCTCGAAGCAGCAATCGACGAGCAGACGGCCGCCGTGTTCTGGGTAGCGGGAGAGCACATGCCCAAGTCCACCCTGTCGCTCGACGAAACGGTGGCCATCGCGCATTCCAGGGGTGTGCCGGTGATAGTGGACGCGGCGGCGCAGCTGCCGCCGGTGTCGAACCTCAGGAACTTCACGAGGAACCACGGAGTCGACCTGGTGACCTTCAGCGGCGGCAAGGGCCTGCAGGGACCCCAGGCCAGCGGCCTCATGGTGGGACGGGCGGAACTCATCGAGGCCGCCCGTCTGAACGCCGCCCCCTTCCAGCGCCTCGCGCGACCGATGAAGGTCGGTAAAGAGGAGATATGCGGGCTGGTGGCCGCGGTGGAGCGCTATCTCCTCATAGATCACGAGGCGGTGCACCGTGTTTGGGGTGGGACCGTCGACGAATGGGCGTCCGCGCTCTCGGCGCTGACGGGCATCAGCGTTCGCCGACTCGAGAGCAACGAGGCCGGCCAGCCCGTTCCTCGCCTCGAGATCTCCTTCCCCAGCGTCGACATTGCCTCACGGGTGAGCGGCCGGCTTTGGGACGACGACCCTCGGGTGGCGGTGCTGCAGGTGGAGGAGAAGCTTTTCGTCTCCCCGGACACCCTCCAGGAAGGTGAGAACGAACTCGTCGTCGAGCGACTGGTCGGGGCCGTCAAAGAGACCCTCTGACGCCAATTGCGACATCAACGGTGCGGACGTCGGGCGCGAGTTTCCGTGACGACCGGTGATACTGTCGCCTTCAGCGAGCGCTAGTGGCGCCGGAGGTTTCGTGAGGAGACTCGATGTCCGATGAGATGCTCCTGGTGACCGGTGGTGCGTCCGGCATCGGACGGGCGGTCGTGAGGTTGGCCGCGCAGCGCCACTGGCGAGTGTGCATCATCGACCGCGACGGTGCCGCGCTCGAATCAGCGGCCGCCGAGGCGCTCGAGCACGGCGCGGACAAGGTACAGGTCGCGGAGTGCGACGTCAGCTCCGAGGCATCGATGCAAGCGTGCTTCGACGCCGCCGAGGAGCAGCTGGGCCCCTTGAGCGGCCTCTTCACATCTGCGGGCATCGAACGTCGTGGCTTCGCCCACGAGACGCCCTACGAGACCTGGCAGAACGTCATCGAGACGAATCTCAACGGAACTTTCCTCGCCTGCCAACTGGCGCTGCGCAGCCTGCTGCGCTCGAAGATACCTGGATCGTTGGTCTGTTGCTCTTCGCCGGCCAGTTTCGTCGCGTACTCAGCCGGCGCCGCCAGTTCCTACAGCGCATCCAAGGGCGGCGTCTCGGCCCTCGTGCGCACGCTCGCCGTCGACTACGCGAAGCACGGCATCCGCGTGAACGCGGTCGTCCCTGGCGCGACCGAGACCCCGCTGATGTGGGCCAACTCCGACGAGAGCGAGAAGGACCGGCTACGCGAGTTGATCAGGTCCGAGGTGCCGCTAGGGCGACTGGCCGAGCCCGAGGAGCCGGCCGAGGCGGTGATGTGGCTGCTGTCGCCGCAGTCGGGCTACGTCACGGGTTCTCACCTCGTGTGCGACGGAGGAATCCTCGCCAAGGCGTCGATAAGCTTCTAGCGGCGCCCGTCGACTACTCCCGCACTCGCGTGATCTCGGCGCTTGCCTCGTAGCGAGGATCGTAAAGCCAGCACGTCGTCCATTGACCCCGGCTGAGTTCGGAGCGCGGAGGCGCCTCGGCCTGGCAGATGTCCTTCGCCTGAGGGCACCGGGGATGGAACCGACAGCCCGAGGGAGGATCGATGAGGCTCGGCGGGTCGCCAATGGCCACCCTCGTGCTGATCGACTCCTTCTCGGGATTCGGTGCCGAGTCGCGCAAGAGCTGGGTGTAGGGATGTGCCGGCTCGAGCGCTACGATCTCCGACGGCCCTCCTTCGATGAGCTGGCCGGCGTACATGACGAGCGTGGTGTCGGCGAAGTACCGTGCCGAAGCGATGTCGTGGGTGATGTAGAGCAGGGCGAGCTGACGGTCCGTGGCGAGGCCGCGCATCAGATTGAGCACACCGAGACGAGTCGAGACATCCAGCATCGACACGGGTTCATCGGCCAGGATCACTGATGGCCGCGTCGCCAGAGCCCGGGCCAGCGCGATCCGCTGCCTCTGGCCACCCGAGAGCTCGTGCGGGTACTTCGTGACGAATTGGTCGGGAGGACTCAGGTGCACGTCCGCCAGGAGCGTGGCGATACCTTCATCGATCTCGCTCTTCGAGCGCGCGAGGCCGTGGATCTTGAGGGGGCGGGCCAGGTGGTAGCCGACCGTGTGCAGGGGATTGAGCGAACTGAACGGGTCCTGTAGCACGATCTGCACCTTGCGCACGTAGGCACGGAAGCTTCGACCGTGATGGACCCTGATGTTGCGGCCCTCGAGTGAGATGGTGCCACCGGAGGAACGATAGAGCTGGGCGAGCACGCGACCGATGGTCGACTTGCCCGAACCCGACTCCCCCACGAGCGCCGTGACCTTGCCTGCGTAGAGCTCAAGAGACACCCCATCGACCGCGCGCACCATTCGACTCTTCGTGCGCCGGAGACGACGCGCCACGTGCTGATGGACGGGGAAGAACTTCTGAAGGTCGCTGACCCTCATCACCGGTTCGCCGACGGGCCCAACGGCCGGGGCGCTCGCGACGATGCTCGTGGCCTCGTCGTGGACCCGGGCCGAACCGAGTTGCACCGGCACCGCACCGCCCTCGTAGAGCGAGCACGCGACGAAGTGGTTGGCAGCGTCGCCCGCGACGGGTGAGGGTTTGAGAGCTGGACGGTCGCGGTCGCAGCCCTCGTGGACGAAGCTACAGCGGGGATTGAAGGGGCAACCTGGAGGCAGCTGGCGCAGGTCCGGCGGGAAGCCGACGATGCCGGTCAGCATCTGGCGCGGTCCATGCAGCAATGGGAAGGAGTTGAGCAGTCCGTAGCTGTAGGGATGACGCGGCGTGCGGTATATCTCGCTCGACGTACCGCGTTCGATGATGCGCCCGGCGTACATCACGGCGATCTCGTCGGCGACCTCGAGCAGGAGCGAGAGGTCGTGTGTGATGAAGATGATCGAGAAACCCAGGCGGTCCCGCAGCTCCATCAGCTTGGCCAGGATCTGACGCTGCATGACGACGTCGAGGGCGGTGGTCGGCTCGTCGAGGATGATGACCTCGGGCTCGAGCGCGAGCGCGATCGAGATCATCGCTCGCTGTCGCATCCCGCCCGAGAGCTCGTGGGGATACGCGCCCGCGCGGTCGCTCGATATTCCTACCAGGCGCAGCAGCTCCCCCATTCGTGCCATTCGGTCGAGACGGGTCATCTGCGGTCGGTGCGCGGCCAGAACGTCAAGTATCTGGGACTGCAACGTGAGTACGGGATTGAGCGCGTTCATTGCCGACTGGAAGACAATGGCCAGCTCGTCCCAGCGAAAGGCCCGAAGCTCGTCGTCGTTCATGCCCAACACGTTCACCGGCACCGAGTCACGCGGGTGGTACGTGATGGTGCCGGCGGTGATCACACCGGGCGAACGCAGCAGCCGGGTCACGGCGTAGGCCAGGGTCGACTTGCCCGATCCGGACTCCCCGGCGATTCCTACCACCTGACCGCGGCGCAGTTGGAGGCTCACGTTTCGAACGGCCGGCAGGGACTCGGTGCTGAGCTCGTAATCGACGTCCAGATTCTCGATCTCCAGCACCACCGGGTTGTCGAGGTGATTGCGAGGCTCGTCAAGGATGTGCAGGGTCACGTCAGTCATTCTCCGGCTTCGTGGCGGGACGAACGGGCGTGAACTCGCGGCCGTCGCTGGGGTTGGCGCGCGTCACTTCCGGAATCGGGAGGTCCCTCTTACGACCCTTGGCCTTGGGCCGACCGTTCGAACGAAGGCGCGGATTGGTGATCTCGTCGAATCCGAAGTTCATGAGCGAGAGCCCCGTGCCCAGCAACGCAATGCAGAGCCCCGGCGGCACGAACCACCACCAAGCGCCCGTCTGCAGAGCGGAGTCATTCTGGGCCCAGTAGAGCATCGTCCCCCACGACCACTCCGACACGTTGGCCAGGCCCAGGAACGCGAGCCCGGCTGCGGTCAGAACGGCGAAGATGACGGTGAACAGGAAGCTCGCGGTCACGATAGCGGTCTCGTTGGGCAGGATCTCCCAGAAGAGTATCCGCGGCGTGCTCTCTCCGACCGCTCGGGCCGCCTCGACGAAGTCGCGTCTTCGAATCGAAAGGGTTTGGGCACGGACGACGCGTGCGCCCCACGCCCAGCCCGTAAGCGCGATTACCAACATGACTGATATGTCGCCCTTGTTGGGGAGGTAGCCGGCCAGGACGATCACCAGAGGAAGCGCGGGTATCACCAGGAAGATGTTGGACAGCACCGACAGCAACTCGTCGCTGACGCCCCCCAGATACCCTCCCGCGAGTCCGACCGCGATCGATATCACGGTGGCGACGCTGGCCGCCACGAAAGCCACGATGAGCGTCGGCCGACTTCCGTCGACGAGCTGGGCGAATACGTCCTGGCCGGACTGGGTGGTGCCCAGAAGGTGCGCGGTCGACGGTGGCGAGAGCATGCCGGCCGTCATGGCCGAGGGATTGGCCTTGGCGAACAGCGGTCCGAAGATCGCCGTAAGGACGAAGAACCCAACGATGGCGAGGCCCGTGCTGATCTTCCACGAGTGCAGCCACGTGAGGCGCTTGAACAGCGATCGCGGGATCCAGTGTCGCGAGGCGCCGGTCATATCAGGCGCCCTGCCTGGTTCTGGGGTCCAGCATCACGTAGAACACGTCGGCGACGATGTTCGCGAGCAGGACCGCCAGGGTGATGATTAGGAACACGCCCTGCATGAGCGGGTAGTCGTCGTTGTTCACAGCGGCGAACAAAACGTAGCCAATGCCCGGATAGGAGAACACGATCTCAACGAGAATCGCCCCGCTCACCACGAAACCGAGCGATAACGCGAATCCCGCGAGCGAAGGCAGGATTGCGTTGCGAGCCGCGTAGACGAAGTTGATGCGCGATTTGGACAGCCCCTTCGCCTCGGCGAGGACGATGAAGTCCTCGTTGAGCGTAACGATCATCATGTTCCTCATACCGAGTAGCCAGCCGGCAATGGAGGTCACGATGATCGTGACGGCGGGTAACACCGCGTGGTAGGCGGCCGAGGCCAGGAACGACCAGTTCCATCCGATGAGGTTGGTCGAGGCGTACCCCCCGGACAGGGGAAACCAGTGAACGACGATCGCCAAGAAGTAGAGGATCACGAGACCGAACCAGAAGTACGGGATTGCCGAGAAGAAGGTGCTGATGGGAAGCGATACGTCCATCCACGATCCGCGTCGCGATCCGACGATGACGCCAACGACCGTGCCCAGCACGAAGCTGATGATCGTAGCCACTCCAACTAGGACGAGCGTCCAAGGCAGCGCCGCGAGCACGACGGACGTGACCGATGACGGGAAGTAGGTGAAGGAAATTCCCAGGTTCCCGTGCAAGAGGTCGGACCAGTACGTCACGTACTGCGAAGCGATGCTCTGGTGGCTGAGGCCGAACAGGGCCCCGAGGGACTTGACGGCCGCGGGAGAGATGCGGCCCTTGAAGTGGCTGATAAGCAGTTCGACGGGATTGCCCGGCATGAAGCGCGGGATGAAGAAATTGAGCGTGATCGCCGCCCAGGCAGTGACCATATAGAACCCGATTCGACGCAGCAGATAGCGCATTAGCGACGCGCACCATGCAAGGAGGATTCACTCGCTCCCTCTGGCGAGAGGACCAAGGCGGGGACCCACAGCGACGCGTCGGCACCTTCGCGCATGGCCGTGCCGACGCCCCGAACACTCTCCAGGAGACGACCTGTTCGGCTCACGCAGATAACAGCCAAGGCTCTCATCGAAATGGAACATCTTCCTCGCTAGATCAACCGGACCTCTTCGGTGCAGACTTCTCGTAGCCGCCCCACTCTCGGCGGCTTCTAGGCCGAGAGTGGGGCGGCTACGAACTAACCCTTGGTTGGATAAAGGTGCAGCGCCACGAACTCCTGATTCGGTGGCTCAAGCGAACCCGCCGAACTGTAGGGATTGGCGGGCGTCGGCCATCCAGAGACGTGGGTCGTCGTGTACGCGCCCCAGTCGATGGAGTACACCAAGGGAATTATCGGGTCTTGGGCGACCATGATGCCCTCGACTCCGTCGAGTGCCGCGGTGCGCTGGGCGTCGGTGCTCGCCGTGGCGTAGGCGTTGAGGAACTTCTGGGTCGAAGCGTCGTTCCAACGCTCGAAGTCTCCCGAAGCCGGACTGCCGATCTTGGCCGACAGGGAGTGGTTCAGCCACGAGTTGTAGATGTAGTACGCGGTGGGACCGGTATTGGAGTAGTAGAGACTCAGGTCGTACTCCCCCGTCGCCAGGTCCGATGTCCACGATCCGACCGAGGTGCCCTGGACCGTCGTGCCGATACCGATGGACTTGAGGTCCGCGGAGATGATCGTCAGATCCTGCATGTAGTCCGAGAAGCTCGAGGGGTCGATGAGCGACAGCGAGAGCGGCTTGCCGTTCTTCGCGAGAATCTGACCGCTCGAGTTCTTCTTGAGACCAGCCTTGGCCAAGAGGCTCTTGGCCTTGGAGACGCTGAACGAATAGGTGTCGCTCTTGTACGCGGGGTCTAGCGCCGCTTTGTAATTGGGCAGCAGCAATCCGGTTTCGGTCGTGATCGGCGGCTCGTAGCCCCACTCGCCTAGCGTTGAAATCGTCTTTCGATTAATGGCCATGCTGATGGCCTCGCGCACCAGCGGGAGGTTCAGCGGGTAGACGGTGTCGTTGGGCATGAGCGCGGTGATGGCCACAGGCGGGTACCAGATGTGGTTGGCGGAACTCTTGGCGACGAACAGCTTCTGGATGTCGGGCTCGGTGGCCTGAGACCAGTCGTACTGCCCGGAGTTGGTGGCCGCATTCTGGGCGTCCGCACTTCCGACACTGGGGTACGTGATCGTATTGATCTTCGGCAACCCCGCCTGCCAGTAGTTCGGATTGCGCTGGAGCACCATGTACTGAGGCGTAAACGACTTCAGCGTGAACGGACCGGTGCCAATGGGGTCGGTGTCGGCGTAGGTCACCGGGTTCTTCACCTTGGACCAGATGTGCTCGGGCACGATCGGCGTCTGGTTCAAGATGTAATACACCTCGGGATAGCTCGGGGCGGAGAAGGTGAACTTCACACCCAGCGGACCTTCGGCCACGACGCTCTTGAACGTGATGCCGTTGGTGTTGAGGGCGGGGTACTTCTTCAAGAGCCCGAACGTGTAGACCACGTCGGCACTGGTGAACGGCTTGCCGTCGGACCACTTGACATTGGGATGAAGCGTCAGCGTCAAGGTCTTGTCGTCATTGGCCAGCTTCTGCGTGGTCGCCAGCCAGGGGTACGTTGTGGTGGGATTGACGATGTCGTACTCCCACAGCGGCTCGTAGATCATGTCGGTGTTGGAGTAGGCGCTATTGTCCGTGCTCGTCGGCAAAAAGGGGTTGAGGTTGTCCGCCTGGGGCCCGAAGCCGTTGATGCTCACCGTGAGATTCACGTTGGCGTACGTATTTGAACTCGAGGCCTGCGCACTCGTCAGCGCGGGGACCGTTAACAGCCCCATCGCCATGGCCAATGTCGCCCCAGCCGCGTAGAGCGACCTGCGACGATCTTTCCAGTTTCTCATATAATTCCCCTTTCGGTTCGGATGTTACACATGTCACTTCGATAAGGAACAGCGCCCTGGTCACGGTGTTCAGTCACAGGGAAACGCAATCGTCGTCATCAACGCGTTCGCCGCTTGGCGCGAATCCAGACGAGTGTGCTGCACCACGATGGGCTCGTCGCTCTCGATCAGCACGCAGTAGTCCGTGCCCAGCGGGAGCGTCGCACCGGGTAGCGCGGAGAGATTCTGGTGAAGTACACGACGCGCGGGAATGGTGACGTGCAGCGGACCGACCGGCTCACGATCGTTGAAGAACAACGTGAAGCGAACGTTGGCCGGCGTGGCGTTGGCATTGAGCATGCACGCCGCCTCGTGGCTCCACAGGGCCGCGTCATCTCCGGTGCTGGAGGGCGGGATCCACCCATCGGCGATCACCCACGCGGTACGTCCGATGCTCGTCATGATCGTGAGAGCTCCTTCTGCTCGGCTGGGTGAACTTCCCCGGCGTGCTGCTCGGTCTTGTGGTGGGACTCATCGAGGTGCTCGATCATCTCCGCGGCGGCGAAATCGGGATCACGGGTGGCGACCGCGGTCAGCAGCTTGCGGTGAAGCGCCAACACCTCATGAGGATCAGACTCCTGCTGATAGTCGGGCAACTGCTCGGTAAGGGCTATCTCGGTGATGAGGTGATAGAACTCCTCGAGAATCGGATTGCCGCAGTACGACGTAAGGAGGGCGTGGAACTCCATGGCTCGGGTGAAGAACGTCTGGAGATCATTCGTCTCGGCCGCGAGGTCGTCCAGCAGCCCTCCGAGGCTCGCGACCTGCTCGGACGTGATGCGCGCCGAGACCAGACGGATGACGCCAGTGTCGATGATGGTTCGAGCCTCGTGGAGGTCCTCGCTGGAACCGTGGCGCACGGCTACGACGAGGGCGTCGATCTCGGAGTCGCCGGAATTGGGCGGTGGCTCGGCGATGAAGCACCCCCTCGTCCCCTCGAAGCGTAAGAATCCCCACGAGCCCAAGATCTGCTTGACCTCTCGAACGGTCGAACGTCCGACCCGCAGGCGGCTAGCGAGCTCCGCCTCAGATGGCAGTCGGTCGCCGGTCTTGAGCACACCGGTGCTGATCAGTCCGAGTATCTGTTTGGTCACCACATCGACGACCGACTGGATCTCCACCGGCTCGAAGGCATTGCCGAGTCCGTCACCGCTAACCTTCGGCGCCGGTCGGTACTGGCTCATACGCACTTCCTCTTGCTTCGCATCAGACGCTCACCGAACCTTTCGCCAGCGTTCCACCATCACAGACCAGGTGCGATCCGGTGACGTAGGAGGACTCTTCCGACAGGAGCCACATCGCGGCCCGCGCGGGCTCATCCGCGCGAGCCAGACGCCCCAGGGGGATCTCGCTGCCCAGCACTTCTCGCATAGCGGGCTGCAGGCTCGGCTCGACGTTCGACCACATCAGCGGGGTCTCGGTCGATCCTGGCACGAGTGCGTTCACGCGTATGGCGTAGGGCGCGTAGTCGACCGCAAGCGTGCGCACCAACGCCGATACGGCGCCCTTGGAGGCGCTGTACGCGCTCGCCCCGCCCGCGGCGAATGCGACGAAGGACGCCGGCGAAGAACAGCAGACGATCGACCCACCTCCAAATTTCATCATCTGACGCAACGCGCACTGCACGGCGAAGAACGTGCCATCGAGGTTTATGGCCATCACCAGGCGCCAAAGCTCTGGCGTGAGCTCATGAGCCATCCCGCCCCGGTCAATTCCTGCAGACGTGAAGAGACCATCGACGGGCCCCAGGTCAGCGGCGATCGCCAAGAACGCCACCTCAACTTCGTCCGGATCTGAGACGTCGCAGGTCAAGGCCAGGGTCTTGGGTGAACCTGCGTCACGCAGCTGACGGGCAACGTCGGACGTCGACGGCGAGACGTCGAGCACCGCCACTTGGGCGCCGCTCGCCGCCGCGAGCTCGGCCACCGCTCGTCCGATTCCTGAGGCCCCGCCCGTTACGGCAAGGATCCGGTCCGCCATCTCTCCCCTTACGTCGATACGTAAGTATGACCATCTGACGAAGGTTTGTCAAGCACGGTGTATTGGCAACTAGTCCAATGATAGCCCCATTCTGTAAACAAATATTTGTCTGACAAAGAACCATCAGCCCCAAAACTGCACTACCATTGCGGCTGACCGCGAACCGGGAGGGAACATTCCATGCGTATCACCTCAATTGACTGCCACGTTCTTTTGCAGCCAGCCTTCGATATAACGGCGGCCAGCTCCGCCCAGGACGACATCGTGGTCGAGATCCATACCGATGAGGGAATCTCGGGCATCGGTGAGACCGACGTCAATCCCTGGATAGCCAAAGCCTGCATCGAAGCGCCCGGCAGCCACAACATGGGAGTCGGACTCACCGAACTGCTCGTAGGGCTCGATCCCATGGACGTGGAGGGAATCTGGGAGCGAATGTACGTCTCAACCGCCATGAACGGCCGGCGCGGCGCCGTCATCAACGCCATCGGTGCCCTCGACATCGCCCTGCACGACCTGAGGGGAAAGGCGCTCGGAGTGCCTTGCTATGAACTGCTCGGAGGCGCCGTGCAGTCGAGTATCACGCCATACGCGTCACTGCAGCCCGAAACGAACTCCTACGCGGAGTACCGCGAATCGCTCATCGACTGGGCGCAGCGGGCCGTGAACCTCGGTTTCCACGCGGTGAAGGCCGAGATCACGTTGGAAGGGCCTTTCGCCCACACCGGTATGCGCGAACCTTGGGAGCGCAGCACCGAGGTGCTCGCTGGCGTGCGAAAGGCAGTCGGCCCCGACACCTCACTCATGATCGACGTGCAGTACGCCTTTCCCGACGCCGACACCGCGCTGCGAGTCCTCAAGACCTGGGAGGAGTTCAACCTCTTCTTCGTCGAGACACCGCTGTGGCCCGACGACCTCGAGGGCTACCGGCGCCTCGCTGACGAGCAGTCGATCCCCATCGCGGCGGGCGAATGGCTCACGACAAGGTTCGAGCATCTGGACCTCATGGACCGGGGCGGCGTGCGCATCGTCCAGCCCGACATCGGTCGCGTCGGTGGTCTCACCGAGGCCAAGCGAGTCTGCCAACTGGCCGCAGATCGCGGCCTGTCGATCGTGCCGCACCTATGGAAGACCGGTATCTCCGTCGCGGCGGCCGCCCACCTCGCCACCGCCACCCCCAACTGTCCCTTCATCGAGTACATGCCCGCAGAGTTGACTGCTTCGGGCCTGCGCCGCGACCTCGCCGACGACGGGATGACCCTGGTCGATGGAAAGGTGTCGCCGTCATCGAGACCGGGTCTGGGCATCGATATCAACCGAGACGCCCTTGAGTACTACGCCGCCGTGGCGCGAGAGTCCTATCAACCCTGATAGAAAGCGTGACATGCCCTCGGTGACCAGACTCCCAGCGGAACTGCTTGAAGATCAAGTGATAGCGACGCTGCGCGCGGACCGCGTGAGCGAGACCAAGGCGATCGTTGAAGCCCTCGTCGGAGCCGGCATTCGTTGCGTGGAATTCACGCTGACCATTTCAGATGCTCTCACCCACGTGACGGCGGCGTGCGAGGTACCCGGAGCCGTCGTTGGAGTCGGCACGGTCCTTCACGCCCAACAGGTCCGCGACTCCGTCGCCGCCGGGGCGCGCTTCGTCGTCTCGCCCTCGGTGCGTCCGAGAGTCGCCGAGGAAGCCACCGTTCAAGCAGTCCCGTTCGTGCTCGGCGCATGGACACCGACCGAGGTCGCCTGGGCCATCGACCTCGCTTCGTCGGCGGTGAAGATCTTCCCCGCCGAGATCGGCGGACCCGCCCACCTGAAGGCCTTGCGCGGGCCCTTCAACCAGACGATGTTCATCCCCAGTGGCGGCGTGACGATTCAGAATGCGAGTGAGTGGTTGAGGGCCGGCGCGGGCGCCATCTCGATCGGCAGCAGCGTGATTAGTCCTGAGGCGCTACGAGAGGGCGACGTCGCCGATATCACGACCAAAGCCCGTGCGCTCGTCGACGTCGTGCGCGCCTTCAGAAATGGCTGAGCGGCCCAGCAAGCCTCGTGCGGTCACCTGCGGGGAGGTGCTGATCGCCACGCTTCCGGTCGAACCCGTGCCAATCGACGCCGGAGAACCACTACGGATGTACGTCGGCGGCGCGGAGGCGAACTTCGCGGTGGGTCTGTGCCGCCTGGGACTCGACGCTTCGCTCGTCGGGCGCCTCAGCAGCGACCCGCTCGGCAGATTCGCCACGGTGACTCTCGAAGGCGACGGTGTCGACCTCTCGAAAATGCGTGAGGATGACGGCCCTTCGGGACTCTACCTACGCGAATGGCTCGCCGACGGAATGCGTCGTCCGCTCTACTATCGGCGCGACTCGGCTGGATCGCACTTCGGTCCCGACGACTGGCCCGCGAACCTCGACAACATCGACTGGCTGCACGTCACCGGAATCACCGCGGCGCTGAGCGAGTCGTGCCGCGCCGGACTGACGACTGCCCTTTCGTGGGCGCGGGAACACTCAGTGCGAGTCTCGTTCGATCCGAACTACCGGAGCCAGCTCTGGTCACCCGAGGCGGCTCGCGCTTCGCTGCTCGCAATCGTCGCGAGTTGCCACACGCTGCTGCTCGGGACGTCCGAAGGGGAACTCCTGTTCGGCACCGACGATCCGCGGAGCATTGGCGAACGAGCTGGCTCGCTGGGCGTCCAGGACGTAGCGATCAAACGAGGAGACCGCGGGGCGAGCGCGTGGAGCGGCGGCGAGATGTGGCACCACGAGCCCTTCGAGGTCCGGGCCGTCGACCCCGTGGGGGCCGGCGACGCCTTCGACGCGGGTTTCGTGGCGTGCCGGCTCGAAAGTGGATCGCTGCAGGACGCACTCGCCCTAGGGACCTACTGCGGCGCCAAGGTGGCCGAGCTCCCCGGTGAACACGAAGGCTTCCCCAGATTGGCGGAGCTTCCCTCCCACCTTGCTCGCACGCTCGGCAACTAACCGCGAATCCACCGTCGCATATTCACAGAACCTGGCAGCCGAAGTGAAGAAAGGGCACTCTAAGAAGGCCAAGAACGGTGGAATGAACTCAATAGCTCCCGTTGGTTACCGAAAGGGTCTGCCCCCGCTTTAGTTGACTCACTCTTGAAGTCAACTGAAGCGGTGAATCGTGTTGGGAAGATTGGAGAGTGATTGATCTGGGATCTGGACTGCCAGCCGATTCACCATGCCCGTCCCTGGGTCAGCGTGCCAGGTACGGATAGGCCTCATTTTAGGCCTCATATTTCTGAAACACCACAAGACGAGACCGACACAGAACAACACGATTCCTTTAAAACAAGAGACGTGCGCAACGAGACTGACACACAACAACCATCGGACAGTTCCTTTTAATCCCAAGGTGCCGGGATCGAGACCCGGGCGGCCCACCAGTAAATGTGAACATTCGGCAGATACTTGTCGAAACAGTTTCGGGTGATGCTTGATACAGTTTCCGGAGTTGCTTGACACCTAAGCCGCCATCTGCCTTTGCTCTTAATGAGCGGGACGTGGCCCAAGTGCTCATGGAGATCTGCAAACCGGGTGCTTGCTCCTTTCGGAGAAATGGTACGTTGGCGACGAGGAGTGATTCATCACTTCGAGACGCCAGGTTCG
>OCZT010002753.1_pt1 | contig 18118 bp, 21 predicted proteins | sample 1539031 | NCBI WGS metagenome assembly OCZT01 (sample SAMEA3539308, study PRJEB22396) | soil metagenome | biome: tundra; feature: field; material: soil | place: USA | collected 2010-05 | depth 0.15 m | reverse complement strand
CACGAACCTCTCGTTTGCCATAGGTCTTACTGAGCTGAAGGACGTCGGAAAATGAAATTGGCCATTGACACGTCACGTAGTAGGCAGATTGACGGAAACAAGTCTTACGTAACTCATTCTGCAAGTTCGTCGGAAGCCACACGGAGTCTGTTAGTCGTTATCAGGCTTCCCGACAGGCCCCAACACTTCCATACCTGCGACACAGCACCTGGAAACCGCTTCTTGTCTTTCGTGTGGCTCGCGGACTAGGAGGGCAACTTCCAGTGCTTTGGTAGCAGAACGTTCGGATCGGTGGCCCGACGTCAACAATCCGACTGGAGGATTGAAACGTGGGATCAATGGCTTCGATCTGAGAGTGATTCGGGATCTCTACGCGAATTCGTACCATTCAATTCGCTAGCGATTCTCGGATGCGACAAACGTCCAAAGGTACAGCGCTTACGAGATTGCTAGCAGCCATACGACAAAAACGACGTATCCGGAAATGATGATCCAACCCGAGCGTCTATTCAAGCCGCACTGTGCAAATGCAAAAACAAGAACTAGAGCAGTGAGGACCAAGTAGACAACCGCGGTCAGGTTCCCTGCGATCGATGGTGATGCCAACCCGATCACTGCGCCAGGAATCAAAAGACCCGCTACCACATTTAGATTGTTGCTGGTAAGCGCTGTGCTGAAAGCGGCAGCGCCTCGCCCCGTGGATGCCAAATGGACAGCAGCAACTACGTTAGGCAGGCTGGTGACCGCCGCGAGGACGATTCCGCCAATCACAGCGTCAACTACATGAAAATGGTGACCTAGTTCCGACGCGCCCCGTTCCATTGCAACACTTGAGAGAACGACCATGATGAGCACCCCGAAAGCAACAATCGCATCGATTGGACGCCCTCGTGAGGGCCGAATGGCTGTCTCAAGTTCCAATTCCTCTTCATAGACGGCCGACGAGATCCACGAAATCAAGACTCGCGGCAATGGAAGGCACCGAAGAGCGTTGCGATGTAGTCCAAGAACGATGAAGTAGCAAACAAGGACTATAGAAGCAAGGATAAGACTGGCAGGTGCTGAAATGAGTCCGGTAATAGCGACGACGCAACAAACGGCGATCCACATAGCGACGAAGCCACCGAGAACGACAACTCTTCTGTGAAGCGCAATGAAACCAGAGACCAGTGCGCCGAGACCCAACAACGCAGCCAAATTGAATACGTTCGAACCAATTACGACGCCCGTTCCTATTGCACGCTGGTGTTGAGAGAGCGCCGATATTGAAGCTGTGATCTCAGGAGCGTCGGCGGCTAGTGCGGCCACAATTCCGAGAAGGGCTTCTGAGAGTCCAAATCTCTCTCCAACCCGCTCAAGACGGGTTACGAGTATCCAACTCGTTGCGAGGCTAACTAGTGCACCAACGATGAATGCAGTAAACGCGAGAGCCAAGACGGTCTCCTCCTTGATCAGACACTTTGCCGACCAGGCTTCCCGGCTCTCCAAGACAAATGCTAATCCAAGATCGTCTTGTTGGAGCTGTGAGTGATGCCTTGCGAGCGTCGAGTACGTTTGGCCGGATCCCGTGTTCCGAGCTACTGCTTGTATGACGCGAGCTGACCAAGAAGGTCCAGATTGTCCGAACCGCCGAGCACCATCAGACGATCACCAGATCTGATGACGGTCTCGCCAGTCGGCCGAATGACGTCGCGCCCACGCTCGATGGCAGTGATTAGTACACCGCGCGGTACCGACGACGTTGCCAGTGTCCTGCACTATCGCATCGATCGCTACGTGACCGGGGTGGGCTATCCAGCTCCACCGGCAAACGAACTGGTGGCTGGAATCTTTCCCCGGCCCAGCGGGATTACCAATCCCGACGTCGATCTCGCACTGAACGATCGTGCCGACGCCATCGAACAACGAGCACGTGAGCTCGCCGTGGTCGCCATCGAGCGTGGTGACGCATGGCTGCAGGACTTCGGCGACGCTCCTCTCTCGGCTGAGCTCCGCGAGCGTTGGGAATTAGAAGTTGCGGTAGGGGCGGCCTACCTTGACCGCTGGGGTATTGACAACCCCAACACCATCCCCGACGATGAAGCGGCTAACCACGAACAAGAGACTCAGCGAAGTCGAGTCCTTAGTGCCGCCCAGAGGGCGTACGCACTCACCGTGGTTGAGACTGCACTGGCGAAAACTACATACGTATCTTCCGGTGATGACCTCCAGGAGCCGTCCAATCAAGACTTCGGACTTGACCTGTAGTCCGGCTCGATTCAAGTGTTATGAACTGTTGTACAGGCCTGCTGGTAGCCGTGGACCATATCGCGAAGGTGGGACTACGAACTTCCGTCCCATTAATTCAGGAATTATGTTTCGCACGATTCAATCAACACCGGTCACATTCGGACGATGTGTCAGATGAGTAAGGCGCTCAAAGAATCCTTCTGTCCACCAATGTCAACCGAATAGTAAGCATCTAGATCTCATTGCCTGAAACCCACGCGGTCAAGCCGATCCCGCTTCTTCCACACCAGGCCATTGGGCCACGCGTCGCGACAGTATGCCGCTATTCCTCTAAGGGTAATCGCCATTCCGGCAAATGACGATGGTCATTCTCGAGGATTCGAGTGATAACGGGCACCGACACATGGTTCGGATGAATCTCATTGTTATCGAGATAAGCCTTGCAGATTCCATCAAGGATCTTGGGCGAGTAGGCCTTCGCCATGGGTATCATCCTTCTGCGATTCAAGTTGTGGCATTTGTGATTATGGATTTTGGGCACCCAAGACGTAATTCTGCGAGCGTCGCGCTCTCACACATGTTGGTTGCGGGACGATTAACTCTTTGTGTCCTCGAAGGTCTTCACGGCGCGCGCGTCAGAAGCGGTGGACTGGACGCTGTGCCCGACCATGATGACGGACAACAAGACGAATTGCAGGAAAGACTGGGCGACCCACGCCACCACCAAAATGAGGCTCGGCGAGGCGAGGAAGTGACCAAGTCGAACCCGCGCGTACACAAGTGCCGTCGACCACGAGGAGAAGTGCGACTGCGATGATCAACGCCACGTGGATGGACCACAACCTCGCTCGCGGTTACTTCGCCAACTGGCACACTCGAACTCACTACGATGCAGGGATGATGCCACGATCCGATTCGAGGTCATCGCTCGGCAGGTCCGTGTGGCACGCGTTGATTGGCCCACCTCTTCGGTCAAGTCAGGTGGCCGAAGAGCAGATCACTCCCATCGAGGGACTCTCGGCCCTCTCACTCGACGCCCTCACGTCAGTGGCGTATGGTCCCGAAGCGATCATTGTGGTCCTCACCCTCGCCGGGGCTTCGTCGCTGCATCTCATCGTTCCCGTCACCGTGGCGATTGTTGCCCTCCTGGCGATTCTGGTGTTTTCGTATCGCCAGGTGATTGACGCTTATCCGGGCGGCGGTGGTGCCTACGCCGTTTCGCGGGCCAACTTGGGAGTTGGCGCCAGCCTCGTTGCGGGCGCCGCCTTGATCGTGGACTACACGCTCACAGTTGCCGTCTCCATTGCGGCGGGGGTGGCGGCCCTCACGTCGGCATTCCCTGGACTCAGCCCGGCGACCGTCCCCATCTGTCTCGCAATTCTCGCACTCATCACCATGCTCAATCTGAGGGGACTCGGCGCCAGCGCTCGCGCGTTCTTGCTTCCGACTCTGGTGTTCATCGTGGGTCTGCTGGCCGTCATCTTCGTGGGACTCGTTCATCCGATGGGTCTGCACGACGCGCAACCGGGTCGTTCATTGCTCTCCACCCACGGACTGCAGACGGTCTCGGTCCTGCTCGTCTTGAAGGCGTTCTCGGCGGGCTGTAGCGCTCTCACGGGAGTTGAGGCGATCGCCAACGGTGTGCCCCTCTTTCGGCCGCCGCGCGCCAAGCGCGCCAAGCGCACCGAGATGATGTTGGGCTTGATTCTGGGCGCGATGCTGTTAGGGCTATCGGTCTTAGCGCGTCGTTGGCACGTGGGACCGCGCTCCAATCAGACAGTCCTCAGCCAGATCATGGGGATGGCGGTGGGGCGTCACTGGGCCTACTACGTGGTCTCCTTGACCATCACGATCGTGCTCGCACTGGCGGCCAACACTTCCTTCGGAGGCCTTCCCATTCTCGCGAGTCTGCTCGCTCGCGATGACTACCTTCCCCATCTCTTCAGTCTTCGTGGAGATCGACAAGTCTTCAACAACGGTATCTGGGTGTTGGCCGTTCTATCGGGGGTATTACTCGTCGCGGTCGGCGGAAACACTAACGAGATGATTCCACTATTCGCGATCGGGGTCTTCACCGGCTTCACTTTGTCCCAGGGAGGATTGGTGGTGCACTGGTGGCGCACGCGCCCTCCGCACTGGCGGTACCGGGCAGCCGTGAACGGTAGTGGCGCTTTGGTAACTCTTCTCGCCACGATCGTGTTCCTCATATCGAAGTTTCTGGAGGGTGCATGGATCGTCGTCATCGCAGTGCCGCTCTTTGTCATGCTCTTCTTGCGGATTCACGCTTACTACCAACGCGCGACAGTGGAGCTGGGAATTGGGACACTCCCCGATAAGCCCCTCGCGAGGCATGCACTCGTCATTGTCCCGGTGAGCAATGTCTCGCTTCTCACTCGCTTCGCCATTTCTGAGGCATTGTCACTCAGTGCGGACGTCATCGCGGTCACGGTGGCAGCTGACTCCGCCGACGAGGTCGCCGGCTACACCGAAGAGTTACAACGCGAATGGGCGCAATGGAATCCCGGGCCGGAACTCCAGGTCTTGCACACTGATTTCTCTTCCATCGTTGAACCAATCGTGGACTTCATCGATCAAGAATTGGCTAGAGATGATCGGCAGATTGTTGTCCTGATCCCTATGGTGGTTCCCCGCCGCTGGAGATACCGGCTGCTTCACAATCAGTTGGACCTCGTCCTCAGCGCAGCCCTCAGCAAGCACGCCAACGTTGTCGTGGCCCGCGTGCGAATGCCGCTAGATGTTCCGTCTCGACGCTCACAGCTTCTCGCCCAATCGAAGCCCGAGAACGAGGCCAACGTCGGAGAAGATACCGACACCAGATAGCCACTTACGCTGTGAATCACACTCTGACGTAGGATCAACCTCGAGTGACGATGGATTGTTACTTACCAATGGATCGGGAAAGAGCATATGACCAGTGAGCATTGGAAGGACGAGCCCGAGAGTCAAGATTTCCCCGCCGCCCAAAGGTACCTCGCGCTTCTCGTGGAGCCCTAACGTGCGAAGAGGCTCGCCAGAGCGCTCAAACAGGATTCTAGAATTGAGCACTTCATGGCGAAGGACATTCTGAGAGCCAGCGGGCTGCCGTTGTTGCCCGCCGATGACAAGGAAGTGGCCACGGACTTGGGCAAAGTTGCGTCTGGAGAGAAGCTTTCGCCGGTGCTCCTCGTGCGCGGATCACCGCTGTGGGTGGCCGACGGATATCACCGTGTCTGCGCCAGTTACCACATCGATGAGAACGCCGAGATTCCCTCACACATCGTCACTCGACTTGGTGACGCGGGCTAAGGCCCCCCGAGGCACCACAGCCGACACCGGTCTCAAGACCGACTTTGATCCTGCTACAGCCAACTCTGACGTATGCCTCTGTCACCGACGGTTCACTCATCGCTCACGCTGCCTTTTCTGAGCAATTGGTCCATCGAAGTAACTTGAAGAGGAGGAAGGTGGTGCGATGAATGAGGTTATTCAACTCTCGGCCCTCCTACGCCGTCCACTGTTTGACTTAGAGGGTGACCGCATTGGGCGTGTGCAGGACCTCGTGGCTCGCGTGGGCGAGGAACCGCACCCCCCGGTTGAGGGCGTCGTCGTGCGAATGGAGGGGCGTGACCTCTTCGTACCAATTCGCAAGATTGTTGAACTCTCCCACGGTTCGATGAAGTATCGAGGCAAGAGAATTGATCTTCCAAGTTCGAGCGTCGGCCGAGGGAACTCCTATTAGCCGAGGATCTCCAGGCTCGGCACTTTATCAACCTGGTTCGCGGACGTCTGATTACCGCCACCGAGATCGAAATCGGAGAGCGAGGCGATGGTTGGGAGGTCATCGGTGTTGACACCAGTCGACGTTCATTGATTCGTCGACTCGTTGGGAGGCAGACTGCCGGGCCGTCGAAGGTGCGTTCTTTCGTGGACTTTGGCTCCATCCAACCCTTTGTGGCTCACGTACCTTCGGCCAACTTGAGAATTCCGTTTCGCAAGTTGGCGAAACTTCACCCCGCCCAAATCGCCGACCTTGTCGAAGAGGCCAGCCACGAAGAAGGCGAGGAAATCATCGCGGCGGTCGGATTTGACCACGAACTCGAGGCCGACGTCTTCGAGGAGTTGGACCAAAGTCACCGTCTGGAGTTCCTCGCTACTCGAAGTGATGATGACGCATCTCAACTGCTCTCTCGGATGCAACCCGACGACGCTGCCGACCTCGTTAGCACCATTGACCCCGCTCGGCGCACAAATATCCTTGATCGGCTGCCCGAGCCGCAGTTAACGAAGGTTCGTCGTCTCCTCACGTACAGTTCCACGACCGCCGGCGGTCTCATGAGCACCGAATTCCTGACCATTCGCAACGACACGACCGTCGCGAGTGCGCTCGAAGCCGCTCGAAGATCAACTATTCCCGGCGAGTCACTACACGCCTTTTTCGTGACCAACGAGAACCAGCAGGTGGTCGGCATCGCCTCAATTGCCGAACTCGTTCGCGCTCAGCCCAGTGAGCTGTTAGAGAACATCGTCAGAGGCACAATCAAATATGCGCGCCCCGATTGGCCGCTACACCGCATTGCACTCGTGATGAGTGACTTCAACCTGACCGTTCTGCCCGTGGTGAACGATGAGAACTTCGAGATGATTGGTGTGATTACGGTGGATGATCTCTTGAACGCCCTATTGCCTCAAGGTTGGCGCCGCGAGTTTGGGATGGGGGCCGTCGAGGAATGATGACGTTCGATCGAACCATTGCTCTCGCGAATCCGAGGACATCGTGACAGTAATCTGCGGTGGCCTGAAAACACTAATTATGTTTTCGACCCCAAGCTATCGCGACTATCAAGATTCCATAACCTTCATGGTGGGCGTGCGGTAGGGGAATTAATCATGGAAGAGACGCCACGCAAAATCGAAAATAAATCCGCCGTGCTTGACGAAGCACATGTGGGAGACATTCACGGGGCATTCGGATCGATTGGTCAACACGACGTCGCAGCACGCAAGTCCATCAAGGCTCGCCTTTTGACCTTGTTCGCCATCATGGGACCAGGTCTCATCGTGATGATCGGCGACAATGACGCGGGCGGAGTGGCCACGTATTCCCAAGCGGGCCAGAACTTCGGTTTGACGCTTCTGTGGACTCTTCCTTTGTTGATCCCCGTATTGATCGTCAATCAGGAGATGGTGGTTCGCCTCGGAGCGGTGACTGGCGTCGGCCACGCCAGACTTATTAACGAGCGCTTCGGCAAATTCTGGGGAGCGTTCTCGGTAGGAGACCTTTTCATCCTCAACTTCTCACCATCGCCACCGAATTCATCGGGGTCAGCCTTGCGCTGGGCTACTTCGGCGTTAGCCAGTACATTTCGGTTCCCGTCGCTGCACTATCGCTCATCTTGATGACCACTACGGGGAGTTTCCGTCGTTGGGAGAGGTTCATGTTCGTCTTTATCTTCGCCAATTTCTTGGTGATCCCTCTGGCGATTCTCCGGCACCCGCACTTCGGTCCCCTTCTCCACGGTTTTGTGACCCCTGGCGTCCGGGGGGGCTTCAATTCGACTTCGGTACTCCTCATCATGGCCATCGTCGGAACCACTGTGGCTCCCTGGCAACTCTTCTTTCAACAGTCCAACATCGTGGACAAGCGAATCACACCCCGGTGGATCAACTTTGAACGGGTCGATACCGTCATGGGATCCTTCATTACGGTGATGGCTGCTGCCCTCTTGGTGGCCATCGTGTCGGTGGCCATCGGCCACACTGTCCTGGCGGGACAGTTTAAGAATGCGGGCTCCGTAGCTAGTGGACTCCGGCACTACGTGGGAAACGCGGCGGGAACGCTCTTTGCAATCGTTCTCTTGAACGCCTCGATCATTGGCGCGGCGTCGGTTACATTGGCCACGTCATATGCCTTTGGTGACATGTTCGGTGCGAAGCACTCCCTGCACCGCAGTTGGCGCGACGCCAAATTCTTCTACGGAGTGTTCACCTCCATGGTCGTCTTGGCAGCGGGCATTGTCATCATTCCCGGAGCACCACTAGGGCTCATCACCACGAGCGTTCAGGCACTCGCAGGTGTACTGCTCCCCAGCGCCACGGTGTTCTTGCTGCTGTTGTGCAATGACAAGGAGGTACTGGGTCCGTGGGTGAACCGTCCTTGGCTCAACGCGCTCGCCAGCGTCATCGTGTCAGTCTTGTTGATGATGTCACTCGTCCTCATGTTGACGACGCTTTTCCCCTCTATCAACGTGAGCGCGTTGGCCATCATCCTCGGTGGACTTCTCGTCGTTTCATACGTAATTGGGGGTGCGATGATGTTCCTCAATAGGTCACGCCGTGCGCCTCTACCCAAGATCTCCAAACAGAGTCGTGCGGATTGGCGGCTGCCGGCAATCAATCTTCTTCAACGTCCCACTTGGTCCCGTGGCACCAAAGTTGGAATGTATGACTTGCGAGGCTATCTTGTCATTGCCGTGATCATGTTGCTGGTGAAGGCCATTCAGCTCGGTGTACATAGGTAGTCGAATCGCACCAGTATTCGAGACCAAGTCAATCCCATAGTGGAGAATCGAGCCTCCGACCCGTCTCTCGAGCGCAGTCGATGCACTAAGTTCAGAGCTTCATCGACCGCTCCGCAAAATTCTCGGTCGCATTGGCCTATTGTCGCTGAATGTCGACGACAGTCTCAATAGTCCGCCCGGCTGAGTCTTCACTCCGTATAACCCCGACGATGCCAAATTCAAGCTCGTGTAACCAATCATGCAACCTAGGTAGCAGATCCGATGAAACCTCTGCGGACGTGGATGGACTGTCGGCACCATTTGACTAGGAAAAATGTATAGTTGCGAATGCCTGCGAACGGCCGGGCGGGGTCTCAAGGTGCCGGGATCGAGATCCGGGCGACCCACCACAGAAACTGGATCGATCATGCTCGTGAATCCCAACGGTCGCGGCGTTCTAAGAGAAAAATCGAAAAGTTTAGGTATGTTCGCCAGCGCTCGACCAGGTCAATATATGAACGCCGACCTTCATCGCCTTACGGTTGATGCATCGAAACTGACCCTTTGCTCAATCTGCAAGGACAACTCTTTAGCAACGCCGGCGATTACGTGTGGTTGCAACCGAACGTCGGCGAACTGGGACCCCAATATTTTGACAAAACACGGCTACCAGTGAACATCGGCGAACTGGAAACGAGCGCATGGCATGACTGCGATTTCACTCAAGACGGCAAGACTCATTCGTCGGAACAATTCCTATCCCTAGCGCCTATGAAGTGCCCGAATCAAAGAAACCCTCCATTGGAGCTGCTAGAAATTGTCATTAATGAGGAACCTTGAAGAAACACCAAACGACCAGTCTTCAGCTTCCCAGGCTTGTGCCGCAGAGGCGCATTGAATTTGAAACTACCCCCGCACCATCACGATCTTCCTTGCCCATTCAAAATGCGGCCCAGCAAGTGAGCCGCATCAACGTCGGACGATTCGAAGGCGTGAGCGTAGACATTGAGTGTGGTCGCAGCGTTGGAATGACCCAACCTGCCGGCAACTGTCTTCACCGGGACGCCAGCAGCAAGCATCTGGGTAGCGGTGAAATGGCGCAGGTCGTGCAACCGAACACCCTCAATGCCCAACTCACTGCAAAGGCGTCCGAAAGCCAGAGTTACGCGATGGGGGCGCCAAGGCAACGAGCCATCGAGAGTTCCAGCAAACACGAAGTTGTTGCGCGAAAATTTGCTACCGCATTCTTTCGACCGCGCTTCGCAACGTTCTCGTTGAGCATCAACCGCGACCATGGTCATTGGATCGATCGAGACCCTCCGAGATGCGTGGGTCTTGGTTCCCTTTTCAATCAGTTCACTGTTATTCCCGTCAACGATTGAATGCTTGATCGACAGCATCCCGTGCTTGTCAAAATCTCGCCAGCGAATGGCGCAGAGTTCGCCGCGCCGCGCCCCAGTGACCGCGGCCAGTCGTAAGAAACACGCAATGTCCGGATTTCGCTCTTCGGCGAAATTGATTATTTGCGTGACCACTTCAACGTTCGGAATTTCAAGTTCTGGACGATTCACCCGAGGCGGCGAGGCATTGGTCGCTGGGTTGACCATGATCCATCCCCACTTAAGCGCTTGATTAAGCAACCGGCGAATCAGAGCGTGTACGTGATGCACGCTCTGGCCACTGAACGGACGACCACTGACGCCACGCCGGCGAAGTCTGGCGTAGAAGCTGTCCAGATCACTGGGGCGAATGGCACGAACCTTCGTACTTCCAAACTGAGGAAGGATGATTTTTTCTAAAAGTCGACGGTACTCTCGAAGAGTCGACGGTGAGAGCGTTTCTGCAGCCATTTCGAGCCACTTCGCCGCGAGATCGCTCACGGTCGCCAGTGAAGTTCCATGCGCAAGTCCCGCTTCCAGCATCAACTCACGGAGTTGCGCGTCAGCCTCTCGCTTGGTCCCGTGAATTGTCCGGGTCAGGTATCGCTGGCGACCGTTGGCGTCCTGACCAAGGAATACCTTGGCTCTCCAGGTTCCACTTCCACGAGCCTCAAGGTGACCACCCACTTACGTCAACCGTGATTTCGAATGGATTTCATTCCCATTACATTCCCATGACTGGGATAGACAGTCGAGTCACTATTACAAAACCCTTTAACTACAGGGTTTTACTGGTGCGGCTGGAGGGATTCGAACCCCCGACCCTCGGTTCCGTAGACCGATGCTCTAATCCGCTGAGCTACAGCCGCGTTGGTACAGGCAGACCATCTTAGCCGACCGCCCCGAGGTCCCGTGAGGTCAGTCCCGACGCAAGCACGTCAGCTGAAGAGCCGCGCCGCGCCGCGAAGTGACGCCTCATTGCCGGCAATCTCGATCGCGTAGGGCTGTCCCGCGAAGAGATCACCCGAAATACGTCGCGCATTGCCTCCGGCGAGGTACACCGTCGACGCGGCGAACTCCGCCGCGAGGTCATTCACCACCGTGAGTACGTCGCGTCGCCATGCGGCGTCGTCGCGGGCGCGGGCGCGCTCGCCCAGTGCTTGGTCGAAGGTTCGTCCCGCGTCGAACTCGGTGCGCCCGAGGTCACGCACCCGCCGACGTTCGCCACCAACGCGCAGTGCGAGCCCACATCCCGTGCCGAGGGTCACCACCAGTTCAGTCCCGGTGCCACGACTGCAGCCCAACGCGGCGAGAGTGGCGTCGTTCACCACTCGCACGTCGCGACCGGTCTCTCGTCGCAGGGTCGCTTCAAGAGCGAAGCCCTGCCACAAATCGTCGAGGCCAACATCAATCTCGGTACCGACGCCGCCGAGACGAGAAAGGTTCCCCGGGCGGACCACGTGGCCGTCCTCGAACTCGCCGGGAAATCCCACACCGACGCGGTCGATGACGAATTTGCTTGTTCGCTGGACAATCCAGTCCACTAGACGATCGGGCGTGCACCGATACGGGGTGGGACGCCGCTTGAGTGAACCGCGCAGCCGACCCTGTGCGTCCACTCGGGCAAACTTGATATTCGTCGCACCGATATCGATGGCCAAAACATCGTCAGGGCTGACGACGGGTGCCTCCATTTCTCCACAGTACCGACGAACGACGCACCCCACGGTCGCGCAGGTGTCGTTGACGCCACCAGGGTCGCAAGTGAACGGTGTGGACCGCGCGCCGGCCCGCCACCACGACCGCGGTATTTCGTGGACGCATGCGCAGGGGAACGACCGGGCGATCCTCGCGCGTCTCGACAATCTCGGGCAGGTACGTGGCAACCGACGGATCGGCGAGCCCGGCCAACACCACGCGCGTCGCGTGATTGTTGACGATGGTGGCCGCGCGCGGCCCCCATCGCGCTACGAGTTGGGCGAAGTCCTGGATCACCGTGACCAACGTCACGCCCAGACCCGACAAGGTGGCCGCCAACTGATCGAGTTCGTCCAGTGACGCCACCGTCGCTGCCTCGTCGAGCACCAGGAGCAAGGGAAGTGCCCGCCCCTCGTCGTGGCGACGTTGTTGCTCCTCCAGTACCCCGCGCAGTGCCCCGCGAAAGAGTGGCTCGTAGGTGGCGTGCTCACCACGGGCGCCGCACAAATACAGCGTGTTCGCACCGTCGAGCACGTCGATTACTCGAGCCGTTGGCTGACGAAAGCGCCACGGCAGCAACATGGTTTCAGCAGTGGTAACAACGCTGTCCAACGTCTTGGGGTCGTAGTCAAGGAATGAGCGGAGCATCGCCTCGTGGCTCGACGACACGTCATGGGAGATCCACTCACTCCAGCGACGACTTTCGACCACCGTCGCCACGTCGAAGATGGAGAGATGGCGCTGTTGCGCCGCGACAAAAAGTCCCGCCAGTAACTTGACCGCCAGTGAGTTCCAAAACTCGGATTCTGTCCGGGTGGACTCGCGCGTCAGCGATTGCGCGACTCGCAGAGCGCTTCGCAAACTGGTGACGCCCTCGAGAGGATCCCACGTCAGTCCGTCGTCGCGTCCTGGTTCTAGGCGCTGAACGCGGCCCCTGGTCGTGCGCCACTCCTCGGTCGCCATCACGACATCGCTCTTGACACTGGTGACGACGATGGGTCCCGCCCAGGCGAGAATGGCGGGCACCACTAATGACGAGGTTTTGCCGGCTTGGGTGGGACCCACCACTAACAGTGAGTGTCCCCGATCCAGTCGCACCACGGGACCCACCGGCATTCCGCGCAGTGAACGCCGACCGAGTGGCACTCGGTTATCGCGCACGAGCAGACCTCATTGCGGTGTCGCTGTCGATGAATGAGGCGTCGCGCTCGTCGGGGGCGAGTTGGACCAAGGACCGCGCGGCGCCGTAACGAACCAGGGCGGCGCCACGCGACAACTCGGGCAGCCAACGCGCCTCGCGCTCGTTGAGTCCCAACACCGCCGTCATCTCGGCGGCTTCGTCGGGCGGCTGGCGAAACAACCACGCCGTCTCGCACTCGCGAAGAAGCCCCCGGGCACGGGCACGCTGCGCGCTGCCCTCCGACCCCACCGCGGCCACGTCACTCCAGCGGTGCAGCACCAGCACATGACTGATACCTCGCGCGCGGCTGAGCTTCCACGAACCCTGTAGCCACCGCAGCGAAGCGTCGTCGCCTAACAAGGCCCAGGCTTCATCGAACACTAAGTAGCCCGGTTCGGTCCGCAACGCGAGATGCTGGGCCGCCGCCACAGCGCTGAGCGCGGCCACGGATATCGACTCGCTCCCCCAATACTGCGAGACATCGAGCACCACGAGCGGTTCGTCGAAGCCCAGCGGCTCACCCTCTCCGTCGTAGAGGTGGGCCAGGTCCCCTTCGATGAACCGGCGAAGGGCCAGGGCGAGAGTTCGCTCGGCGCTACGTGACGGGTCACTCAAAAACGGCGACAACCGCGACGACAGCGCCGCCAAGACCCGGGGAGGTCGCGTGGCGCTCACGCTGGCCCACGTTCGGTCAAGGGCGTAATGCTCGTCGTCGCTGAGCGCCGCGCCCTTCACACTGGTGAGCAGCGTGTTAACGAAGTCGTAATCACCACGCTCGTCGAGCGAGGACGGCCAGCACCATCCGTCGCGACCCACGACCAGCGGGAGCACCCCGTGGGCGCGGGCCAGCGCACCGTACTCCCCTTTGGGATCGACGATCACCACCCGTCGTCCCCGGCGCAGGGCCCGGTCCACCATCATCTTCACCAGCGTGCTCTTGCCCGATCCGATGGAACCCGCCACTACTACGTTCGGATTCGTGACGATTCCGGCGCGGTAGGCATCGAAGGGGTCGAGAGCGAAACGCGCACCTCGCTGCGATCGTCCGATCATCGGACCCTCGAGCTGCGTGCCCGCGTCATGGGTGGGCAAACGCAGTGTCGCGAAGTGCTGGGACGTGCCCCAATGAGTGAAAGCCCTAGTCACCAGCCTTGTCCTCCGGGCAATTGATACACGAACCACTCGCGTTGCGTCGCGACGCCGCAGTCCAGACGAAGCCCCGCGGTGTGCGCCACTTCAATTGTCGACGCGACACGTTGGCGCAACTGCGCCGGCGACGTCGCGCGGACCACGACGTAGAGAGCCCATTGGCACAGCGCGGCTCCCGCCGCGACTGTCTGTTCACGTTGGCGCAGAGCGTCGAGTTCGAATTCGCGGCGCGCCGACCAGCGAAATCCGGCCCCGCGCGCGAGTTGAGCATCGCTGCCCACCCGGTGCACGGCACGAGACGTCACTCGCCGGGCACGGGCAGCGGGGACGACCGATGCGTGCAAGGAGAGGGTGAGCCAGGACACGCGCTCACTGAGGACCTCGAGAGCGGCTCCCTCTCGGCCCGCGGCGAAACCGGCGACGCGCAGCGTGCGAGTCACGTGCTGGGGCATGCGCACGTAGTGGCGGCGCTCGACAATCGCGGTTCGACCGGTCGACAGAGTCAGCGGAACTCCCACGCGCGGGTCCCGTCGCCATTCGGGCGGCGGCATCGCCGGTACCGTCAGGCTCAACACCGTTCGTGCCGGGGCGTCAGCGTCATCACGCGACTCGACATGTAGTGCGACGTGGACGTGCTCTCCGGCCGCCGCCAGGGCCTCGGCCATGCGCGCGAGCCGACCCGCGAGAACTTCGTCGCGGCCCGCGAGGTCCAGGCGTCCCCGGTGAGAGAAGTCATAACACCACACGCGACGCGTTCCGCGAACGTTGAACTCGAGTGCGTCACCGTCGACTTCTACTGATATCCACGTGAGTCGCCGGCGCAATCGGTACTTCACTTCCACGCTGATGCAATCCCACCACGACTGCGCGCCAGGCCCCGGAGCCGTCAACACTCCCGCCAACACGGCCGCGAGCCATTCCCACCAGTGGCTCCTCGGGCGAAGTATGGCGTCGGCGAAGAGACCCACCACCATGGTCAAGAGGAGAACACGATGACGCTCCAGACCACACCATCTCGAACGAGAGTCGGATTCGCCCAGTTGCGCTGAGGCGTGACTACTCGTCAAAGTGCCAGCCAACCACGGGACCCATGTCGTCGGTGTAATAGGCCAAGTGGCCCGAACGAAGCCGAGGCTCCCCGAGGGGTGGCGGCGGCGGTTCTGCGTCGAACGCCGGCATTTCGATGTCCGGTCCGGGCTCCCACATGGGAATGCCCCAGTCCTCCGCACGCTCGGGTGGCCCGGGCGGCGCCACGCTCGGCGCCAATGCGGCCACCGCCATGGCCGCGGGGGAACTCGGCGATGCCGCGGCCGAGGCGGCACGAGTCGCGCGCTGGCGAAGTCCTTCGACACTGTGCAGCGCGGATTGCTCGATGAAGGGGATGAGTCGCAGTATGACGAAGGGCGTTGCCGAAGCCAACACCAGGGTCACCGCTCCGGTGATGACCGTGGTGGCCCCGGTGCCGGTCAGTTCGCTCAATCCCAACGCGAGAGTGACGACGATGAGGAATTTACTCAGAGCCACCGCGGCGAACGTCTCCGCCAGTCGCCATCCCACGCGACGCATCGCTGGAATGGCCGCCAACGGCACCACCACGGGCACGAGAACGATGAGCAGCGTGAGGACGACGGCACGAATCACCAATTCGCACCACAACAACACTCCTCCGATCACCACCAGGATCGCCAGAACGAAGAGGCCAAAGCCCGGTGTCGACGCCGTGGTGAGGTTCGTGAGGGCCCGACTCACCGCCTGCTCTCCGGTGCCGATGGAACTGCCGGCGGTGGTGCAGAGCTGATTGACCGCCTGAAGGGTCAGTTCGGCCAGGGGGCGTGCGGCGACGATGGCGAAAACGCACACGGGCGCGACACCGAGGAACGATCGCCACAGGGCCGACGCGTCTCCGTGTCGCAGCGAGTGCAGCGTCGATACCAGTAACGAGATGAGCAAGAGCACGGGCGCCACGGTGGCGAGGGTCATGAACTCTGGCGTCGCGGCGCGGATAATCGACGCGGGCTCGCCCGCCGCGTTCAACACCACTCCCGTCGAGTGCAGCAACCACGAGACGCTCGAGAGAACCCAGCTGGTCAACGATCCAAAGAGGTCTCCCAATGTGGCTTTGGCCAACGACCTCGTGGCGCACCCCACGGGGTTCACGAAGCACAGGAGCGAGTGCATCAGTGGACCTTGAGGCCCGTGGAAAAGAAGAAGTTGATCAGCGAGGGTGCCGCACCAATGAGGATCGCCGCCGCCAGGGACGTCACCACCGCCCGTCGACCGGCCGAGGACTGGTGCATGTTCTGAGTGTGCGAGCCAATTGCCCACATCACCGCGCCGAGCAGCAGCGCGATGAGCGATCCGATGAGCGCCCAGGCACCCAGGCCGTTCGCCAGTTGCTGCAACACTGAGCCACCCGGGAGGTCGGTGGTGGAGGGACTGAGGGTAACGCCGGCTATCAGCATGGCATCTCGCTTTCTATCGGAACACGCAACGGTCGCTGTCGCACCACTTCGGTCAACTTCTGCGAGAATGGTTCCGTGCTCATCACCATCAATCACAACGTGGCATCGTCGTGGTCGCCCGTCCTGCTGTACGCGACGGGTATCGGAGCCCTTCTCATTGGCGTCGTGATCGGTGTCTTGAGCTTTCGTCGTCGCGGTCATCGCGCCATCGCCCAACGCCTCGCCGCGCTGGGCGGTCGCCTCGGCGTCGAACCCCAGGACGACAAGGGCAAGGTCGAGACCGCCCTCGCCCACCTCGAGGAAGTCGCCGGCGTGGCCACCACCGTCGTGACCGAAGCCGGCGCCGACTCGGTGCGTCTGCGGCGCTCGCTCGACGCGCTGCCCCTGGGCCTCGTCCTGTGCGATGAGGCCGGCGGCGTCCTGTATCGCAACCCCCAGGCCGAGAGCCTCATGATCTCTCGTTACGGCGACGCCATCGCCGCCCAGGCAGTCACCGACACGCTGGCCGACGGATGGACCAACGGTGTCGCCGAGCGCACCATTGACATCTACGGTCCGCCGCGGCGCACGCTCACCATCCGCTCCGCGGTTATCGACGACGGGCGACGACCCCTGGGAGTCGTTGCCTTCATCGAGGACGTGTCCGAGCGCCGTCGGCTCGAAGACATCCGCCGCGACTTCATCGCGAATGTCTCTCACGAACTCAAAACGCCCATGGGCGCGCTCGGTCTCCTCGCCGAGACGCTGCAGTTCGAACGCGACCCCGTGGTCGCCAATCGTTTGGCCGAGCGCATCAATTCTGAGGCGTTTCGAGTGAGTCGCATCATCGAAGACCTGCTCGATCTCTCGCGCATCGAGGGTGAGGGTTCTCCCACTCGCGAGCCGGTGCCGGTGTCGCTCATCGTCGCCGACGCCATTGAACGCATCCGTACCGCCGCCGAGCAACAAGACGTCAGTGTCAAGTTCAAGGAGCCCGAGATTAGCTACGTGGTGGGCGGCGACCGTCGTCAACTCATCTCGGCCATTCAGGCCCTGCTCGAAAATGCCGTGGAGTACTCGCCCGACGGCGGAACCGTATCAATCGGCATAGAACGAGTGGAATCAGCGCCCTTGGACGACGAGTCGCCGCAAGGACCCCTGGTGTGCATCGCCATCAAGGATGAGGGGCCCGGCATCCCCTCGAAGGACCTCGATCGCATCTTCGAACGTTTCTACCGGGTTGACCCGGGTCGGGCTCGCGCCACCGGAGGCACCGGACTGGGCCTGAGTATTGTTCGACACGTGGCACAAAATCACGGCGGTCGCGTCGTCGTCGAGTCGCGCGAAGGCGAAGGTTCGACCTTCACACTTGAATTGCCGGTGAACCAACTGTGAGCAAGAACAAGAACGAGGGCGGCCTGCGCATCCTCGTCGTTGAAGACGAAGAATCCTTCGTCGACGCCCTTACCGTGGGACTGGCCCGTGAGGGCTTCGACGTCAGCGTGGCGCGCGACGGTCAAGAGGCAATTGAGAGTTTCCAAAACC
>OCZT010002752.1_pt1 | contig 18119 bp, 62 predicted proteins | sample 1539031 | NCBI WGS metagenome assembly OCZT01 (sample SAMEA3539308, study PRJEB22396) | soil metagenome | biome: tundra; feature: field; material: soil | place: USA | collected 2010-05 | depth 0.15 m | reverse complement strand
TAAATTGAGTAAACTTGAAAACACCTTACTTGTAATGACAGCACAACTAGATGCTTTGTTAGAGCATTGTCCTGATGCAGAGTGTTCTGTATGTGCAAAGGTTATTTGCCCACATGGTTGTGAAATGCACTTTCATCATGATGGTTGCCCTGCATGTGCAGAGCATGATATTCCTTCTAGATAAGCACACTAGATAATTCAAAATAAGCCTTGACAAGCAAGACTACGTGTAGTATATTACAGCACCATTTAAACGGAGTGCCTTTTATGAATATGCGAGTTATCAAGCTATTTGTGGTCGTTATGCTGCTTGTGGTAGGAGTTTACTACTTCTTTAGTGCTAAAGCTAAGTGGGAAACCTGCCGGGTAAAACAGACATTTATCCATTGCTTGGCTGAAATGCCTAAGGATACTGAAAATGTCGTGGTTCGTTACTAAAGACTATTACCTGAAGAAGACCCCACAAACTAAGACCAACATCATTGACCTTTATGATGTTGACACGGCTAAGGCGTGGAGTATGCTGAAGAACGGAATGATGAAAAAACAAGGTTTTGAAGCGTGGTTCACTATTCACTCTTCTATACATAAACCTATTCGTGATGATAAGGGGGTAATTGTAAATAATACTTGACAACTAGTACACAGTATGCTATACTCTTATCATTGTTTAAACGGAGTGCTAAATGTCTACAGTATCTACACCTAAAGTTAATAAAGCTAAACTTCGCAGGGATATTGCTGCTGATATTGCAAAGCAGTTTATTAATTCTGGTAAAGAATATACATGCCTTGCTTGTGTTTTCGATTTACGTCCTGATGCTTTGCGTATTGCTAAAAAGCTTTTGTCTGAGGGTATTAATCTATCGAAAAGTAATTACCCTTTTGCTTTTGCTGGAAATATGTCTGATATGTTTCTTATGGATGCCGCTAATATTGTGCATAGCCATTTTTACCCAAAAGTTGCTTAAATTAAGAGTTATTTATGGCTATTACAATACTTAAAAAAAATCCGGCACTTGAAAATATCGTGCAGGTAATTGCAAATAAAGCAGGTATTAAGTCAAGTTCAAAAGACACCACAGGGGGTGAAAAAGACTTTGTTTATGACTTCTGGCTAGAGCTTGAAGGGCATAGACTCTCTAAAAAGGCTTTGGAGAAATACACTAAGCTTATTGTGCAAGAGTGTGTTGATATGGTGAACAAACATGTGCAATGGAATAATCCTAATGATTGTCCGTTGGCTTTAGATATTAAAGACAGACTTGGAATGCAAGATGAATGAACTAACACCTGAAGTATGTGCATTAGTTGAACAAGCTAAAGATGCCTTTCATGCTCGTATGGGTGAAGGGGCTGATAAAGGTCAGTTTTATTTTGATGGTTTCGTGGAAGAATTTTCAAAGCGTATAATTGAGTCTTGTATTTATATTTGTGAGTTTAAAGGTCGTTCTCTACAAAATGCCAGATTAGTTGTAGATGACTTTAATGAAAAGAATTGTTTAGCCGCAGGGGAATCTACGGCTATAACTATTGCTAAGATGATTAAAGAAAGATTTGGTGTTTAACATGTATGCAACTGATTTAGAACTTAGCAAGACTCTTGCATTGGTTATTTGTACATTACTCTGGGGAGGGTGAAAAATGATTGAAATGAAATATATCGTGGTTGAGTCTGAAGAATGTGGAAAGCAACTAATTATTTTTCCAAAGAACATTGATCATGATCGTATGGCTGAGGCTCTAAGCGTTATTAGGCATGGTGATGGTAGGAACTGGTCACGTATTTATCGTAACCCTATTTCTGCGGGGTTCACTGATGGCGTTAAGTGCTATGGCGAAAGTACTTCATTGAAAATTAAATCTAACGCAAGTGATACTGATCTATTAAAAGGTATCTGTAATGCGTAAACCACACATTAAATACCAACCTATTTTAAAGGTATGGCTTTGTGGGGATTGGCAACCTAATACAAATAGGAATTGGCATTGTTCCAGTGGTATAACACCTACAGAAGCTTATATTTCTTGGTATGCCACTAAAGTATCTGATTATGCACGAGTTACTGGAAGACTATATAGAAAAACTAAAGGGTTGGTATCTAGGCTAGTTTGTTAGTACTTGACAAGCTAAGAGTATAGTGCTATAATACATGAACATTACGAGATTTTAAATGAATAACCAAACATCCACACAAGTAACACAAGATCAACCACAAGAGCAACTACAAGAGCCTGAACAAGAGCAACCGAAAGCTTTAGTTCTTGCTGAAATGCTTAAAACGTGGCCGGGAAAGTTCCATACAGCTAGTGCTGAGGAATTAGAAACTCAACATGCACAAATTGTGGAACTTAAAGCGACTATTGAAACTTTGCAACAAAAATTAGAAGAAACTCTAGCAGATGCAAAGCGTTATCAACATGCAAAGATGTATAAATTGCTAAATGGCTGGGGGGATGAAAATCTTGATAGGGATATGACTATTCATGAGGCAGTCAAAAGATTTACATAACATTATGACTGACACTAGTAACCTAAAGGTAATTTCATTTGATGAAACCAAATACAAATTGGTTCCAATAGAACCAACTGAAACTATGACTCATGCGGCTGCTTGGGTAAAAGATATCAACTTTATCAATGGTCAACTTAGTTGGGTAGACGCTGAACGTATTTATAAAGCAATGCTACAAGCGACCTAAATTACGCTATGAACGAAGCACTTAAAAATCTATTTTTTCAGGCCGTAGGAGGGTCTTCTACCCTCAGAGATAATGAAGAAGTCACTTTAACAGGGGCTGATTTAGAATCTTTTGCTAAATCTATTATGTCTGAGTGCGCGTGGGCTTGTTCTAGTTCTTATTGTGGTAGGACTAAAAGTGCTTCTGATTTAATTTCTGAAAGATTTGGAATTAACATTTATGAATAAAAATATTATTGAAATCGTAAAACGCGCTAAGTCTTATGTGCATGGCATTTCCATTACTGAGGCTGGTCTTACTCTTCAGGATGATGGTGTCATAGAAGAATTCGTGAAGTTAATTGCAAAAGAGTGTGCTGATCTATGTATGGAAGAATACCGTACTATGGATGGTTGGGGGCGTACTAGTGCTGATACTCGTTGTCATGAATTGATTTGTAAAACCTTTGATGTTGAATCCCGGTGGAGATAATATGTTTAAAGAGGATGAAATAGAAAAGCTAAACGAAGTTGTTTTTGAACTCAGACAAGAGAATACTCGTTTGCGGGGTCAGATAACTTATCTACAGGAAGAACTATCTTCAGTAGAAGATGATAGAGATAAACAAGTTGAGAGACTTGAAAACAAAATTAGTGATTTAGAGTATGAACTTAGTCAAAGATAATGAATAAAACAACTAACTCAGACGACTTAAAAGACTTTTTGGACTCTGATAAATCGTATTTAAATGGTTTGAAACTAGGTTTCACTTTAGGCGTAGCAGATGATTTTGCAGGTTATAGAAAAATCGTTGAAAACTATCAAAAAGAAATTACTGACGCTAAAAAAGAATTAGAGGTGTGTGCTTTTCCAGAAGTATGCCCTGAACATGCTACCTCTTTTTATGCTAAAGAAATTGATTTAAAAACTGCTCCTATTGGAACTTTAGCCCCTGCCATTATGGGGGGTGCTTGGGTTAAAACTGATCATGGCTGGAAATGTAATAACACAGGTGGTACGTTTCCTAGACCCGGTGGTGATTGGAATGGTAAATTAATTTATAAGGATACATAATGGCTAAAGTTATTGGATATGACGAAAAGGTTTATAAGCGTTTTACCTGTGGTAATTGTGGAGCTATTGTTGAATATGCGCCTAATGAAATAATTCAAAAACTTTATTCTGATGGAAATCCAGCTACGGATGAAGGTTGTAAAATTAAGGGGTTGAAATGCCCCGGATGTAATGAGTTTCATAGAACTAACCCATGATACCTATTCTTCCAAGTAATCCTAATACCATATCTAAACCTGTCTATTCATTGCAGGAACAGTTAGAACGGTTACGTAGGTTAGATACTCACGAAAGAAGAATTACACCTGAACGTGAATTAGAAAAGGTTAAACTTGAAGGATTGCTGGAAAAGTCTTGACACTTTAGTGAAAGTAAGGTATAATATCTTTAAGTTAAACGGAGTGCATTATGAAAGTTCTTAAGTCATATAAAATTGGTCTTGTTTATATTGGTTCTACTGAATCATTTTGTTATGTGACGGTGCAAGAGTTTGATAAGACTTCTGCTTTAAATCTGGCTGCAAGCTATCTTAAACCTAATTCTATGCAAACTCTTACTGTTATATCGGAGCGTTAAAATGTCACGTATGCAAGATTTAATTGATGTATGTTCGCATACTTTTCACGGTGTGCCACAATTAGATATTCCTGATTCTAAGGATTTGAATGTGGAAAAGTTCTATATCTCTATGATACAACATGCTTCAGAGTGTGTGCGGGATGTGCTGCGTACTGATGGGACTACTTTAACGTATGAAGCTGCTGATGAAATTCAGAAGCGTTTAAAAGAATTTTTTGAAGTGAGTTGGTAATGCAGGTAATTGTAATAATTACTTGACAATATTTAAAAATAATGCTATACTAAAGACATATTAACGGAGTGCTAAAATGGATAAACGAGTTAAAGAATTGGCGATTTCTGCGGGGTTAGACATAACAACTTTGGTTGATGCTGAGAAAGTAGAAGCATTTGCTCTGTTGATTACGGCTGAGTGTGCTGCAACATGTCGTAATCGTCTATATACAGTTGCAGAAGCAGATCATCAAAAATCACATAATATGGCAGTTTCTTGCTGTTATTACGATATTGAAGATTTATTTAGGCAATAACATTGTAGTTGTTTGAAATTATGGCTTGACAATCGCCTGTAACTAATATACAATATCAACACTAACTAATTTAACGGAGTGCCTTATGAAGTATTCAATGATTTGCCTAGATAAGGCTTTAGAACTTATTCTTCCAACATGTTCAACATGGCCTAAAACAATTAGTCGTCCGACACTGTTAGGTATGGCTGCAAAAGAAGTTTTTATGTGGCCTCAGAAGTTTACAGGGGCTGAATGTGACTTTGCTATTGCTTTAATTCGGGGGGCATTGATTGAACTAACTACTCTAGGTCAAATGAACTTCGGAGATACTGATGACTTTGAACTTTGATATACAATTATGAAAATTAATGTTTATAAAAAGACTACTGATGACTGGTATGGTAATTACCAGATTAAAGAAGGTGACGCTCTAGTAACGGTATCCTTCACTCAAACAGGCCCTAACCCAAAAATGTATAAAGGTGAATTTAGGGTTTGTGTTTGGGGTAATGATGATTGTGGAATGGAACGTGATTTTGGGGCTGACGAAGCTACTGCATTGAATACCTTCATGCAAGTAATCGGACTGGAAAATGTTAATAAAGATAAACTAAAGGAACTCGGATTTATATCTGCTTAAATATTATGACTATGCTAATTGAAAAAATTAAGGTTGATCAAATTGCTGCCCGTAAAGCTTATGATGGAGCTAAGGCACTATTGCTTACTACCCTCTTGGGTGAAGCTAACGCTGTAGGTAAGAACAATGGTAACCGTGAACCTACGGATGCTGAAGTGGTAGCTATCATCAAAAAGTTCGTTAAGAACATGGATGAAACCATTGGATACTTGGAAAGCTACACAGATGCTAAGGCTGCTGACGCTAAAGTAACTGTCTTGCTGGAAAAGGATATTCTTTCTGCGTACCTGCCTAAACAAATGAATACTCAGGAAACTGAAGATGCTTTGAAGGCTGCTATTGCAGCAGTAGGGTCTAACATGGGTAAGGTTATGGGCTACATGAAGGCTAACTACGAAGGTCAGTATGACGGTAAGTTGGCTTCTATGATCGTCAAGACATTGCTTTGATCATGACTGCAATTGACTATTTAAAATCTTTAATTGCAGGTCAAACTGTATCTTCTATCCCTGTACAGGTTTCAGAACTTGAATTTCTTTTGAAACTTATGCAGGGTGAAAAGATAGCTGCATCAGATGATGGTATGACTGGGCCTTTGATTAAACTGTTTAGAGACTAGTATGGCTTCTACTAAAGGCATTTGGGTTCTAACTGAATCCTATAATGACTATGATCAACACGGTGAGTACTATGTGCAAGCGTGGGTAGGTAAACCTAATCTTGATGACTTATTAAAAGCCGGGGTTAATCCGGGGGATATAGATCATGTACTTGCTGGTGGTGGTCGTAGGAATAACGAATACAACTATTACAATTTAACAGAGCAGAAATGATTTACGTTCGTAACATTCAAGAGGGTGATCGTTTTATTTTAAAACGAACTGGCGAGATATACACTAAGCTTGCAGTTACAGTAATTTATAATAAACTAAGGCATAACGTATTGAAAAAAGGTTCTGATACACCTACGGATTTAAACCATAGTTGTATTGTGAAGCCAATTTATAGATACTATGATATCTATGAGTAACCATAAGCATGATGCTAAAATTGAGTGGTTTAAACTTAGAACAGGCTGCTCTGAACAGGAAGCAAAAAAGTTTCTTGATCTATCTAAGTGGAAACTTGAAATAGCTATTCGTGAGCGTAATCTTTATTTAAAGCAAGAACAGAATAATATTAAAAATAATGGTGGCTTTGATTGGGATTATTTAGACTCTCAGGAGCAAGGAAAATGAAAACGAATTATCCTAATCATCATTGGGAATATTGTGACCACTGTGAGGCTGATATGGTAGTCTGTGGTACCTGTGGTAACAATTGTTGCAATGGTGGCTATGGTGAGGTTATGGGTGTTGAACCCGGTACTACTATGCCGTGCCCAGATTGTCATTCAGCATATGATTTACAAAGTAAAGGCAAACCTAATGACTTGGCTTGAGACTTGTGAAGAACTAGAATTATTGAAAGTTAAGTTTAATCCTTATCATGAGATACAGGCAAAAGCTAAAGCCACAAAGATTGATCTAACACATACTCAAACACTAGAATTAAAAGCTCTAAGAGCTAGAGCTATTGAATTACATTATATTCGTATAGAATTGAATTTAAATGAAACTAAAAACGTTAAGAGAAGAGACAGCGGAAGAAGCCTTTAAAAACCCTAGAGTAGGGGATTACTGGTCAGAGCATTTCTGCCCCTATTTCGTCATTGTAAAAATTGATGGTGATGACTTCTATGTGCTATCAGCAATTGGGGGTACTCATTTTTTTAATCGTAAACATGAATTAAATGCCAAAATTGACTTTGGTGGTAAGTGGGGTTTTGATTACTCAAAGGCTATGATTGTTGATAAAGCTTGGATTACTAAAGCTGTTAAATATGGTTCTATAGAGGGCTTTGTAGCTGATGCTACTCGTGGGGTTATGGATTTTGTAAAAGAGTGGAAAGAGTATTTTGAAGCTACGCCATACGAAGTGCCACGAGTGTCAGATTTAATTCTGGCTAAGGTAGAAAACAAAGTTATTCATTTAGTAAAACCTTGGGAAGCTCGGGCACTTGAAGCTAATCCTAAATCTGATCCTGAATATTGGCCTGATTCTTTGAAACTAAAATATGCCTTAGCTGAGATTTCAGATTTACGTGTTTTACTTTCAAAAGGTATCAAAAAAGATATTGATACTAATAACGAAAATTGGATTGAACCTTGAGGTAATTATGGCTACGAAGAAAAGTGTTAAGGTACTTGAAAAAGAATTGAAAACTCAAGCTATTAATCCTCTTGATCCGATTAACTTTAATAAGCCTCTATGGGTTGTCTACGGCTCTAAGTACCAACCGTCAGTACTCTGCTGCCTAATAAACAATACAAGCGGTTATACCGTTATCTGGGGCTATTCTGTGTGGGCTAACTCTGCTGGCTTTAGAACCTTAGGTCAATGCCTATCTACATGGATGGAAAAAAGTGATGAAGTGCTGTTCTTTGATGTGCAAGTAACTGCACTGGAATATCTGAATCTCATTTTGACACCTAAAAAAGGTATGGTATGAAACATTCTGAACTAACCACACACGGTAAAAATTCTACTACATGGGTTAATAATGCTCCACCTATTAAAGGTAATATGCCAACAAAAATGCTAGTTAAAGGTAACGTATCTTTTAAAGCTTGGAAACTTGTTTTAGGGCTTTTAGCTATTGCGGGTTGGGTTAGTTTTATTTTTACGAGATAATCATGACTACTGAGAATAAAGAGTTTGTAACTAAAGAATTTGAAGACTGGTGGGCTATTGATGGGCAGTATGGTCGTGCTGGTGGGGGTCAGTATGAAAAGACTTTTGCTTTTAATGCATGGGTAGCTGCTGTAGAAGCTTCTAAAGGTTTTAATACTCGTGAACGTTTTAGGGCTAAAGGGGATTTGTGGAACTGTACTAATCCTGCTCATGACTTTCAATTAGGTAAGCTCATGGGTCAATGGCAATGGGCTAATGAATGCTGGTCAGAAATTACTGAAGGCCTTGATGGGAAAGAAGGAAAGATGTTAAACTTCGGTTTGTGTCTGGGTAAAGTAATTGGTATTGATGACCGTTATTTTTACAAAATTATTATTTGGCGGTTTCGTTTGATATTTGCTTTTTTGAAGTAACTACTTTAAATGAAATTATGTCTAAATATTATGCCCCTCAGCCTAAACAAATAAAACCAAAATATATTAAACCTAAAGATAAACCTAAGGTAAAACCAAAGGTTATAGTTGAGGGTATTGTTATGTCTAAAATAGGTCAGATGAAAAAAGGTGCTAATTGGGAATCCAGTTGCGCTAGATGTGAGAACTGTCTACACTTTAGAGATAAACGGCTTTATCTTGTTGATAGTCTACCTAGAGAAGCAGTAAGACATTGTGATAAATTTGGGTTCAGAACAAATATGAATTCCATATGTGATGCGTGGGTAGACAAAGAAACTAAAAAGTCTTTTGTAAAATGAAATCCCTTTGGAGTAATTAATGCTTAAACATATTGAATGGGTAGAACGGTGCGGTATTAGATTTATTGAAGCCACTGGAATGTGCCCTGAAAAAGCTTTAGGGTTTGCTACAGAGTGCTTTAAAAACAATGATCCTTTATTGGGTATCTCCCCAGAACAAGCAGCAGATAATGTTATAGCTAAGGCTAATAAAATACTGACACCACTACAGTTTAAATAGTGGTTTTTATAGGAAAATTATATGTTACATATGGGTTCTGGAAAACGTGATGAATGGGAATTTGAATACAGTGCTAAAGCTCTTGCTGAGGGGGCACGTAGCCAAAAGGATTTTCGTAGTAGTCGGGTAGATGCTTGGACTAAAGCCAAAGAAGATTTGATGGTTCAAGTTAAAGAAACTGGAATCACCATTACTGAAAGTGTTGCTTCTGGCATGTCTAACTATACTAATAGTAATAGTAATGGCCCGTCAATTGGTATTGACCCAGCTTTTCAAAATAAACTGTCTGAATGCCATTCTAAGATTAAAGAGCATACCCAAGCGGTAGCTGAATATGAGGGTTGGGTTCAAGTTTTAGATGCTGCTGGGGATTCTCGCTATAAATTGAATCAGGCTGATTGGCTTTATTTCTTCGGAAAAGTCTAAAGGGCATGGGTAACATATATAAGTTACCTGAAAAACAAAGGGCACGAATACCTGTTGGTATCCCCGCTGATGGCATGACGCTGGAAGCTTGGGTATTCGCGGCTCTTTATGTTTCTGAGGGCTGGTATGATACTTGGGTACGTAGAAAGAGCTTACATGCCAAAGCTAGGGCAGTAGTGTTGTATGATCGTGTTTTAAACAAAGGCGTTGGATACAACGGCGAGGATTATTCATGATTGACGAGAATGGCGATGAAGTATCTGATCATATTTTAGATAATATGACACCGGAAGAAAACCTAGCACTAGAGCTATTTATTCAGGCTATTACGGCTGGTAAAGTTGATCCGACAAAAGAAGATTTTGATTTAGATTCTTTTATAAATTGCATATTAGTAGCTAATAGTATTTCAGATTACTTAGTGACTAATCATGAAGCTGCTAGTAATTTTGAAATTGAAGAAGCTGCTAAAAGAAAACTTAAAGTTGTCCCAATAAATAAAGAAATTATTGTTAAACATGAACATAACGAGTAATTTATTAGATATTAAATCCTTAATAAATCATTATCTACAAAATAATGATACTGAAGGTTTTGGTTGCGCGTGTACACCAACACATAAATGTGGTACCTGCCAAGAAGCTGAAAGACAAAAGCACTTACTGCAAGTTATTAAAATAATTAACGATACTACTACAGGTTTAATAAAATCTGAAGCAGATGCTTATGATGAAGCGGCTAAGGAAACCATACCTCCAATAGCGCAAGGTGCCATTGGCAGATGGTGGTTTAGTAAAGGCTATAAGCATAGTAACAAAGTTAAATTAGAAGGATGGTACGAGGCGGTTATAGATGCCTTAGTAGTATCCTGTATTTATAATAAGTCTCATGACGATAACCCTAAGAAGGCTATTAATGACTTGCTTAGTTACGAAACTCTGATTGCTCTAGACCCGCAAGTGTCAGAATCTGCTCAAGCTCTTATTGATTTAGGCTTTAAGAGAGGGTTAGCACAAGGGATTGAGCAGGGTAAGGTACTGTAGAGAATGTTCATGTTGAGCGTATTAAATTTCTTGAATATGTTTAAGGTCTACTGGCGAGGGGGACACCCTAAGCCTAAACGTCAATTCCATGACGGTACTTTTGAAAAGAGACAACAAGCTAGACAGTGGTGTAGAAATCACTCGTGGCTTGAAGGTTTAACTATTGTGTGTCCTGATAATACGGAAGGAAAATATGAAACGGTGTAAAAATATTACAGGTTGGACTGACTATCCTTTTGTTGAATTGGGTGATACCGCTGGTGTAGAAGCACCAATTCGTAGGGTTAAGGTGATTTCCTATGATGGTGATAAGTACGCTCGTATTGCTGTTATTGGAACTGAAGTAGAAACTGAAATTAAAGGTGGTTACTTGTATGGTAAGCCTATTCGTTGCCCTAGTTATGCTGACGTACCTAAACGTTATGACCAAAGGTATCGTATCAATCGGCGTAAACTAGAACGTATGTTGTAAGGATACCTTATGTGGTTTGTTTATATCTTACGTTGCGCTGATGGTAGTCTATATTGCGGCATATCAACTAATCTAGAACAACGTATTTACCTTCATAATGAAGGTGAAGGTTCTAAGTATGTTGCTTCTAGACTACCTGCGGTGCTAGTGTATTCAGAACCTAGTGAAAATCGCTCAACGGCAAGTAAACGAGAGTACCAAATTAAACAATTGTCTAGGGAACAAAAACTACAGTTAATTTCAAATGCTTAAAAATACGTATATTAAAAAGAAATTTTTAAATTCTGATGCTTCTGCAAGTACCGGGGCTATTGTTGTTTATGATGGTCAAGCTCCTTGGACAATGAAAAAGCAACGGACTAGATTTATTGAGGTGTCTGATTGCCATCAATCTATACGTCTTCATCAAGCTACTCAAGATTCTTTATCTGACTACACAGCTAAAGTCTCAGCCCTAATAAAAGTATTACAAGATTACAAAAAGCATTTAAAGACTTGTAAGAACTAATTTTGCAGGTAATTGCAAATAATCATTGACAGTCGCTATTGTTTGTAGTACAATACTTCTAACAAACAAATTAACGGAGTGCAGTATGTCAATGAATCTACATCTTAGCGGTGAGCGTGAAGTCACTGTTAACAAAACTGGAAAGACAAGTAAACAAACAGTTTATTTTGATATGTGGCAAACACCTACTGATGTGACTAAAGAAGCTATTCGTGGCACTGACCCAAAAGCTGTTTATATTTCGTGGGTACAAAGTTGCTCTACTGATGAACAAAATCAAAGTATATTGTGGGTCTTATTAGAGGCCAATGGGAGAATACTAAATGCGCTTTGGTCTTTTCTGAAACTCTCAAGCATACAGATGTTTGTGGTGCTTTTATTGTTGGTTCAATTACCAGTGCAGGGTTTTGTCACTATACCGACGATGATGTGAAGGTCTATGGGGATTCAGTAAGTTTAAAAGTATCTTCTCAACCAGAAGATGAAGTATTGGTAGGACGCGCAATGTCTCACCCAAAATATATTGTTTAAAGGATAAAATATGCATTGCATGAAGACAGGTTTGCGTTTTAATGTTCCAGACTATGACGATGATACATATCATGCAGATATGTTTTACAACAAATCAACAGGGGTTGTAATTATTCGTGGGCTAGGTAAGGGCACTTCAGATAATGATCCTGATATGCGTCTGCAACCTATTCCTAATGGTGATGCATTCACTATGTTGGCTATCACTGAAGAAGTAAAAACTCAGATTGCTAAGTATTTTCCTGAGTTGACTTGGGATAGTCTAAAGATCATTATTGACGATACAAGGTTTTTTTAATGAAACATACTTCTTGGTTCAAGTTACGTACTATTGCAAGTCGTAGACTATGTAAAATGGGTAAGGCTTCTAGTAGAGCTAGTCTTACCCATAGAACGGCTATTGCTAACGCTAATATTAGGCTTTGGATAGGTGTATGAGTAACCTTGTACATACTTATATTGAGGGTAATTCCTTCAATAATATTTACGGTGGTAGTACAAGTTCCCTATATGGGACTATTACGCACCTTACTGACCTACCCCACAATACGTTATCTAGGTGGCCTTGGATGCAGGATATGTGGCATTTAAGTAAGGGTAATGTTACGGTATCAGAGTGGCATGGCACTTTGAAAGAAGCTAAAGAAGCTGCTACTAAACGGTGGCCTAATTGTACATTTAAAACACGTAAGGCTATTGCTAGGGAATATGATAAGGAAAACGCTTGACAATTATCATTGTTTGTAGTACAATACTCTAAACAAATTAACGGAGTGCTTAAAATGACTGATTTAAATGAACAACTTTTGCAGGAATATTCAAAAGAAATATATGGTACTGATCATGAGCTATCACTTAAAGAATTAATTGATTCTCATAAGATTTTAAGGGCTTTTAGACTTAAAAGTGGTTCAGAAATGCGAGCTGAAAATGATGCCATTTATGAGCGTACTAAGGAACTTGCTCGTAAAGAAGTTTTGTGCGGAGAATATGTTTCTGTAGCTAATTTAAGCAAAATGACTTTGGCAGAAATTTCAAGTTTGATTGAAAATTTGCAATGAACATTACAGAAGCAAATATTTTAGCCCTAGTAATACAAGCTAAGGCATTAGAGGTAGAAGTTATAGCTATGAGAGCTAATGATACTTCTGAGGGGGATAAAGGTTTAGGTTGCTTTCCAAAGGAAGCGTACTTTGAAAAGTCTCAAGCCCTCTATGCAATTAGTGATGAAATCCAACAATTAGCAAGATTAGGATACCTTTAAGGAGTGCCCATGAAATACTTTCTTATAATTACTTACCCCGGTTCAGGTACCCAACACTTAATGAACACAGGCGATAAAGCTATTGCTGCTGAACCTGAAAACAAAGAGTTGCTATTGGTTATGGGGGATCGTTTGATCAAGGAAAATGTTATAGGTAGCTATCAATTGGTAGCTACTGAAGGACCTGAGTATTCTCAGTAAAGACCTAAATAAAAGCTAATAGTAATACTTTGTAATGATGTAAGGTAACCCTAAGTTAGGTGATTTTGATATTTGTTAAACTCCCTGTTTAACAAGAATTCAATATGGCATTAAAACTTTTTGATTTGGCTGATCCTATCTTAACTCCTTTGGAGCTTGAAGCATTTAAGGCTATGCTATAATATATACACATTTAAAGGAGTGACGCAATGAATATTAATCACATTGTGACAATAGTAGGTGCTGGGGGTAGAGTCCGGTACCTTAGTAACATTAATACAACAGTTATTGAGGTAGATGCAATTGAAGATGCCACACCTTTTATTACTTTTAAAGGTGCTGAGACTTCAATGGATGATTATCACAAAGTTATACAAGGTCAGAAGGTACTGATGCTTATTCAGAAGGTAGATTCTGATGGGTATATTGATCAATAAGGAGGATATATGGTAAAAAACTCTAAGGTAGATAAAGCTCCAGAAGGGATGCATTGGAGTCCGTTGTATGGGAATTATGTGTCTGATGATACGAAGCATCCAAAAAGAGTAAAAATTGAAGATGCTAACGCTCCTGACACAGGAAATATTGGAAGAAATTTTGCTGTTTTTGTAGTGGTTATGGCTATTTGTTTCTTTGTTTTCAAATGAAAAGTCTTATTGCTCTCGCAAATCTGTTGGCAGTAATGACTACTGCTAATGCAGATGCTTACCCTTCAAAAAGTTATTCACCCAATCCGTATGAAAAGCTATTGAAGCCTCAAACAGATTATGAATACCATTTTGCATTGGCACAAGCACAAGAAAAACGTGATCGTAAAGCGGCTAAAAGGGTGAAGAATGCTAACAAAAAAGTCTGAACCTTGCGAAAATCAAGCAATGGAGATTCATAGGTGTAATAATCGTAATCAATGTTGGGAGCCTTGTGGGGTTTTAGGGCATAGCGCAGGACATTGCACCCCTATAGCACCTCCTAATGGAGATACTATTAAGCCTTGTGTAGAGTGTGTTGACTCAGAGCCTATACAGCCTTGTGAAGCCTGTAATGGTGGTTGGAGATTAAATAATGCCTAGTCCAGAAGAACTACGTAGAAATAAAAATAATATGTATGCTATTAAGGCAGAACAAAGAGCTAGAGCCTTTGATCATATCCCCATAACAGAGCCAAAAGTTAATGATCTTTTAAATGAGATTAGAGGCTTACGTAATGCTATTGATGCCTTACGTGCTGACTTACTCCCGGTACCTTCTTTAATCCTAACTGGAAAGGAAGCTTTAGATGAATTTAAACGGTTAAGTGGGGGTGCTTAATGTTTAATATGGTAGATCAATTATTAGCCTTGGGGGATAAATCTAAAGGGGCGACTAGAAAATGTTCTATCTGTAATAGCTATAAGTCTTTAGATTCGTTTACAATAAAAGATAAGTCAAAAGGCTATTTAGATACTAGATGTAAACCGTGTAAATCTGAGGCAGTCTCAGCAATAACTAAAAGGAGAAAAAAATGTCTGAAGCCCTTAAATTAATAAGTCTAATATTACTGCTTATCCCGGTTTGGCTGCTCTCTGTTGCTATGCAAACAGTCTCACTTATAGTCTTTACAGTTACATGGGTTGTGATGACTTTACTAGGTAAGGAATTTAAATATGCTAACGCCAAAAAAAATAAAAACCGTCCTAAATTTCTTTAATGCGGGTCTATCAGCTTTTATATTTTTAGTGTTTCTAGCAGTTTCAAAAAGTATTGGTGATATTTTTCTTTCTGCTGCAATGTCAAGTATGATTTATTTGATGTTTTTTTGTGTTATTTGGTTAATTTTCAGGGTATTTTTTAATATAAAAGCATATGAATGACTTAGAACTAATTGGGTACTGTGATTTACATTGTGAGACTCCTAGAGCCTTATTTAATGGTACTCAAGTTAATAGAATGATTTCACTTGCGGGGCATCCTGCTAGCTTTGTTCGCGCTGTTCCTGAAGATGTGTGGCTTAGTGTTCATGAAGATATGAAAGACCTTTGCTCATTAGCTAGGGCTAGATTAGCTAAACCAGCTACTCCAATATTAATTAAAGATAACGTCATTCCACTTTTTAGATAGATGGAAAGCTACTATGTTTTATAGTGGAACAATGACAAGTGGCTTCATTTATTCAGAGGTTAGAACAACTGCATTCCCTACGGATAGTGGTTATATTATTAGTATATATAATTATCCTAATGGGACAGCTACAATTACTATACCTGTATATGGCTATACAACTAGTAACTATGCCTTGAAACAACTACCACCACCTCCTAAAAATTGGAGGTGGTTTGATATCTTCAGGGCATTTAAGCCTAGTATTAAAAAGACATATTTTCGTAAGTGCCAATTTAAGTTAAGACTTATAAATAAAAAATCTTCTTTGTCTCAGGTAGCACATCAAAAGCGTAGAATGTTTGTTCAAGACCTACGGAGAGTTTGATGCCTTATAATATGTTACCTAAAGGTAATACTATGTGGGATAGCATGGATAAAGATATACTTTTTAATAAGTGGTGGGATTATGTGTCTATGGACGAGCAATTACCTTCAACTAAGAAGATAGCTTATGGCGCATGGCAAGCAGGTATAAGGCATTTTATTGAGACAATTAAGCCTATAGCATATTGGGAGTCTTCTGAAGCTTCAAATAATCATGTTACTTTTGATAGCGACTTAGCTAATAGCTGGAAAAACCACTATAATATGGCAGTGGAACCTTTGTTTATTCTCCCTTCAACAGAGATAAAAGCTGAGATTTCAAAAGACTGTAATGACGATTAATTTATAGATAAATAAGATAATATGGCACCTCCTAAGAAGAATCTTACCGACAAGTTTGCACCGTTATTAACGTTGCCACCTGAGAAACTACAGTTCATAAACAATCTTATTTTTAAAGAAAATAAGATCACTCCAGTTATTAAGAAGTTACAAGATGATTACGGCTTGTTCAAAGATTACAAAGCATCAACGCTACGAATTTATTTGCACGATTATAAGAAAAACTGGCAAGAAGCTTGGTACAACTTTAACTTGGAAGGTTCAGTGCATATTAGTGAAAACATTCCAGAAAAGCTAAAAGGAAAACTACCTAAAGATGTTGGGGATGTTGCTGCACTTCAAGAATGGGTACCTTATAGTCAAGTAAGAGTCTTACTAAAAGAAGCGGTTGCTAAATTTGATGCTATGCAAGAATTAGAGCGTATTGCTATCATGCAGTATGACAGGGTTATAAAGGCCTTAGATTACGAATCTAAATTACCCAGATACACCAAAAAGAAAGATGCTAAAGGTGGTTTTACTGATGAAGATGATTTATCTAAGCCATTATCTGGGTTAGACAAAACTATCAGGTATGAACTTGAGTCACTACATAACATGCTGAAGAATATCATTGTCCTTCAGATGGACTTGGGTATTCGCCATAAAGTTGAAGCACCTCAGAATCATTTGCATGTGAATCTAGACGCACATCAGCAAAAGTTAATGACAGACTTTAACAAAATGAAGCAGATTTCAGATATTACGACTCAGGCGTTAGAACTAATAACGCAAGGCGCTCCAGCCTTAAAGAGAAAATAATTTTATCATGGCTTACACAATTCTTGATGCTCTAAGGGATATGGGTAAGGGTGATTTACAGTTAGTATCTCAAGAGCTAAAAGATTTACGGGTTATGGTATGTAAATCTTGTCCAGAGTATGGAGCGTTACTGAATCAATGCAAAGTTTGCCATTGCTTAGTAGAAGGTAAAACATGGTTGCAGAAAGCCACATGTCCTAAGGGCAAATGGAAATGAAAACCTTAGAACGAAGAACATGGGTCTATGCTCAAAAGCCTAAGGATTATAATGTGGCTCCTTGTTCTTGTGGTAGTGTTAATTCTGAGTGGTCAGAATATAAAGAACACTTATGGTGTATTGATTGTGAGAAAGATTTCATACCTATTCATTGGGGTATTTTAGATGGACCTATTCTTTTCAATTTATTAAGAAGATTTTCTGTCTCTTTCGACAGGATAGACATAGCAACAGATACACGTATCCCGTTCGATTTAGAAACAGGTGCTTATAATTATTAGGAGGCTCTATGCCAGATGAAGCAGATGTTGGTAATTTTTATGCTGAACAAGCTATTTTAGCTGCTGAAGAAGATATTCGCTGGAAAGCAAATAAATTAGAAGTAGAATCTAAAGGTACATGCTTATCTTGTGAAGCAGACTTACCAGACGGTATACGTTGGTGTAATGCTGACTGTAGGGATGACTATTTTAAATACGTTAAACGAGGTTAATATGCCAATTACTGAAGAACTTAATAGCCCTGCTGAGATAACTACGGAACAACTACAAGACCTTCTAACAGCATCTATTGGTGATGATGTTCCTAGTGATAATGCCCCTGAAATGACACCGTTGGATATGATTCAGCAAGTAATTGCAGAATGGCGTGAAGGGC
>OCZT010002751.1_pt1 | contig 18119 bp, 17 predicted proteins | sample 1539031 | NCBI WGS metagenome assembly OCZT01 (sample SAMEA3539308, study PRJEB22396) | soil metagenome | biome: tundra; feature: field; material: soil | place: USA | collected 2010-05 | depth 0.15 m | reverse complement strand
GGCATACGAGATATTGGCGTGACTGGAGTTCAGACGTGTGCTCTTCCGATCTAAGTGCCCTGGATGACCGGGCCGATGGCGTCGGCGACCCTGGCCACCTCCCGGATCATGGAGCTGTTCGGGCACGGCCAGGACATCGCTGACGCCCGTCGGGTCTGCCGTATCCCCACTGGGCGGATCGCGCACGTCGCCCGTTTCGGCGTGCGGACCAGGGACTTCTCCTACGTCTCCCGGGGTCTCACGCCGCCCGCGGAGCCGTTCCGGGTGGAACTGGCCGGCCCGGACGGCCAGTTGTGGGCCTGGGGGCCGGAGGACGCGAGCCAGGTTGTGAGCGGGCCCGCGCTGGACTTCTGCTTGTTGGTCACCCAGCGCCGCCACCGAGCCGACCTCGCGATCACCGCCCGCGGCGGGGAAGCATCCGGATGGCTGGACATCGCGCAGGCCTATGTGGGCCCGCCCGGCCAGGGCCGTGCGCCCGGGCAATTCACGGCAGGTGAGCTCAGCCAGTGAGCGGCGGAGCGGCTACACGATGAGGATCAGCATGTACCCCATGGTGATGCCCATCGCGATCTCGCAGCAGGCCGCTAGGCGCGGGGAGAGCGGCGCCGCCGCCGTGCCCCAGTGCACCCAGCCTCCATGTCCGCTGCCCCCGTGCCCGCTGCCCTGGTCCTGGGCGTCCTGCGCGGCCGCGATCTGCGGGAAGGGGGCAACGAGGTCGGCCGGGGCGCGCATGCCCGGCGCCACGTCCGGAGGCGCGATCCAGGCCCGCACGGGCGCCAGGGCCGGCAGCCGGTCGGCGACCCACATGACGTAGCCGATCATGAACAGCGCTAGGAGGAGGGCGACCGGCGGGAGATGCGCCGTGCTACCCGCCGAGCCGGCCCTCGCCATTCCCGGGCCAGAGACATACCCAGAACTAGACACCGCCACGAGCATGTAGACCATGGCGCCGGACATGATGAGGTGCGGTACGTGGTGGGCATGAACGAACCTGTCGGGGCTGGCGAGGCGGTAGCCCCGGAAGACCCGCCAGCCGAACCACGCCGTGGCGGCGGCGAACACCGCGGCCCAGGCGCCGCTCCACAGGGGGTTGAGGCGCGGTACGAGCATTCCGGCCGTGGCCACGCCCATGACGACGTGCACCAGGTCCACGTCATGCTCGGTGGGCCGCCGCTGTGCCGCGGCGATGACCAGGCGGCTGGCACAGTAGACGGCCATGATGATCATGATCCCCGCGAAGATGTCGGCGAGCCAGGAGGGTCCGGCCACGTCACCGTCCTCTCATCTGTCCTGGCCAGTAGGCGAGCGCCAGCAGGACCAGCAGCGGGCCGGAGTTGGGGTCGGTGCCGCCGCCAGTGAAGATCGTGCCGAGCGCCTCTCCGAACACCCAGATGGCCGCGGCTACGACGACGGCAAGGACGAGGGTGGCCCGGGCGGCGGGCGCCGGCAGGTAGACGCCGGCCGCGATGACCGCGAGCAGGATCGCGAGCACGATAGCGGCGGCCAGGCCGTGCTGGGCGACCGTCGCGGCCGCGAACCTGTCGATGGAGGACAGCCAGCCCGGCTCGCCGGCCGCCATGCCGGAGATCGTGTCATGCAGCCCTTGCGGCGTCCGGTTGGCGGCCAGCAGAGAGAAGTAGGCCATGCTTACCCAAAGAACGAGCCACAGTGCCCGCGAAGCCCGCGCACCCACTGCCCGCGCCGCCACGAAGGGGGCCGGCGCGTTGCCGCGGTCCGTGGGCCACAGCAGCACCGCGAGCACAGCGTAGATGAGCACCGCGCCAGGGGCTCCGCTGACCGGGCTCGCGTTTCCGGTCAGCACCGACCCGAGTCCCTCGCCGAGCCACCAGACACCGAGCGACCAGGCGATCGAGGCACCAAGGGCGATCTTGACGGTGGGCCGCCAGGCGATCCCGAGGGCTAGCAGCAACTGCACCGTCGCGAAACTCGTGTTCAGCGCCTCGCCGTGGTGCTCAACGAGGCTTGCGGCCCAGGTGATGGGGTTGGCGATCAGAGCGGGGTTGCCCGGGGCGGTCGCCGCGAGCATCTGGCCAAACGCCCGCGTGAACATGAAGGACTGGTACTGCAGGATGGCGTCGAGCAGCCACAGGCTGCCCAGGCACAACTGCAGTATGCGCCTGGTGTCCGGCGGTTCCCGGGTGGCCGCGGCCACCCGGGGGACGTGCGGCCGCGCAGTGCGGCTCCCCGTGGCGGCCATATTGCTCATCGCTGACTCTCCCTGCCGGAACTCGCCGGCCCCGGGGCTTTCATATCGGCCGCATTGCTGGAATGGATGGTGACCGCGAGCACCCGTACCACGATCTTCGGCGCCATCAAGGACAGTAGTCAAAGGGTAGGCGGCAGTTCCCGCTGGTGCAAGCGGGGTTGCGGGGGAATCTATTCCGCTATGAGCCGCCTCGGGAAACTGCAGGAATTCGAACCCGGAGGGAATACCACATAAACCCGGCAGGGGTATCTGGCGAGTCTCTGGAATGTATTCCAGAAACCCCATAGGGGTATTCTCTGGGGCCGGAAGTATTGGGAAACCCGACCGGAATGCGTCAGCTATCTGGCCAGGCCCCCGTCACCCGCGCCGCCCGCGCCGCCGCAGTGCGGTGCGTGCCCCCGCCTCGAGGATGAGCCGCCGCAGCCCGGCTTGCCGGGGCCGCCAGAAGTTTCGCCGGAAAAACGTACGGAAAAGTTGTTGGCCGGCGGGGGGGCCAGGACTCCTACCTATGTCACGGCGGCGAGCCCGCACACCTCGCATCCAGCCGCCGCGGCGTCGCGGGAGGAGATCAACGATGAACACGCTCGCCCGGGTGTCAGGTGTCGCGGTCAGTGCGCTGACCGCCGCGACAGCGACCGTTCTGCTGCTGTTGCCAGGACGCGCCGAGCTTGAATACCCGGACGCAACGGTCGGCGCGTCTGCCCGTGCCACGGTCACCCCGGGGGCCACCGCCACCCCGGGAGCCACGGCACCCACCCAGACCGGGTCTCACGGCGGGTCACCGGCGAGCGAGCAGGCGCACGGGCTCACGGTGAGCGGAACCGGCAGCCCGTCCGGGCTGTCCGCCACCGGGGGAGGGCCGGGATGCCCGCAGGGCTACCGGTGGCGCCAGATTGACCGGGGGCGACGACACGTGCGTCACCCCGGCTACCCGCGTCCGGGGCCTGCACCACCGCCGGGGTGGTGCTGTGCTCCACAACGGTGACCGGTGCCGGTGGTCGGACGAAGCCCCATCCGACTCCGGCCGCACCTCTTTCTGACCATCTCGCAACGGGGGACGGCACCGGCGGCGCCTCGCGCCGTCGGTGCCGCCCGCGAGTCAGCGGACGCTGGACGGGCGCCTGCTGGACGTATCTTCCGGAGGACTCGATGCAGTTGCTCATCGGCTGTCGGCGCGAGCGGTCCGGCTCTGCGGCGTCCTACCAGGTCACCTGGGGCAACGGCGCACTGGTGCGCACGGACCGGGTTTTCGAGCTTTGATCGGGCTGTGGCGCGGCGGGCGTAACGGACTTATCCCGCCGCCCCCCTATCACAAATCGTCTCGAAGTCCTACGGTATGCGCATGTTCGATCGCGAGATTGTGGACTCCATCATCGAAGGTGACCCGGCCGGCCTCGGGGCTGCCTACGACCAATATGCCCGGGGTCTGTACGCCTACTGCCGCTCCTTGCTTGGCGAGCCGGCCGACGCGGCGGACGCGGTTCAGGACACCTTCATCATCGCCGCAGCGAAGGTCTCGGGGCTGCGTGATCCCGAGCGGCTGCGATCGTGGCTGTACGCGGTGGCACGCAACGAGTGCCACGGCCGGCTCCGGGCCAGCGCCCTGGCCACGCCGCTCGATGAGGCGGCCGAGATGACAGATGATGTGGCTGATCTCGGCGACGATGTCGAGCAGTCGGAGCTTCGTGACCTGGTGTGGGCGGCGCTGGGCGGCCTGAATCCCGGCGAGCGCGAGATCATCGAGCTCAACCTCCGGCACGAGTTCGACCATGCCGATCTGGCGGATGTTCTCGGGGTGCCGCGTAACCAGGCGCACGCGCTGGCCTCGCGGGCCCGCGGCCAGTTCGAGACGTCGCTGGGCGTGCTGCTGGTGGCGCGTTCCGGGCAGGAGTACTGCCCGGATCTCGCGGAGATCCTGGATGGCTGGGACGGGGAGCTGACGCCGCTGATCCGCAAGCGGGTCAACCGGCACATCGACCGCTGCGACGTCTGCGGCGAGCGCAAGCGTGACGAACTCAGCCCCGCGATGCTGCTCGGCCTGCTCCCGGTGGCCATGCTCCCGACGGGCCTGCGAGCGGATGTTATGCATCTCGTCTCAGACGACTCGCCAGATGCGGAGTCCTACCGGGACGAGGTGGCGGACCGTTCGGAGCCGTTCGACGGGGCCGGCTTCCCACGGCAGTTCATGTCGCCCTCGATTCCGCGCTCGCAACGCAGCTACGTGCTGGCGGCAGCCGCCGGTGTCGCTTGCCTCGTCGTGCTGGGCGGCGCGATGTTCATGCTCTTCGGCAGTGGCGGGCAGTCGGCCAGCGGAGCGTCCGCGACGCTGCCCGCGCCGGTCCCGTCGGCCGGAACGCCTATTGCCACGCCGTCAGCGGCGGTCCCCGCACCCTCGTCCACCGCGAAGCCCGGCACACCGGCACCGAACATGACCGCTCCGATCCCGACCGGGGCGGCGCCGATCCTGCCCACTCCCTCGCCCAAGGTCACGGTCAAGCCCAAGACGACCAAAACGCCCAAGGCCTCGACTCCAGCTTCGACCCCGGCTTCGACTCCAGCTTCGACCCCGGCTTCGACTCCAGCTTCGACTCCAGCCTCCACTCCAGCCTCGACCCCGGCCTCGACTCCAGCTACGACTCCGAGCTCGACCCCGGCCTCGACTCCAGCTACGACTCCGAGCTCGACCCCGGCCTCGACTCCAGCTACGACTCAGGCTTCGACTCAGGCTTCGACTCCGGCCGCTCCTACCATCACCAACACGGCCTCCTTATCGCCAAGCCCTTCGATCTTGACTTCCTTGCTTAACGTCATCGGGGAGCTATGACTCGCGGCGGGAGCAGGTTGTCCATCTCGTCGCGGACGCCACGCAGGGCTCGCTGGCCTACCGCGCACGGCTAGGGCGTGTCTGCGCGCAACTGGGCTGCGGCGCTGCTCAGCGCGCTGAGCTTGCCGAAGGCGACGTCGCGCGGCAGGTACTTCATCCCGCAGTCCGGTGCGAGCACCAGGCGCTCCGGCGGCACATACGGCAGGGCCCGCTGGACCCTGGCGATCACCTGATCGGGGGTCTCCACCGTCAGGTCGTCCAGGTTGAGCACGCCCAGGATGATGGTCTTGTCCGGTAGTCCGGCCAGCACGCTGCAGTCCAGGCCGGACTGCGCGGTCTCGATCGACACCAGGTCGCAGCTGCACGCGGCCAGCTCGGGCAGGAACGAGTAGCCGTCCGGACGGTCGTGGATGATCGCCGCGTACCCGAAGCACAGGTGCACTGCGGTCGTCCCGGTCACCCCGTCCAGCGCCCGGTTGATGACTGCGACGCCGTATCGGCGCGCCTCGTCCGGCCGGGCTTGCAGGTAGGGCTCGTCGAGTTGCACGATGTCCGCCCCGGCCGCGAAAAGATCCCGGACCTCCTCGTTGACAGCCTCCGCATAGCCGAACGCAAGTTCCTCAGTACTGCCGTAAAACTCGTTCTGCGCCTGCTGTGCCATCGTGAACGGCCCCGGCACGGTGATCTTGATGGTCCGGCTGGTGTTGGCGCGCAGGAAGGTCACGTCCTGCACCTCGACCGGGTGGCGCCGCCGGATCGGCCCGGTCACCCGTGGCACCGGGTTCGGGTGGCCGCCGCGGTCCAGCGCGGTGCCCGGATTGTCGATGTCGACGCCGTCCAGCGCGGTAGCGAACCGGTTGGAATAGCTTTCCCGGCGAATTTCGCCGTCGGTCACGATGTCCAGGCCGGCCAGTTCCTGGGCCCGGATGGCGAGCAAGGTCGCGTCCTGCTGCGCCTCGTCCAGATCGGCGGGCGGCACCCGCCACAACTCGGTGGCCCGGACCCGCGGCGGGAAGCGGTGCCGCAGCCGCTCGCGGTCGATAAGCCAGTCCGGCTGTGGATAGCTGCCCACGAGGGAGGTTGGGAAGATCATGCCGTCACGATGTCAGACCGGAAGCGGCGGCGCAGCCCCCGAGGCACGGCTCCAGCGGCACGGGGGACCGGCCGTAATGCCGGGTTCGGCCTAGCCGATTCTGCTTACGACTAACTACTCTCTGCTCACATAGCAGGCCAGATAGCGTCTGCGGTGTACACACCCCTGAGTTCAGGGTGGACTCGGGGCGAAATGCGGCTACCGTGATCGCATGCGGGACCGGGATATGGTGGCGGCGATCGTGGCGGGCGAGCCTGCCGGGCTCGCGGCTGCCTACGATCATTACGCTCCGGCTCTCTACGCGTACTGCCGTTCGCTGCTCAGCGAGCCCGCGGACGCCGCTGACGCGGTCCAGGACACGTTCGTCGTCGCAGCGGGCAAACTATCTGGCCTGCGGGATCCGGACCGGCTCCGGCCGTGGCTGTACGCGGTTGCCCGCAACGAGTGTCGGCGTTGGCTGCGCGGCACGTATTCGCCCGTCCCACTGGACGAGGCCGCCGAGATGTCGGATGATACCGCGGACTTCGGCACCGCCCTGGAGCAGGCGGAACTGCGTGAGATTGTGCGGGCTGCGCTGGACGGGCTGAACTCCGGTGAGCGCGAGGTCATCGAACTGACCACGCGCCACGAGTTCTACGGCGCCGACCTCGCGGACGCGCTCGGCGTGCCGCTTAACCAGGCGCACGCCCTGGCGTCGCGGGCCCGCGCCCAGTTCGAGACGTCGCTGGGGGCACTACTGGTGGCCCGCTCCGGGCAGGAGTCCTGTCCCGGGCTGGCCGACGTGCTGGACGGCTGGGACGGCCACCTGACCGTCCTGCTCCGCAAGCAGGTCAAGCGGCATATCGAGCGCTGCGAGGTGTGCGGTGAGCGCAGGCGCCGCGAGTTGAGTCCGATGGCGCTGCTCGCCATGCTGCCTGTGGTGGTGCTCCCGGCCGGCCTGCGGGAGCAGACTCTCCGCCTGGTCGCCGAGGCCAGGCCGGACGCTGTGGCGTATCGCGGCCAGGTGGAGAACGAGGCGGAGCCGTTCGCCCGCTCCGGGTTCCCCGTGCCGCTCGACCCGCCCGCGCCGGTGCGCGGGCCGGGGACCTTCGCGCCTGCCGCTGGTGCCACCGTCGCGGCCCTCGCGGTGCTCGGCGGCGGGGTCATGTTCACGGCGGACCTCGTGCACCACGGCGGATCGGGGACCACGGTGGCCGCCACCGTCCCCAGCAGCACGCCATCGCAGCCGTCGGCCACCCCGGCCCCGGCGGCGGCCACGCCGTCCCCGTCGAAGAGCGTCCCGCCGAAATCAGGCGGAGCATCGCAGGCTGACTTCGGGCCGACGCAAGCCGGCGTGATCACGACCCGCAGCCCGACGAAGCCGACGACACCGAAGCCGACAACCCCGAAGCCGACAACCCCGAAGCCGACGACACCGAAGCCAACAACCCCGAAGCCAACAACCCCGAAGCCAACGTCCCCGAAGCCCACCACGTCGTCCCCGAAGCCCACCACGTCGTCCCCGACGTCCACCGCGTCGACCACGCCCCCGGTTGCTGGTGGTCTGTCGCTGAGCCTGGGGCTGGACCCCGCGTCCCTGCCGCTGCTGTCGGGCGCGGGCGTGCTCACGTCCGCGGTGTCCTTCGCGTCCCCGGCGGGCCTCCCCGGGACTCTCTACCTGGTGCTGGACTAGCCCGTGCCGGACTAGCCCGCGCCGGAACTAGCCCGGGCGGACCTAGCCCCGTGCCGGACTAGCGGGGACGATCGCGGCCGCGGCGAGCGCGACGGCATCCGTGCTGTTGGCCCCGGCGCCGATGGCGGTAGCGGTGCCGTCCCGTTGCAGCACCGAAGTGACGAAGAGGGTAGCCCCGTCGTCCGACGGTGACGCGTCGCCGCAGCGCGGCACCGGCGCGTAGCTGACCCGGACGCCCCTGCGGCGCAGGGTCCCGCCGACCAACGGTGCGGCCGGGCAGGCCAGCAGGCCACCCGAGGGATCACCGACCTCCGTCGCCACCAGCACCTCGCCGGGCGGCACCGCGGTTCCAGGAGCCAGGCATTGACGCGCGATCGATCGGCTCATGGCCGCACCCCCCCGGTGCCCGCCGCCTGGGCGGTCATACCCTGCTATCCGGCCTACCCCGTCGTCCCCGTTGTCCCCGGTGAACCGGCCGGAGATCACAGGGGCGATACCCTGCGATTATTCCGATGGGATTAACAGGGATATGACCGGGCATCCTGCCCGTTGCGGGTTACTCTCAGGAGCCGCACCACTCAAGGAGGACTGGCGATGACCGTTACTGACGAACTGCTCGCCAACAACGAACGCTACGCTGCGACGTTCCAGGGCCCACTGGCCCTTCCCCCGTCCAAGGGCGTGGCCGTGGTCGCTTGCATGGACGCCAGGCTCAACGTCTACGGGATTCTCGGGCTCGCGGAGGGCGAGGCTCACGTCATCCGCAACGCGGGCGGCGTCATCACGGACGACGAGATCCGCTCGCTCACTATCAGCCAGCGGTTGCTCGGGACCCGCGAGATCATCCTGATCCATCACACCGACTGCGGGATGCTCACGTTCACCGACGACGACTTCAAGGCGGGCATCCAGAAGGAGACCGGCATCAAGCCGGCGTGGGCGGCTGAGGCCTTCCCCGACCTCGATGATGACGTCCGTCAGTCGATCGCGCGGATCAAGGCGAGCCGGTTCATCCCGCACACCGACTCCGTGCGCGGCTTCGTCTTCGACGTGGCCACCGGAAAGCTCCGCGAAGTAGCCTGACTGCGGCCCCGAGTCAGGGGTCGGGGGAGTCGGTGCGGCCCTGCTGCTCGGCGAGGAACTGCTCGAACTGGGCGCCGAGTTCGTCGGCGGTCGGCATCCGGTCTTCGCCATCGGCCAGCAGGCCGTCGCGTCCGGCTCCCTCGGCATAAGCGTCGTACTGGCGCTCCAGCGCCTGGACGACCTCGGTGATCTCCTCGGAGCCCTCGACCTGCCGGCGGATCTCCTCGTCGGTCTGGTCCGCGGCTTCGCGAAGCGCCTCGTCGGGCAATTGCAGCCCGGTAGCCCGGGCCACCGAGTCGAGCAGGGTCACCGCGGCCGCGGGATATGCCGCCTGGGCGAGGTAGTGCGGGACGTGTACCGCGAAACCGACGGCCGGGCGGTCTTCCTCACCCAGCCGGAACTCCAGCAACGCGGCCGCGCTGCCCGGTACCTGGAGCCGGTCCACCAGCGGAGGGTAGCCGTCGGTCAGGTCGGTCCTGGTCCCGTGCGCCGTCACGCCGAGCGGCCTGGTGTGCGGGGCACCCATCGGGATGCCGTGGAATCCGACGGTGAGCTCGCTGCCCAGCCGCCTGGCCAGGTCACGCACGCCGGCCGTGAAGCTCTCCCACTCGTGGTCCGGTTCGGGCCCGTTCAGCAGCAGGAACGGCGTGCCTGCCGCGTCGCGGAGCAGATGCATCGCCAGTTCCGGAGCGTCGTAGTGCTCCCAGTGTTCCCTCGCGAAAGTCATCGGCGGCCGGCGCGACCGGTAGTCGATCAGGCGGTCCACATCGAACCTGGCCACCTCCTGGTGCTCGAGCGTGCCGAGCAGGTGCGTGGTGAGGAGCTTGCCTGCCGCGCCAGCGTCGATGAAGCCGTCGAGGTAGTACAACAGGGCCGCCCCGTCAAGTTCCGGCACGTCTGGGCTCACCTCGTAGAGGTCTCCCGGATCTCGCACCATGATCACAGCCCTTCCAAGGTTTCCCACCCGCTGTTATTGACACCAACCATCAATGGCCAGTCATCCATCCCACGCGGCGAGAATGTTTGTGCCACACCGTACCGGTGCTGGCCGGTGTTACTCGACTTCGGCTGACCCGGTGAGCCGGAGCCTGCGCTGCGCGCGCTGGTAAAAGGTGGTGCCGCCGAGCCGGACCACCTTCCCGGCGGCAGGCAGCAACGTGATGTCGATGGTGTCGCCCGGGCCCACATGGCCGACCACGATGCCGTCGGCCTCCACGGCCAGTTCGCCGCTGACCTCCAGGACAGTGAGCGCGAGCTTCTCGCCGCTGGACAGGAACAGCGACCGGTTGAAGGCCGAGTGCGGCGCCACCGGCGTGACGAGCAAGCCCTCCGCGCTGGGCGAGACGATGGGGCCGCCCGCGGAGAAGCTGTACGCGGTCGAGCCGGTCGGGGTGGCCACGATCACCGCGTCGGCCGCGTACCGCACGAACGGGTTTCCCTCGACGCATAGTTCGACAGCGGCGATCCTGCCGTCGCCGGGGATCCGGACCAGGTCGATGTCGTTGAAGGCCAGGGTGCGCTGGTCAGCGAACGCCGCGGAGACCGCGGCGCGCGGCTCGGTCGTGAACTGGTGCTGGTCGATGGCGGACAGCGCAGCGGACAGTTGCGGCACATCGACCTCGGCCAGGAAGCCGAGGCGGCCGAGGTTCACGCCGAGCACCGGCGTGCCGGTACCGGAGGCCAGCCGCATCGTCCGGAGCATGGTGCCGTCCCCACCCAGGCTGACCAGCAGGTCGGCGCGCTCCGCCATGGCCTGCGGGGTGCACACGGTGACATCCCCGGTGATCCGCTTGGTCTCCCCGTCCAGCCCGAGCACGGTCACGCCGCGGTCCCGCGCCCAGTCGGTGATGGTGCCCATCGCCGGGGCGGAGTCCCGGCCCGGGTGCAGCACCAGGCCCACCACGCTCATCATGCCCACTGGCCCAGTCCTTTCAAGCGCAGGCTCCTCATGACGCGATGTAGGCCCGCGCCCGGGCCGCCTTGACCGCGGCCGAGAGCGTGTTGATGTCGTAGGCACCGTAGTGCCGCTTACCGTTGATGAAGAACGTCGGGGTGCCCGACACCGTGCTCAGGTCGGCGGAGTCCACGTCCTCGGCGACGCGGGCCGCGCCGACATGCTTCATGAGATCCTCGGCGAACTTGTCGGCATCAAGGTCCAGCTCTCTGGCGTAGCGGACCAGGTCCTGGGGCTTGAGCGCATCCTGGTGGGTGAACAGCAGGTCGTGCATGTCCCAGAACTTCCCCTGCTTCGCCGCGGCCTCGGTCGCCTCCGCCGCCAGCTGGGCGCGTGGGTGCACATCGGTGAGCGGGAGATGCCGCCACACGTACCGCACATCGCCGAAGTCGGCGAGCAGTTCGCGGACGGCAGGCTCCGCCTGGCCGCAGTAAGGACATTCAAAATCTCCATACTCAACGACAGTCACCGGCGACTCCCGTGGGCCGCGCAGGTGGTCGCGATCGGGATCGACCGGCACGGCGAGGTCGGTGATGACTTCGGCGGTGCCGAGGAGCGCGCGCAGCTTCAGCGGCTTGGGCAGCATCTCGGTGGCACGGAAGACGAGCCAGGTGAGCCCGGACGCGCAGAGCGCCGCGGACAGCACGCCGAGCTTGGCTTCCTGAAGCTGATCGCCGCTGAACGCCAGCGAGGCGATGAGCAGCGACACGGTGAAGCCGATCCCGGCGATCGCGCCGGCCCCGGTGACCGAGGCCCAGCCGACCGGGGGGCTGAGCCGGCCGTGGCTGAGCCGGGTGACCAGCCAGGTGGTGCCGGCGATGCCGAGCGGCTTGCCGACGACATACCCGAGCAGGATGCCGAGCGTGATCGGCGACGTGTACGCCTTGGCCATGAAGCTCAGGCTGATGGTGATGCCCGCGTTGGACAGCGCGAAGAGCGGCACGATGACGTAGCTGGTCCACGGATGCAGGAACTGCTGCAGCCGCTCGTTGGGGGACAGGGCCAGGGTGAGCCCGGTGCTGGCCGACCGGGCCAGCTCCGGCGTCGGCTGCTCGCGGAACAGCCGGAACAGATCCGTGGCCCGTTCCAGATCAGCCCGCGGAGCGGGGTAGGCGCAGGTCATCAGGCCGATCGCCAGGCCGTCCACCACCGGGTCGATGCCCGACTTGAACAGCGCGATCCACGCCGCCACCCCGAGCAGCGCGTAGATGAGGCCGTTGCGGAACCCGGCGCGCCGGAGGACGAACACCACCCCGAGGATGGCCAGCCCGATGAGGAGCGCGGGGACGTTGATGTGGCCGCTGTAGGCGAAGGTGATGATCCCGAGCGCGACCAGGTCATCGACGACAGCGAAGGTGAGCAGGTAGGCGCGGAGCCGGTCGGGGAAGCGCGGGCCGACGAGGGCCAGCATGCCCAGCGCGAAGGCGGTGTCGGTGGACATGGCCGCGCCCCAGCCGCGGGCCGAAGGGGCGCCCGCGTTGGCGATGAGATAGATGGCGATCGGGACGATCATGCCGCCGACGCCGGCCAGCAGCGGCAGGGTGACCCTGCGCCGGTCGCGCAGTTCGCCCATGTCGAACTCGCGTCGTGCTTCGAGCCCGACCACCAGGAAGAAGAACGTCATCAGCCCGGAATTGACCCAGCCGTGCAGATCTTGCGACACCCCGGCGCCGCCGAGGCGGACCATCAGGTGCGTCCCCCACAGGGCGTCATAGGCGGAGGAGTCGATGTTCACCCAGGCCAGCGCGGTGACTGTGGCCGCGAGCAGCACTGCCGCGCTGCCGGTCTCGGTGCGCAGGAACTGCCGGAGCGGCGTCTCCAGGTTCCGTGCCCAGGCGGTGCGCTCGGAGAAGGGCGAAGCCGGCGTCGCGGGTTCAGCCATTCACCGATTCTCCCTTCCCGGCCGCCGCGGCCGCCTGCTGGCCGAGATGCGACTCGAGGTGGCGCAGGACGTCCAGGTGATGGCTGGCCCACAGGACGAGGAGCGCCCCCCGGAGCTCGGACTCCTCGCCGCTCACAATCGCGTCACGCACGCACTCCAGGAGCTGCCTGCGGCCATTGGGATCAGGGGGCTGCGGCCGGGGGACCGCCGTCCCGTTGACGATGGAGTCGCCGAGCGTGACATACCAGGAGCGCAGCGCCTGGATCTCCCGGTCGATGCTCACGCCGCACCGGGCGGCCCCGGACCACACGGTGCTGGGCCGCGCGGTCTCGGACCGGCCGGTCTCGGACTGCACGGGGTCCGGCCGCACGGGGCTCCCGTTGCCGGCCGTGGTCCCGTCCAGCGTGATGATCCCGCTGGTCTCCGCCATCGGGTCCAGTGCGGCCATCGACCGCCCGGCGCGCAGTACCCGTCCGGCGCCCGCGACGATCCTCGCCGCACTTTCCGGGTCCACCCGTTTCGCGGACCGCTCGGCCAGGTACTGGCGGAACGAGTCGTCGAGCTGATGCACGGCGGCGGTGGCGGTGTCCCCGGCGTGGCCTGGATCACCGGCCTGGTCGCCGCCGGTCAGCCGCTCGGCGGCGGCGGCGAAGTAATCCGCGGCCCGCGAGTAGGCGGCGGCGATGTTCTCCCGGAGCAGCCTCGCCGCACCGCGCGGCCAGAACACCAGGCCAACGCCCAGGCTGACGGCGAAGCCGATCGCGACGTCCTCGATCCGGATGAGCCCCACCTTCCAGCCCACCGGCTGGATGATGTTGAAGAGGATCAGGATGACGACGGTGAACGCGGCCTGGCCTGCCGCGAACGACACCGCCCGCGGAGCGTAGGCGGCGATCAGCACCGCCACCGGAAGGATGGCCCACAGCGCCGTCTGGTTGCCGCCGACCGGGATGAGGATCGCCGCGCCGACGAGGATCCCGGCGGCCGTCCCGGCGAGCGCGCTCAGGATGGTCCGGCCGGTGCCCAGCGCGTTCGAGCGCAGCACCGACAGCGTCCCGAGAACCACCCAGAAGGAGTGCTGGAGGCCGGATTTCTGGGCGATGAACACCGCGACGGCCAGCCCGGCCGCGCCGCGGACGCTGTTGCGGAACCACACCGAGCGCGCACTGGCGTGCTCGACGGCGAATTGCCGCACCGCCAGCAACACGTCACTGCCGCCGCTGTTGGGGCCGCTGGTGTTGGGCGCAACGCTGTGTGGGCCGCTGGTGTTTGGGGCGCCGGTGTTTGGGGCGCCGGTGTTTGCGGCGCCGGTATTTGGCTCCGAGACCGGCGATGGTGACCCGCCGCTCGCGATGAGGGCGTAGCTGACGATCTGCTGGGTCGAATAGGAGATCGCGCGGCTCCGGAACGACCGCCCGAGCATCGAGTCCAGCGCATGCTCGTCGGGGGCCGGGGGGAGCTCAGAAATGCGCCGGGTGAGCGCCTGGACGGTGACCTTCAGCGCCTGCTCCAGGCGGCTCGTGTCGGGAACGTCCCCCCGCCCCGTCAGCCGTGCGCCACTGGCGCGCAGGGCGGCGGCGGCGGCCGCCATCGTCTCGCCATTCTCCTCCGGGCACAGCTCAGGGCCGGTCGGCCCGGTCACGGCCACCAGGGATTCCAGCAGCCACCGCAGTTCGTCGGCGAGCCCAGCGAACGCCGCCCTCGGCCGGGTCGGCCCGGTGGGCTGGTGCGGCATCGACTGGAACCGGCTGACGAGAGCCTTGACCGCCTCCCGGGCGGCGGCGATCCGGGCCTCGGTGGCCTGCTGGTCTCCGGAGAACGCATTGTCAGCCAGGTCCGCGAGGGCCAGGCAGGCACGGGCAGCGTCGCTGCTGAGCGTCGCCTGCCGCCGCGGCGGCCACAGCAACATGACCGCGCAGATCCCTGCGGCAGCCGCCAGGCCGAAGCCGGCCAGGCGCCACGGGATGGCGGAGACGGGTGCCGGGACGGCGACCGGCAGCACGAAGAGGAGGATCGCCGCTGTCGCGGCAGCCGTGAAATAACCGTTGATCACTCCGGAGAAGAGGATGGCGAACCCCACGACGGCCATGGCCCCCGTGGCGAGCCAGGCGTTCCCCGAGCACAACGTGCCCACGACGATGAGCACCACCCCGGCGCCCGCCAGGGACAAGCAGGCGGTGAGACGGGTACGCGGGGGGCCGCCGAACTCGGCCAGAACCAGGAATGCGAAGGACCCGAACGCGGCGAAGATAGCGGTCTGCGGCTGCTTGATCACCTGGTCGGCCAGCGCGAACATGGCAGGCATCACGATCGCCGGGCGTGCCGCGCTCTTCAGCGAGGTCAGCCCGGGATCTGAGATCTTCAGCCGCGGCACCTTCACGGTGGGCGGCCTTCCCTAGCCGTCCGCGTTGTCAGCTAGCACATGCACGGCTGCCTCTTCCGCGCCGGCCGCGCCGCCGTCGATGCCGACATCGCGCGCGAGAAGGTCTTGCTCCTCGTCGGGATGCGCACCCTCATCCGCTGCGACCAGCCGGCCGGACCTGGGATCGGGCTCGTTATCAGCGAGGCCGTCGTCGTCCTCGTCGTCCTCGGCCTCCGCGTAGGGGTCCGGCTCAGGCTCCTCCTCGGCCAGCAGTTGGTCGAGCGACTCGCCCGCCCGCTCCTCCGCCAGCGTCGTGCCGAACCCCTCCCCGGCCGACCACCGGTCAGGCGGGATGATCCCCGCGTCCAGCGGGTCATCACCGGGGTCGCCGTCCAGCGTGTCCGACGCGTCCAGCGTTCCATCATCTTCAAGGTTGTCGGAGGGGTCGTAGATCTCGTCATCGGGCATCTCTGACCTCCGCTCCCTCGGCGCAGTTACTCGGCAGGATCATGGGGCCAGGCTAGCGAAGACGGCGGCAGCGCCGCACTCGGGCAAAGCCAGGCCCAGGACTGGCCGGCGGCCGGCCGCGCTGATCCAGGATTTCCTGGCGGTAATCAGAACTGGTGCGAGTCCTTGTACTCGTCCCACCGGCTCAGCATGCGGGGCAGTTCCTTGCTGACGAAGTCGAAGAACATGGCCGACTCGGCGAGCCGCTCGCCCGCCGGGGAACTGGCGCCGAGCGCATCGGCGCCTTCCCGCATGATGGCCGCCCAGCGCAGCACAATCTGATCCCGCACCCGCAGGTACTCGGGCCAGACCCGATCGGGCACCCGGTAGTAGTGGCGCCGGGAGCCGCCCTCGCTTTCCCGGCTGACCATGCCGACCTGGATCAGATAGCGCACGCCGCCGGACACCGCCGCGGGGCTTACCCCGAGTTGCCCGGCCAGCTCGGCCGCGGTCAGGCGGGCGGAGTCGGCGGCCAGCAGGGCGACGAAGATCCGGGCCGGCATCGGCGGCAGGCCCGACTCGTTCAGCAGGGAGGCGAAGCGCTCGATGAACCGCCGCACGGCCACAGCGTCACGCTGCGGAGCCCGGCCATCGGTCACCGCCGCACCACCTCATCCCGCTCCTGCTCCCACCCGGGCCCCGACGATGTGACATCGACCGGGCTCCTGCTCGCCCCCCGGGCCCCGTCGATGTGACATCGACTGGGTAGGAGCGCGTTCGATGTGACATCGACTGGCTTGCCGCTCCTGGCCAAGGGCTAGCCTCTCCAGCTTAGTTTACTCACTTCATTACTTTCATTATTTCATGAATTTTGTGTAGGCTGCGAGTGTGACCGCTGCGATCGAGGTGACCGGCCTGCGCAAGTCGTTCGGCCGGACCTGTGCATTGGACGGGCTGGATCTGAGCGTGGCCTCCGGCGAGGTACACGGCTTCCTGGGGCCCAACGGATCAGGCAAGACGACGACCATCCGGATCCTGCTCGGGCTCATCCGCGCGGACGCTGGCACGGTCCGGCTGCTCGGTGGTGACCCGTGGCGCGAGGCCACCACACTGCACCGCAAGCTGGCCTATGTCCCAGGAGACGTCACGCTCTGGCCGAACCTGTCCGGTGGCGAGGTGATCGACCTTCTCGGCCGGCTCCGGGGCGGACTTGATGAGAAGCGCCGGGCCGTCCTGCTGGAACGATTTGAGCTGGACCCGGCGAAGAAGAGCGGCGCCTATTCCAAGGGCAACCGGCAGAAGGTGGCCCTCGTCGCCGCCCTGGCCTCCGGCGCCGACCTGCTCATCCTCGACGAACCGACATCGGGGCTCGACCCGCTGATGGAGGCCACGTTCCGTGCGTGCGTCGAGGAGGAACGGCGTAACGGGCGCACGGTGCTGCTGTCCAGCCACATCCTGTCCGAGGTCGAGGCGCTCTGCGACCGGGTGACCATCATCCGGGCAGGCCGCACGGTGGAAACCGGTGCCCTCGCCGACCTGCGCCACCTCGCCAGGACCTCCATCCAGGCCGAACTGGCCCGTCCGCCGTCCGGGCTCGACGGGCTGCCTGGCGTGCACGACCTGGACGTTGTCGGCACCCGGGTACGGTGCCAGGTCGACAATGCCGTCCTCGATGAGGTGCTCAGGCGGCTGACGGAAGCCGGCGTGCGCAGCCTGGTGAGCCAGCCGCCCACGCTGGAGGAGCTGTTCCTGCGGCAGTATTCGGACGGGGCAGCGCCGTGACCGCGGTGGCCGCACCCCCGAGGGCGGCCGGCCGGAACGGAACCTCGTCGCTGACTGGAACGGGTGAGCTCGCGAGGCTCGCGCTGCGCCGGGACCGGTACTTCCTGCCGGCCTGGCTCTACGTCCTCACCGCCGTCATCGCCAGCACGGCCTACAGCTTCAAGGGCCTCTACCCGACCGGGCCGGAGCGGGACGCGCTGGCCGCGAGCCTCCGGGGCAACCCGTCGATGACGGCCCTGGCCGGCCCGGTGTATGGCGACTCTCTTGGCGCCCTGACCACGTGGAAAGTCGGCCTGGCCGCGGCCGTCGGCGCCGCGCTGATGGGCATCTTCACCGTTATCAGGCACACCCGCGCGGACGAGGAGGCGGGCCGCCTGGAGCTGGTGGGCTCCACCGTCCTCGGCAGGCAGGCGGCGCTGGCGGCCAGCCTGGTGGTGGCGTTCGGCGCGTGCCTGGCTCTGGCCGTGCTGATCGCCGCCGCCATGATCCTCCTCGGGTTCCCCATGGGCGGCGCGCTGGCCCTGGGGCCACCCATCGGCCTCACCGGGGCGGTGTTCGCTGCGGTTGCGGCCGTCACTGCCCAGCTCTCCGGCAGCGCGCGCGCCTCGCGCGGCATCGCCGGAGGTGTGCTCGGCCTCGCCTACCTGCTGCGGACGGTCGGCGACGCCGGGTCCGGGCTGTCCTGGCTGACCTGGGCGTCGCCGCTCGGCTGGGCGGAGCTGCTGCGGCCGTTCGCGGACGAGCGGTGGTGGGTAGCTGTCCTCTCCCTCGTGGCCGGCAGATCGGAAGAGCG